>OFHJ01000107.1_pt1 | contig 34310 bp, 29 predicted proteins | sample 1522001 | NCBI WGS metagenome assembly OFHJ01 (sample SAMEA2464838, study PRJEB22497) | soil metagenome | biome: Grassland; feature: Farmland; material: Clay | place: Australia | collected 2013-02-01 | depth 1.2 m | reverse complement strand
TGCTTGACCGTCCCGCCGCGCGCCTGTCGCGTTCCGTCGCGCGCCTCGCCCTGTCACTGGCCCTCGCCTGCGGCGCCGCGCTCGCTGTGCCGCGACCGGCCGTGGCCGCGGCCCTCGCCACCGTGCAGCCGCCGGGGCGCCAGCTCAACCTCGAAGCCCATAAGGGCACGCTGATCCGTCTGCCGCAGCCGGCAAGCACGGTGTTCGTCGCCGATCCCTCGATCGCCGACGTGCAGGTGAAGTCGCCACTTCTGATCTATCTCTACGGCAAGGCGCCGGGCGAGACGGTGCTATACGCCGTCGATTCCGGCAATCGGGTGCTGCTCGCCTCGACCGTCGTCGTGGTGCAGGATTTGACTGCGCTTCGCCGCGCGTTGCGGACGGTCTTGCCGGCGACGCCGATCACCGTGACGCCGGTCGGCAAGGGGGTGATGCTGAGCGGCAACGTGGCGGACGCGGCCGACGCCGCGACGGCGATGTCGCTCGCGAAGCGCGTCGTCGACGCGAAGGGCGGCGTCATCGACCACTTGAAGGTGACCGGCCCGAACCAGGTCAACCTTCGCGTCCGCATCGCCGAGGTCTCGCGCACCGTGATCAAGGATCTCGGCTTCAACTGGAGCGGCCAATTCGGGGTTGGCACCGCCGGCGCGCCATGGGACATCGCGACCCTTGGGGTCACCAACGGCGCATCTTCGTTCGTTAATCCCGGCAACACGCCGGTCGGCGCCGAAAGCCTTGGGTTCAAGCAGACCTTCGGCCCCAACACCAATTACAGCGGTCTCCTGGAGGCGTTGAACAACAACGGCCTGGCGCAAGTCCTGGCTGAGCCCAACCTGACGGCGCTGTCCGGCCATCAGGCGAGTTTCCTCGCCGGCGGCGAGTTCCCGATCCCGGTGCCGCAAAGCTCGAGCAGCGGCGGCGCGCCGGTGATCACCATCCTGTTCAAGAAGTTCGGCGTGCAGCTCACCTTCACGCCGACCATCCTGTCGTCGAACCGGATCTCGCTGACCGTGCGGCCCGAGGTGAGCGAGCTGTCGCAGGTCGGCTCGATCACGCTCGCCGGCTACACCGTCCCCGGCATCACCACGCGCCAGGCCGAGACCACGGTCGAGCTCGCCAGCGGGCAAAGTTTCGCCATCGCCGGGCTGCTGCAGAACAACATGAACGAGAACGTCGCCAAATTTCCCGGCCTCGGCGATCTTCCGGTTCTCGGCGCGTTGTTCCGCTCGCACAGCTTCCAGCGCAACCAGAGCGAACTCGTGGTCATCGTCACGCCCTATGTCGTGCGGCCGAGCTCGCGCCGTCTCCTGGCGCCAACCGACGGGCTGGTGGCGCCGAACGACATCGAGCGCATCTTCGACGGCATGAACTATCACCGCGAGCCGCCGGGTGTCGGCTTCCCGCCACCCGTCGCGGTGCCGAGCGGCCTCAAGGGGCCGATCGGCTTTCGGTTGGAATAGGGGGCCAGGATGCCGCGCTTTAAGATCACGCTCGTCTTGGCCGCGTCCCTCGCGCTGTTGTCGGGCTGCGCCAGCGGGCCGCGGTCGCCGACGGGCACGGGTCTCGCCTGGGTGCCGCGCGCCAAGATCAACGTCGTGAGCCATCGGCGTTTCGTTCATCGCGTCGGCTTCGCGCCCATGGCGACGCGTCCGGCCAAGCCGGCCATCGCCGCGCTCGCCGCGTTTCTTGCCAAGAATCGGGTGCGGCCCGACGACGAGATCACGCTTGAGGGCGGCACCGCGCGCGAGCGCCTGTCCGTGGCCCGGGCGTTGGCGCGGCTCGGCCTGCCGGGCGCCGACGAGGCTCGCTTCGCGCCCGTGCTTTCCACCCAGACGGTGTTGGTGGTGGTCGACCGCTACCTGGCGACGCCGCCGCGCGACTGTCCGGATTGGAGCAAGCCGGTCTCCGCGGGCTTCAGCAATACCGTTGACAGCAACTACGGCTGCGCCAACGCCTACGATCTCGGCCAGATGGTCGCCGACCCGCACGATCTTCTGCGGGGCCGCACCCTCGGCCCCGCCGACGCCGCCGACGGGGTGAACGGGATCACGGCCTATCGCAAGGGTGACGTGCGTCTCGGCACACAGACTTCGTCGGGCGGCGGCCTCACCATGCCGCAGCAGCCTCCACCTTCGTCCGGCGGGAGCGGAACGCCATGACCGGCCTCATGCCCAAGATCGCCGCCTTCGACCGCGGCCCGCGGCCGACGCGGCGGGCGCCGCTGCATGCTTTTGTCGACGATGCCGAAAGCCGCAGCGTCATCACCGCCGCCTTGCAGAAACACGATCTGCCGCCGTCGCTGATTGACGATGGCGGTATCGAGGCGGCGCTGCGCTGGATCGATCCCGAAACCACGCCGCAGATCCTTCTCGTCGATCTTTCGGGCTCCGCTTATCCAGTGACCGACGTCGCGGCGCTGATGGCGGCGACGGCGCCCGGCACGCGCCTGCTCGGCTTTGGCGTCACCAACGATGTTGCGCTGTTCCGCGATCTGGTGGCGGCCGGCGCCAGCGATTATCTGGTAAAGCCGCTTGCGCCCGACACGGTCTACAACGCGATCCAGACGGCCATGCAGGCCGCGCAGCGTCCGGCGCCGGCGCCGGTGCCGGATGCCGCGGAAACCTCGCATCGCGTCGTCGCGGTGCTCAGCAGCCGCGGCGGCATCGGCGCCACCACCGCCGCAATCAACCTGGCCTGGCTGCTGGCGCACGAGCGCAAGCAAAAGGTCGGGCTGATCGATCTCGACCTGCAATTCGGTACCGCAGCCCTCGCGCTCGACATCGAGCCCGGCGGCGGCCTGTGGGAGGCGCTGGAGCAGCCCGCGCGCGTCGACGGGCTGTTCGTCGACCGCGTCATGGTGAAGGAAAGCGACAATCTCTTCGTTCTCGGCGCCGAAGAGCCGCTGACCCGCGAGCCGGCGATCGACCCCTCGGGCGTCACCGTGCTGCTCAAGGAACTGGTCGGAAAATTCGACTGGCTGGTGGTGGATCTGCCGCGCGGCGTCGGCTTCCTGCAGCATCAGGTGCTCTCGTCCGCGACCGATATTCTGCTGTGTTGCGATTCCTCGGTCGCCGGCATCCGCGACACGACCCGGCTCCTGGAGCCGATTCGTGCCTGGGCGCCGCAGGCGCGCCTTCTCACCCTTGCCGGCCGCACCGCGGCGAGCCTCGCGCCGGCCGAGTTCGAACGCCATGTCGGGCGCAAGCTCGATCACATCATTCCCTTCGACGCCAAGGCGGTGGCGGCGGCAACCAATTCCGGCCGGCCGCTTGCGCTCGCCGCGCGCGACAGCCGCACCACCAAGGCTTTCCGCAAGGTGGTCGACGCGCTGATCGGCGACAAGACCGACGACAAGGCGCAACCCTTCTGGCGCCGTCTCGGCCGCTGATGATGGCGTGGCAGGGTAACATCCGCTTGCGCGCCGAACCGACGGCGAGCGGCCAACTGCGTGCCGAAACGACGCCGAGCGCGGTCGAGCCGACCAGCGCCTCCGTCGCCGCCGAGCGAAGCGCGCTTCTCGCCGTGCTGCGGGGCACGGTTCACGACAAGGTCGCGGCCGAGGCGGGCAAGAGCCGGGGCGAACTCGCCCGTCTCATCGGCGAGACCATCGCCCAACATCCCGAGACGCGGCGCGCCGGCTGCAACCCGCTGGAACAGCGCCATCTCGTCACCATCCTTCTGAACGAGGCCATGGTGGGCCGGCAGCAGGCCGCCGCCGCCGCCGATGTCGCGGTCGCGGCGCCCGTCGCGCGGCCGGCCCGCGGCCAAAGCAACGGCGGCGCGGAAAGTCCGGCGCCGGGCGGCGACCCCAATCGCTTCAGCATCGCCACGGTGATGCGCCAGTTCCAGCCTAAGGTCCTGGAGCGGATCGACGTCGCCGCCGCCGCGGTGATGCCGCGCGACGAGCTCGAGCAGCAGCTCTTCGAGATCGTCGGCGAGCTGGCATCCGAGACCAAGCGCCAGCTCAACCGCGTCGAGCAGCGGCAACTCGTCGGCCTCCTACTCGACGACATGCTCGGCCTCGGTCCCTTGGAGCCGCTGCTTTCCGACGACACCGTCACCGATATCATGGTCAACGGCGCAAAGCAGATTTACGTTGAGCGGCGCGGCCGGCTGGAACTCACCGACGCGCGCTTCGTCGACAACACCCACGTGATGAACGTCGCCAGCCGGATCGTCACCCGCATCGGGCGGCGCATCGACGAGACTAGCCCGCTGGTCGACGCGCGGCTCCTGGACGGCAGTCGCGTCAACATCATCATCCCGCCACTCGCCATCGACGGGCCCAGCATCTCGATCCGGAAATTCTCCAAGAAGTCGATCACTCTCGACATGATGGCGGCGCAGCGCAACCTGTCGCCGGCGATGGCCAAGGTGCTAGAAATCGCCTCGCGCTGCCGGCTCAATATCCTGATCTCGGGGGGTACGGGCTCGGGCAAGACCACGCTCCTCAACGCCATGTCGCACGCCATCGACCATGGCGAGCGCATCGTCACCATAGAGGACGCGGCCGAGCTGCAATTGCAGCAGCCGCATGTAGTGCGCCTCGAAACCCGGCCCTCCAATCTCGAAGGCGGCGGCGAGATCACCATGCGCGACCTCGTGCGCAACGCGCTGCGTATGCGCCCCGACCGCATCATCCTCGGCGAGATTCGCGGCGGCGAGGCGATCGACATGCTGCAGGCGATGAACACTGGCCACGACGGCTCGATGTGCACGATCCACGCCAACCGGCCGCGCGAGACCTTGACGCGCCTCGAAAACATGGTCGGCATGGCCGGGCTCAACCTGCCCTCCGCGGCGGTCCGCACGCAGATCACCGGCGCCGTGCACATGATCGTTCAGATCAGCCGCATGCGCGACGGCGTTCGCCGCATCACCCACATCATGGAGGTGGTGGGCATGGAGGGCGACGTCATCACCACCCAGGAGCTTTTCGCTTTCCGCTTTCAGGGCGAAGGCGAGCACGACCGGCTGCGCGGCACCTTCGAGCCGAGCGGCCTGCCGCCCCATTTCCTGCAGAAGGCGGAATATTACGGCCTTGACCGCGCCTTGAACGAGGCCGTCCGCGCGCCGGCGGTGCCGGCATGACCGGCGGCCCGCTGCCCGCGCTCGAGATTGCAGGCATCGCGCTGGCGCTCGGCTTCGCCACCATCCTCATGTTTCAGGGCGGCGCCACCGAACGGCGCGTTCAGCGCCGCCTGCAGCGCCTGCACGAAAAGAGGCCGCACGCGGCGAAAGACGGCGCGGCGCAGTTTCAGTTGCGCCGGCGCGAGGTCTACAGCGCCCATGCCGGCCTCGACCGACTGTTGAAGCGCTGGATGCCGAATCCGGCGGCGCTGCATCATCGGCTGGCGCGGACCGGCTGGAACGTGACGGTGGCGCGCTATCTCGCCGGAAATCTCGCGCTTCTGGCGGTGATCGCGGGCGCCGCCGCGTTCCTCGGCCTGCCGCTTCCGGCGGCGATCCTCTTCGGCGTCGCCGGCGGCATCGGCGTGCCCCATTATATCGTCGGCATCCTGATCAATCGCCGCGTCGCCGTCTTCAACGATCAGTTTCCCGAAGCCATCGATCTCATGGTGCGCGGCATCCGCGCCGGCCTGCCGATCATGGAAACCATCAGCGTAGTGGCGCAGGAAATGCCGGATCCGATCCGCGGCGAGTTCCGCCGTGTCGTCGACGGCATTCAGGTCGGCCAGGCCTTCGACGAGCTGCTGTGGGCGGCGGCGAAGCGGATGAGGTCGGCCGAATTCCGCTTCTTCGTCGTCAGTCTCTCGATCCAACGCGAGACCGGCGGCAATCTCACCGAGACGCTGGAGAATCTCGCCGACATCCTGCGTCGCCGCCGCCAGCTTCGGCTCAAGGTCAAGGCGGTGTCGTCCGAGGCGCGCGCCGGCGCTTGGGTGATCGGCGTGTTGCCGTTCCTGCTCGGCAGCGCGATGTACGCGATCAATCCCCATTACATGGCGCCGCTGTTCCACAGTCACGAAGGCCATCTGATGTTGGCCGGCGGTCTTGCCGGCTTTGCCGTCGGCGTCATGATCTTGGTCAAGATGGTGAGGTTCCAGATATGAACCTTCTTGGCGTGTTGCCCGTATCCCCGAACGTGGCGATCACCGCGCTGGCGACGCTCGCCGCCTTCGTCAGCGTCATCGCCTTGTGGCAGGCGGCCTTCGAGCGCGACCGGGTGACGCCGCGGCTGAAGGCGCTGGCGGCGCGGCGCGACGAACTCACCCAGGCGACCGCGCCCCGCCGCCGCGGCCGCCGTCGCGCGGCCAAGGTCAGCTTGACGCGCCGCGTGGCCGAGCGCTTCAGCCTGCTCAGCGAGCAGGCGATCTCCGCCTCGATGGCGAAACTCGCACCGGCTGGCTGGCGCTCGCGCGATGCCGCCATCACGTATCTAGTGGCACGCGCTTTCGCGCCGATCCTCTTCGTGGTGGCGACCGGTCTTTATGTCGTTTTCGTCGCCCATCTGTCGCACGGCCTGCGTCTGATCGCGGTTGCGGCGGCGGTGCCGGCGGGGGCGAAGGCGCCGGAGATCTATCTTCGCAATGCGGCCGACAAGCGCCGCGCGATCCTGCAGCAAAGCCTGCCCGACGGACTGGATCTCCTGGTGATCTGCGCCGAGGCCGGGCTCAGCCTCGACGCGGCGCTGCAACGGGTGGCGCGCGAGATCGCGCTGACGGCGCCGCTTCTCGCTGACGAACTCAATATCACCGCGCTCGAGCTTGGCTTCCTGCCGAACCGGCGGCAGGCCATCGACAACCTCAGCTACCGAACCGACACCGCCGCCATCCGCGCGGTGGTGAACACGTTGAAGCAGAGCGAGAAATATGGCACGCCGCTGGCCCGCTCGCTGCGCGGCCTCTCGAGCGAGCTGCGCGACGAACGGCTGATGAAGGCCGAGGAAAAGGCGGCCCGGCTGCCGGTTCTGATGACCTTGCCGATGGTGGCCTTCATCATGCCGCTGCTTTTCATCGTCATGCTGGGGCCGGCCGCCATCAAGATCATGTCGTCCTTGGCGCAGGCGCTCTAGCGCCCGCGTCCGCATGCTCCGAGTCATCGTGTGCTAGGGCGCGATCAGACGGTCGGCGATCTCGGTATTGCCGCGGCGCGTCGGCGCCGCTTGGCTTTCGGCCCGCCCGTTCGCCACGACCACCAAGCAGCTCCGCTTGTCCGCCTGCAGCGCGGCGCAGAAACTCCGCGCTGCCGCGCGGCTCGGAAACGGGCCGGTCTGCAGCCGCTCGAAGGTGCCGCGCGGGCCGAGATCGACCTGCACGATCACCGGATGCAGGTGACGCAACAGCGCCGGATAATGCCCGAGCAGCGCCCGCCAGCCGGCGGCGGCGACGGGGATCGTGCGATAGCTGCCGAGCTGCACCTCGGCGCCGCTGGTCGTGGCTTTGGTAACTGCGATTTTGGCGGCGCTCTTGGCGGCGCCGGTTAGTGCGGTCTCGGCCACGGCCGGCTTGGCCGCGTGCTTTTCCTCGGCGGGAACCGCAGCAGCCGGAATCGTGGCGGCCTGCGTCGCGGCGGCGGGTTTCGCACTTGGCGACTTGCGCGTCGCAGCCGGTGTCGCCGCTGGCCTTGGCGCCGGCCTTGACGCCGACTTAACCGCGGCAGGCGGCGAAATTTTCGCCGTCGCCGTCTCCGCCACGCGCATGGCTTGGGGTCCCGTCGCGGCCGCTACGGTGGTGACGGGAGCGGCCAAGGCTGGCCGCGCCTCGGCGCTTGCCGCCGCGGCCGGCGTCCTGTCGATCGGCGCTTGCGCCACCGCTGGCGGGGTTGCACCGAGGGCGGAAAGGGCGCCGGGATGGGCGGCGCGCTTTTGCGAGCGCAAGACCCAGCGGCGCAGCGCCTTGTAGTAGGCGAGATTGCTCTGCACCGAATGGGGATCGAGGTCGATGCCGGCGATTTCTGCCGCCGCCTTGTCGTCGCCGCTCAGACCATAGACCAGGGCAAGATCCTCGCGCATGCGCGCGGTGCTCTGGCTGTTGCCGGCCAGCGGCCGCAGATAATGCAGCGCCGCCGGATAATCGCCGCTCAAGGCGAGCGACAGGCCGAGGTTGCTGGCGAGGCCGAGGTCGTCGGGCTTGAGCGCGAGGCCGGCGCGGTACTTCGCCTGCGCCGCCCGGTGCCGGCCCAGCATGTCGAGGGCGACGCCGTAATCGTTGAGGATGTCGGGGGATCGTGGCCGGATGGTGATCGCGGCGGCGAACTTGCCGATCGCGGCCTGCGGCCGGTCTAGGAAGACCAGCGTATTACCGAGGCCGCGCAATGCCGCGGCGTTGCGCGGCGCCCGCTTCAGCGCCGCCATATAGGCGTCTTCCGCGCCGGTGAAGGCGTGGGCGCGATCGAGGATATGGCCAAGCGCGATCAGTGGCGCGGCGCTTTCGGGCTTCAGCCGATGGGCGTGGCGATAGAGCGCGGCGGCGCCGGCAAGATCGCCCGAGTTCGCGGTCGAGGCCGCAACCCTCATCAAGGCGCCATAGGATTGCAGCGCGTCGGCGGACTGCTGCGCCCGCGGCGCGGCGCAACCGGCAAGCAAGAGGGCGGAAAGGGCCATCCCGGCCAGGGCCGGGCGAAGCCGGCCGGGGCGCGGTCGCGGGATCGTCGAGCGCCGGATCTTGTGCATGTCCTCATGCTTAACGCCGGTCTGGTGAAAAAAGCGTTATTGCGCCTCGGCTGTCGGTGGTTTTCGGCGGCTTCAGGTGCTGGTTGCGGGCGCATTCGGGAAATGCAACCGAGGCGCGAGGGCGGCGCCGGCGTTGTCGCCGCTGCGCTGGCGCGCCCGGCCGATTTCCGCCTTTGCCATTTTTTCGCCCAGTCTTTGCATTATGTCCGCCCTCGACATGAGGATCGCGCGCCGTCATCACCGCTCGAGCCGCCGCCGCCACGCCCGGCTGTGGCCGCTCGCGCTGCTCTTGTTCGGCCTTTCCGCCTGCTACGAGCGGCCGCCGCCCTCGCCGCTCGCCGCCTTGCCGAACATCGTGCCGGCGGATCCCTGGCCGGCGGCGCGCATCCAGCCCGGCATCCGGGTCACGGTGGCGCTGCCGGCGGCGGTGAGCGCGAAGGCGGCCTTGATCCAGGCGCAGGTCGCGATCGCCAACACCAACGCCAAGCCGGCCGTGCTTTCGGCGCCGATCCCCTGCCAGGTCGCGGACTGGCGGATCCTTGGGCCCGAGGGCAAGACGGTCGCCGCCAAGCGTCCGGCGCTTTGCGTCCAGGTGGTGCAAAGCCTCACCTTGAACCCGGGCCAGCGGCTGACCAAGACGATCCTCCTGCCGCTCGATTCCGGCGCGCTCCGGCCGGGCGGGCGCTACCGGGTGGAGTTCCGCTTCTGGGGCAATCCGGGCGCGGCGGAATTCCGCGCCGAGTGAGCGGCGGTCTCCGAGAGCACGACGCCGAAAGGCCGCCCTGCTTTTCGGATAAGATTGGCAGCGCACGGACATGATTTTGGGTCGAGCCGACCCAAAATCATCGTGCGCTAGCTTCGCAGCTCCGGCAGATCGGCGAACAGCGCCAAGGCTTCCGGGTTGGCGAGCGCGTCCTTGTTCTTCACCGGCCGGCCGTGGACGATGTCGCGCACCGCGATCTCGACGATCTTGCCGCTGATCGTGCGCGGGATGTCGGCAACCTGGATCACCTTGGCCGGGACATGGCGCGGCGTCGCGTTGCGCCGGATCTGCTCCTTGATCTGGGTGGTGAGTTCGGGCGTCAGGGTCAGGCCGTCGCGCAACCGCACGAAGAGGACGACGCGGACGTCGTTGTCCCATTGCTGGCCGATCACCAGCCCTTCCACCACTTCGTCGAGCAACTCGACCTGGCGGTAGATCTCGGCGGTGCCGATGCGCACGCCGCCGGGATTGAGCACGGCGTCCGAGCGGCCATAGATGATGACGCCGCCATGCGGGCCTTCCTCGATCCAATCGCCATGGCGCCAGACGTTGGAGTAGGTGGCGAAATAGGCGTCGTGATACTTCCGGCCGTCGGGATCGTTCCAGAAGCCGAGCGGCATCGAGGGAAAGGCGCGGGTGCAGACCAACTCGCCGGCGCCGCTTTTCATCGCGTGGCCGTCGTCGTCGAAAACCTCGACCGCCATGCCGAGGAGCTTGGCCTGGATCTCGCCGCGCCACACCGGCCCGATCGGATTGCCGCCGACGAAGGAGCCGATGAGATCGGTGCCGCCCGCCATCGAGGACAGGCAGACGTCCTTCTTCACCTTCTCGTAGACGTAATCGAAGCTCGCCGGCGCGAGCGGCGAGCCGGTGGAGAGGATGGTGCGGATGCTGCCGAGGCGATGCGTCGCCATCGGTTCCCGGCCGGCCTTGTTCAGCGCGTCGATGAACTTGGCCGAGGTGCCGAAATGGGTCATCCCGGTGGCGTCGGCGAAATCGAACAGGATCTCCGGCGAGGGATGAAACGGCGAGCCGTCATAGAGCAGCAGCGTCGCGCCGAGCGCGAGGCCCGAGACCAGCCAGTTCCACATCATCCAGCCGCAGGTGGTGAAATAGAACAGGCGGTCGTTTTCCTGGACGTCGCAGTTGAGGCCGATTTCCTCGAGATGCTTCAAAAGCGTGCCGCCGGCGCCGTGGATCATGCATTTCGGCAGCCCCGTGGTGCCCGACGAATAGAGGATGTAGAGCGGCGCCGCGAAGGGCAACCGGACGAAGTCGATCTCCTTTGCCGCGTGGCCGGCGATGAAATCGCCAAAGGTCGTGGCGCGGTTGCCGAGCGTGTCGAGCGGCGGCCGCGCGCGCGTATAGGGCACGACGACGAGGCGCTTCAGTTCGGGAAGCTCGGCCGCGATGCCGGCGGCTCGTTCCAGCGAATCCAGCGTCTTGCCGTTGTAGAAATAGCCGTCGGCGGTGAACAGGATCTTCGGCTGGATCTGGCCGAAGCGATCCATCACGCCCTTGACGCCGAAGTCCGGCGAGCACGACGACCAGATAGCGCCGAGCGAGGCCGCCGCTAGCATGGCGATAATGGTCTCCGGCATGTTCGGCATGAAGCCCGCGACCCGGTCGCCGACGCCGACGCCTTCGGCCTTCAGCGCCTGGCTCAGCCGCGACACCTGATCGTAAAGCTCGCGGTAGGTGAGGCTGCGCTTCACCTTGTCCTCGCCCCAGAAGATCAGCGCCGTGCCGTCGTCGCGCCGGCGGAGAAGATTTTCCGCGAAGTTCAGCTTGGCGTCGGGGAAGAACTGGGCGCCCGGCATCTTGTCGCCGTCGACCAGCCGCCGCTCGCCCTGGGTCTCGGCGATGACCTTGCCCTCGTCCCAGATCTCGGCCCAGAACGTCGCCCGGTCCTTGATCGACCAATGGTGCAGCGCCGCGTAATCAGTGATCGTCGCGTCATGGCGCGCGCGCATGGTTTCGAGAAAGCGATGCAGGCGGGTCTTCTTGCGGCGTTCCTCGCTCGGTTGCCAAAGCGGCCGTTCCATCTTCGTCTCCTCAATCAACGTGCGGCGCAGTCTGTGGCCGCGCGGGCATTCTGTCCAGGGTCGCGGCGCCGGCGCTCAGACCTCGGGTGCAGCCGTTTCCGGCGCTTGTCCGAGCGCCCGCGCGACCGCCAAGGCATCAGCCGCGAGGTGATCGGGATCGAGCGTGCCGACGATCGCCGCGCCGACGCCAGGTTCGGAGAAGACAGCGGCCATCGCCTGATCCAGCGCCGCGCCGTCCGTCACCAGATGGCCGCTTCCGAGCGGCTTTTTCACCAGCACGCCCTTGCCCGCCCGGTGCGCCGCCCGGATCGTCGGCCGCATGTCCTGGTCCTCGCGGTTGAAGCTCACCATAAGCACGTCGACGACGGGCAGCGCCATGGCGAAGCCGGCCGCGGTCTTGCCGGAAAAGCCGCTGGCCCGGACGGCGCCGGCGCGTTTCAGGCTGTCGAGCGCCCGAAGCGCGGCGCCGAAACGGGCCTCGCTCTCGTCGATGCCGTCGGAATGGATGAGCACGATGTCGAGGCAATCGGTGTTCAGCCGCTTCAGGCTGCGCCTGACGCTGGCCTCGATCGCGGCGGCGGAGAAATCGAAGCGCGAGCGGCCGTCGGCGAACTCCTCGCCCGCCTTGGTCGCGATCACCCAGTTGTCGCGCCGGCCGGAAAGCGCTCGGCCCAAACGCGCCTCGCTCGTGCCATAGGCCGGCGCGGTATCGAGCAGGGTGACGCCGAGCGCCGCCGCGCGATCGAGCAGCCGGTCGATCGCGCGATCGTCGGGAAGGCCAAAATCCTTCGGATATTTGACTCCCTGGTTGCGGCCGAACTTGACGGTGCCGAGGCCGAGCGGGCCGACCCGAAGGCCGCTCGCGCCGAGCGCGCGCGCCGTGAGCGGTTTCAGCACCATGACAAGCTCCGGTCCCAGGGCGGGGCGGCGAAGCCGGGATGCGGCCAGGCAGCGAGCGGGCCGAGATTGCCGCCGTTTGGGGCGACGCCGGCCGCGACGATTTTGTCCCGGATGGTTTCGGCGAGAAGCGGCGCGAAGGCAAGCTTGGTCGGCCAGGCGGCGATGGCATTGCCGGCGCGGGCGATGGTCGGGCCTTCCGGCCGCCGGCCGCCGGGCCGCGCGGCCTCGGCTCGGTCGACCAGGAAGCCGGCGAGGCGAAGCCCGTCTTGTTGCAGCGCCGGCAAATAAGTGGCGAGGGCCTCGCGCGCCGCGGCGATGAAGTCCGTCTCGTCCTGCGCCGCGCCGCTTTCGGCCAAGGCGCCGCCGACATACCAGACCGCGGCGCCGTCGGCGCCGCGATGGCTGGTGATGGTGAGACGCGGCGTGTCGCCGCGGGTGAAGCAATGGGCATAAAGCGGCGCGAGGTCGCCCTTGACCGCAAGCATGCGAAGCGGCCGGCGCTGTGTTTCCGCATCGAAGCCCGGGCGCGCGGCGAGCAGCGCCTCGTTGCCGCGGCCGGCAGCGAACACGAAACGCGCGGCGCGGAGCGTGATCGGCCTTCCGTCCTGCCCCGGCAGCAAGGCGGAGGCGATGCCGCCGTCGGCGTCGGTCTCGAAGGCGATCTCCGCCGGGTTGAAGATTTTCCGGATCGCATCGGCGTGCGGCGCGGCGAGCGCCCGAATCAGCGCCGGCACGTCGACCACCGGCTCCTCCAGGGCATAGACCGTGCCGACCGGGTTGCCGGCCAGCGCCGCCGGCCAGTCGGCGGGTGCCAGGCGATGCGCCTTGGCGCGGAGCGCGTGGCTCGCGAACAGCCCGATCACCGCGTTGGCGGCACCGGGCGGCAGCCAAAGATGGCAGTGGCGGGCGCGCAGCGGCACGGCCGAAAGATCGATTGCGCCCGTGCCGGTCAGCGCGCGGCGCCAGATCTCCGGCATCTCCGTGAGCCGTCCGGCGAGCGGATCGGTCTTGCGCCCGATGGCGTATTTGACGCCGCTGTGGATGATACCCTGGGCGGCCAGCGTCTGCCCGGCGCCGAGGCTTTCGCATTCGAGAAGCAGGGCGGAAAAGCCGGCGCGGCGCAGCTCGGCCAGAAGCCAAAGGCCGGCGATGCCGCCGCCGAAGATCGCCACGTCGACGCGGGCCGATGCCGCAAGCGGCGACGCCATCAGCCGGTCAGCCGGGCGATGGTGTCCGTGGTGCTGTAGCCCTCGACCATCTCGGCCCGCACCACGCGCCCGCCGTAGGCCTGCACCACGTCGGCGCCGACCACCTCGTCGAGGGCGTATTGGCCGCCCTTGACCAGGATGTCGGGCTTGAGCGCCTCGAGCAGCGGGATCGGCGTGTCGTCGGCGAAGATCACCACCAGATCGACCGCGGCGAGCGAGGCGAGAACCACGGCCCGCGCCGCCTCGCTCTGCACCGGCCGGCTCGCGCCCTTGAGGCGTCGCACCGAGGCGTCGCTGTTGAGGCCGACGATCAGCCGATCGGCTGCGGCCTTGGCCTGGGCCAGAAGCGAGACATGGCCGGGATGGACGAGATCGAAACAGCCGTTGGTGAAAGCGATGCGCTCGCCGCGGGCGCGCCACGCCTGCGCCCGCTCGCATGCCATCGCCAGCGGCACGATCTTGGCCTCGGTCGAATGCAGCACCTCGGCTTGGATCGCCTGGGCGAGATCGGCGGGATGCACCACGGCGGTGCCGACCTTGCCGACCACGATGCCGGCCGCCATGTTGGCAAGCCGCGCCGCCTGCGGCAGATCGAAGCCGACGCTCAAGGCCACCGCGAAGGTCGCCATTACCGTGTCGCCGGCGCCCGAGACGTCGAACACCTCGCGCGCTTCCGCCGGCAGGTGCAGCACCGCGCCGCCGGCGCTGACCAGCGTCATGCCGGCCTGGGCGCGGCTGACCAGGACGGCGCGCACCTCGGCGATCTCGATCGCCTTGCGCGCGGCGGCCGCGGCTTCCGCGTCGCTGTCGCAGGGCAGCCCGGTCGCGGCGCGCACTTCCTCCCGGTTCGGCTTCAGCACCGAGGCGCCGGCGTAGCGGCGGAAGTCGCGGCTTTTCGGGTCGACCAGGACCTGCTTGCCGTTCTGGCGCGCGAGCGCGATGCAGGACTTCAGCACCGCGTCGCTCAGCACGCCCTTGGCGTAATCCGAGACCACGACGACGTCGGCGTCGGCGAGCTCGGCGGCATAGGCGGCGAGCAGCGCCTCGGCGAGCTTGCCTTGGGCCGACGCCGGCTTTTCGCCGTCGGCCCGCAACAGCTGCTGGCCGCCGGCGACGTAGCGGGTCTTGGTGGTGGTCGGCCGCTCGGCGTCGACCACTAGTCGGTCGACGATGCGGCCCTCGGATTTCAGCCGCTCGCGCAGCAATGCCGCTGCCGGGTCGGTGCCGACAAGGCCGATCAGGACCGCCGTCGCGCCCAGCGCCGCGATGTTGCGCGCGACGTTGCCGGCGCCGCCCGGCATGACCTCCTCGCGCTCGATGACGAGAACCGGGATCGGCGCTTCATAGGAAACGCGTTCGACCCGGCCATAGACATAGCGGTCAAGCATGACGTCGCCGATCACGAGGACCCGGGCGCGCGAGAAATCGGTGGTCAGGGGAACGGTCTGGGACAAGATCATCAGCCTTTGCGGTTACATCAATCGCCCGGCAATCTCCAGCGGCAAGTACGGGCGCCGGTCGCGGGGCGTGCGACGCGGGGGATCGCGCCGACGGTCTTGGGCTCCGCGCCTCAAGCCTCAGGGCGGCGAGCGCTTGGCCAGGATCCGCTGCAAGGTGCGCCGGTGCATGTTGAGCCGGCGCGCGGTTTCCGAGACGTTGCGGTTGCAAAGCTCGTAGATGCGCTGGATATGCTCCCAGCGCACCCGGTCGGCCGACATCGGCTGTTCCGGCGGTTTCGGCCGCTTGCCCTCGGTGGTGAGAAGAACCGCCTCGATGTGATCGGCGTCGGTCGGCTTGGCGAGATAGTCCACCGCGCCGGCCTTCACCGCTGCGACCGCGGTCGCGATATTGCCGTAGCCGGTGAGCACGACGATGCGGCAATCGGGTCGGTCCTCGCGCAAAGCCGAGACCACGTCGAGCCCGCTGCCGTCGCCGAGCCTGAGATCGACCACCGCGAAGGACGGCGGATGGGCGCGCGCCGCGGCGATGCCGCCGGCGACCGAATCGGCGGCCGTGACGACGAAGCCCCGGTTCTGCATCGCCCGCGCGAGGCGGCTGCGGAAGGGCTCGTCGTCGTCGACGATCAGAAGGCTGCGCTCGTTGTTCACGCTGTCATTCACCGGCGATCTCCCCGAAGTCTACCACTGTTCGCGACCGCTCCGGCGTTCGGGGGGGGCTTCCACTATGCCACGGCGCCATTGGATGGCAACCTCGCAGCCGCCCGAGGGCGGATTGGCGAAGGTGACCTGGGCGCCGGTGTGTTCGAGCAGGGTCTTGGCGATGAAGACGCCGAGGCCCATGCCGCCTTGGTCGGCGCGGCTCGTGATATAGGGATCGCCGAGTGCGCCGATGATCTCCGGCCGGATTCCGGGTCCGTCGTCGCGCACCAGGACGCGGATCCAATTGACGTCCCAGGCGAGCGCGATGACCACCTCGGCATGGGCGAAATCGAGCGCGTTCTGGATCAGGTTGCCGAGCCCATGCAGGATTTCCGGCTGTCGGCCGATGATCGGCGGGGCGCCGTCCGAGACCGGCTTGATGGTGAGCTCGGTGGTGTCGCGGCGGCAGGGCGCCGCGGCCATGTCGACCAGCGCCGTGAGCGGCAGATAGGCGAAGGCGTCCTCCGCCTTTTCCGGGCGATGGCTGAGGCGGGTCAGGATGTCGCGACAGCGCTCCGCCTGATCGACCAGGAGCGAGATGTCTTCGGCCAAGAGCGACGTCGGCGGCAGTTCGCGGGCGATCTCCTTCGCCACCAGGACGATGGTGCCGAGCGGCGTGCCGAGTTCGTGCGCCGCCGCCGCCGCCAGGCCGCCGAGCGCCGAGAGTTGCTGCGCGCGGGCGAGCGCGAGCTGGGTCGCGCCGAGGGCGTCCGACATGCGCCGCGTCTCCGCCGCCACCTGCCAGGCGTAGATCGAGAGGAAACAGATGCCGAGCACGATGGCGGCCCAGGTGCCGGCGATATAGACGGTGGGCAGCACTAGGCCGCCGGCGCTCCAGGGCAGCGGCTGGAACGCGAGGCCGAGAACGGTGACCGCGACGACCCCGAGCAAGCCCAGCGCCACGGTGCTGCGCAGGCTCAAGATCGTCGCCGAAATCGTCACCGGCACGAGGAACAGAAGCGCGAACGGATTTTCCAGGCCGCCGGTCAGGTACAGCAACACCGCCAGTTGTACGATGTCGAAGCCGAGATAAAGTCCGGCGCCAGTCTCGTGTAGTCGGTAGGAGGCGGGAAACAGGGCAAAGGACCCTAGATTGACGATGACCGAAATCCCGACCACCGACAGCGCCGGCGTGAGCGGCAGGTGGAAGCCGAGTCCGAAATGAACGAACAGCAGCGCCAGCGTCTGGCCGGCGAGGGCGAGCCAGTGGATCAGGACCAGGGTCCGCAGGCGAAGCCGCCGGCCGGCGGTGAGGGTCAGCGCCAGCCGTCCGGGGGTCCAGGCGGCGGCGCGGCGCCGCGCGCTGGGGGCGAGCGCCGTCATCGCGGCCTCCGGGTGGTCGCGGGCGGCGACCCCATCGTCGCCGCTGGCGAAAAGCCTTTTCCTACCCCATATTGGGAACTACCCATGAGCGAACCTGCCATCGCAGTTGAAAATCTCGGCAAGCGCTTCGGCTCGGTTGTCGCCGTCGACGGCTTGAGCTTCACCGTGCCCGCCGGCCACGCGGTCGCGCTGCTTGGCGCCAATGGGGCGGGCAAGACCACCACGCTTGCCATGCTTCTTGGCCTGCTGCTGCCGACCACCGGCGACATAACCGTCCTCGGCGAGAACATGATCCGCCATCGCAACCGGGTGCTGGCGCGATTGAACTTCTCCTCACCCTATCTTGACCTGCCCTACCGGCTGACCGTCCGGCATAATCTTTACATTTACGCCAAGCTTTATGGCGTTCGCAAGGCAAGGGAAAGGATTGCGGAATTGGCTGCGGAGCTCGATTTCGCCCGTTTCCTCGATCGCCCCTTCGGCCAGCTCTCGGCCGGCGAGAAAAGCCGCGTCGCGCTCGCCAAGGCTCTGGTCAACCGGCCGCGCCTCCTGCTTCTCGACGAGCCGACCGCCTCCCTCGATCCCGACATGGCCGATTGGGTGCGGGGCTATCTCGGCCGCTACCAGAAGGAGACCGGCGCGACGTTCCTGCTCGCCTCGCACAATATGGCCGAGGTCGAGCGCCTTTGCGACGATGTCCTGATGATGAAGACCGGCCGGCTGGTCGATCACGGCACGCCCAAGGCGCTGATCGAGCGCTATGGCCGGAACACCCTTGAGGAGGTTTTTCTCGATATCGCGCGTGGCCGCCGCAGCGACGAAAGGGCGGCGGAATGAGCGAGCCGGACGATGCCGCCTACCGCAGCGGCGAGGTGCTGTTCTCGTTTCGCCGCACCGGCGCCATCATCCTTCGCCATTGGTACGTGCTGCGGGGCTCGGTGCCGCGCATCCTCGAGCTTGCATACTGGCCGGCGGTGCAGATGCTGACCTGGGGCTTCATGACCGAGTTCCTGGTGCGCCAGACCACCTATGTGGCGCAGGCCTTCGGCATCCTTTTGGCGGCGGTGCTGCTTTGGGACGTGCTGTTTCGCAGCCAGCTCGGTGTCTCGATCTCGTTTCTCGAGGAGGTCTGGGCGCGCAATCTCGGCCATCTCTTCATCAGTCCGCTCCGGCCCCTGGAAATGGTCGCGGCACTGATCGCCATGAGCGGACTTCGCACCATTATCGGCGTGCTGCCGGCGGTGGTCATGGCTGCGCTTTTTTTCGGCTTCAATCTGGCCAGCCTGGGCCTGCCGCTGGTGGCGTTCTTGATCCTTCTCGGCGCCATGGGCTGGGCCGTCGGGCTCGCCATCTCGGGGCTGATCATGCGCTACGGGCAAAGCGTCGAGACGCTGGCCTGGGCCCTGACCTTCGCGCTCGCGCCGGTGAGCGGCATCTATTATCCGGTCTCGATCCTGCCGGCCTGGTTGCAGCCGCTCTCCTGGGCGCTACCGTCGAGCTATGTCTTCGAGGGCATGCGGGAGATTCTGCGCGACCACCGCGTGCCCTACGGCCTGATGTGGCAGGGCGGGTTGCTGGACGTGCTCTATCTTGTTGCCGGCATTCTCGCTTTTCTCGGTTTCTTCCGTGCCGCGCGCGAACGCGGGCTGTTGCTGAAAACCGGCGAATAGCCGCCGCGGACCGCGGGCCGCGGCCGAAAGGCGCAGCCCGATGCTTCCGGCGGGCCCGGATTCGGTATAGCCTCGTTGCGCCGCGGGGCGTCGCGCCGGCAGGACAGGGCGCGACGGATGGCCACGATATCAGGGAGACAGAAAGATGCCGAGGATCGTCGATATTGCCGATATTGGCGTTGGCGTCGCGGACCGCCGTCGCTTCGAGTCCTTCGCCGAGGACATTCTCGGCTTCGTTCCCTTCCGCTCGCTGGATGACGCGCAGACCTATTTTCGTTGGGACGACCGCCACCACCGTTTGAGCGTCGCCGACGCGCCGGCCAACGAACTCCGCTATGTCGCCTTCGACGTCGGCGGCGCCGACGATCTCAAGGATTGGACCGACGCGCTGGCGGAAAAGGGCATCGCCGTCCGGCCCGGCTCGGCCAAGGCGTGCGGCGAGCGGCGGGTTTCCGCCTTCGCCGAATTCGACGATCCCGACGGCCATCGCATCGTGCTTGGCCATGGCTTCGCGCCGGCCGAGACGCCGGCCCGCTTCAACCGCGAGCTTTCGGTGCTGCGCACCGGCCATGTCCTCCTCACCGTCGCCGATACCGCGCGCACGTGCGATTTTTATACCGGCACACTCGGTTTTCGCCTCAGCGACTGGGTCTATATCGACGAACCGATCAAGATCTGCTTTCTGCGCGTCAACGCCCGTCATCACGCCTTCGCCGCCGCGCCGCACGCGCCCGGCGCGAAGCCGCGGTTGCAGCACATCATGGTCGAGGTCGAATCGCTCGACGACGTGATGAGGACCTATCACCACGTGCGCGCCAAGGGTGGGCCGATCGGCATGGGCCCCGGCAAGCACGCCAACTGCCAGACCGTGCATGTCTACGTTCCGACCCCGGGTGGCTTCGCGGTCGAGTTCGGCTACGGCCATCGCCGGGTCGACGATCAACGGCACCAGCCGACCGTCTACGACATCGGCACGCCCGTCGACGTCTGGGGCGGTGGCGTTCAAAGCGAGGAATTCCAGCTCGGCTAGAGCATGATCTTATCATAGGCGCAGCGCAGGATGATTTCGGCTCGATGCGGCCTAAAATCATCGTGCGCTAGCCGGGCCCCAACAAGAAAATCCGGAGGAACGCCGTGACGACCGTCGAGGAAATTTTGGCTGATCCGCTGCCTTTCGCCAAGCATCTGGGGCTCAAGATCGTGGAGGCCGCGCCCGAGCGGGTGCTGGCCGAGCTCGAGGTCAGGCCCGAGCTTTGCACCCGACCCGCGGTGCTGCATGGTGGCGCGGCGATGGCCTTCGCTGATACGCTCGGCGCTATCGGCACGGTCCTGAATCTGCCCGAGGGCGCCGGCACGACGACGATCGAAAGCAAGACCAACTTTCTCGGCCCTGCGCCGGCCGGAACGACCGTGGTCGGCGAATGCACGCCGGTTCATCGCGGCCGCCGCACCATGGTGTGGCAGACCAAGATCTCGACCAAGGAAGGCCGCGCCGTGGCGCTGGTGACGCAGACCCAGCTCGTGCTCTGATCCGCCGGCCTGGCCGCGCAGCGCCGCCAAATCATCAAATCGCAGATCGAAGGGGGACGCGATGGCCACGGATTACCGCAGCTTTTCGGTAAGGGCGCCGGATGGCACCCGGCTCGCGGCGCGCGAGTGGGGCGACCCGGACGGTGCCGAGATCCTGTTGATCCACGGCATCTCGCAGAGCCAGCTCTCGTTTCTGCGCCAGACCCGGAGCGCGCTCGCCGCGGAATTTCGCTTGGTCAGTTTCGATCTGCGCGGCCACGGCGAATCGGCCAAGCCCGAAGCCCGCGAGCGCTACTGCGAAATGCGCCCCTGGGCCGACGACGTTCGGGCGATGATCGCGGCAGCGCGATTGAAGCGGCCGATCCTGGTCGGCTGGTCCTTCGGCGCCCGGGTCATCGCCCACTATCTCGGCGTGCATAGCGAAGGCGCGATCGGCGGCATCAATTTTGCCGGTGGCCGCGCGGTCTTCGATGCCGCGATCGCCATGCGGGGCGACGGCGCGGCGTTTCTCGCGCCGATGCAGTCGCCCGATCTCGAGGTCAATATTCCGGCCACCGCGGATTTCGTCCGCGCCTGTTTCGCGCAACCCCTGGACGAGGCGGAATTCCGCTTCATGCTCGCCTTGAACATGGTGGTGCCGCCGTACGTGCGCGAAGCCGCCCTGGCTTCGCCGGTCGATCTCGGCGCGGTGCTTTCGGGCGTTTCCGTTCCGACCCTGATCAGCCACGGACGGCTGGATCAGGTGGTGCTGCCGGAGACCGCGGACTATACCGCCGGCCTGATGAAGAACGCGCGGCTTTCCTGGTACGACGACGCCGGTCATGCGCCCTTCTACGAGGACGCGGCGCGCTTCAACGCCGAGCTCGCGGCTTTCGTCCGCGAGGTTTCGGCGCCGTCGCGCTGAGCGAGATCGCCGCTCAGGCGCCCTCCGGGTTCGACGTCGGCGCGAGTGCCGCGTCCGCCGCCCGTTCCTTAGCGTGGTCGGTGGCGATCAGCATATAGGCCGCCGGCACAACGAAGAGCGTGAACAGCGTGCCGATGGACAGACCGGTCGCGATCACCAACCCCATGTTGAAGCGCGACACGGCGCCGGCGCCGGAAGCGAGGATGAGCGGCAGCACGCCCAGCACCATCGCCGCCGTGGTCATCAGGATGGGGCGAAGCCGGATGCCGGCCGCGGTCTCCACCGCCTCGCGCTTTCCGAGGCCCTGGCGCTGCAGCTCGTTGGCGAACTGCACGATCAGGATGCCGTGCTTCGAGATCAGCCCCATCAAGGTCACCAGGCCGACCTCGGTATAGATGTTGAGGGTGGCGCCGCCGATGCCGAGGTTGATGAAGATCAGCGCGCCGGCGATCGACATCGGCACCGACACCAGGATGATCAGCGGATCGCGGAAGCTCTCGAACAGCGCCGCGAGCGAGAGGAAGATGATGATCAGCGCGAACAGGAAGGTCTCGACGAAACCGCCCGATTCCTGGACGTACTGGCGCGATGCGCCGGCGTAGTTGACGGAATAGCCCTGTGGCAGCGTCTTGGCCGCGAGATGATCGAGATAATCGAGCGCCGAGCCGAGCGCGATGCCGGGCGCCGGCACGCCTTGGATCATCGCCGCGTTCAGTTGCTGGAAGTGGTTGAGCGATTCCGGCACCGTCTTGGTAACGATATGGGCGACGGTCGAGAGCGGAATCGTGGCGCCGCTCGCGGTGTGGATATAGTAGTTCATCAGCTGATCGGGATTCAGCCGGAAGCGCTGGGCGACCTGCGGGATGACCTTGTACGAGCGACCGCCGAGGCTGAAGTAATTGACGTAGGCGCCGCCCAGCATGCGGCCGAGCGCGGCACCGATATCGCTCATGGAGATGCCAAGCTGCGCCGCCTTGTCGCGATCGATCACCACGGTCGCCTGCGGCTTGTCGATGCGCAGGTCGCTGTCGACGAAAGCGAACATGCCGCTCTTCTGCGCCGTCTGCAGGAACTTCTGGGTGACTGTGTTGAGCTGGCTGAAGGGCGCGGTGGTCTCGATGACGAACTGCACCGGCAAGCCGATGCTGCCCGGCAGTGGCGGCGGCTGGAAGGCCACGATGCGCTGGCCGGCGACGTGGTTGACCGCGGCCTGCACCAGCGGCTGCAATTGGTTGGAGGTGCGGTGGCGCTCGTCCCATGGGGTGAGGACCAGGCCGCTGATGTCCTGGCTCGGGCTGTCGAGCTGGAAGACATGGTCGAGCTCGGGGAAGGTCTTGAATATCCGAAACACCTGGTGGTCGTAGAGCAGTCGCTGCTGCAGCGTCGAATCCGGCGCCGAGGTCGCGAAGGTGAGCACCACGCCCTGGTCTTCCTGCGGCGCCAGCTCCTGCTTCGAGCCGGCATAGAGGAAATAGATGCTGGTCAACACGATCAGCGCGAACACCGCCGTCACCGGAAGATAGCTCAGGCTGCCGTGCAGCAGGCGATGGTAGCCGCGCCGCAGCGCGGAAAAGGTGCGGTCGATGCCGGCGACCAGGCTTTCCTCCAGGCCGTGCGGGCTCGTGCCGTGCCCTTTCAGAAGCCGCGAGCACATCATCGGCGACAGGGTCAGCGCGACGACCGCCGACACTGTCACCGTGCCGACCAGGGTGAAGGCGAATTCCGTGAACAGGGCGCCGGTCAGTCCGCCCTGAAAGCCGATCGGGACATAGACCGCGATCAGCACCACGGTCATGGCGATGATCGGGCCGCCGAGCTCGCGCGCCGCCTGGATCGCCGCCGGAATCGGCTTCATGCCCTCCTCGAGATGTCGATTGACGTTTTCGACCACGATGATCGCGTCGTCCACCACGAGGCCGATGGCGAGCACCAGGGCGAGCAGCGTGAGCAGATTGATCGAGAAGCCGAAGATCAGCATCAGGGTAAAGGTGCCGACCAGGGAGAGCGGAATGGCGATGGTCGGGATGAACACCGAGCGCGGCGAGCCAAGGAAGGCGAAAACCACGAAGATGACGATGACCAGGGCCTCGATCAGTGTGCGTTCCACCTCGCTGATGGCGCTGTTCACGAACTTGGTTGCGTCGTAGACGATCCGCCCGTTCAGTCCGGCCGGCAACTGCGCCTGGATACTGGGAAAGACCTTGCGCACGCCGGCGACCACGTCGAGCAGGTTCGCCGCTGGCGCCACCTGGATGCCGATATAGACCGCCTTGCGGCCGTCGAATCCGACCGAGGTCTCGTAGCTGTCGGAGCCGAGCACGACATGGGCGACGTCCTTCAGCCGCACCACCGCGCCGCCCGAGTGCTTCAGCACCATGTTGCGGAATTCCGAGACCGAATGCAGCGCCGTCGAGGCGTCCAGATTGATCTGGATCATCTGCCCCTTGGTGTAGCCGATGCCCGAAATGAAGTCGTTGGCGGCGAGCGCCTGGGCGACGTCCTCGCCGGTGAGGCCGTAGGCCGCGAGCTTCTTCGGATTGAGCCAGACGCGTAGCGCGAAATTCATCGCGCCGAGGATTTCGGCCGTCTGCACGCCGGGTACGGACTGCAGCTTCGGCTGCACCACGCGGGTGAGATAGTCGGTGATCTGGTTCGGATGCAAGACCTGGCTGTTGAAGCCGATGTACATGGCGTCGATGGTCTGGCCCACCTTCACCGTCAACACCGGCTGCTGTGTTCCCGCGGGCAGCTGGTTCATCACTGAATTGACCTTCGCCGCGATCTCGGTCAGCGCCTTGTCCGCGTCGTAGTTGAGGCGGAGGTAGACGGTGATGGTGGAGACGCTGTTCTGGCTGCTCGAGGTCATGTAGTCGATGCCGTTGGCCTGCGCGATGGCGTTTTCCAGCGGCGTGGTGATGAAGCCGGCGATGGTCGCGGGGTCGGCGCCGTAATAGGTGGTGCTGACCGTGACCACCGCGTTTTCGGTGCGCGGATACTGCAGGATCGGCAGCGAGAAGGCGGCGCGCACCCCGAGGACCAGGATGAGCAGGCTGATGACGGTCGCGAGAACCGGCCGGCGGATGAAGATATCGGTGAATTTCACGGGCTTCGCCGCCTTCTATTCTTCGCTGGGCGTGGGGTTCTGGTCGTTCGTCGGCAGCACGCTGTTGTTGACCACGATCGGGCTGCCGTTGTGCAGCTTGATCTGGCCGGCGCTGACCACGATGTCGCCCGCGCTCACCCCCTTCAGAAGCTGCACCTGGTCGCCGCGCTTGGCGCCGGTGGTGACGAAGGTCTGGTGCGCGATCAGGATCGGCTTGCCGGCCTTGGTCTTGCCCTTGCTCTCGACCAGGAAGACGGTGCTGCCGTAGGGATTATAGGTGATCGCCGTCTGCGGCAGGGTGATGAAGCGCTGCGGCGCGCCGGTCACGATGTCGACCGTCGCGTACATGCCCGGAAGCAGCGTCTTGTCCGGGTTGGCGATCTCGGCCCGAACCTCGACATTCCGGGTGCTGACCTGAACCGCCGGGTTGATCGCCGAGATGCGCCCGCTGAAGGTCCGCCCGGGATAGGTATCGACGCGCGCGGTCACCGTCTGGCCCAGCTTGATCTGGCTCAGCTGCTGCTGCGGCACATAGAAATCTACGTAAAGCGGGTTCAGCGCTTGCAAGGTCACGATGGGCGCGCCCGGGCTCAGGTACTGACCGAGATCGACCTGGCGGATGCCAAGGTGGCCGGTGAAAGGCGCCGTGATGTGCTTGTAGTCCACGGCCGCCTGTTGCTCGGCGACCTGGGCCTCGGCGCTTTTCAGGTTCTGCAGGTCGGTGTCGACCTGCTGGCGGCTCACCGCCTGCACCTTGAGCTGGCGGAGATCGCGCTCGTAGGTGATGCGGGCAAGCGCGGCCGAGGCTTTCAGCGCGTCGAGCTTGGCGACGTCGGCGGCGTCCAGGAGGTCGACGAGCGCCGTGCCCTTCTTGACGTCGTCGCCGGAATGGAAGTGGATGCCGGTGACGATGCCGGCGACCTGGGCGCTGAGATCGGCGCCGTTCACCGCGCGCAGAGTGCCGATCGCCTCGATCTTCGGCTGCCAATCGGAATAGACCGCCTTGGTGGTCGAAACCGTCTGCGGCCGGCTGCCGAGGGTGGCCAGGAATTTCTTGATCATCACGGCGCGAAAGGCGTCGAAGCCGAACACGCCGCCCAGTACGACGCCGACCGCGATGAGCATGAGGACCAAACGCTTGACCATCGTGTCGTGTCTCCGTTAGGGGGTTCGGATCGGAAGCGGCAATGCAAAGCGGTCGGGGCTGCCTTTGTCGGCCGGCGAGACGTCCTGCCGGTTCCACCAGCCGCCGCCGAGCGCCTGGAAGAGCGCGGCAGTATCGGCGAAGCGGTTGGCCTGCGCCTGCACCAGGGCGATCCGCGCCTGCTCGTAGGTGCGGTCCGCGTTGAGCAGTGTCAGATAGTCGATGGCGCCGATGTGGAACTGCCGCCGCGCGATGTCGAGACTGTCCTTGGCGGCGCTTTCGGCCGCGGCTTGCGCCATCAGCGTCTCGGCGTCGAATTCGAGCGCGCGGAGCGCGTCGGCGACGTTCTGGAAGGCGCCGAGGACGACGCCGCGATAGACCGCCGCTGCGCGGTCATAGGCGGCCACCGCGGCGCGCCGCTTGTGCAGAAGCGTGCCGCCGTCGAACAGGCGTTGCAGCACGCTGCCGCCGATGTTCCAGACCAGTGTGCCGGGCGAGAGCAGCTTGGCGAAATTCGCCGCCGTCGAGCCGTAGGCGCCGGTGATCGCGAATTGCGGCAGCTCGTTCGCCGTGGCGACGCCGATATTGGCGCTGGCGGCGTGCAGTTCCGCCTCCGCCGCGCGCACGTCCGGGCGCTGGCGCACCAGTTGCGAGGGCAGGCTGACCGGAAGATTCCGGGGCAGATGCAGGCCGGCGAGAGTGAAGGCCTCGGGTCCGGCCTCGCTCGGGAAGCGGCCGGTCAGGGCGGCGAGCTGGTTCCGCGTCAAGGCGAGCTGCTTTTGCAGCGGCGGCAGGCTCGCCCGGGTCTGGGCGAGCGCCGCCTGCTGCGCCAGCACCGCGGCGCCGGAAGTCGCGCCGAGGGTGAGCTGGTGGCGCATCAGCCGCAGCTGATCGCTTTCAATGCCGATAATCTCGCGCGTCGCGGCGATTTCGTCGCGGAGCCTGGCATCGGTCACCGCCGCCGTCACCACGTTCGAGGTCAGCGTGAGATAGGTCGCCTCGAGCGCGAAGCGCTGATACGCCGCCTGTGCCTCGAGCGATTCCACCGTCCGCCGGGTGCCGCCGAAAACGTCCGGTGCGTAGGCGATGTCGAGCGAGGCGGTGACGACGTCTAGCCGCACCGAGGGCTGTCGCAGGCCGAGGCTGGCGCCCGGCACCTGTTCGCGCGTCGCCGAGGCCGCGGCGCTCACGGTCGGGAACAGCGCGCCTTCTCCGGCGTAGACGTTCTCCTGCGCCTCACGCAAGGCTGCCTGCGCGGCATCGAGATTGGGATTCGATTTCAGCGCCGCGGCGATCAGCCGGTCGAGGTCGGCCGAGCGGAACAGCCGCCACCACGCGCCCGGAATGTTGCGGCCCCGGAGAAAGCGTTGTGCCGCGCCGCCGGCGATCTTAGCGGCGGCGGTTTGCTTGGGCAGCGGCGCCTTGACGTAGCCGGAAACGGCCGGCGCCGCCGGGCGCAGGAAGTTCGGCCCGACCTCGCAGGCGGTGAGCAGCAGACCGGCCCCGGCCAGAACCATGAGACGCAAAATCTTCACCGGCCTGGACCTTTCACCTCGCGGAAGATCGCTTCCGTGTGTTCCCGCACCAATGCTTGAATGGCGCGAATGCGCTTGTCGTCGAGCGCCGGCCAGCCAAGCTTGCGGCGGGCGCCGGTCGAGCAGAAGACCTGCACTTGTCCCAGAATCGCGATGGCGCGCAGCATCGTCGCCTGATCGCGCGCCGGCCGGCCGGTCAGTCGGCCGATCACCTCGGCGCAGGGCTTAAGGATGTTGCGCGTGAAGCTTTCGTGCAGCGGCGCCAGGGTTGCCTCGCGCTCGATCTCGGCGCGCGACAGGAAGATGCGAATGCTCTCGGAGTTTTCGCGGGCGGCGAGCACGGTGGCGAAGGCATCGAGCAGCTCGGAAAGCAGGTCGAGCAGCGCCTTGCGCGACAGCGCCTTGCCCTTGATCGCGGCGTGCGTCCGCTTCGCGGGCGGCGCCAGCAGGCTCTCGACATGTTCGGCGATATCGTCGACGACGGCGCGGTAAAGCCCTTCCTTGCTGCCGAAGTAATAGGGGATGGCGGGCAGCTTCACGGCCGCCCGTTCGGCCAGGCGACGGGTGGTGGCGCCCTCGTAGCCTTCGGCCGCGAAGACCTCGAGCGCGGCCTGGATCAGCCGTCGCCGGGTGTCTTCACCGCGCTGGTAGGTGCCGGGCCGGTAATGAACAGCGGGCTTCGCCATGAGCCGTCCTCTCGAACCCGCTGGCGTATATCTGCTTCGCTCGATTATGTCAATTGATAGAAATTTGCCTGCCGGGGACTGTGGATTGGCCGGCGGTGAGCCGGCGACGCCGCGATAACGATTTTGTTGCGGCGCCGGGGCGCCGTCACACCATGCAGAAGCCGCCGTTGATGCTGAGCACCTGGCCGGTGATCCAGCTGCCGCGATCGGAAACCAGCAGCGCCACGGTCGGCGCGACGTCGTCCGGCCGCCCCAGCCGGCGCACGGGATAAAGGCGGAGAATTTTGTCACGGTTGGCCGCCAGCCAGTCGGCGTCGGAATGGGTGGTCTCGACCAGGCCGAGCGAAATCGCATTGGCGGTGACGCCGATGCGGCCGAGCTCCTTGGCGAGCGACTTAATAAGGGCGATGACGCCGGCGCGGGCGGCGCCGGCGATGGCCAGCGCGCCATCGCCGATGCGCGAGGAATCGCCGACTAGGCTGATGATGCGGCCGCCGCCACGGGCCTCGAAATGGGGCAGGGCGGCATGGCAGCAATGGATCGAGCCGTAGAGGTCGATGTCGATCTGGTCGTGCCAGTCCTTCGGCCGGGTATCGGCGAATTTCTGCAGGCGGGTGATGCCAGCACAGTTCACCAGGATGTCGAGGCCGCCAAAATCGCGCGCCACGCCGTCGACCATCGCGCGCGCGGCTTCGTAGTCGCTGACGTCGGCGCCGTAGGTCTTGGCCTTGACGCCTTTGGCGCGGGCCTCCACCGCGGCGGATTCGGCATCGGCCGCCGAGCGCAGGTAATTGATGGCGACGTCGGCGCCCTCGGCGGCAAGAGTCAGCGCGATCTCGCGCCCGATGCCATGTCCGGCGCCGGTGACCAGCGCGACCTTGCCGTTAAGATTGAGATCCATCCTTTACTCCTTGGTGTTGTCATCTCGCCGCAACCCGTTGCAGTCGCCAGCCGCGGCATTTGCGCGCACGTTTATACGTCTACCCCGAACCGCGAATCTTCCGCTATCCTCACATGGCGTCGCCGGACGCTGCTGTCTGTGCGGGCATGTCCGACGGCCGCGGTTAAATAAGACTGAGGAGAATACACATGACTGCCGACGGGAATATAGTTATTCCAATGCGAGAAGCTAAGGATCATGGGCTGATCCCCGAGCCCATGCGCGAAAGCCTGAAAACTGGGGTCGTCTACGAAAAGCGTCCGGTGAAGGGGGGCGACGGCAAATCCGTTCCCGGCCTTTTCAACGCCTGGATCACCCTTAACAACCCGAGCCAGTTCAATTCCTACACCACGGCCATGGTGAAGGAGGTCATTCTCGCCTTCCGGGCCGCCAGCGCGTCGCGCGACGTGGTCGCGGTGGTGTTCACTGGGGCCGGAGACAAGGCCTTCTGCACCGGCGGCAACACCAAGGAATATGCCGAGTATTACGCCGGGAATCCGCAGGAATACCGCGCCTACATGCGGCTTTTCAATGACATGGTATCGCAAATCCTGATTTGCGATAAGCCGGTGATCTGCCGCGTCAATGGCATGCGCATCGGCGGCGGCCAGGAAATCGGCATGGCCTGCGATTTCACCGTGGCGCAAGATCTCGCGCGCTTCGGCCAGGCCGGCCCCAAGCACGGATCCGCGCCGATCGGCGGCGCCACCGACTTTCTCCCCGTCGTCGTCGGGGTCGAGCGGGCGATGTCGACCGGCGTTCTGTGCCAGCCGTTCTCGGCCCACGAGGCCTATTACATGGGCATGATCACCGACGTCGTGCCGGCGCTCAAGGTGGATGGCAAATTCGTCGCCAATCCGACGGTCGAGACGCAGCGCATGGTCGACGAGTTTGGCCGCATCGTATTCGGCAAGCCGAAGACGGGCGAGGCGCTCAAGGCCGGACAGGCGTTGCTGAAGTCCGGCACCGTCGACCTCTCGATGCTCGATGAGAAGGTCGAGTCGCTCTGCACCACGCTGCTATACACCTTCCCCGATTGCACCACCAAGACGGTCGAGGAACTTCGCAAGCCGAAGCTCGACGCCTGGAACCGCAACAAGGAAAACTCCCGTGCCTGGCTTGCCCTCAACATGATGACCGAAGCGCGCGCCGGCTTCCGCGCCTTCAACGAGGGCACTAAGGAGACCGGCCGCGAGGCCGATTTCGTGGCGCTGCGCCGGGCGCTCGCGGCCAATACGCCGTGGACCGACGAACTGACCCAAAGCATCATGCCGCAAGCGGGCCACGCGTCGTAATCACGCGGCACGGCGGCGAGCGCCGCCCAGCCTAAACGTCAAAATCGGGTGCGGAGTCAAAAACGCACTCTTCGCTTGAGGCGTAATTGGTAATATGGTACAACTTTACATAATTTATGCGAAGCCGGGATAGCGGAGCATGGTCAAGGTCTACTCCATCGATGGTGTCACGCCGGTCGTGCATCCGGAAGCTTTCGTGCACCCGACCGCCTGCCTGATCGGTGATGTCATCGTCGGCGCCGGGGTCTTCATCGGCCCGGGGGCGAGCCTGCGCGGCGATTTCGGCCGCTTGCTGATCGGCGAGGGCTCGAACATCCAGGACAACTGCATCGTGCACGGCTTTCCGGGCCAGGACACGGTGATCGAGGCCGATAGCCATATCGGCCACGGCGCGATCATCCATACCGCGCATATCTGCCGCAACGCGCTGATCGGCATGCACGCGGTGATCGGCGACAATGCCGAAATCGGCGAATCTGCCTTCGTCGGCGCGCTTGCCTTCGTGAAGGCCGGCATGAAGGTGCCACCGCGCACCCTGGCCGCCGGCATGCCGGCCAAGGTGGTGCGCGAGCTGAGCGAGAAGGAACTGGCCTGGAAGCTCGGGGCAACGCGCCATTATCAGCGGCTTGCCGTGCGCTGCCGCGAAAGCCTGCGCGAGACCGAGGCGCTGACCGAGGTCGAGCCCGATCGCCAGCGCTTCCCAACTTCCGCCGTGGTGCCGCTCGGCACCTACCGCGAACAGGCGACCGGCTAGCGCCTTAAGATTTTTCGCCGTGTCGCGCGGCCCGCGCCAGCCGGAACAGGCGTTCGGGTGTTGCCGGCACCTCATTGACTTCGATCCCCTCTGGCGCCAGCGCATCGGCGATGGCGTTGGCGATGGCGGCGACGGCGCCAATGGTGCCGCCTTCGCCCATGCCTCGGAAGCCGCCGACGGTCGAGGGCGAGACGGCCGCGATGTGATGCGCCTCGATCGGCGGGATTTCGCTCGCCGCCGGCATCACGTAGTCAACCAGGCTCGCGCTCAAGAGTTGGCCCTTGTCGTCGTAGACCACCTCTTCCGTCAGGGCGGCGCCGATGCCCTGTGCGACGCCGCCATGGACTTGGCCGTCGACGATCATCGGGTTGATCACGCGGCCACAGTCCTCGACCGCGACATAGCGGAGCGGCGTCACCTTGTAGGTTTCGGGATCGACCTCGACCACGGCGATATGGGTGGCCGAGGTGGTGGTGCCGAAAAAGGGATCGTAGACCTCGCTCGCCTCGAGGTGTCCTTGCAGCTCCTTCGGGACGCGGCCGATCTCGGAATAGACCGCGCGGGCGAGGTCGCGGAAACTCAAGCGCCGGTCGGTGCCCTTGACGAAGATCGTGCCCTCGGCGGCGTCGAGATCGTCGGTCGCGGCCTCGAGGAGATTGGCGGCGATCCGCATCGCCTTGTCGCGCACCGCGCGCGCCGCGAGGATCGCCGCGCCGCCGCCGAGCACGGTGCTGCGGCTCGCGTAGGTGCCGGTGCCGTGCGCCACCTCGGCGCTGTCGCCATGGATCACGCGCACGTCGGCAACGCGCACGCCGAGCGTTTCCGCCACCACCTGCGCCAGCGTCGTCTCCAACCCCTGGCCGTGCGAGGCGATGCCGAAGGTCGCGGTCACGGCGCCGGTTGAATCGATCCGCACCTTGGCGCTCTCGGTGCCGGTGTTGATCGGCATGCCGGGCGCGGCCGAGATGCGCGAGCCGATGCCGGTAAGCTCGGCGTAGGAGGCGAAGCCGATGCCGATGCGCCGGCCGGCGGCGCGCGCCGTCGCCTGTTCCGCGCGCAAGGCGTCGTAACCGACCGCCTGCCGCGCCGCGATCAGGCATTCGCTGAAGCCTGCTTGGTCCCACACCAGCCCGGATGGCGCCTTGTAGGGGAATTCGTCGTCGGCGACGAAATTGCGCAGGCGGATGTCGCCGGGATCGAGGCCGAGCTTCTTCGCCGCCATGTCCATCAGCCGTTCGGCGACGAAGGTCGCGGCCGGCCGGCCGACGCCGCGGTAGGGGCCGGTCGGCGCCTTCGGCGTCGCCACCGCCTGCACGGCGGCGCGGTAGTTCGCCACGCGGTAGGGGCCGGAGAGGAAGCTCACCACCTGCACCGGCTCGATCGCCGCGGTCCAGGGATAGATCGAATAGGCGCCGACGTCGCCGACCGCCCGCGCGGTGAGGGCGAGGATGCGGCCCGCCTTGTCGAGGCCCATCTCGGCCTCGACGATCTCATCGAAGGCCTGGCCGGTCGCGGCCAGGTCCTCAAGCCGGTCGCCAACCCATTTCACCGGCCGGCCGAGCCGGCGCGCCAGCACCGCGACCAGGATCTCTTCCGGGTAGAGCGAACACTTGCCGCCGAAGCCGCCGCCGACGTCCGGCGCCACGACGCGCACGAGATGGCCCGGAAGGGCGAGCGCCTCGACCAGCGCGTCGCGGATGATGCCGGGCACCTGGGTGGTGCCATAGAGCGTCAGCGCGCCACGGCCCGGATCGTAATCGGCGAGATAGGCGCGGTTCTCGATCGCGCCCGGCGTCTTGCGATGGAAGCGGAAGCGGCCGCGGACGCGAACCGCCGCCCCGGCCATTGCGAGATCGGGATCGCCGCGGGAAAATTCCCGCGCCGCGAGGATATTAGTTCCCGCCTCCTCGTGCAGAAGCGGCGCGTCCGGCGCCGCCGCCGCCTCCGGGTCGGCCGCAACAGTGAGCGGCGCGTAGGCGATCTCGATCGCCTCGGTCGCGTCCTCGGCGATATAGCGGCTTTCCGCCACCACCGCCACCACCGGCTCGCCGACATAGCGCACCTTGCCGGTGGCCAAGGGCAGCGTCGCGGTGGCGTGATAGTTCCGCATGCGCGAGGTGGCGAAGATCGGCTTCGCCAAGCCGGCCAGGTCCTCGGCGGTAAAGACGCCGAGGACGCCGGGAATCCGTCGTGCCGCCGCCGTCTCGATGCCGACGATGCGGGCGTGCGGCTGGTCGCTGCGGCGGATCGCGACGTGCAGAACGCCGGCCGGCTTCATGTCGGCGACATAGGTGCCGTGACCGGTGAGAAAGCGCGGGTCTTCGAGCCGCTGGACCCGGGCGCCGATCAGCTTCGGCCGCCCATTGTTCGGCGTCTCGGCTGCGGTCTTGGCGCCGCCGTCCGCCTCAGTCATAGGACTCGGCGCCCTTCTTCAGGCTTTTCCACTGCTCCGGATCGTGGCCGCAGAGGACGGTCGCGCCGGCTCGTTCGAGGCGGCGGATTTCCGCGAGCGATTGGCGGAACAGATCGGCGTCCCAGCTGTTCTTCGGCGCGAAGTCGCGCTCCAGATTGGCGCGCACGCTCAAGGCATCGGCGGCGAGCAGGAAACGGCCGCTCCGCTCCAGCGCCACCAGCGCGCCGATCGACCCCGGCGTATGGCCGGGCAGCGGCAGCAGGACGATGCGCTCGTCGCCGAAGACGTCGCGTTCGGCCGCGATGGTCTCGATCGGCCGGCCGATGTCCCAATCGGCGCGGAAATAGCCCTTGCCCTCGCTCGCCGGGTCGTCCGCGACCTCAATCTCGCGGGCATGAACGACAAACGAGGCCTTGGCGAAAAATTCGTTGCAGCCGCAATGGTCCATGTGGAGGTGGGAGTTGACCACGAGGTCGATGTCGTCCGGCTTCAGGCCGAGCCGGCCGATCTCGGCCAGCACGTTGTCGTCCGCCGCCATCGCCGGCACGATGCTCTTCGCGAGTCCGCCCCAGCGCGCCGCCGCGTCGGTCGCGACCGCGGGATGGCAGCCGCTGTCGAACAGCACGTTGCCTTGCGGATGGCGAAGCAGGATGCAGGAGCAGGGGAGGGTCGCGATGTCGTCCCGCGCCGCTTCCGGATAATAGGTCGCGGCGCGGAGCTTGAGCTTGCCGCCCGAGAGCACGTGCATCTTCATCGCCGCCGCCGTCATCCCGTTTCCCCTCCCTCGCCGCCGTCCCGCGCCGTGACGGCGGCGCGGAGCGCGCGGACGATGTGTTCGTAGCCGGTGCAGCGGCAGAGATTGCCCGAGAGCCCGTCGCGGATTTCCGCGTCGCTCGCGAGCGGATATTTCTTGAGCAGATCGATGCCGGTGATCAGCATGCCCGGCGTGCAGAAGCCGCATTGCAGCGCGTGATGGGCGCGGAAGGCTTCCTGCAGCGGATGCAGCCGCTCGATGGTGCCGAGGCTTTCCACGGTCTCGATCTTGGCGCCATCGGCCTGCGCCGCGAAGGTGAGGCAGGCGCGCACGCTGTCGCCGTTCATCAGCACGGTGCAGGCGCCGCAAACGCCATGCTCGCAGCCGACATGGGTGCCAGTGAGGTTCAAGGTCTCGCGCAGGAAATCGGCGAGCAGAAGCCGCGCCTCGACGGTCTTCTCGTAGACCGTGCCGTTGATCGTGACGCGGATTGCGATCTCCTTCGCCCCGCTCATGCCCGGGCCTCCTCGGGGCTGCGCGAGGCGGCCT
>OFHJ01000106.1_pt1 | contig 34321 bp, 33 predicted proteins | sample 1522001 | NCBI WGS metagenome assembly OFHJ01 (sample SAMEA2464838, study PRJEB22497) | soil metagenome | biome: Grassland; feature: Farmland; material: Clay | place: Australia | collected 2013-02-01 | depth 1.2 m | reverse complement strand
GCCCCAAATGGGACAATCTGCCTTTCGCGCAAAAGCCCGAGCGCGGTTTGCTGCGTCTGCGCAAGGACATGGACCTCTTCGCCAATCTGCGGCCGGCCATGGTGTTCGAGCCGTTGATCGGTGCCTCCACCTTGAAGCCCGAGATCATCCGCGGCCTCGACATGCTCATCATCCGCGAATTGACGGGCGGGGTTTATTTTGGCGAGCCGCGCGGCGTGACGACACTGCCCGACGGAACGCGTCGTGGCGTCAACACCCAGGTCTATACGACGCCCGAGATTCGCCGCGTCGCGCGCGTCGCCTTCGAACTCGCGCGCAAGCGGCACGGCCACGTCACCTCGGCCGAGAAGGCGAACGTCATGGAATCCGGCATCCTCTGGCGCGAGGAGGTGCAGAAGCTGCATGACGCGGAATTCTCGGACGTCAGGCTCGACCACATCTACGCCGACAATTGCGCCATGCAGCTCGTGCGCAACCCGAAGCAGTTCGACGTCATCGTCACCGACAACCTGTTCGGCGACATTCTCTCCGACGAGGCGGCGATGCTGACCGGCTCGCTCGGCATGCTGCCTTCAGCGTCGCTCGGCGACGCCGATGAAAGCGGCCGGCGCCGCGCGCTCTATGAGCCGGTGCACGGCTCCGCGCCGGATATCGCCGGTCAGGACATCGCCAACCCGATCGCGATGATGCTGAGCTTCGCCATGGCGCTGCGCTACAGCTTCGACATGGCGGACGAAGCCGATCTCGTCGAGGCGGGCGTGCGGAAGGTGCTGGCCGACGGCCTGCGCACCGCCGACATCATGCAGAAGGGCACGGCGCGGGTTTCGACCAGCGTGATGGGCGATTCGATTCTGCTGGCGCTGGATCGGCTGGCCGCCTAGCGCCCGATGATATTGGGTCGAATCGACCAAATATCATGTCCGCGATCATGTCCGTGCGTGGTTGCGGTGACGTGCCGCGCAGTCTCGCCCGAAAGGCGGTTTCTCCTTTTCGGGGCCGCGCTCAGAGGGCGCGGCCCTGGTTCTTGGCCAGGGCGTCCCGCACCAGCGGCAGGCGGTCGTTGCCGAAATACATGTCGTCGCCGATGAAGATGGTGGGCGAACCGAAGCCGCCGCGGCGGATCAGCTCCTCAGTGTTGGCGCGCAGCTGATTCTTGATCGCCGGTTCGTTGATGCGGGCGAAAAAGAACTTGGGATCGATGCCGACGCGCTCGCAGATCTTGCTCAGCACCTCGTCCTGCGAGATGTCCTGGTCGTCGCCCCAATAGGCTTCGAAGACGGCGCGGGCGAAGAGCACGGTCGCGCCCTTCTCGCCGGCCACGAGGCAGCCCCGCATCGCCTTGACGCTGTTGACCGGAAAGACCGTCGGCGTCCAGATGATGCGAAGCCCGGTATGGCGCGCCCAGTCCTGTAGATCCTTCTCGGTATAGGCGACCTTGGCGGGGACCGGGTTGTCGCGGCTCTGATAGACGCTCTGGTTGACCGCGTTGAAGACGCCGCCGACCAGGATCGGCTTCCATTCGATCGGCGTACCGAACTCGGCGGCGAGAGGCTGGATGCGGTGGAAGGCGAGGTAGGTCCAAGGACTCGAACAATCGAAAAAGAACTCGATCCTTGGCATGTCGCTGAATCCTCCTGATGAAATTCTGCGGGCGGGGCCCGGCAGCCGCCGCAACGCGGCCGGACGCGGGGATGACCGGTGGCGTCGAGCCCGATCGCCCGCCGCAGCGCCGAGACGGCGCGGAGGCGCAGTCTACCACCCCGGTTGGGGCGCCGGTAGGGGGAAGGACGGATTGACGCCACCGGGGCGGGCGCCCATATTGGAGTCGCCCCGCTCTGCTTCGGCATCGGGCGTTGAACCGCCTGCTCCCAGCGGGTGGCCGGCCCTGCGGGCCGTTGTCGGCCGAGGGCCACTGACAACAGAGGGCGCGACGCAGCCGCGCGCGCCCTTTTGTCGTATCGTCAGGCATAGATTTGCCGTCGCTCGGGCGGCGACGGTCGTCCCTGCCACCGGGACCTTGATTGCCGGGCCGCGGCGCAGTATTTAGCGTGCGAGAATCGAAAGGGGTCTCGAATGGGCTATCGGATAGCGGTTGTCGGCGCCACCGGCAATGTCGGCAGGGAAATGCTGAACATCCTGCACGAGCGTCAGTTTCCGGCCGACGAGGTGATCGTCTTGGCGTCACCGGCCTCGATCGGCAAGGAGGTTGCCTTCGGCGATCGCCGGCTCAAGGTCTCGGCGCTCAAGGACTTCGATTTCACCGGCACCGATATCGCGCTCTTTTCCGCCGGCACAGAGGTGGCCCGGAAATGGGGGCCGAAGGCGGCGGCGCAAGGCGCGGTCGTGATCGACAACAGCCGCTGTTTCCGCATGGATCCGGACGTGCCGCTGATCGTACCGGAATGCAACGGCGACGCCATCGCCGGCTACCGCAAGCGCGGCATCATCGCCAACCCGAACTGCTCGACGGCGCAGCTCGTGGTGGCGCTGAAGCCGCTGCATGACCATGCGACGATTCGCCGCGTCGTGGTCTCGACCTATCAGTCGACCTCGGGCGCGGGCAATGTCGCGATGGACGAGTTGTTCAATCAGACCCGCGCGGTCTACGTCAACGATCCAATCGAGCCGAAGGCCTTTCCGAAGCAGATCGCCTTCAACGTGGTGCCGCAGATCGACGTCTTCCTCGAGGACGGCTACACGCGCGAGGAGTGGAAGATGGTGGTCGAGACCAAGAAGATCCTCGACCCCAAGATCAAGCTCACCGCGACCTGCGTCCGCGTGCCGGTCTTCGTCGGCCATGCCGAGGCGGTCAACATCGAGTTCGAGAAGCCGCTTTCCGCCGAAGAGGCGCGGGAAATTCTGCGTGCCGCGCCAGGCATCATGGTGGTCGACCGGCGCGAGTCTGGCGGCTATATCACGCCGATCGAATGCGTCGGCGATTACGCCACGTTCGTCAGCCGCATTCGTGACGACGCGACGGTGGAGAACGGCCTCGCGCTCTGGGTGGTGTCCGATAACCTGCGCAAGGGCGCGGCCTTGAACGCGGTGCAGATCTCCGAGGTTCTGATCGCGCGCTATATGCAGAAGGCCGCCTGACGGCGGCCTGGCGCCGTCGCGCGGCGCGACGGAAAAGGCGCCAGCCTGGCGCGCGCAAGATTTCGAAACGTGGACTCCCTTTTCGGGGTCCTGCCGTAGGTCATCGGAACCGCGCACGGACGTGACTTCGGGTCTGTGCGACCCGAAGTCATCGTGCGCTAGGGCTCGGCGCGGCGCACGTCGGCGCCGGCGCAGATCATGTCGACGGTCTCGCCGTCGCTCGACATCGGCAGATAGAAGGCCTCGATCCGGGTCCGGCGCCGGCCGGCCCAGTGGATATCGCCCTGGATCTCCTGGAGCCGCCGTTCGGCGGCGCAGCATTCGCACATCGCGGGCAGCCAAGGCATGAAGGGGCCGTGCGGCAAGTCGTTGAAATAGCGGCCGGTATTGTCTTCGCCGAGGGCGCGGGTGATGTGCGTGCCGATCAGCCGGAAGCGGAACTGCCGTGGCGATTGCTGGACGTCGATCAGCGCGATATGCGGCAGCAGCGTCGGGATTTCGGTCGGATCGATATCGCTTCGGCGCGGCAGTCGCCGGCCGGCGGTCTTGCGCGTGATGTAGGCAACGATCTGGCGCAGCGACGGATGGCTCAAATGGTCCGCGAAAAACAAGAATTTGGCCCGGCTCAGTTCCGGCTCTTCGGCCATCCGTTTCTCCCTTGCACCCTGCGCCGTTCGTTTCGCCAGCGGCAGGGCCGAAATTTTTTCGGCGCGGATAGTAGCAAAAATTCGACGGAAGACAATGCGCATTAGAAAAGATGTTTGCGTGTCTTTCTAATTACTAAGTTTAATCGCGGGCCGTGTGGGCCGTTATGATGCCAATGCATTAAATCGCCGTCGGGTTCCGCGGTTTTTGGTTGCAGGCCGGTTGCTTGATCGGCCATTTGGGTCTTCCCTTGACATTTTGCCGCGCCTTGCCGATTGAAGGCGCCATGACCCGCACCGAGATATCCCCCGCCGTTACCGCCCTCAGGCCGCATCGCAGCATTCTCTACATGCCGGCCGCCAATCCGCGCGCCCTCGCCAAGGCGAAGGAGCTCGCCGCCGATGGCTTCATTTTCGACCTTGAGGACGCGGTGGCGCCGGATGCCAAGCCGCTCGCCCGCGACCAGGCCGTCGCGGCGGTCAAGGGCGGCGGCTATGGCCGTCGGCAACTGATCATCCGCGCCAATGGGCTCGACACGCCGTGGGGCGAGGCGGATATCGCGGCCGCCGCGGCCGCCGGCCCGGACGCGATCCTTCTGCCCAAGGTCGAGACGGCGGCTGCGGTCCAGGCCGCCCTCGCGCTCATCGACCGCCACGCCGCGGGCGCCGCGGCGGCGCCGGCGCTCTGGTGCATGATGGAGACCCCGCGCGGCATTCTGCATGCCGAGGAGATCTCCTTTGCCTCGCCGCGCGTTGCCTGCCTGGTCATGGGCACCTCGGATCTCACCAAGGATCTCCGCGCCCGCCACGTGCCGGGCCGCTTGCCGATGTTGGCGGCGCTGTCGCAATGTCTGCTCGCGGCGCGGGCCGCCGGTCTGGTCATTCTCGACGGCGTCCACCTTGATCTCGCCGACGAGGATGGTTTCGCCGCCGCCTGCCGCCAGGGCCTCGAGCTCGGCTTCGACGGCAAGACCTTGATTCATCCGAAACAGATCGCACCCTGCAACGCGATCTTTGCGCCGGCCGCCAGCGAGGTTGCCGACGCGCGCCGGATCATCGCCGCCTTCGAGGCGGCGGAGGCCGGCGGCAAGGGCGTCGTCGTGGTCGACGGGCGGCTGATCGAGAACCTGCATGTCGCCGAGGCCAAGCGTGTCGTCGCACTGGCCGAGGCGATCGCGGCGCAAGATGCCTGAGCGCGCCGCGCCGGGTGAAACGATGTCCGCACTGCGTGACCGGGGTGCGTTCAGGCGAACGCAATGTGGCAAAAAATTGCCAATTTTCTTTGGCGCGCGCCGGATGGGTTTAGTATTCTGGCATCGCTTTCGGGCTTAGGGTGGAAATGGATTATGGCTCAAGTACAAAGACCGATCGCCCCGCATCTGCAAGTCTACAAGCCTCAGATCAGCAGTGTGCTCTCGATCCTTCATCGCCTGACCGGCGTCGTGCTCGGCATCGGCTCGCTGCTTTTCGCGTCGTGGCTGATCGCCGCCGCCTCGGGGCCCAAGGCCTATATGGCGGTTGAAGGCTTTATCCATTCGTGGATCGGGCGGCTGATCCTGCTCGGCTTCACTTGGTCGTTCTTCTATCACCTGTGCAATGGCATCCGGCATCTCAGCTGGGACATGGGTTGCGGCTTCAGCCTGCCGGCGATGCGCCGTTCCGGCTGGGCGGTGGTGATCGCGGCGGTGATTCTCACGCTCGGCAGTTGGTTCATCGGCTACGCGGTGAGGGGCTGACATGCAGACCAATTTTCGCACGCCGCTCGCGCGCGCGCGCGGCCTCGGCTCGGCCAAGGAGGGCATCACCCATTGGTGGCGCCAGCGGCTTACCGCGGTGGCGCTGATCCCGCTCACCCTGATCATGGCGGGCTATATTCTGTCGCTGGTCGGCGCCGATCGGGCCACCGTCGTGGCCACCTTGCAGGAGCCGTTCGTGGCTGTCGTCGCGCTGCTCCTGATCGTCGCCGCGTTCTGGCACGTCAAGCTCGGCGGCCAAGTCATCATCGAGGATTACGTGCACGCGCACGGGACGAAGATCGCCGCGATCATCGCCCTCAATTTCGCTTGCGTCGTCGTCGGCCTGGCCTCGGCCCTGGCGGTGCTGCGTCTGTTTTTCGGAGGCTGATCCATTATGTCGCAAGCATATCCGGTCGAGGAGCATCTTTACGACGTGCTGGTGGTTGGCGCCGGCGGCGCCGGCCTTCGGGCGACGCTTGGCATGGCCGCCGCCGGGCTCAAGACCGCCTGCATCTCCAAGGTCTATCCTACGCGCAGCCATACCGTCGCCGCCCAGGGCGGCATCTCGGCCGCGCTCGGCAACATGGGCGAGGACGATTGGCGCTGGCACATGTACGACACCGTGAAGGGGTCGGACTGGCTCGGCGATCAGGACGCGATCGAATACATGTGCCGCGAGGCGGTGCCGGCGGTGCTCGAACTCGAGCATTTCGGCGTGCCGTTCTCGCGCACCGAGGACGGGCGCATCTATCAGCGTCCCTTCGGCGGTATGACGACCAATTACGGCGAAGGCACCGCCCAGCGCACCTGCGCCGCGGCGGACCGCACCGGCCACGCGATCCTGCACACCCTCTACACCCAGTGCGTCAAGCACCAGGTCGAGTTCTTCAACGAGTATTTCGTGCTCGACCTGATTATGGACGAGGGCACCTGCCGCGGCGTCATCGCCTGGTCGCTGCAGGACGGCACCATGCACCGCTTCCGCGGCCATATGGTGGTGTTGGCGACGGGCGGCTACGGCCGCGCCTATTTCTCCTGCACCTCGGCGCATATCTGCACCGGCGACGGCAACGGCATGGTGCTGCGCGCGGGCCTGCCGCTGCAGGACGTGGAGTTCATTCAATTCCATCCCACCGGCATCTACGGCGCCGGCTGCCTCATCACCGAGGGCGTGCGCGGCGAGGGTGGCTATCTGATCAATTCCGAGGGCGAGCGCTTCATGGAGCGCTACGCACCGCACGCCAAGGATCTCGCCAGCCGCGACGTGGTGAGTCGCGCCATCACCATCGAGGTGCGCGAGGGCCGCGGCGTCGGGCCGCGCAAGGACCACGCCTTCCTCGTCCTGTCGCATCTCGATCCCAAGGTGATCCGCGAGCGGCTTCCCGGCATCGCCGAGAGCGCCCGCATCTTCGCCGGCGTCGACGTGTTCAAGGAGCCGATCCCGATCTTGCCGACCGTGCACTACAACATGGGCGGCGTGCCGACCAACTACCACGGCGAGGTGTTGACCCGCAGCGGCGACGATCGCGAAGTGGTGGTGCCCGGCCTGATGGCGGTGGGCGAGGCGGCTTGCGTCTCGGTCCACGGCGCCAACCGTCTCGGCTCGAACTCGCTGATCGATCTCGTCGTTTTCGGTCGCGCCGCGGCGCTGCGCGCGGCCGAGATCGTGAAGCCCGGCCAAGCGCACAAAGAGGTCCCGGTCTCGCTCTCGGACGCGGCGCTCAGCCGCTTCGATCGCCTGCGCAATGCCAAGGGTGGGACGCCGACGGCGGTGATCCGCGATCGGATGCAGCGCACGATGCAGGAATACTGTGCCGTGTTCCGCACCGCCGATCTCCTGACCGAGGGCAAGAAGCGGATCAGCGAGGTGTTCGACGGCATGCAGGATATCGCCGTCACCGACCGCTCGTTGGTCTTCAACAGCGATCTCATGGAGACCTTGGAGCTGGAAAACCTGATCTCTCAGGCGGTGGTCGCGATGTACGCGGCGAGCAACCGCACCGAGAGCCGCGGCGCTCACGCGCGCGAGGACTTTCCCGAGCGCGACGACGAGAACTGGATGAAGCACACCTATGTCTGGCTGAACGACGAGGGCGCGGTCGAGATCGACTATCGCCCGGTTCATAGCCATACCCTTACCAGCGAAGTGGCGTATGTCGCGCCGAAGAAGCGCGTTTACTGACGCCGCGCGTCCATCAGGATCGAGGACCGAGCCATGGTTGAATTTTCTTTGCCTGCGAATTCCAAGGTCGGCACCGGCAAGACCTGGCCGGCCAAGCCCGGCGCGAAGAAGCCGCGACGGTTTTCGATCTATCGGTGGAACCAGGATGACGGCCAGAACCCGCGCGTCGATACCTACGAGGTCGACATGGCGGATTGCGGGCCGATGATTCTCGACGTTCTGATCAAGATCAAGAACGAGATCGACCCCAGCCTGACGTTTCGCCGCTCCTGCCGCGAGGGCGTGTGCGGCTCCTGCGCCATGAACATCAACGGCACCAACACGCTGGCGTGCACCTGCCATAACGAGGACGTCTCGGGCGACGTCAAGGTCTCGCCCTTGCCGCACCTGCCGGTGGTCAAGGACCTGGTGTCGGATCTCAACGATTTCTTCGCCCAATACGCTCTGATCCAGCCCTGGCTGCAGTCGCAATCGCCCGATCCGACCGGCTCCGAGCGGCTGCAATCCACTGAGGACCGCGCCAAGCTCGACGGGCTCTACGAGTGCATTCTTTGCGCCTGCTGCTCGACCTCCTGCCCGAGCTATTGGTGGAACTCCGAGCGCTATCTCGGCCCGGCATCGCTGCTTCATGCTTGGCGCTGGATCGTCGACAGCCGCGACGAGATGACCGGCGAGCGCCTCGACCAGCTCGAAGATCCGTTCCGCCTCTATCGCTGCCACACGATCATGAACTGCACCAATACCTGCCCGAAGGGCTTGAATCCGGCCAAGGCGATCGGCGAGATCAAGCGCCGCATGGTGGAGCGGCGCTTCTAGCCCGCGCCGTCCGCGGGCGCATGGGCGCCAATCCGGCGCGCGTCGGCGCGGCCCGGGCGAGGCGCGGAGGCGGCGGATGTATGTTCCAGCGGATTTCGCGCTCGTCGAGCGCGATGCCTGTCACGCCCTGATCCGGGCGCATGGTTTCGCGCTGCTGGCGACGGCGGATGACGACGGCCTTCCCGTCGCCACCCATCTGCCGCTCGTGCTCGATCCGACGCGGGGGCCGAACGGCGCCCTGATCGGCCATGTGGCGCGCGCCAATCCGCAAGCGGCGGCGTTCGACGGCCGCCCCGCGCTCGCGATCTTTCAGGGGCCGCACGCCTATATTTCGCCCATGTGGTACGGCACGCCGAAGACCTCGGTGCCGACCTGGAACTATGTCGCGGTGCATGCCTACGGCGTGCCGCGGCCGGTCACTGATCCGGCGGCGGTCCGGGCCCTGCTCGCGCGCATGGTGCGTGACTTCGAGCCCGAGGGCGCGGCAGGCTGGCGTATGGAGGACGCCGAACCCGGCTTCATCGAACGCATGACGCGGGGCATCAGCACCTTCGAGATGCCGATCGATCAGCTCGAGGGCAAGGCGAAGCTGAGCCAGAACCGTCCAGCGGCGGATCGGCCGCGCATCATCGCGGTGCTCGGCCAAAGCGGCGATCCGCTCGCCGCCGCGGTCGCCAATCTGATGGCGGCCCGGGAGCGCGAGCGGTAGCGGCGCGCCCGTCAGGCGCGATGATAGGGATGGCCGGAGAGGATCGTGCTCGCGCGATAGAGCTGCTCGAAGAGCAGAAGCCGGGTCATGAGATGCGGCCAGGTCATGCGCCCGAAGGCGAGGACGAAGTCTGCCGTGTCGCGAAAGGCGGGCTCCAGGCCGTCGGCACCGCCGATCAAGAAGGCGAGGGTCTCGACGCCGCGATCCTGCCAGGCGCCGATGCGGGCGGCGAATTCCGTGCTTGAGGGCATCGCGCCGCGTTCGTCGAGCGCGATCACGGTCGCCTTCTTCGGCAGCGCCTTGCGCAAAAGTTCGGCCTCGCGGCCGATCCGTTCGCCTGTTCCGAGCGGGCGGCTTTCGGCGACCTCGCGAACCGTCACCGGCCAGGGCAGGCGGCGGCCGTAGTCGGCGCAAAGCGTGCCCAGCGGTCCCCGCATCCGCCCGACCGCGAGAACCGCGATTCGCACGACGCAGCCCGGCTCAGACCGCGGCCTGTTCCGGCATCGCCATCGACCAGATCTTCTCCAGATTGTAGAAGGCGCGGATGTCGGGCCGGAAGATATGGACGATGATATCGCCGGCGTCGACCAGCACCCAATCATTCTGCGGCATGCCTTCGACGCGGACGGCGAGTCCGGGGATCTCGTGCTTCAGGCGTTCGACCAAGTGATCGGCGATGGCGCCGACCTGGCGTCCCGAGCGGCCGTTGGCGACGACCATGTAATCGGCGATCGACGTCTTGCCGGCGAGATCGATGGTGACGACGTTCTCGGCCTTGTCGTCGTCGAGGCTCTGCTCGACCAGTTTCAAAAGCCGCGACAGCGCGGCGGGGCGGCGGGGCTTGCGGGGTATGGGATGTCCTCCTCGGTGCGGCGCGCGGCCTGGGCTTTCGGGGGCTTTCGGGCGGCCTTCGCGCGCAAGGCCGTGGCCGAAGCGGCATGGGGTGCGATACGGACGAAGGCCCAGGCCGGCGGCGCCTGGGCCGCGAGCGTTCGCGCCTGGTCCGACCGTCGCCGGCCGCGATGAAACCGTAGCGCCGCCCGGCTGGCAAGCGCACGGCGCGTGTAGCCCGGACGGTCGAAGACCGCGACCGGGATGGTGGCGAAGAGCCGGGTCCAGCGGCGCCAGCGCGGCAGTTCCGCCATCAGATCGGCGCCGACCAGAAGCACGAAACGGCAGCCCGGATAGCGTCGGCGCAAGGCCGTGACGGTATCGATCGTGTAGCGCGTGCCGAGCCGCCGCTCGAGGTCGGTGACCGCGATCCGCGGATGGCGTGCGATCTTGCGCGCCTGCGCGAGCCGGGCGGCCAAGGGGGCCATGCCGCGAACGGGCTTCAAGGGGTTCTGCGGAGACACCAGCCACCAGATCTCGTCGAGACCGAGGCGCCTCAACGCCTGCAGGCTGATATAGCGATGGCCGGCATGGGCGGGATTGAACGAGCCGCCGAGAAGGCCGACCCGGCGTCTGCCGCCGGCGGCATGGGGATAGCGCTGGGTCAGGGACGCACCTGGCCATTGCCGTGGACGACGTATTTGTAGCTCGTGAGCTCGGCGACGCCGACCGGCCCGCGCGGCGGCAGCCGGCCGGTCGAGATGCCGATCTCCGCCCCCATGCCGAACTCGCCGCCGTCGGCAAATTGGGTCGAGGCGTTATGCAACACGATGGCGCTGTCGACGCGGGCGAGGAAGCGTTCGGCTGTGGCGGTGTCCTCGGTCAGGATCGCGTCGGTGTGATGCGAGCCGTAGGCGCCGATATGGGCAATCGCCGCGTCGACGTCGGCGACCTGCTTCACGGCGATGATGGCGTCGAGGAATTCGGTGTGGAAATCGAGGTCCGTCGCCGGCTTGACGCGGGGATTGAGCGCTTGGGTCGGCGCATCGCCCCGAATCTCGCAGCCGGCGGCGATGAGATCGTCTAGGATCGGCTCGAGATGGCTCGCCGCCGCCGCCGCGTCGACCAGCAGGGTTTCGGCGGCGCCGCAGACGCCGGTGCGGCGCATCTTTGCGTTCAGCACCACGGCGCGCGCCTTGGCCACGTCGGCGGCGCGATTGACGTAGACGTGGCAGTTGCCCTCGAGATGCGCGATCACCGGAATGCGGCTCTCGCGCTGCACCCGCTCGATCAGCGACTTGCCGCCGCGCGGCACGATGATGTCGACGAACGCGCTCATGCCGAGAAGAATCCCGACCGCGTCGCGGTCGGCGGTGGGGACGAGCGAGATCGCGGCCGCGGGCAGGCCGGCGGCTTCGAGCCCCTCGACCAGCGCGGCATGGATCGCCCGCGTCGAATGAAAGCTTTCCGAGCCGCCGCGAAGGATGCAGGCATTGCCCGACTTGAGGCACAGCGCGCCGGCGTCGGCGGTCACGTTCGGCCGGCTCTCGTAGATGATGCCGATGACGCCGAGCGGCACGCGGACACGGGTGATACGAAGTCCGTTCGGCCGCGTCCATTCCGAATCGACGGCGCCGACGGGGTCCGGCAGCTTGGCGACCTCGAGAACGCCGGTGGCCATGGCCTCGATCCGCTTCGAATCCAGCATCAGCCGGTCGGTCATGGCGCCCGAGAGACCCTTGGCCTCGGCCGCGCGCAGGTCGCGGGCGTTGGCGGCGAGAATACTCGGCGCCGCGGCGCGCAAGGCCGCCGCGGCCTGTGTCAAAGCGCGGTTCTTCTGTTCGGTCGGGGCGAGCGCGAGCGCGGCCGCGGCGGCCCGCGCCGAGCGCCCGAGCGCCTGCATTTCCTGAACCAGGGCGTCGGCCGGTTTTCGCTGTGCAACGGTCATCAATGGATTTCGGGTTTGTCGCTGCCAAGTCGTTACTTGAATATGATGAAATATCGCGCATTTTCCAGATCAGTGGAAGAGCAAGCCGGGCGCAGGGCAGCCATGCTTGCGGCGCGGCCGGCGCTTCGGCCGCCGCCGTCGGCCGTCGTGGCGTCGGATCACCGGAAATTTACCGCCCTCCGGCTCGCGATTTGCGATAATGCTACGGCGGTGGTGTCCGGCCCCGATCGTGGACGCTGGACCTTGAGCACGGGGTCTTGGACGTGGGACGTTTGACACGGCGGCCTTGGGCCCGGCCTGCGGTCCCGACGGGCGGGACCGCGTTTTGATGACCGAAGGATGACAGAATGCGGCGATCATTTGTGGCCTTTGGCGCGGCCTTGCTGTTGAGCCTCGCCGCCTTGGTGGTGTCTGGCGTGCGCAATGTGGAGGCGGAAGGTGCGGCGCCGCCGGCGGGCTTGAATTTCGTCGTCTTGCCGCGGCCAGAGGCGCTGCCCCCCTTGCATTTCGCCGACGCTGCCGGCCGGCCGCTCGACCTCGCCGATTTCCGCGGCAAGCTCGTGCTGCTCAACATCTGGGCCACGTGGTGCATCGGCTGCCGCGAGGAGATCGGCGCCTTGAACCACCTTGAGGCGATGCTCGGCGGGAAGAAATTCCAGGTCGTCGCCGTCGCCATCGATCGCGGCGGCGCGCCGGCGGTGCGGAGCTTCCTTTCCGAGGTCAACGCCCGCGCCCTCAAGATCTATATCGATCCCTCGCTCGGGGTGCCCGAGAAGCTCGGCGTCTTCGGCATTCCGACCTCGTTCCTGGTCAATGCCAAGGGGCAGGAAATCGGCAAAATCGTCGGCCCCGCCGAATGGGACCAACCGGCGATCGTCGATTGGTTGAAGAGCTACCTGCCGGCGGGCGGGGCGGCGCCGAAGGTGAAGATCCTGAACAAGGAGACGCGCGCCGATCGGCAGCGCTCGCGCGCCTTTGGCTGAGCGCCCGCGCGCTCGCGCGCGGCCCGGAGTCGGCAGCTAAGCAGGAGAATATGGGATTCTATTGCCAACGGGTGTTTCCCCACCTGCTCAATTTCGCGATGCGGAACCGCGAGCTTGCGCGCTATCGCCGCCGTGTCGTCGGCGCGGCGCGGGGCGAGGTGCTCGAAATCGGCATCGGCTCCGGCCTCAATCTGCCGTTCTATCCTGCGGCGGCGGCGCGCGTCGTCGGCCTCGATCCGGCGCCGGAGCTGATCCGGATGGCGCGCGCGGCGGCGGCGCGCGCCGGGCGTGAGGTCGAATTCCTCACCGGCTCGGCCGAGGCCATTCCGCTCGCGGACGCCAGCGTCGATACGGTGGTCACCACCTGGACGCTTTGCTCCATCGACGACCCGGCCGCGGCGTTGCGCGAGATACGCCGGGTGTTGAAGCCGGGCGGACGGCTGCTCTTCGCCGAGCATGGCCTGGCGCCCGATCCCGGCGTGCGGCGCTGGCAGCATCGCCTGACCCCGCTCTGGCGGCCGATCGCCGGCGGCTGCCGCCTCGACCGCCCGATCGCCGAACTGATCCGGACCGGCGGCTTCGCCCTTAAGGATTTCAGCGCCGAATATCTGCGGGGGCCGAAGGTGATGACGTATATTTACGCGGGCAGCGCCGAAGCCGGCTGAGAGCCGCGTCGGACGCCGACGAAAAAACGCCGCCCGCGATGTGCGATGACAGCGGCAAGATCGAGGTTGGGGGGAAAATGAAAATCTCCGGTTTTAAAACCGCGCTCGTCGATCTGCCTTTGGCAACGCCGGTGCGGACGTCGATTCACGACATCCGCCGGGTCGCCTGTCTGCTGCTCACCCTCACCACCGACGAAGGCCTTTGCGGCGAGGGCTATGTGTTCTGTTTCGGCGTCGACAAGCTCCGGGTTCTCGACGCGCTGACGCGAAGCCTGGCCGGCGAGGTCGTCGGCCAGGACCCGCATATGGTCGAGCGCATCTGGGCCGATCTCTTTCGCCGCCTCAACTTCTTCGGCCAGAAGGGCATGACCGTCATCGCCATGACTGCGATCGACATGGCGCTTTGGGATATCGTCGGCAAGCGCGCCGACCTGCCGCTCTACAAGCTTTTCGGCGGCTGCCGCGAGCGGGTACCGACCTATGCCAGCGGCGGGCTTTGGCTGGGTTCGAACCCGGGCGAGCTTTCGGCCGAGGCTCGGGCCTTCCTCCCGCAGGGTTTCCGCGCCGTCAAGCTTCGCATCGGCAAGCCCGAGATCGCGCAAGACGTCGAGCGCGTCGGCGCCGTGCGGCAGGCCATCGGCGCCGATATCCGGCTCATGGTCGACGCCAATCAAGGCTTCACTGCCGATCACGCGATCCGGCTCGGGCGCCAGCTCGAAGCCTTCGATCTCACCTGGTTCGAGGAGCCGGTGCCGACCGAGGACTTCGCCGGCTCGGCGGCGGTCGCGGCGGCGCTCGACACGCCGATCGCGAGCGCCGAGACCGATTACACCGCGCTCGGCATGCAATCCTTCATCGCGACGAAGGCCGCCGACATCCTGATGCCCGATCTACAGCGCATGGGGGGCTTTACTGAGATGCGCAAGGTGACGGCGCTCGCGGGCGTGCATAACCTGCGGGTCTCGCCGCATCTCTTCACCGAGCATTGCCTGCACGTCGTGGCCTCGGCGCCGAACGCCACCTATGTCGAGCACATGCCGTGGTTCGGCCGCCTGTTCCGCGAAGAGATGGCACTGGACCGGGACGGCATGATCGCGGTGCCCGATCGCCCGGGCGCCGGCTTCACCTTCGATTACGACAAGATCGAGGCTTATCGCGTCGCGGCCGGCGCCTGAGGCGCTTGCGCGACGACAAGGAGGGACGCCGCATGCGAACGGTCGAACTTCCCGGCGGCGAACGGGTGCCGATTCTCGGCCTCGGCACCTGGCGTATGGGCGAGCGCAAGCGCGCCCGCGACGACGAGGTCGCGGCGCTCCGCCTCGGCCTCGATCTCGGCTTCCGGCTGATCGACACCGCCGAGCTTTATGGCTCGGGCGACGCCGAGACCATCGTCGCCGAGGCCATCGCCGGGCGGCGCGACGAGGTCTATCTGGTGAGCAAGGTGATGCCGCAGAACGCAAGCCGGCGCGGTGCCGTCGCGGCTTGCGAGCACAGCCTGAAGCGGCTGAAGACCGACCGTCTCGATCTGTTCCTCCTGCATTGGCAGGGCGCGGTGCCGCTGGCCGAGACCTTCGAGGCCTTTCTCGCGCTCGAGAAAGCGGGCAAGATCCGCGCCTTCGGCGTCAGCAACTTCGATACCGCCGAAATGGCGGGCGCGGCGGCGGCCGACGGTACGCGCATCGCAACCAATCAGGTGCTCTACAACTTGGCGCGCCGCGGCGCCGAATGGGACCTTCTGCCCTGGCTGCATAAGCACCGCATTCCGCTGATGGCCTATTCGCCGCTGGATCAAGGCGGCATTCTGCGCAACCGCGCCTTGGCTGAACTCGCCCGGACGCGCGGCGTCTCGCCGGCCGCGCTGGCGCTGGCCTGGGTCATCCGGCGCAACGACGTCTTCGCGGTGGTCAAGGCGACGACGCCCGAGCATGTGCGGGACAATTTCGCCGCCGCCCGGATTCGGCTCAGCGACGAGGACTGCGCGGCGCTCGATCGCGCCTTTCCGCCGCCCGCGCGCCGTACGCCGCTCAAGATTCTCTGACCTTCGAACGCCACGTGCCGGCGGCGCCGATCTAGGCGCCGGCGGCCTTGCCCTCGGCCTCGCGGAACTTGAAGCGCTGAATCTTGCCGGTCGCGGTCTTCGGCAGCTCGCTCCGGAACTCGATCCAGCGCGGATATTTGTAGGGCGCGAGCCGGTCCTTGACGAAAACCTTGATTTCGTCGGCGAGCGCCGCCGATCCGCTCTCGCCCTCCTTGAGCACGATGAATGCCTTGGGCTTGACCAGATCGTCGCTGTCGGTGGCGCCGACCACGGCGGCCTCGAGAATCTTCGGATGCGCCATCAGTACCGATTCGACCTCGAAGGGCGAAACCCAGATGCCGCTCACCTTCATCATGTCGTCGGTGCGGCCGGCGTAGCGGAAGAAGCCGTCCTTGTCGCGGCTGTATTTGTCGCCGGTGTGGGTCCAGGGACCGCGAAAGGTGTTCAGCGAGCGCTCGCGATTGTTCCAGTAATAGGGCGAGGACGAAGGGCCGCAGACCACAAGCTCGCCGATTTCGTCGACTCCGGCCTCGCCGCCGTCCTCAGTCACGAGCCGCGCCTGATAGCCCGGCACCGGCTTGCCGGTGGTGCCGTAGCGCATGTCATCGCGCCGGTTGGAGACGAAGATGTGCAACATCTCGGTCGAGCCGATGCCGTCGAGAATCTCGACCCCGAAGCGCTCCTTCCAGCGCCGCGAGATGTCCTCGGGCAAGGCCTCGCCGGCGGAGACGCAGATTTTCAGGCCCTCTACCGGACCGAGCGCGGGATCGGCGAGGATCGCGGCATAGAGCGTCGGCACGCCGTAGAAGATGCTCGGCCGATGGGCGTTCAAGACGCGCATGACGGCCGCCGGCGTCGGCCGCTCCGCCATCAGCACCGCCGTCGCGCCGACGTGAAGCGGAAAGGTCGAGTTGTTGCCGAGGCCGTAGGCGAAGAAGAGCTTGGCGGCGGAGAACACCACGTCGTCCTCGCGGATGCCGAGAACGTTGTCGCCATAGAGCACGGCGGTCTGGACGAAATCGCCGTGCAGGTGGACGGCGCCCTTCGGCGCGCCCGTCGAGCCCGAGGAATAAAGCCAGAAGGCGGGCTCGTCCGCGACCGTCGGCGCCGCATCGAGACGATCGCTGGCCTCCGCGCAAAGATGCGCGAGGCTCGCATGCGCGCGCAAAGCTTCGCCTGTCGCGCCCGAGACGATCACCGTCTTGAGATGCGGTTGGCCGCGCAGGATCGGGCGGAACTTTTCCTCAAGCTCCGCCGAGACCACAAGAACCCGCGCGCGACTGTCGCGCAGCATGAAGTCGTAATCGGTCGGGGTGAGCAGCGTGTTGATGGCGATCGGCACCGCGCCGATCTTGATCGCGCCCCAGAAGACGGCGGGAAAGTCGATGCTGTCGAGAAGACAGACCGCGACCCGTTGCTCCTGCGTCACGCCCAAGCTTTTCAGCATGTTGCCGGCGCGGTTCACCCGCTCGGCCAGCTCCCGATAGCTGTAGCGGCCCCGATCGTCGATGATCGCGATTTTGTCGGCGCGGCCCTCGCGCAAGTGGCGGTCGATGAAATGGCTGGCGGCGTTGTAATTCCGCGGCAGACGGACCGGCCCCTCATGGCCGGTTTGGGCCGAGGTTTGCAGCATGATTTTCCTCCCTGTCGGTTCGCCAGATGAACTTTCGGTTCGAGAGGCGAGTCTTTCGCTTGCCTTTTGACCTCGAAGCCGTCAAGTTACCCGAGATATACGCCTTCGAGTACCAATTTCCAAGACCGTCCGCCCGGAGCGGTCGGAAGCGAGCCGAAGGCGAAACCGGGAAGCGCCAAAGCAGAGGACAAAAGGTGGATCGCGTGATCGACTTTAACACGGACCCGCAGCGCTATCGTCACTGGAAACTCGAGATCGAGGGGCCGGTCGCGAAGCTCCTTCTCGACGTCGCTGAGGACGGCGGTCTCAAGCCGGGTTACGAGCTGAAGCTCAATTCCTACGATCTCGGCGTCGATATCGAGTTGTTCGACGCCATGCAGCGGCTCCGCTTCGAACACCCCGAGGTCAAGGCGGTGATCGTCACCTCGGGCAAGGAGCGCGTCTTCTCGGCCGGCGCCAATATCCGTATGCTGAGTCAGTCGAGCCACGTCGACAAGGTGAACTTCTGCAAGTTCACCAACGAGACGCGCAACGCGATCGAGGAAAGCACAGCGCAGTCGGGCCAAGCCTATATCACCGCCGTCAACGGCCCTTGCGCCGGCGGCGGCTACGAGCTCGCGCTCGCGACCGATTATATTCTCATGGCTGACGACGGAACGACGACGGTGTCGCTGCCCGAGGTGCCGTTGCTCGGCGTCCTGCCCGGCACCGGCGGGCTGACGCGCCTCGTCGACAAGCGCAAGGTGCGCCGCGACCGCGCCGATTTCTTCTGCACCACCGAGGAGGGTATCAAGGGCCAGCGCGCGGTCGAATGGGGTCTGGTGGACGAGGTCGTGCCGCGCACCCAGTTGCAGGACGTGGCGTTGCGCCGCGCCCTCGACCTCGCTGCCGCTTCTGATCGGCCGACCGATGCCAATGGCATCGCCTGGGCGCCGCTCGCGCGCAAGATCGAGGACGACCGCTTGAGCTATCCGAATCTGAGCGTCGAGATCGATCGCGCGCTTTCGCTCGCGACCTTCACCCTGGCCGGGCCGGCCGCGCCGCCGCCGCCGGATGCCGCTGGCATCCTGGCGCAGGGGGTAGCGTTCTGGCCGCTTGCCTTGGCGCGCGAGATCGACGACGCGTTGCTTCACCTTCGCTTCAACGAGCCCACCATCGGCAGCTGGGCCTTCCGCAGCCAGGGCGACGGCGAGCGGGTTCTCGCCTATGACCGGTTGTTGCAGACAACCGCGTCCGACTGGCTGTCGCGCGAGATCACGCTGTTCGTCAAGCGGGTGCTGAAGCGCCTCGATCTCAGCGCGCGCTCGGTCTTCGCCTTGATCGAGCCGGGTTCCTGCTTCGCCGGCAGTCTCTTGGAGATCGTTTTCGCCGCCGACCGTTCCTTCATGCTCGACGGCACGATGGCCGGCGACAACCGGCCGCCCGCCGTGGTGCGTCTCGGCGAGCGGAATTTCGGCGCCTTTCCGATGTCGAACGGCTTGAGCCGGATCGAGAGCCGCTTCCTCGGCGAGCCTGAACGCGTCGCCGTCTTGCAGGGCGAGGTCGGCGCGGCTTTCGATGCCGCGGCGGCGGCCGAGCGCGGCCTCGTCACCTTCACCCCCGACGATATCGATTGGGAGGACGAGGTGCGGCTCGCCTTCGAGGTGCGGGCCGCCTATTCGCCCGACGCGCTCACCGGGCTCGAGGCCTCGCTCCGCTTCGCCGGACCGGAAACTCTGGAAAGCAAGATCTTCGCCCGCCTGTCGGCGTGGCAGAACTGGATATTCCAGCGTCCCAATGCAATGGGCGAGAACGGGGCGCTCACGGTCTACGGCAGCGGTCGACGCGCCGAATTCGATAAACGGAGGGCGTAATGGAAGTCGATTATTTGGCGCGTATCCCAAACAACGTCGATCTTGCCGACAATCCGCGCCTGTTGCGCGCGCTCGGCCAATGGCAGCCGAAATTCCTCGACTGGTGGGGCGACATGGGCCCCGCCGGCTTCCAGACCCAGGATATCTATCTGCGCACCGCCGTCGCGGTCGGCGCCAAGGGCTGGGCGCATTTCGACTACGTGAAGATGCCCGACTATCGCTGGGGCATTTTCCTCGCCGAGCCGGAAGCCGAGCGCAAGGTGCCCTTCGGCGACCACAAGGGCGCGCCCGCCTGGCAGGAGGTGCCGGGTGAGCATCGCGGCATGCTGCGCCGCATGATCGTGACCCAGGGCGACACCGAGCCGGCGTCGGTCGAGCAGCAGCGCTTTCTCGGCCAGACCGCGCCCTCGCTCTACGATCTCCGCAACCTGTTCCAGGTCAACGTCGAGGAGGGCCGGCACCTCTGGGCCATGGTCTATCTGCTCGACGCCTATTTCGGCCGCGACGGCCGTGAGGAGGCGGAGCAGCTTCTGCAGCGCCGCTCGGGCGACAGCGACCGGCCGCGCATCCTCAGCGCCTTCAACGAGAAGACGCCGGACTGGCTGTCCTTCTATATGTTCACCTTCTTCACCGACCGCGCCGGCAAGTTCCACCTCGCGGGCCTCGCCGAATCCGGTTTCGATCCGCTGGCGCGCACCTGCCGCTTCATGCTGACCGAGGAGGCGCACCACATGTTCGTCGGCGACACCGGCATTGCCCGGGTCGTGCGGCGCACCGCGGAACTGATGAAGCAGCACGACACCGATCGCGTTGGCCCCTATGGCGGCATCGATCTCGATCTCGTGCAGCGCTACCTCAACTTCCATTTCTCGGTTTCGCTCGACCTGTTCGGGACCGAGATCTCCACCAACGCCGCCTCGGCCTATACCTTGGGCATCAAGGGCCGCTACAAGGAGGAGGAGATCGAGGACGACCACAAGCTGCAGGACGCGACCTATGCGGTGACGGAATTCGTCGACGGCGCGATCCAGAAGCGGCCGGCGCCGGCGCTGGTCGCCTTGAACGAACGGCTGCAAGACTATTACATCGCCGATTGCGGCAATGGCGTGCGACGCTGGAACAAGGTTCTGCAGGACGCTGGCATCGACTTCGCCTTCAAGCTGCCCCACCGCGGCTTCCATCGCCGGATCGGCACCTTCGCCGAGGCGCCGATCACGCCCGACGGGCAGGTCGTCAGCGCCGAGGAATGGATGCGACGGCAGAACGAGTGGCTGCCGAGCGATGCCGATCGCGCGTTCGTGATCTCGCTGATGAAGCCTGAGACCGAGCCCGGCAAGTTCGCGGGCTGGGTGTCGGCGCCGATCCGTGGCATCAACGGCCAGGCGATCGAGTTCCCTTATATGCGCGAGACCCGCGCTGAATAGATCGGCGCGGCGCGCAGCCGTCGGTTGACGGCGGCGCAAACACGACCCAAACTTGCAGCCGCCGCTGGACCGCTTTGTCCCTCGCGGCTTGTTGTCGTCGGGGTTCCCGCTGCGGCGGGCGCCCCGGCCCCACTTGTCCCGCTGCGAGGAAGCCCATGTCCGCAATCGCCAATCTTGCCTTTGCCCCGGTCCATGTCCTGAGCCCGGAAATCGCCGCCGGTCGATTGTCGCCGGTCGATCTGGTGGAAACCCTGCTGCGCCGGATCGAGGCGCAGAACCCCAAGCTGCACGCCTTTATCGCGCTTTATGCCGAGGATGCCCGCCTCGCGGCGGAGGCGGCGGACAAGGCGATCCGGGCCGGCCATCGCGTCGGACCGTTCCACGGCATTCCGGTGGCCCTCAAGGACCTGATCGAGATCGAAGGCCGCGTCACCACCGGCGGTTGCAAGGTTTGGGAAAAGCGTGTCTCGCCCTGCACCGCGACCTTGGCCGAGCGCTTGATCGCGGCCGGCGCCATCGTCATCGGCAAGACCCATACGGTCGAATTCGCCATGGGTGGCTGGGGCACCAACCAGCACATGGGGACGCCGTGGAATCCATGGGATGGCGCGACCCATCGCACGCCGGGCGGATCGAGCAGCGGCTCGGGCGTTGCGGTTGCGGCCGGCCTCGCGCCCTGGGCGATCGGCACCGATACCGGCGGCTCGGTGCGTCTGCCTTCGTCTTGGTGCGGCATCACCGGCCTCAAGACCACCATCGGCCGTATCAGCACCCATGGCGTGCTGCCGCTCTCTTCGACCCTCGACACGCCGGGCCCGATGACCCGCTCGGTCGAAGACGCGGCGCTGCTCTACCGGCTGCTGGCAGGGCCAGATCCGCGCGATCCGAAAACCCTGCTGCAGCCGGTCGCGGACCCGCTGCCCGGCCTCAAGCGCGGCATCGCGGGGCTGCGTCTCGGGCGCATCGGCGATGCCGACCGCGCCGGCGTGACGCCCGAGGTGCTGGCCGCCTACGACCGCTCGCTGCGGCGTCTCGAGGAACTCGGGGCCCGGATCGTGGACGTGGCCATGCCGCGCAAGCTCGCCGACTTCGCCGCCCTCACGGCGCGCATCATGAGCACCGAGGCCTATCATTTCGACGGCGATCTGGCCGATCGGCCGGAACTGCCCCTCGACGCCGCGGTGCGGCCGCGGATCCTGGCGGGAAAGACGGTTTCGGCGCGGGCTTACCTCGACACGCTGCGCGAGCGCGAGGCGATCAAGGCGAGCTTCGCGCCGCTCTGGACCGAGGTCGACGCCTTGTTGACGCCGACCACGGCGACACCGGCGATTCCCCTGACTGAGGTCGACGAGTTGGGCACGCCGGCGGTTTTCACGCGCGCCGTGAATTTCCTCGATCTCTGCGCGCTGGCGCTGCCGAACGGCATTACCGCGGCGGGTCTGCCGACCTCGCTCCACGTCGTTTGCAAGGGCTACGACGAGGCCACCGCGCTTCGCATCGGTTGGGCCTTCGAGCAGGCGACGGACTGGCAACAGCGCCATCCGCCCGAAGCCTGAGGCCGGGCGGCGAAAGTCTATCCCCTCCCGTGCCATCGCGATGCGGGAGGGGACGAGATTTTAGTTCGGCGAGAGCGGTTCGGCCCGCCCCAAGAGCCGTCGCGCCAAGCTCAGCGGCTTGGTGGCGGTGGCGGTGGCGCGCCGGGCGGCGGCGGTGGCGGCGGCTCGTTCGACGGGTTCTCGTATTGGTGATAGCTGCTGCCGCCGGTATAGCCGGAATAGGCCGGTACCCGGTTGCCCTTCGCGTACATGCACTGTTCGTAGGCGAAGTCATAGCGCTGCTGCAGCGAATAGGCCGAATCCTGGCCGGCGCCCAATCCCATGGCGCCGCCGAACAAGAGACCGCTGCCGGCGCCGACCGCGGCACCGGTACCGGCGTGGCCCGAGGCGGCGCCGATCGCGGCGCCCGCCGCAGCGCCGATCAGCGTGCCGAGCGCGGCGCTGTTGATGGCGCTCTGCTGCGACGCCTGGGCGGGTGAGGTGCCGCCGATCTGGTAGCTCGCGTATTGCCGGCAAACCGCGTCGTCGTTGCGGAACTGTGCGAAGCTCTTATGCGTGCCGGGCAGGACCATGACGCTCGGGCCCTGCGGCATCGTCGCGCAGGCGCCGAGCAGGGTCGCGCCGGCGAGGGGAAGGATGGCGTACCAACGGGGCATGAGGGGCTCCTCTATCCTATTACGCGGGCCTATTACGCGGGCCTATTGCGCGGGCGCGTCGGAGGGCGCGGCGGTTTGCGGCACGACCTTCATCCAGCCCGAGGGACAAGATTTCACGTAGGGGTAATATTTTCTCGCGTCGGCGCAATAGTACCAATAGTGGCTCGCCTGTTCCTTCTCGATATAGACCGGCGGCGGCGGGCTCACCACCACCGGCGGCGGATAATAGGCCGGCGGGGAATAATAGCCGCCGTAATAGGGCGGGTAGGAATAGCAGGGCGCATAGAAGGGCGAGCAGCCGAAACCGGGCGGGTTGCCGATGACCACGCCGACATGAAAGTCGTGATCGCGGTGCCACGCCAGGCTTGGCCCGGCGCTCAAGACCACGCCGAGCCCGATCGCGAGAGCTAAAAGCAGCTTTTTCATCATCCCGTTTCCACGCTTGGACAGTCGAACGCGGTTCGCCGCGACGGCAGTCCGAAGTTTCACATTCGTCCCTTCGGCCAAGCCGGAATCCCACCCGCCGCCTTTTCTGCCCCGATCCTATAGGGCCGGGTTGTGGCGGGAGCGTGGTGGCGGAGCGGTCGAGAGCCGGGGGCCGCGGGCCGGCCTAGGCGATTTACGGGGCGGCCGCCCGAAACCTGCCCCCCCCTCTCCCACATGGGCTTGCGGCGTCCCAGGGCGGCCTGCCGCCTGGGGTCTTAACGTGGCGTGATTTGGCTGGCGCACAATTAATAGTCGAAGGTAACCGCAAAGACCCGATTCGCCGCGGTGCCGGCCGGCGCGGTCCGGGCAAGGCTTGGCCCGATGACCCGCGCGGTGACGCTGCCGGGCTTCCAGCCGCAGGCGAGGACCTGCGTCGGGCCGGCGGCGGTCATGCGGACGCGGGCGCCCCGCCGAGTGCTGTCGCCGGGGGCGACAATCCGGCCCTGCTGCAACGAAACGGCTGCGAGGTCACCCGATCTGCAATGAAGCGCGACGGCGGCGACCGGGCGGCGGCTGTCATGGCCCGCGGCCTGCCACGTGGCGGCTTCGGTCTTCATTGTCGCCGTGGCGACCACGGTCGCGCTGACCGCAAGTCTGGCGTGGCGGCTGGCCGCGGCGGCAGACCCGGAATTGAGCACCATCCACGTGCCGAGAGCGCCCCCGAGCCAGCGGCGATACTGTTCGAGGAGCGCCGCATGAAGGGCCGAACGATCGATGAAGCCGAGGCGAATAAGGGTTTGGCCGAGCCGCTCCTCGCCCTTGCGTTGGGCGGCCAAGCCTTGGGCAAGTTGGCTCCGGCTGACGGTGCCGAACTCGACCAGCAGGTCGCCAATGCGTTGCCGTTGATTGATCAAAGCCATGTCCATCAATCCCAGCGCGAGTCTTGAACCTGCGCGGTTAAGAGTCGGGTGGCAATGAAGGTTCTAGATATGGGGTCGCCCGAGGGCTTCCGCAAGGCACCGGAAAACGCAACTGCGGCGGAAGCCCGGGCGTGCCGGACGGCGGACAGCCAGCGGGCGTCGATGTCATGGATGTTTATTGTGTGACCTTACCGGTCGCTGCGAGGCGCGCTCCCAATTCCGCTGTGTGGCGTCCGAATTAAGCTATTTGTTTTCGCCTGTACCACTTCGGTCACGCAATCTCGGGCTAATTCCTTGACAGAAAAACAGTCTTTCGTTACACATCCTGCGGCAATATTATCTTCATTGTATATTAACCCTTACACTTAACCATTGCGCCGCGCCGTTCGTAGCATTCGGCGACGGGGAAGCGTGACAAAGATCGCCGAGGATCGGCGTGGCATGTCGGGGGCGTGGGCATAGCGTCTCGGGCGAGGACAGATCGCCGGTACTGCTCCGGTGCGCGGCGAGATTGATGAGGAGGGAGATTTGATGGTGATCCGGCTTTTTCAGAAAAGGTATTTGCCGCGCGTCGGCGCGTTGGCGGCCGTCCTCGGCGCGCTGGCGTTGAGCGCTTCTTCCGCCTTGGCCTCCACGGCGACCGGCAACTTGAACGTCACCGCGACGGTAACGCCGACCTGCACGGTGAGCGCCACGGCCCTTAATTTCGGTTCCTATACCGGGGCCGCGATCAGCACCTCCGACCAGATGTCGGTGGACTGCACCTCGGGAGCCACGTGGTCCGTCTCGGCCAATTACGGCCAAAACGGCGGCAAGGCATCCGGCACGACCCGCGCCATGACGGACGGGAGCAGCTATCTGTCCTACGAGCTCTATACCACCGGCAACACGGTGTGGGACACGAGCCATGTGTTCACCGGCACGGGCACGGGAAGCGCCCAGAGCACGACTTTCACCGCCGCGGTGCCGGCAAGCCAGAATGTCACGGCCGGTTCTTACTCGGATACGGTTACCCTTACCGTAACCTTCTGAGTTTCATGACGGGTTTCGCTTTGTGACGGGTCCGGGTTCGGCGTGTCGGACACCGTTTCTGATGCGATGATCTCCGGAGATCCGGCGAATGCCCGATCTCCGGAGATTTGTTTGTGAGCGCCGGTTCGATGCCGATGCCGCAGGGTTGCCTGAGTGGCCGTGCGCGGGCAGCGGCGGTCCAGGCGGGCATGGTCAAGACGAAGTTACGTATTCTCCTTGTTGGCCTCGCGGCTGTCGTCGTCATGGCGGCCGGGCGCGCGCGGGCCGCGCCGATCGGCATTTTGCCGATTCATGTGGTTTTGACGGCGCAGAAGCAGACCCAACTTCTCACCCTTAACAACCAGGGCGACCAACCGGTTCGCTTCGAGCTCACGGCGGCCGCGTGGCGGCAGAACCCGGATGGCGCACAAGTTCTCAAGCCGACCCAGGACATCGTCTTCTTTCCGTTGTTGCTGACCATTCCGGGCAATGAATCGCGCCGCGTCCGGGTCGGCTACGTCGCGCCGCCCGGGGCCACGGAACATAGCTATCGACTGCTGATCCAGGAAATTCCCAATCTGACCGAGCACAAGCTGGTCGGTCTCACCTTTTTGACGCGGATCAGCCTGCCGATTTTCGTCGAGCCGCCGGTGATCAAGCTCAGCGGTGACATTTCGCCGCCGGCGCTGGAAAAAGGCCGCCTCACCTTTGCCGTCCGCAATACCGGGACGGTGCATTTCGTGGTCCAGAAAATAGATATCGAAGGTGTCGGCGCCGGCGGCGGCACGGTTTTCAGCCTTTCGAGCCCCGGCTGGTACGTCCTGCCGGGTGAAGTGCGCAACTACGAGGTCGCGATCGATGACGCCGCCTGCCGCCGGCTGCGCCGGATCGAGGTGCAGGCGACCACGGAAAAATCCGTGTTCAAGCGCACGTTCGATGTTCCGGCGCCGGGCTGCGCCGGGGCGATGTTGAAGAAGCCGAAACACGGCGACGCGGAATTCGTCGAGCAGGTTCGGCGTCAGCCGGGCCGTTGACGGCCGGTGCCGGAGGTGTCGGGCCGGTCGCGGCCGAGGGCATCGGGCTTGGCAAGGCCTTGAGCGGGGGGATGGTCGGTCGGAGCCTTCGTTCTCCGCGGTTGGTCGCGGCGTTCCGGCGCGCCCTGCTCGCGGCGATCTGTCTTCTTGGAACGGCCATGTCCATGGCCGCCGTGGCTTACGCCAATGGACCGGCGTCGGGGGCGGCGTCCGGGCCGGTGCGCGCGTTGCTCGGACTTCACGTCAATCACGTCGACAAGGGCGTGGCCCTGGTCTACGTCCTGCCGACGGACCTGTTGATGCGGCTCGCGGACCTTCGCAGGGTCGGGGTGCACGGCGTCGGCGGCGCGCAGCGGACGATCGACGGCCAGAAATACGTGTCGCTCAAGTCTCTCGCGCCCGCCATCACCTATAGGTTCGACCGCAACAATCTCACCCTCGCGCTGGACGTCAAGCCGATCCGGTTCGGCGTCACCACGCGGACCGATCTTGCCTTCCGGCCGCCCGCCGATATTGCCTATCCCTCGACACCGAGCGCCTTTCTCAATTACGCCGTGAGCGGCACCGACACCCAGAACCCGACCGTCACGGCGGAGCAGGGCGTCACTTGGGAGAACAAGTTTCTCGACAACAACATGACCGTGCTGCCGAGCGGGCGTTTCGTGCGCGGCCTCAGCAGCTTGACGATCAGCGATCGCAAGAAAATGCGGCAATGGACCATCGGCGACGCCTTCGCCAGCAGCAATACGCTCGGCGGCGGCGCGTTCCTCGGCGGCGTGACCTACTCCAGCGATTTCAACCTGGATCCCTATTTCATGCCCTCGCCGACGCAAGCATACACCGGCGTCGTCACCGTGCCGTCGACGGCATCGGTCTATGTCAACGGCCGGCTCGTGCGCGAGATTCAGCTCGCTCCCGGCCAATACAACCTGACCAATATTCCGCGCAGCGCCGGCAGCGGCGTGACGCAAATCGTCATCCGCAACGCTTTCGGGCAGACGCAGCAAATATCGCAGCCTTACTACCTGAGCGCTCAAACGCTGGCGAAGGGGCTGCAGAAGTTCACCTTCAGCGCCGGCATGACGCGGGGCGCCATCGGCTCGGCGAGCGGCCATTACGCGCATCTCGCGGCGCTGGCCTACGATCTCTACGGGATCAGCAATTCGGTGTCGGCCGGCGGCTTCGTGCAGGGCGACGACAAGCTTCTGGTCGGCGGCCCGGAGATCGACGTCAGCCTGCCTTTCGGCGCCATCGGAGTGTCGGCGGCGGCAAGCCGCGGCCGCGGCATGGACGGCTGGTCGTCGTCGGTCAGCTACAACTACAGCACGCGCGGCTTCGGCGTCGGTGGCGATGCGATATTCACCAGCAAGCGCTTCACGACCTTGAGCCTGGCGCCTTTCACCGATCGCGCGATCACCCGCTTCGACGGTTTCGCCACTTATCAGCTGTTCCGCCGCGTCAGCCTGAACCTGAACTACTCCGAGGACCAGTTTCGCGATTCCGGCCAGCAACACCAGATCAGCGCGATCGCCTCGATGCCGCTCGGGTATGGCCGCAACATTTCGCTCTCGCTCAGCCGCACCAGCTCGCAAGGGCAGAAGGTCGACTACAGCGCTCTTGTCTCGTTCATGATCCCGTTCGGCCCCGAGACCATCGGAACGGTCTCGGCCGACTACGACCGACGGTCCGGTACGACGGAAACCGCCTCGGTGCAGAAATCGCTTCCGCCGGGCCCCGGCCTCGGCTACCTGCTGCAAATGCAGACCGGCCAGGGCGGCCAGCCGCAAACCGGAGGCGCGCCGGCGACGCAGGGGACCGGCCAGCTGACCTACCAGAGCGCGCACGGCCTCTACCAATTCAGTTACGTCGCGTCCGCGGCGCAGAAGACGGCGACGTACAACGCGAGCGGCGGTCTGGTGCTGATCGGCGGCCGGCTGCTCGCGACGCCGCCGGTCCAGGGTTCCTATGCCCTGATCCGCGTTCCCGGTCTGGCCGGCGTCACCGGCTATCTGTCGAATCACGCGGTCGGCAAGACGGATCGCGATGGCGATCTGTTCGTCACCAACCTGCAGTCCGGATACGCCAACGACATCAGCATCAACGACGAGAACGTCTCGATGAAATATAGCCTGTCGGCGCCGGATCAGGTGATCGCGCCGCCGCCCCATGGCGGCGCCATGGTGGTGTTTCCGGTGACGCGCCTGCAGGCTTTTCTCGGCGTGGTCGGGATCAAGGCCATGGACAAGAACGGCAAGAGGGGGGTGGAAATTCCCGCCTACGGCACCTTGCGGGTCACCGCCGGCGGCAAGCAGTATTCGTCGCCGATCGGCAGTTTCGGACAGTTCTACCTTACAAACCTGCCGCCCGGATCGCACTCGGCCGTAATTCTTTACGAGAACCGCCGATGCGAGTTTAACATATCGATCCCGAAATCGGACCAGACCTTCGTAAGAATAGGGAAACAGCTTTGCACGCCAAAGTGAACTTGCTTCGCATCTGCGCCCTCGTTTTGCTGGCGCTTGCGGGCGCCATCCCCAGAGCGCTGCCGGCGAGGGCTGACGATGATCACCGCGGCGCTTGGTGCCGTCTCGACGTGCTTTCGGTCAACTTCGGGCAGTACAATGTTTTTTCCGCGTTCAACGCGACGGCGACCGGCGCGGTCAGCTACTATTGCAGTCAGAGTACGCCCATCACCATCACCTTGAGCACCGGGCGGTCGCATTCCTATAGCGCCCGCGACATGTATTTCGGCCGCTCCAGGCTGCAATACAACCTTTATCAAGATGCATCGGGAAGCACGGTCTGGGGTGACGGCAGCGACGGGTCGCAGCCGATGACGATCTCGAATCCGCCCGCCCAAACCTATGTCAGGCTGCCGGTCTACGGCATTCTGCCCGCGCGCCAGACGCAGGCCAAGGCTGGACGTTATTTTGACCGGATCGTCGCCACGATCCAATTCTGAGATCCATGCCCCGCACCTGAGATCGCCGCAGCCCTGCATCGCCGGACCGTCTCGGCCGCGGCCCATCGCCGTGCCGTCGGACGTCAGCGCATTTCGAACCAATCTTTTCACGTTATCGAAAAATTTCGGTGGCGCGCGATCGATCGATCAATTCACAGCGACAGCAGGGGCGCTAGCGTTTTTCTAGTAGTTGGTGCCGCCGAGTATGGGTGGTAAGAGACGATGCGCTACGTGCGTGGTCCGGCGGGTATGCGGAGAGTTGCGGGTCTTTTCGCGGTCTTGGCGTGCGGCGGCGTGCTCGGTGCCGCGCCGCGCACGGCGGGGATCGCGACGGCGCCGCTGCATGTGACGGCGAACGTCCCGAGCCGCTGCGCGGTGGCGCTGACCGGAGTCGTTTTCGGCCCTTACGTCCCAACAGCGGCCGACACGGTGGCGGACAGCGCTGCCGTCTCGGTCACCTGCTCCTTGGGCACCACATGGGCGCTGTCTGCCGACAGCGGCCTGCACGCGGCGCAGGTGGGAAGTTCCGGCATGACTCGCGCGATGGCCAGCGGCGGCAACTATCTGCCCTATGATCTCTATACCGACCCCGGTACAGCACCAACGTGCTGAGCGGCGTCGGCAGCGGCGGCGCGCAAGCGGTGACGGTTTACGACCGGATTCTGGCGGGGCGGAACGTCGCGGCAGGGGTCATTGCGGCGCGAGGATCTCGGCCGCCGCCGTGGCGCCCGAGCGCAGCGCACCCTCGATCGTCGACGGCAGGCCGGTATCGGTCCAGTCTCCGGCGAGGAAAAGGTTGTGCCATGGGCTGCGCGCGCCCGAACGTTTCAGAAGCTGATCCGGGCTCGCGGCGAAGGTCGCGCGCCGTTCCTTGACGATGCGCCAGGGCGGCATTGCCGCCGTTGGCATGCCGAGGGCGCAGGCGACGTCGCGCCAGAGCCGCGTCGCGAGTTCGTCGGCAGGCCGGTCGATCACCGGATCGGCGGCGCTGACCGTCACCGAAACCACCTCGTGCTTGACGAAAACCCACTGCGCCAAGCCGCCGACGAGCCCGACGAAGGACGGCGCGCCGGGCGGCGGTGTCGACCGGTAGTGGGCATTGAGGATGGCGCGGAAGCGGTCGGGTGCCGCAATGCCGGGCAGAAGTTCGGTCGCGACCGGCGCCGTGACTGCGAGGATCACGGCGTCGTCGCCGCCAAGCGCCACGGTTCGCTCGCCAAAATCGAGCGCGGTGGCCTGCGTCGCGCTTCTGGCGATGGCGCGCAACCGGCTGCTGAAGCGAATCTCGGCGCCAAGGCGGTGCAAAAAACGCAGCGCCGGATCGACGAAGCTCTCCGACAGGCCGATGCGCGGCACCAGCGGCAGGCAGGGGCGACCGCCGCCGCCGAAGCTCTCGCGCATGACCTGCCAAAGAAGACGCGCCGAGCCTGCTTCCGCCTCGGTGTTGAGAGCGGCGACGGCAAAAGGTTCCCAAAGCTCGCGAAAGGCCGGGTTGGCGTGGTTTAGCCGGTCGGTGATGCAGTCCTCGGGACGGGCGCGGGCGAGCCTGAGGGGCGCGAGATAATCCACCGCCCGGGTTCCCGGCGGTCGCCGCGACGGCCGCAATATCCACCACGGCAGCCGACCGCGGTTGAGATGAAGCCGCCAGCTTTCGCCGCTCTCGAGATCGCGGAAGGGAAAGATCGGCCGGCCGGGCCCGGTCAGGCTGTCGGCGGCGCCGATCACTGCGAGATAGCGCGCGGCGGCGCCGTTGCCGGAAAGCAGAAGATGGTTGCCGTTGTCGAGGCGGCAGCCGAGCTCGCGATCGTAATAGGAGCGGCAGCGCCCGCCGGCATAGGGCGCGGCCTCGTACAGCGACACCTTGGTTCCCGCGCCGGCGAGCGCGACCGCGGCGCCGAGTCCGGCCAAGCCGGCGCCGACGATGTGAACCCGTCTTTCCGCGCTCACCGAGACGCGCTCACAAAAGGCCGTGGCGCAGCACAAGCCCGAGCTTGACCAGGGTCGGCACCTTGACCGGCGGCGCCAGGTGCCGCCAATCGTCCTTGCGAAGCCGCTGCAGCGTCGCGTGATAGACGGCGTGCATGATGCGGGGCGGCCGCGCGGCGCGGCGTGGCTGGCCCGCCATGGCCTTGGCCGCGGCGGTGAAATAGTCCTCGGCGGTCCGCGCGAGTTCGCGGCAGACCTTGGGCAGCGCTGGGTCGCGCAGCACGGTGGCCGGCTCGCGGCTCTCGATGCCGTGCGCGGCCAAGAGCTCGCACGGCAGATAGAGCCGGTTGCGCGCCGCGTCCTCGGCGAGGTCGCGGAGGATATTGGTGAGCTGCAAGGCCCGGCCCAAGGCATCGGCGAGCTCGATGCCGATCGGCCCCGCGATGCCGAAGACCTTGACCGAAAGCCGGCCCACCGCGCAGGCGACGCGGTCGCAATAGAGTTCGAGTTCGGCCATCGTCGGGGCCTGAATATCGCCGTCCGCGTCCATTTCCATGCCGTCGATCACGGCGAGGAAATCCGCGCGCTCGAGGTCGAAGCGGCGCACCGGTGCGAGCAGGCTCGCGGCCACCGGATGGCGCGGTCGGCCGGCGTAAAGCGCATCGATTTCCTCGCGCCAGGCGGTTAGCGCCGCGGTCTTTTCGGCGCGGCTCGCCGGTTCGTCGGCGATATCGTCGATCTCGCGGGCGAAGGCGTAGATGCCGTACATGGCGAGCCGTTCCGCCTTCGGCAGCACGCGCATCGCCCAATAGAACGACGTGCCGGAAGCCTGCACCCGCTCGGTGACGAGGCCGGCGGCCTCCGGCGGCTCGGCGCCGGCGCCCAGCATCGGCATCACCATGGAAAGACCATGCGCCAGAAGCCGATGCCGGCGGCGGCGGCGAAGTCGCTCTTGCTGAGCGCGACGCGGCCCGCTACCGGGTCTTCGCGGCGAAGCCTGCCGCTCAAGGTTTCCGCGAGGGTCACGATGGTGGCGCATTCAGCGCGAAGCCGCAGATCCGGCACCGCGGCGGGCAGCCGCCGCGCGCTCGTCATCAGCCGGTCGACGCCATCCAAAAGAACGTCGATGGTTTTCCTCAGGCCGGTCGAGGCACGCGCGGCGCGCAGATCGTCGATCGTGCCGCCGCAGGCCGCGAGTTCCCTCTCGGGCAGATAGATGCGGTCGAGTCCGGTGTAATCGAGCGCGCAATCCTGCAGGTGGTTCAACACTTGCAGCGCAGCGCAGAGCGCGTCCGAGGGCGGCTTCGCGGCGGGCGGCGCGCGATGCAGATCGAGCACCTGGCGTCCGACGGGGGCGGCGGAATAGCGGCAGTAATCCATCAGGTCGTCCCAATCGACGTAACGCAGCTTGGTCGCGTCGCGCCGGAAGGCGATCAGAAGATCGCGGCAGTTGTCAGGGGCGATCTCGGTCTCGCGCAGGCTCTGGCGCATCGCGGTGGCATCCGGCGCGTCGTCGCCCGGGGCGCCGAGCAAGACCGCCTCCATGCGGTTGAGGCGCTGCACCTTCTCGTCCGGCGTCAGCGCGGGATTATCGGCGATGTCGTCCGCCGTGCGCGCGAAGCGGTAGAAGACATGCACATGCGGTCGCAGATCGGCGCGGATCAGCCACGAGCCGACGGGAAAGTTCTCGTCCGCCGCGGTCTTGCCCGAAGGGGTTTCCACCGTCGCGGTCATGCCGCGCCTCGGAGCGTGGTGCGGCCTTTCCATTGGCCGCCTTGGCCAGCGTGATAGCGGCGGGCGGATTCGACGGTGGCGAGAAGATAGAACAAGGCGACGAGCGGTAGTGCCGGCGCCCAGAGCGCGGACAGGCGGCAGCGGCGAAGCGTTGGCAGATAGGCCACGGTCATCAGCGCCCAGGCCAAAAGGCCGAGCCCGCCCGCCGTGCCGCCGGCCAGAACGAGCAGCGGCGGCGCGAGGAAGGTGAGCGCCATGCCAAGGACCGTCGCGAGGAGCCGGATCGGCGAGTGACGAAGTTCCGTATAGGCGCTGCGCACGATCATCGCCCAAATCTCGCCCATCCGGGGATAGGGGCGCAAGCTTCGCGTTGCCGCCGGCGCGAGGCCGAGCCAGATCGGCCCATTCCGTTTCAGCGCCTTGGCGAGCGAGCAGTCGTCGATCAGGGCGTCGCGGATCGCGCCGATGCCGCCGATCGCCGCCAGCGCCGAGGTTCGCACCAGCATCACGCCGCCTGCCGCCGCCGCCGTGCGCCGCTTGCGGTTCCGCACCCAGGCGAAGGGATAGAGCATGGCGAAGAAAAACACGAAGGCCGGGAGAAAGGCCTTTTCGGCGAAGCTCTCGTGCGGCATCTCGACCATCAGCGAGACGAGATCGCGGCCTTCCGCCTCCGCCCGTTGCACCAAGGTCCGCAGGGTATCCGGCGCATGCGCGATATCGGCGTCGGTGAGCAGGAGGTACGTGCTGTCCTGGGTTTGGCGCGTTGCCTCGGCGATGCCCTGCGACACCGCCCAAAGCTTGCCGGTCCAGCCCTCGGCGAGCGGCGCGCCCGAGAGCACGGTGAGCCGCGCTCGCGCGCCGGCGGCGCGGGCCGCCGCGCGGGCGATATCGGCGGTGCCGTCGTCGCTCGCGTCGTCGACCAGGACAATGGCGTAATCGCCCGGATAATCCTGCGCGAACAGCGAGGCGAGCGCTTGGCCGACGCCGACGGCCTCGTTGCGGGCCGGGATGACGATGCTCACCCCGGGCCACGTCGCCGGCAGCGGCGCGGCGCTCGGCGGCTGCGGTCGCTCGCGCCAGAAGCCGCCGCGGCTGAACAGCAGAATGAGCCAGATGCCGAGGCTGATCGCGGCGACGAAAAGGGTCGTGCTCATGGGCAATATCCCCGCTCGCGGAACCAGGTGATGGCGTCGGCCAGGCCGTCCCGTGCCGGCCGCGGCGCGTAGCCGAGTTCCCGCATCGCCTTGGCCGAGGAAAAGAACATCTTGTGCCGCGCCATGCGCAGGCTGTCGCGGGTGACCAGCGGCTCGCGGCCGGTGACGCGGGCAAGCGCCTCGGCGCCGATCGCGACCGGCCAGATGGCGGCGATGGGAAGCCGCAGGCGGGGCGGCTTCCGGCCGGCGAGTTCGGCGATCTCGGCGAACAGGCGGCCGAGATCCATGTTCTCGCCGCCGAGGATATAGCGCTCGCCGATGCGGCCGCGCGCGGCGGCCAGCAGATGGCCGCGCGCTACGTCAGCTACATGGACGATATTGAGC
>OFHJ01000105.1_pt1 | contig 34387 bp, 29 predicted proteins | sample 1522001 | NCBI WGS metagenome assembly OFHJ01 (sample SAMEA2464838, study PRJEB22497) | soil metagenome | biome: Grassland; feature: Farmland; material: Clay | place: Australia | collected 2013-02-01 | depth 1.2 m | reverse complement strand
AAGTGGGTCTCCAAGTGACTCAACTTCCCTGTACCACTCTGGGAAACTTGATTGCAGCAGGTTCATGCTATTTGATCATGAGGTCATGAAAAAGGTTTGCGGTGGGTTTTTGGAAAAGCTCGTTTATTTTTGTGAGATCTAACTATTTTTAAGTTTTATATTTCAGTTTACGGAAGAATTTTTATAGTTGCAAATTGTATGTACGACCAATCTAGTTCAAGACCTTTGTAGACCTGTGTCCACTGAGGTACAATCCTGAGACCCATGGGATAGCATGCCGCGCAATCCTGCACCGGATTGGGCAAGTACTCTCTCCGATGTTATTTCTGGGATGGAGGCGGCATCCGCAGCAGGTTTTCTTGTTCTGGAGAAGTACGGGCATGCCTTCGAATTGGAAATAAGAAGTTGTGCCTGTTTAATGGTGAATAGTGATGGTAGAAAAAGAAAAATCTATAATGGAGAGGGAAGCTGGACTCCAGAGAAAACTTACTTCCGGGCAGATGCTGATGATTTCTATTGGTTCGGCCATTGGAACAGGTCTGTTCCTCGGAAGTGGTTTCGCCGTTGGCCTCGCTGGCCCCGGAGTTGTCTTCTCATATATGATAGGCGCTTTCATAGCACTTACAGTTATGATAGCCCTTTCAGAGATGTCTGTAGAGATGCCCTCCGCTGGTTCTTTCGGTAATTTCGCTGAAACCTATATCAACGATTATGCCGGATTTATTGTGAGATGGGTGTACTGGTTTGCTCAGATAATTGCAATAGGCGGTGAGATGGTTGCAGCCGGAATATATATGCAGCTCTGGTTCCCCGGAGTAACTCCCGTGGTCTGGATTGGCATATTTGCACTGCTCCTTCTGTCTGTCAACGCAATAGCTGTTAAAGCGTTTGGAACCTTCGAATACTGGTTCAGCATGATAAAGGTCGTTACGATCATCGTGTTCATAATCCTGGGAGGATTCGTGCTCCTTAGCGCTACAAGGTTCGGAATAACACCAGCCTACACAGCGTTCGGAGGGTTCTTCCCCCATGGTTTCAAAGGCGTATGGCTTGCGACTGTTGTTGCTCTTTTCTCCTATATCGGTGTGGAGGTTGTTGCAGTAACTGCTGGTGAATCCTCTGACCCTGGCAAGAGTGTTCCAAGGGCAATGAGAGGAATGGTTGTAAGGCTGGTTCTTTTCTACGTGATATCCCTGTTCATCATGGTTGGAATGGTCCCATGGACTCAGGCCGGTGTTTCAGAGAGCCCGTTTGTAACAGCTTTTGGCCTTATTGGAATCCCCTTTGCTGCAGCACTGATGAATTTTGTTGTGCTGACTGCAGCACTGTCAAGCAGCAACACAGACATTTACCTCACGATAAGAATGCTGTTCTCTCTCTCAAGAGCCAAGAGGGCACCTGACGCATTCGGGAAACTGAACAGGTTCAAGGTCCCCTTCAATGCACTGATCATAGCTGCAATCGGAATCGCGTTCTCGATTTATCTTGATTACAGCTTTGGTGCAACATCTGCGTATCTGGACCTTTTCGGAATAGCTGTGTTCGGAGCAATTTTTACGTGGATCATAATCCTGATCAGCCATCTCTCGTTCAGGAGAAGAAGAGCCTCCCAGGGGGCGAAGCTTCAGTACCACATAAAAGGGGCTCCAGTGTTCAGTGTTATCGGAATAGGGCTTCTTGTTTCTGTCCTGATCAGCACTTGGTTCACACCGGGAATTCAAATCACAATACCCTCCGGAGTAGTTACAGTAATATTTTTCTCGATAGCATACCTATACTATCTCAGGACGGGTAAGAAAAATGAGCAGTGAAGATTTCGAAATGGTGACCAGGACCACCTACCTGGCGGGGTGTTCACACACCCCGGTTTACCAGGGCCTGATTGATTCCATGGAGCAGTATAAACAGGATTTGATTGAATTCGGGAACCCTTGGGATTCATGGGTCCAGAAAGTTTCTGAGGTCAAGGAGCTTTTCGCCAGGCTGATTAACGCAGACCCGGAGGAGGTTGCCCCGCATTTTTCAGTTTCCTCTGCATTTGGGGCTCTTCTGAGCGCCTTCGAGTACAGCAGGAAGAACGAGCTTGTGATCAGCGACATGGAATATCCCACCTCCAATCACGTCCTTCTGGGTCAGGAAAAGTTTGGAGCCAAAGTGATTACACTTAAAAACAGGAATTACAGAATTGAGCCCGAAGATTACAAGAAAGTGATCAATCCAAAAACAAGACTCGTTTCAGCGGTACACGTAAGTTCGCTTAACGGGTTCCTGCAGAACGTGAAGCAGATAGGTGAATACGCACACTCAGGCAATTCTGAGATCTATGTCGACGCCTACCAGTCAATTGGGAATGTCCCCATTGATGTGAAAAAGATGGACATGGACTATCTTACAGCTGGTACTCTAAAATATCTGCTTGGACTTCCCGGGTTGGCTTTTCTTTATGTGAGAAAAGAGCTGATAAAAAACCTTGAACCTGCCTACATAGGGTGGTTTTCACAGAAAGACCCATTCCAGTTTGGAGCTGAGAAACTGGAATATGCTGACAGTGCAGATCGGTTCCAGTCTGGCACCTGGGCAATTCCTGCCTTGTATGCAAGCATCACCGGGTTGAAGGTCATCCTGAAAAAGGGTGTGCCATCAATAAGGGAGAAGATTACAAGCCTTACAAGAAAAGCCATGGATCTCGGTTCAGAGCTTGGGCTTAAAACAATATCTCCTGAAAATGATGAAGAGAGGGGAGCCATGGTTTCCTTTGTAGTCAATGAGCCCCACCAGATGGAGAACAGGCTCAGATCCGAAGGGATCATTACTTCGAGCAGAGGGATAGGGCTTAGAATTGCCCCGCATTTCTACAATACTGGTGAAGATATAGAGAAAGCAGTAAGAAGAATTGCAGAAATGAACAGTGGAAAATAAGTTAATCTTCCATTTCTTTATTTACTTAGAAAGTTTTATTGTGATTTTCCTGTTATACGGAGCATGATAGGCTTCAGCAAGTACTATGACATAAGTGTTCCACTTGAAGACAAAATGCCCCTTTATCCGGGCAATGTAGAGCTGAATATTTCACCAATAGCAACTCCGGACAAAGACGGGTTTGGCATGGAATCATATTCCTCATCCACTCATTGCGGGACCCATATCGATGCACCTTTTCATTTCCATCAGGATGGCGCAACGATAGATAAGGCGCCCCTTTCATCCATAATGGGTAGTGGTTATGTAATTAGACCCTCCCATCACGATGACGAGATTTTCATGGAGGACCTGGAGGGAGCCTGGAAACCTGAATACGACGGCAGGATAATTCTTATAAACACAGGTTGGGACAGGAAGAGGGATTTTTCGGACGAGTTTCAGAAACATTTCCCCGGACTTGCGATGGACACCGTACCTTTCCTCAATGAGCACAGGATAGATGTAATCGGAATAGATACCCTGGGAATTGAGCCGTTCAAGAATTCAGATTTCAAGGTCCACAGGGCACTTCTTGCAAGGCAGAGATTCCTGATTGAGGACCTGGCCAATCTGGACAAACTTGAAACGGGCAAGGAATATTTTATTGCAGCCCTTCCGCTAAAGGTGAGGAGCGGAAGCGGTGCTATGGCAAGAGTCGTGGCTGCAGAACCATGATAATGCAATATCTTAAGCCTGGTCTGAGCTCCAGAAAGAAACGTTAATTAGCTCATATGCCGATATGCAGGGCATGAGCGGGAATTCATACGAAGGCTTGGTTTGCCTTGAGTGCGGGAAGGCATATGATTCAACAACTTTGTCTGTATGCGAGTCATGCGGCGGAATTTTGACAGGAAGGTACAACCTCGATGATGTTGAGATCGACCTGAAAAACAGAGGAAGATCGATCTGGCACTTTAAAGACCTGTTCCCGCCCGTATCTCCAGAAAATATTACTTCACTTAACGAAGGATGGACACCGTATGTAGAGGCGAAATCCTATGGGAAAGAGATAGGTGCATCAAATCTCTGGTGCAAACTGGAAGGTCAGAACCCAAGCGGGTCGTTCAAGGACAGGGTCGGTTCCATGGAGGTTTCTCTCGTGAAGGAATGGCATAAGGAAGGCATTTTTACGGCTTCCTCCGGAAATGCTGCAGCCGCCATTTCTACGTATGCTGCAAGAGGGGGAATAAAATCACTTCTCCTCGTAAGGGAAGACTCTACAATATCAAAACTTGGCCAGATTTCAATGTACGATCCCACCATCATCAGGGTGAGAAATCTTTTCTCCACGAAGGATAGCCTGTTTAAGGCACTCCAGAAGGTTCAGGAAGCACTTCCCACCTGGCACAACGGGTTTGTTTGGGCTCCCTTCAACCCACTTGCACTCGACGCGCTCAAGACTGTCGCCTATGAAATTGCTGCAACCCATACCCCTGACTACATTATAGTCCCCACTGCCGGTGGAGATCTCCTCTACGCCATTTTCAAGGGATTTTCCGAGCTTAAGGAGCTCGGGCTTGTGGACAGCATACCTAAGATGGTCCCCGTCCAGGGAGCAGGAGCCAACCCACTTGTGCAGGCAATCGACAGAAAACTCGATTCGGTTGAAGACACAGAGACTGCTGATACAATCGCAGGAGCACTCAGAGTTAACTTCGGCGCAAATCATCCCCTAATGGCCGTAAAAGGATCCGGAGGATTCGGGATCACTGTGACCGATGCTGAGATCATGGATGCACAGAAGGAAATAGCGAAAAGAGAAGGTATATTTTCCGAGATGTCGTCAGCCACAGCACTTGCAGCAGTGAAAAGGGCCATATCAGACGGGAGAATCAGAGGAGATGAAACTGTTTCGGCCATGATAACAGGAAACGGGTTCAAGGACTATGTCCCGAGATTTACGTCCGCAGAACAGGTTACTCTGATGAATTCCGTTGATGAACTGTCTGAAAAAATAAAGGGGCTTGTTTAGGTCCCCTGAAACAATTTAAAAATTTTATGATGCCTCAGTAAGGTCAACTGCATCCTCAAACTTCAGTACTCTGACCTTCGCCTTCTGTAGCCACATTACACCGAGTGTTGTCAGCATGTATACGACAAGGGTGATCGGCGCAAGTGTTATGGGCATTGACATTCCCTGGAAAGAGAATGAGATTGCCAGCACTATTATGAGCGATGCAGCTGTGGGAAACACGAAATGCGTGAAAATTTCCCTTGCCCTGAAGCCCCTTGCAGCCTCCACGGAAAGCGATGTGTTGACCAGAACATGTATTACCAATGTTGAGAGGGACCATATGATCTCCAGAATTATCCACGCAAAGAACACACCCAACTGGAAACCGAAAGAGGACCAGAAAATTGCACCATCCACTATTATTATAAGGGTGATGAGCAGGGTTGATAGCAGCACTGCGTTACTTGGTGTCCCGAATTTTCTGTGCACCCTTGAAAGCCTCTTAGGCAAAAGATCCTGCCTGCTGAGGGAATACATCATTCTTGAACAGGCTGTCAGCATTGTAACCAGCGGCGTGAATATGACGGCATTGTAAACCAAAATGACCACGGCCTCGGAGGACAGTCCGATGTATTTTCCTGCCAGTATTGCTCCCGGGAATCCGGAATTGGAAAAGCCTGACATGGCAGAAATTCCCCATGAGCTTACCATGGCGAATGAGCTGAATATGTATGTTATACCCATTATCACAATAATAAGCACAACTGCTCTTCCTATCGACTTGTGTGGGGACTTGACTTCCTCCCCAAGTGGGACCACACTGCCATAGCCTGCATATGCCCCATAACTTCCTGTTATGAATCCCAGGAAGAGGCCATGCCATCCGCCAAACGCCACTGCGGGGCTGAAAGGCTGGGTGGTGATGACAGGGGATTTCACCAGCAATATGGATGATATTACAAACACAATTGCAAACTGTATTATTCCAAGTATGGTCAATGCAAGAACCGACAGCCTTAGACCTCTGAAAACTACTACAAAAGCTGCAACTAAGGCGACAGCCACATAAATGATCCCTACAGAATTAGGAAGTGCTGTTCCAAAAACCGCATTAATTGAGCCGCTGAAAGTCCACAGGTAGATCAATACAATGAAAGCTGGTCCCACGAGTTCGTAAAGCACATACAGATAGCCGGTGAAAGCCGCTAATGCTTTACCAAGTCCTTTGTTTACGTATGCTGAGTACCCTCCCGCATGCGCGACCTTCTTTGAGAACTGATAGATACTGTTCCCAGAGAGCAGCGATGCCAGCATCCCGATTATGAATGCGAGAGGTGTTGCGCCCAGTGCGAAAGCTGCAGCCCCAGTCACTGATCCAATGAAAATAGCTATTGGCGCTTCCTGCCCTAACCCCTGAAAGAACAGGCCGAAAGTCCCCACGTTTGTTTTCTTTAGACGCTCTGGAGAGTCAGACGTTACCATGTAACGTTAACGTTCGATGTGTATAAAATCCTTTGTACCTGCGGATTTTGAATTGGTCAATAATTTTAAATAAATATATCAGGACATATTTGGACAAAATAAGAGAATCCGTTTGTTTAGGACCTGCCCCCTGAATTAGAGAGCATATCTGTCGAAAATGAGGAACTGAAATCCCCGAGGAAAACGGTGCAAAAAAAAATTGAAAATAGTGGTAAAAGTGTAAATTTACTGGTTCCTCTTCTCCTGAACCAGATCCCAAACATCTTCCCAGGAAATCGGGATTTTCTTTATCTCTATTCCAAGGGGCGAGAGTGCGTCCGATATTGCGTTTGAGATAGCAGGAGGTGCTCCTATAGCACCACCTTCTCCCATCCCCTTATAGCCTCCCGGAGTGGTTGAAGGGCTTTCGAGGTTTGCGATCTCAAATACCTCAGGGACATCCAGCGTTGAAATCGGGATGTAATCCCAGAAGTTGGATGTCATAAGCACTCCCTCTTCGTTGTACTTCAGCTCATGGAAGGTCTGCTGCATCCCGTGAGCTATGGTGGAGCCATGAACCTGGCCCTCTGCACTCAGTGGGTTGATGATCACACCTGCATCGTCAACCACGTAATATTTCAGAAGTCTTATCTCTCCTACTTCAGGATCGACTTCAGCCAGTACCCCATGCCAGGCGTAACTCACTACGGTGTTTTCATTGGGTGATTCAAATATTGCATGTTCCTCGATCTCGGGCTCTTCACCTTCAGGGAGTTCCACAGATCTCCTGTATGCAATCTTTGCGACCTCCTCAAGGGTCATCGTTTTTGAGGATTTCCTGCTTCTTATCACCCCTCCTGAGATTTCAAGATGTTCAACATCCGTACCCATGCTGTGAGCTGCTATTCTGAGCACCTTCTTCCTGACCTTCTCTGCTGCGAGGAGGACAGCATTTCCTGCTGTAACCGTTGATCTGCTGGCCCAGGAGCCGAATCCGTACGGGTCTCGCTCCGTGTCGCCTTCGTAGACAAATACATCATCTATGTCAACACCAAGGCCATCCGCAGCCACTTGTGCATATACAGTATCATGGCCCTGCCCGCTGTCCATCACACCAAGGTTTACCGTAACCTTGCCGCTGGGGGAGACCTTGATCACTGCTTTTTCATATCCGCCTACTTCCCATCCAAGGATTTTCTGTAGCCTGAACGATGAGGGAGCAGTATATTCAGAGTAAACGCCCAGCCCGATTCCGAGATATTTTCCCTCTTTTCTCTTCTGATTCCTGAGCTTGATTAGATCGTCATAGTGCATTATCTCTTTGAGCTTCTCAAGACCCCCTTCGTAATCTCCGCTGTCATAAACAACTCTTGAGGGGCTCTTGTATGGGTATTCGTCCTTATGGACCAGGTTTATTTTTCTTATTTGGGCTGGATCCATGTTCAGCTTTCTGGCCGCCATGTCCATTGTCCTTTCCATAACCAGAGCTGCTATAGGCCGCCCAAATCCTACGTTCGGAGACCATGGGGCCTTGTTGGTTGTAACAGCCTTAAGATCGAAGCCATAGTTTGCAAACTTGTAAGGTCCGGGAACAGTTACTGAAGCAACCATAGCCGGCTGGACCTCTGCCCAGAACGTGGTACCGGCTCCGACGTCTGCAACCATCTCGTCATAGAAAGCCACGAGTCTGCCATTCTTGTTGTACCCTGCCCTTATCTTGTGAATCTGGTCCCTCTCGTGGCCAGTTGTAAGAAGGTCTTCGGTCCTGGTTTCAACCCATTTCACTGTAGCCTTCATCTTTACAGCTATAGCATAAACAGTAGCGTCATCACTGAATACAGCCGATTTTGGCCCCCATCCTCCGCCCACGTCGAGGGCGTAAACTCTTACCCGGCCTTCGGAAATGTCAAGCATTTCAGAAATGTATGTCCTGAGGACGTGAGGGTACTGGGTAGTGCTCCAGATATCCAGCCGGTCCCCGTCGTAAGAAGCGATCTGGACCCTGGGTTCAAGCGTTATTGTTGTGCTTCTTCCGTTCTTGTACGTTTCTTCAATAACCAGGGCGCAGTTGTTGATTATCTCCTGCAGGTCTGAAGTCGATGAGTAACTGTCTGTATAGAGAATGTTGTCTTTCATGTCATCAAATATCTTCTTCCCAGGGTTTGCGATGGCTTCGAATGGATCAAGAACAGGGTCTTCCGGCTCATAGTTGACTTCCACGAGTTCAGCGGCATCTTCTGCTGTATACTGATCAACGGCAACAACTGCTACAACAGGTTCACCGTTGTACATCACATGGTCGATCGCCAGTGGTCTTCTCCTAGGTTCCATAAGCGTTGGAAGATGCATCCAGTAACCGAGGCTGACGTCCGGGAAATCCTCACCTGTGAAGACTTCTATGACTCCCTCCAGCTCCAGCGCTTTTGAAGTATCAATACTAAGAATCTTGGCTCTTGCAAAGGGGGATCTTACAAAGCTCACGTAAAACGTTCCTCTCGGAGGGTCAACGTCTTCTGCAAATGTTCCTTTTCCCTGTATAAGTGAGTATGAGTGCTTTCTTTTGATCCCTTTGCCTGTATATTTTTTAGGCATGGTTTCAGGCCTGCGGGTGACCTCTATTTCTTTTGTAACCTCCATATACTTGCGCCTCATGAAGCTTATCGCCTGTCTCTTTTTTAACCTTTGCCATTCTCACATATGCTGTAACGTGCTGTTTTTATCAGATGCATGTGCATGGTAAAAATCCTGGAAAGTAAGGATATAACGGGACAGGAGTGATGTGTGTCTAGGTACGACGCGCAAATTATTAGTAGAGACTAATCATATGTGAATGATTTTCATGGCGTCGACGATATATGGAAAATACACCTCAAAAAATGATGGCGTACTCAGGCTTGTAACATATTCAAGAGACAGGCTTGGAGTGTGCAGGACAGGATTCGTAGTTGGAGATCACATAGTTGACCTCAATCTTGGCAGCAGGCATTTTGTCGAGAACAAAGGGGGCAAGGATCTCAAGGGAACATGCTATTCCGATGCCCACGCACCAACTGATATGCATAAATTGATCCAGGCTGGCCCCCATGCAATGGACCATGTTGATGAGGTTTTCAAACACTTTTCCGGGATGAGTGAGAGTGATCTGGAGAAGCTCGCTGAGAAAGAGGGCTTTGTTGTCAAGATAAGTGATGTTATCCTCCACGCCCCTCTAAGGCCCGGGAAGATCATACACACAGCGGGGAACTTCAGAGAACACGCAAAGGAAGGGACTGCTGCTGACTGGCCATTCCCCATACCTGAGTGGATATCTTTTCTCAAGAATCCTGATTCCGTAATTGGGCACGACAAGGTTATTGAAAAGCCCTCCTTCACAAAGAAGCTCGACCACGAGCTTGAAGTCGCCATAATCATTGGCAAGAAGCTGAAGAATGCCCGCCTTGATGAGGCGAAAGAGGGCATTTTCGGTTTCACTGTATTCAACGATGTTACCGCCAGGGACCTCCAGAAGGAAGAGATGAAGAATGGTCTCCTGAATCTGGGCAAGAATCTTGACACGTTTGCACCTCTCGGGCCCACTCTCGTTCCCTACAGATACGTAAAAGACCCCCACAACATGACGATGGAACTCAGAGTCAATGATGATCCAAGGCAGATGGGATCTACAAATAAGCTCAGTGTCAAGCTGGAGCAGATTGTGGAAAGGTATTCATGGGTAACTCTGAATCCCGGAGACATGATATCCACAGGAACTATATCTGGTGTGGCAGCTTTCAGAAAACCGGATCCTGAACCGTTCTTCCTCAAGGATGGAGATTTCCTTGATTGTGAAGTCGAGGGCCTAGGGAAACTGAGAAGTTATGTGAAGGACGCCCCGTCCAGATAATTTCTATTTTTCTTCTTATCGGCATCTTATGTATTTCTAGAAATGCTGCTTTGTGATTACGCTGGTCCAGTTATATAGGAAGGATCGGCTTCCTTTACTGAAGAAATTCCAGAGTTCAGCATTGATATCTGCAGGTCGGATAGAAGGTCGACTAAGGCTTTCTCAACTCCTTTTGATCCTGCCACCGATAGTGCATAAACGTACAGTCTCCCAATCAGAACTGCATCAGCGCCAAGGCAGAGTGCCTTCAGTATATCAGATCCGGATCTGATTCCACCGTCCAGAAGAATTGTTATTTCGCCTTTAGTGGCACGATTAATAGTCCCTAGGGCTGATATGGAAGAGATGGCACCGTCAAGTTGCCTTCCCCCATGGTTGGATACCACAATGCCGTCCACTCCCCGATCCATAGCTTCAGTGGCGTCCAGAGGGCTAACAATTCCTTTCAGAACAACAGGTAGTGAGGTCCATTCCCTGAGCTTGTCAACATCTGACCACGATATGTCGCATTTCAGTTTCAGTTGCTTTCCCAGAGCTTTCTCATTGTTTTTTCCGAACATGTTCCCGCTTGTATGGCCTTCATTGCTGAAACCGTTCTTTATGCTTCTGGGCCTCCTCCCTATGGTAGGACCGTCCACAGTAAAGATTATTGACTTATATCCTGAATTTTCTGCTCTTTCAACCAGTGATCTATTAAATTCGTCATCGTTGAACATATAGAGTTGGAAAATCCCGTCAGTATTTCCCAATTGTGAGGAAATTGATTCGAGCGAGTAGGATGAAACCGTGCTAACGACCATTGGAATACCCAGCCTGGAAGAGGCTTTTGCAACTGAAAGCTCTCCACCAGCATCGAACAATTCTTGGCCCCCGACGGGTGCGAGCATTATCGGGGATGGAAGATTCATGCCGAGAACAGATGTTGAGGTGTCTACACCTGCTATCCCCCTCAATATTCTTGGTATTATCTTGCATCTATCAAGATCGCTTCGGTTATCCTTGGATGTCAATTCATCACCGGCAGCCTCCTGGACATAATCAAAGTTTTCCTTGCTGAGTGCTTTACTTGCGGCACTTTCCCAGTCTGAAAACAGGCACAGTTTCGAAAGGTCAGGGGTGGACACCATATAGGCAAAAAGATGGAAGTTGCATTAAAATTGTTGCATTCAGGGATTCACCAATAATTCTGCTACAGGAGGTATTATAATTTTCATGAATATTGCTAGATTGGATAGAACATGAGAGTATTAATTAGGACGGATTCAGTTTTTACTGGAGTCGAAGAAGAGGGAATTGCTGACAGCAGATCCATACTGGTTGAGAATGGGTCAATAATAAAATTGATGGATAATTTTGAAGAGGATCCTTCAGTCGACAAGGTTATCGATGCAAGAGGGTTCTTTGTTATGCCAGGTCTTATTGACCTTCACGTTCACCTATCTGCAACTGCAGGAGCAAATCTTGCAAGGTCTTTGGTCGAAAAGACAGAATATGGTGCAATAAGGGCTTACAAGTATGCGTATAAGAGCCTAATGGCAGGCTTCACAACGTTGCGGGATCTAGGTTCAAACGGTTACCAGATAGTAGCCCTGAAGGAGGCAATTCTCGATGATATTGTAAAGGGTCCAAGAGTTATAGCTGCCGGCAGACCTATTACAGAAACAGGAGGGCATGCAGACACACCGTTTTCAAACGGTAGAGTTAGTGATGGTGAAGTAGAGGTCAGAAAGGCTGTCAGAGAACAAATAAAGCAAGGTGCAGATGTCATAAAGATACACGTATCAGGAGGTGGGACTTCGCCACACGATGATCCGAGCGAACCTCAGTTTTCTGTTGGTGAGATCGAAAACATAGTTGAAGAATCCCACAGCAAATTCAGAAAAGTAGCCGCCCATGCTCAGTCAAATGCAGGAATTAGAAACGCGGCAACCGCAAAGGTCGACACTATTGAACACGCACTGTTCATGGACGACGAGGCATGCTCACTAATCCGCAACAATAATTTGACAATCGTGCCAACCATGGTTTCACCCCTGATGACATCAAAATACGGGAAAGATGCGGGAGTCCCAGAGTGGGCAGTAAGAAAGGCAACAGAGGCTTTGGATCCACACAGCTCAAGTGTGAGACTTGCTAGGAAACACAAATTAAAAATTGGATTTGGCACGGATGCTGGAACCCCCTTTAACCTCCATGGCAACAATGGAAAGGAGTTTGAATGTCTCGTTGACTTAGGAGGACTTACTCCCGAGGAGGCTTTGTATTCGGCAACGGGGATTGCGGGAGATGCACTAGGTCCTAAATATAGGGTTGGAAAGATTGCACCTGGATACGATGCAGATATAATTTTTGTAGAGGGCAGTCCGATGGATGATATAGGTGTAATGACTAGGCCCGAACGAATTAAGCAAGTACTGGTTAGAGGTGCAGAAATGAAGTGACTTTGTTCATGACTGGCAAATTTTTCCTGCAAAGGAATATAGTCTTCCATAAATTTCCTCTTTATGCAGGGTGAAGGGAATCTAATAGTCATGAATGTTTCACTGATTGATGTTGATGCAAGCACTACAAGGGAAAAAGTGAACATACTTGTAGAAAAAGGAAAAATATCAAGGATCTCAACAGAAGACCTGAGAAAAGAAAGACAGGACTTTGAAATTCTTGATGGTAAAGGCAAGTTTGTGATCCCGGGTATGATAGATGCCCATATACATTTGAAGGCAAGGAGATACAGCGCACCTTTGAAAGACGCCCCCATTTCAAAGGTTATGGATGAAACCTTACAAAAGGAAAGAATGCTGCAGAAACTCCATTCATACCTATATTCAGGAGTGACTTCCATTTTTGATGCTGGAAATATCAGCGATTTGATCTACACTCTCAGGGCTGAAGAACGTAATGGAGTTATAACAAGTCCCAGGATATTCTGTACTGGAAATCTGATTACAGCTACTGGTGGGCACGGGAGTGAAGTGGCCTGCGAGATAGATTCACTACCTGAAGACAAAGAGAAACTGATTTCATTTTTGAGAAAGGGCCCCGATCTGGTGAAAATCACATATGATGAACATGGATGGGGCATAAGGCCCTATATACCAATTCTGGAGAAGAAAGTCTTGAAAGATGTCATAGATGTGTGCCACGAGAATGGATTTAGAGTGACTGTTCACGTGTCAAACGAAGTGAGGTCAAGAGAAGCAATAAATGCAGGTGCTGATGTGCTTGCACATACCGTAATACAATCACCCATAACAGAAGAGTTTGGTAAAATAGTATCGAGCAAAAGGATACCACTAGTTTCTACTCTTCAAATCGGAGAAGGGTATTCGAGGCTGGTGAAGGACCCGGACTATCTTAATAGAGGCCTTTACAGAGAATGTGTGGATGACGACGAAAGAGAGTTTCTTCTGAAAACTGAAAGGGTCAGGCTTGCCGGAAACATATGGACAAAATGGATGGAATTGATGACACCCGTAGTGCAGGAGAATATCCTCAAGCTCCAGGAGGCGGGATCAGTGATATCTGCTGGTACTGATGGGACTTCCGGCCCCGATTACCACAGGGAACTGTATCTGCTTTCACAGGCTGGACTCACAAACATGGAGGTCTTGCAGGCAGCTACAATCAATGGCGCCAAAGTTCTTGGCAGAGAAGAAGAGCTGGGATCAGTTTCCGAAGGCAAAAATGCCGATATTGTGCTCCTGCGATCTAACCCCTTGGAGGGCATTGAAAACCTCCGAGATATAGCTGCTGTAATCAAGAACGGGAACATGGTAGATAGGAAAGAGCTTAAGCTTCCAGTGAACGGGCTTTGAAAAATGTCTGGATAAAGGTTTCAAAAAAAATTGGAAATAAAAATTGGTCATGCCGGAATTTCTTCTACTTCCTCGACCTCTTTCATCTGCTTTTTTGCCAAGCCCAAGCCTTCCTTCATTGGTAATGCAATCACAAAAGTGACAATTGAGACTATGCCAATAGAAAGAGCGCCAGCAATTGGCCAGCTTATCCCAATGAGTGAGCCCATCGCAGGACCACCGAAAGCAGCTCCGATGTTGAAAGTCGTGTAAAGCATGCCTATTGAAAGTCCCGCTACTGAGTCAGGAACTGAGTCTAAAACTATGGCCACCATGTTCATGAAATATATTCCCCAGCCAAATCCGTACATTGCGTTGAGCACAAAAGCGAGTATGAACGGTGGGTGAATCACGAAGAGCAGGAAGCCTGCTATAACCTGAAACGCTGCGGCCAGAAGTATGAAGGGCTTTCTTCCAATCTTGTCCGAAAGTATTCCGACAGGTATAGCAAACACAAATGGGGCTATTCCAAACGCAGAAACCGCCAGAGTAGCTTGGAAAGATGAAAAGGTTAGCACCTTCTGGAAGTAAAGTGGAACATAACTCACTTCGGCGAAAAGTGCCAACCCGAAGGGAATGATTGATAATGAGCCAAGAAGGACGTTTCTATGTTTGAGAGACGAAAGCGAGTACTTGTGCGTCTCCAGTTTAACCTCGCTCTTGAATTTCCTCGGTAGGAAAATTATAAACAACACTATACCCAGAAGCCCAAGCATACCCGCTATGGTGAAAGGAAGGGATATGTTGCCAGTGAATGGGGCCACTATGAAAGGACCTGCGAACAGCCCGAGGCCACCGAGCAGAACACTCACTGAAAGGAGCCTTCCCCTTGTGATTGGAAGAGCTTCCCCAAGATATGAAGCCGAACAAACCTGGAAAATTGATACGCCAACTCCATCTAGTATCCTGAATATGACTAGTTCCAGAGCTCCAGTTGAATAACCGCTGAGTGCAGAGAAAATGCTGAAAATGCCTAGACCAAGTATTATGGCGATTTTTGGCGATACTCTGTCAAAAAGGTATCCTCCAAAAAGGCTGAATACAACAATTCCCACAACGTAACCTGTGGCTGTAAGGCCAATATAAAGTGCAGGAGCATTTATATTTTGTATAATTGTAGGGGCTCCAAATGAATATACCTCCGAGTCAAAATTCTGGAGGAATATCGGGTAAGCAAGGATGACTGCTAGCAATAAAAACCAGCCTGCATTCTTAAGAGCCATCCCCCTTACGGTCAAGTCCTTATCAAAACCGGGTAATGCCATGGGATGTCATACTGCGTAATTGTTTAAGAATCTATTTGTAGGAATATATTGAGTATAAAAAACTATAGGTTGTTTAGATCATCAGCAAATGAGGAAGTGTATGCGATTAATCTAGATAGTTAAATTTATATTACGATAAGAACCATTCCTAAATCACCCATCCTGGAGGAAGTCACAAATAGTTTACTTTGCAGCGCATATAGCGGAAAAATGGGAAAAATTGGGGTTGGTAGGCAAGTACCGTCAGACCGCAATAGCTTCCAATTCATCGGTGGGCTTTACTCTGGGAATTGCGAAGAGTGAGAGCGATGATATGATCAGAGGTATCACTTCCACGATGAGAAAACCATTATGCCACCCAATTACTCCAACTGTCGATGTGAGTAAGAGTGGCCAAATAGCATATCCTGCAGACTGTGAAGCAAAGTTCAGGCTCTGGCCTGCTCCTCTTGCTCTTGTGGGGTACATTTCTGCGAAAAGTGCTACAAATGTTGATCCAATGGCTGCAAAGAACACTTGGAAAAGCGAGTAGCTAAGTAGAATATTTCCATAACCATTTGAGGTAGCAAGGAAAAACAATGCCACTCCGCCAAGTAGCCCGAAAATAATTGTGGTTTCTTTTCTGCCTATTTTCTGGCCTATGAAAGTTGCAATTATGTATCCTGCAATGGAAGCAGTTGAACCTGTTCCCACAACAACCAGGGATGCGCCATAACTGAGACCCTTTGCCACGGTGAGGTATTCCGTTGCATATAACAATATGCTGAAAAATACACCAGATGCCAGAGTAGAGAATATCATGACTGTAAGCGACTTCTTCCTTAGGTCTGATTCGAAAAGTTGTGCCACTGGGTCATGGTTTGCTTTCTTAACGTCTACAATATCAGAAGAAGCGGATTCTGATTTTGCCTCCCTTCTTATCCTGTCCATCTCTACGAATCTTTGACTCTCCTTCGCTTTAAGCCTTGCTACCAGTATCAGAATAGCCGGGAAAATTCCTATAAAGAAGACGTATCTCCAATTGAAACCACCAGTGACAACAACTAGTCCCGTAATTATTGTTGCTATTGTTACTCCAACAGGTACAGCCAGCAAGAGAAGACCTGTACTTATGCCTCTCCACTTCTTGTCGTGGTTCTCTGTTACCATAACACTTGCTACACTGCCCTCAGGACCGGTTCCAAGCGTTACCACCGTTCTGGCCCCAAGCAACGAAAGGAATCCGCCACTTATCGCGGTGAAAAATGAACCTATTGAATACAAGACCATCGTTATCTGAAATGGAAGCAGCCTTCCTCTCCTGTCCATCAACTGCCCCAGAAGAATTGCAGAAAATATCGCCAAAACGTTTGAAACAGTTGTTATCAAGCTAATTTCGTTCAGACTTAAGGAGAAAGCTGGCAAGATTTTTGGTATCAATAAACCAAAAAACTGGGCATCCATAAAAGCCAACGTCCACCCAAAAAATGATACCAGTGTTATAAAAATCGAATACTATACTGGTATATTTACGGCACTACTCGAACTCTCAGTTGAGCCACCCATGGCATGCTATATAATGGGTATGATATTAATTCTTTTCCAAGACGCAATACGTTTTGATGAATTGTTTAAATAGTTTAACTTGACCCTATTAAGCCAGTTAACCTTACAGCTTGCCCTATTCGGTCAGGTAAGAAAGAATGAGTCATATATTGCTCAAGTACTCGTTGATCATAGAATTCACATTCCCAAAAAATGGTGACCCGTGATACCCTATTAGTTTGTCAATCTCAAAGGTAGAGACTTTCCTGACGGATTCATCCGCAGTTTCAGGATCGCTTGAGAAAGTCCTGATCGGACCCGAAAAGTTCCCTTTCCAGTACATCATGAGGTCGCCTGCGACTAGTGCCTTAAGCTCCTGCAGATATACAGAGAGGTGACCCGGCGTATGCCCGGGTGTTGCCACAATCCTCATCTCGCCTGGCACGTCAATCACTGATAAGTCTTCTTCGACAGGTTCAATTCTAGAGAGTAATTCCAAGTCTGGGGAGTATGAGATGTCTTCGTCTTTGGCAGCACCATCCAAGTCGCTTTTTTTAAAATTTGGGAAATATTTCCTCAATTCTTTCTCGTCCACAGCCTCCTCCTCTGGAACCTTATCTCCGGCATAGTAAGGGATATCGTTCTTTCCCATCAGGATGCGCGCATTCTTGTTTCTCATGGCGATTTCCATTAGATTTCCGACATGGTCAAAGTGATAATGCGTGATGACCACCATCTTAATTTCCTCAATGCCAAAACCAAGTTTCAATAGCGAGTTTTCAAGTTGCCCAAAAGTCCCGGGTGCCCCCGTGTCGATCAGAACGATTCCATCCTTGCATCTTCCAATCACCGGGTTAAGTGCTGATTTCTCACCCATAAATTCCTGAATTACACCTTCAAGCACTTCCCAATCTTCACCAATCTTTGCCAACCTTGACCTATCTCCCGGTACAGGCATTACCAAGTGTACAGCATAAGGAGGTATTTAACTGGTTTCTCATTCATCAGTCGATTTAAACCTTTACAATGAAGTTTTAAGCATTCTGTGTATTGTGACTACATGCCACCCGCGGAAATCGATGATCTTGGGACTTTAGCACTAATTACGCCCGACAAAATGATAGAATCGGCATCCCTTGTCAGGAAAGGGAGAGCGGTAAGTCTTAGCCAAGAGCTGAGCGATAGGATGCCGCAGATCTGGTTCCATGGACCGTATTTCTCATACACCTACAGGGATGTAGACTATTCTCTGAGAAAGTTCAGCGAATTCAAGAACGAGCTTGGTTCAATGGTTTGCAGGTATGAGCTTTCTGACCACACTGGAACCCATGTGGACGGCCTTAACCATGCTTCTTTCAGACACGAAATATATGGTGGGATCGACATAAGGGAGATTTCAGCTGAAACTGGAACAACGAAACTCGGGATAGAGACTATGCCTCCTGTGTTTACAAGAGGTCTCCTTCTTGATTTTGCCAGATTCTTTGGTGTGGACATGCTTGATCCCGGTTACGAAATAAACGTTGATGAAGTATTGAAACTGGTGAGAGAGTATGGTCTTACCATAAAACGTGGCGATGGGGTGTTTTTCCATACAGGATTTGGGAAGCTGTGGGCTGTTGATAATGAGAAATACCTTGGTGATGCGCCTGGGCCCGGCGTTGAAGTGGCAAAATGGCTCGGAAAAAGTGGTGCTAGTATCACTGGCACAGATACCTCGCCATATGAAGTGACTAATTCAGAGGATGCATCCACTCTGTTCCCGTGCCACCAGATACTCATCAAGGGAAGTGGTATGCACCTAGTGGAAAACATGAGGCTCCAAGAACTTTCGATGGATGGAGTGACTGAATTCCTCTTTGCCTGTGCTCCGCTAAAATTGAAGGGTGGGGCGGGTTCCCCTGTTTCTCCCATTGGCATATATTAGAGTGATTATGTACGCCTCTTGCCCCACACTTCGGGATTAGCAAGGTTCCTCGGCCTTTTTCCCCTTAGTATATCCACAATCCCTTGGGCTGTGTCACTCTGCACCTGCGAAAGTGCTTCCTCTGAATAATATGAAACATGTGGAGAAAGTACAATTCTGGATTCTTTTAGTATTGGATCTGATGGATTAATTGGCTCCTCCTCAAAGACGTCCAGCCCCGCCGACGCAATATGCCCTGTCTTAATAGATTCCAAAAGTGCCTTCTGGTCAACAATACCGCCTCTAGATGTATTTATTACGACAGAGCCCTTTTTCATTTTTTCCAGCGCCTCTTTTCCTATGAGGCCGTGAGTCTGTCTAGTAAGAGGAACATGGATGCTGATTATGTCCGAATTAGCAAGCAATTCATCGATAGTTTCTGCTTTCTCCACATCTAGAGCCGCCATTTCCTCTCCTTTGACAAGTGGGTCAAATGACGTCAGTCTTACATCAAATGCCTTCATCTTTTGTGCAACCGCACGGGAAAGTCTCCCAAAACCAAGTAAACCTAGCGTCTTTTCACTGAACCTGTGCACAGGAGCTATCCCGTCCATGGACCAGTCACCTTTCCTGACCTTCCTGTCGAAAATGAGTAGTCTCCTTTCGGCAGAAAACATCAGAGAAATGGCATGATTGCTCACCTCGTCAACGCAGTAATCTGGCACGTATGCAACTGGTATTCCCATTTCGCTAGCTGCGGACATATCTATCATGTCAAGCCCGATCCCGTACCGTGAGATTGCCTTGACCGAAGTCGCAGAAGCCATGACTTCCTGATTGATTGGTGCTTTGAGTACAATCAGTGCATCAGGATTCAGTTCCCTGCAGGCCTCGAGAACGTCCATGGATGTGAGGCAGTTTCTCTCAACCAACTCATATCCAGCATCCTGCAGTAGCTTCCTCTCCATTCCCACGTCTCTGAAATCGCCATCTGTTTTCAATACAATCTTTGCCATTTCATTGCCTCCCTGCTTCTTTCATAAGGTTCCTGTAGCCTTCTATGAAAAATATAGAGTCTGCACCGAAAACTACAAGATCAGCCCCTTTCTTATCCCAGAAGCTAACCTGGGCTGGATTGCCCGTGAATATCCCGAATTTTTTACCATTCTTCCTAGAAGCTTCAAATATTCTCTCTGTGGAACTTTTCAGTTCTTCATTGCTCCATTCGCCCGGGTGTCCAAGGGCAAGCGAAAGATCCCCGGGACCGACAAAAAGGCCATCGATCTCCTCACGGGCGGCAATGTCTTCCACCATTTCAAGTGCTTCCCTTGTTTCGATTTGAACCCAAAGCTCATTTATAGCTTCATCCTGGATTATCTTCATCATGTCCATTCCATATCTGGAAACCCTTCCAGGACCCCATCCTCTCTGACCCTTGGGTGGGTAGTAGAATGACTCCACCGCAGAGTTGAGATCCTGCATCGAACGAACCTGTGGAATAAGGATAGCTTTTGCACCAAGATCCAAGGCGAGGCTGGCCAGTTCTGGTCTTTTCACTCGAACCCATGGCGTAATCTCAGAGGGAATGGCCCGCAAGACCGAGATCAAAGTGTTGTCCATGAGCACACCATGCTCGGCATCTATAACTGCAAAATCTATCTCATTACCGAGCATCTCACATATCTCGGGAGAGCCAAGGGTCAAGAAAGTGCCAATTTTCATATTATCAGCGTCTTAATGATTGTTTTATCTATAAATTTACCTAGCAAATTATTGCCTAAGCAGAAAGACTGAATACGAAAATATTAAAACCAAGAATCATCAAAAACATAAACTCTTTGATTGTCCAGATTAAATAGAAAAAAATGGTTTATGGTGCAAGCTTGGACATCATGCACTCAAAAGCCTGTTCTATGACCTTGTCAGAAACCTTGCTGATGTATCTCTGACCAATGCTGGCGAGTCTTCCAGCCATAACTGCATCGACAGTCCACTGGAGTTTTGCAGCTGAGTCTGCCCCGTCCACATGGACATCGATGTTTATAGTGGCAGTGTTTGCCTTGGCTTTTGCGTCTATTTTGATTTTCATGTCCTTTGAGTCAGGCGTGACTTCGGAATAGCTGATTGTGGAGTCAAACACTTCCTTGATGAAGCCTACTCCCACCTTCAGTTGTGCCTTTATTGTCTTGTCGTCAACAACTTCATGTGACTTTGCATCCGGAAGGCACTCCGCCATGTTGTTTGGGTTTGTCAGGAAATCCCATACTGCCTGCGCACTCGTGTTTACTTCTCTGGATCCTTCAAATTTCATTCTTTTTTCACCTCATTTTTTGTTGGCCTTGGAATATAACTCGTTTGCAGATAGGTTGGAGCTTAATAGCTTTATTCCGAGTGGCTGAAGAGCGTCCTCCACAGCATTCACTATTGAACCTATCGGTCCTCCTCCACCTTCTCCGACCCCTCTCACACCGAGAACTGAACTGGTGGATCTTGTTACTATTGTTTTCATGTCTATGTCTGGCATGTGCTTCGCCCCTGCTACAAGATAGTCCCAGAAGTTGGATGTCAAGAGTATTCCATCTTCATCGTACTCAAGATTTTCCATCAGGGCAGCACTTATTCCGTGAAGTGTTGCACCCATCTCCTGGCCTTCGACAACCAGCGGGTTGATCATGAAACCCGGATCTGAAACAACACCATGCTTCAGTATCTTCATCTCGTAAGTTTCAGGATCAACTTCCACGACTGTTCCGTGTATTGCATATGAATAGGTCAGGGTGTTGTTGACCCTCTTCTTTTCATCAGGCATATTGTATGTAAAGTCCGGCTTGTAGACTGCATAGCTGACCAGACCCGGCTCCATGTCTTCTGGAAGCTTGTTCACGTCAAGCCAGGCTAGGGTGGCAATATCCCCGAGAGGAAGTTTCTTGTCAGTCTTCATGCTCACAACGGCGGCGTCCTTCGCTTCAAGGTCTGATTCGAGCTCTCCAAGAGCGTGGGCTGCTATTGTAAGAACCTTTTCCTTAAGCCTAATTGCAGCATAGTAAAGTGCTGTTCCAGCCATTACTGCGCTTCTGCTTGCATACGCTCCTGAGAATGCCGCCCAAACGTTGCTTATTGAGTCAAAACCCTGCTGGAAAACCACATTCTCAGGGCCCGTGTTGAACACTTCTGAAACTATCTGGCCGAAGGTTGTTGCATGGGACTGCCCCTGGTCTGTAGTTCCAGTCCTGGCGACCAGTGTTCCGAACTGGTCGATCATAACCAGGCCCACTTCCATGCTTCCTGAGGCTGGAAAGTGCGGATTTATGATCTTAACCTGCGCGAAATTGTTTGCCCCTGAGTCAATGACCGCAGAGAGGCCTATTCCTATGAGTTTTCCTTGTTTTCTCGCCTCTTTCTGCTTCTCTCTCCACTTTCCGTACTCAATGGTGTCAAGGAGAGTGTCAAAGGCCTTGTGGTAGTCCCCTCCATCATATATAGTCCTCGAAGGTCCCTCGTAAGGCATCTGCTCGGCCTTGATGAGGTTGAGTCTTCTTACTTCAGCCGGATCCATGTTAAGCTTCTGCGCAACACGGTTCATCATCCTTTCCCACATGAAATTGTGCTGTATTCTCGAATAACCCCTCACAGGCCCTGTCGGGCCTTTGTTCGTTGTTGCCTGGCTAAAATCAACGTAGACGTTCTGGACGTCGTAGATGCCCGGTACAACCTGAGCCCAGATTACAGCTCCTGCAGGCTCATATCTTGGGTAAGCCCCACAATTGTCCACAGCCTTCATGTATGCCCCTGTCACACGTCCATCTTTCCTGACCGCGAGTTTCACATGGAAAATTCTCTCATTATTGTGCGTTCCGGACATTATGTTCTCTGACCTGTTCTCCACGTACTTCACAGGGGCTTTCAGCAATTTTGACAGATATGCTACCACTGTAATGTGCGTGAAGTTGATGATCTTTCCACCGAATGCTCCACCTACGTTTGGGGGGAGAATCATCCTGAATTTTGACGGTGGCATCCTCAGGGCTCCACAGATGATTGGGAGCGAGAACATGGGCATCTGGTTTACACTGTATACTGTTATGGTGTCAACACTCTGGTCGTATGTTGCCAGCACTCCGCTGGTTTCAAGCGGGACTGCAGCATACCTGTGAGTCTTAACCGTATCCTCAACAACATAATCTGCTTCCTTCAGCGCCTTTTCTGCATCGCCAAGATCCCAGACACCTCTCCAGACCAGGTTGTTCCCAACCGAGTCGTGGAGAACAGGTGACCCTTCTTTGAGAGCATCTTCAGCATCAGTCACCACCGGAAGGGGTTCGTATTCAACATCCACAAGCTCAGCTGCATCTTCGGCAATGTATGCGTTAGAAGCAACTACCGCTGCCACCGGTTCACCGTAGTACCTTACTTTGTCCACCGCAAGCGGGTAGTCCTTCAGGTTTCCAGATGGTGGTGGGGCGATCTGCATGTAAGGATCCATGTTTGCCTTCAGTTCTTCCCCTGTGAGCACGTAATGAACACCCGGCAGTTCCAGGCACTTGCTGGTGTCTATTTTCTTGATCTTTGCATGCCCGTATGGAGACAGGGTGTACGCCATGTAAAGTGTCCCGGGAATCTCCACATCATCCAGATACTGGCCCTTTCCCTGCAGAGGAATCAAGTCCTCTGCTACTTTGACGGGCGTACCCATGTACTTGAAAGCCGCCGTTGTTTCGGGTGCTTTCTCTACAACCAACTCAGCCTTTTGAGGCATCCGGGATCACTCCGTCTCCTTTCCGGCGTTTATCTTACCTGCTGCGTCCTTTACTGCTTTTATGATGTTTATATATCCTGTGCATCTGCAAATGTTTCCTGCAATTCCTTCCCTGATTTCCTCCTCTGTAGGGTCGCTGTTCCTGCTAAGCAGGAATGTTGATGACATCAGCATCCCGGGTGTGCAGTAGCCGCACTGGAGTGCGTGATGCTCCCAGAAAGCTTCCTGCAGGGGATGGAGCTTGTCGTCTGTCGCCAGGGACTCCACTGTCTGTATCTTTCTGCCATCTGCTTCCACTGCAAACATTGTGCAGGACTTCACTGACATCCCGTCGATGAGAATCGTGCAAGCACCACAGCTTGTGGTATCACAACCGATGTGTGTTCCTTTCAGCCTTGCAATATCCCTTATGAAATCCACGAGAAGCAATCTCGGTTCAACATCATCCGTGTATTTCTTGCCGTTAATATCAATTGAAACTTTTACCAAACCTTCCATCATTGTTTCACCTCCTCCAAAAGTGAGTTGAGACATCTTTTCATTAATACATTGAGCAGGTTCTTCCTGTACTCAGGAGACGCATGAACATCTCCCGGAGGCTCAAGATCCTTTGTTGCCATTTCTGCAGTCTTGAGAATAGTTTCCTGGTTGAGCTGCTTGTTTTTCAGGTATTCCTCAGCTTCAGTAGCCCTTATGGGTGTGGGGGCAGCAACTCCAAGTCCTATCCTGGCGTCCTTCACTACACCATCTGAAAGCTGGATGTTCACCGCAACGAAAGCCAGCGGGAATGCAGTGTCCGAGCGCGTTATTTTCATGAATTTCTGCCTGGAATTTTTAGGTATGTCAACCTTGAATCCCGTAATTATTTCACCGGGCTCTAGAGCTGTTGTGAAGAGATCAAGGAAAAATTCGTCGATGGGGATTTCCCTCTGCCCGTCCTTTCCGCTGGCAAGAACTTTTGCATCGAGAGCAAGGAGTGCCGCCGACAGGTTTGTTGAGGGGTCACCGTGGGCTATGTTTCCGCCTATTGTCCCCCTGTTTCTGATCTGCTGGTCGGCGATTGCCGCCGCAGCCTCTGAGAGAACGGGGAGGTACTCCGATATAAGTTCGTTATGGTGCACCATATCATGCGTAGTCATAGAATTAATCACAATGGTGCTGCCTTCCTGCTTAACCCCGGGCTGCATCTCCGGAAGATGGCCGATCATTACAATTTCCTCTGGTGAATAAATTCTGAGCTTCATCATTGGAATAAGGCTCTGTCCACCTGCAAGGGGCTTCGCGTCTTCGTGGGAATAAAGCAATTCAGAAGCCTCCTTGAGTGTATTAGGCCTATGAAGCAAAAAAGGTCTAGGTCTCATAGTATGGAATGTCCTTTGCTGTTAAAATATTTTTCAGTCCCAGGTGCTAATAAGCAGTGGTTAGTGTATTGATTCCGTTCGATTATTATATCATTGAGTTCCAGAATTGGCATTTCCCTTTTTTGGAATGGGGTTTTTTTGAGTGGTTCGATCCCTGACTTGTATTCCGACAGCCTGACAGATGTACAGAGCGTCCTTGGGATGCTCTTGCCTCACAGGCCATCAATGCAACAGCTGGTACCGGAAAAGCTATTATCATTCCTGACCATTCTTCCATAATGTATTTTGAAGAGTTTACGGATGATTTCAAGGAGAAGTCCAAGGGCAGAACCATCACAGAAGCAGACATAGTTCTCTTCTCAACCATGACCGGCGCTCATAACTCCCTGTTTCTTGATGAAGAATTTTCAAGTAAAACTTCATTCGGCGGCAGGATTGCGCCAGGGTATCTGACTGCCTCAATGGCTACAGGCTTGATTTATCTGTTTCCAAGCGCTCCGTTTGAGAAGGGGTTCGTGGCCCTTCTTGGATCGAGCTTCAAGGCAAAAAAGAGCGTAAAGATAGGGGATACAATAACCTGTGAATCCACCGTCAAGGAAAAAAGAGAAAGGCAGGAAGACGGAATAGTTACCCTACATTCAGATGTCTTCAACCAGAATGGCGATAAAGTCATGGAAGTAGAGCACACTATAATGGTAAAGAAACAGTAGATTTACCACTGTTTTTATTTTTCAATCCCTGTAGTTTGGTTTTCTCTTTTCCAGAAACGCTCTTATGCCTTCTTTTCCGTCGTCTTCAAGAAGTATCCTTGCATAAAGCTGCGATTCCAGGTCGAATGAGTTGGTTAACGGTGCCCATTGATCGTTGATTGCCTTCTTTGCCAATGCAATTGACAACGAGCTCTTTTCGCCGATTCTTTCAGCAAGTTTCAGGGCTTCATCCATCAGCGACTCCTCTGGAACTATCCTGTTGACAAGGCCATACTGGTAGGCTTCATCTGCTTTGATAAGCCTTCCTGTGAAAATCATTTCCCTTGCCTTCCTTACACCGACTGCCCTTGGAAGCCTCTGTGTTCCTCCGCCTCCTGGAATAAGGCCGACGTTAAGCTCAGTCTGGCCGAATCTCGCATCTTCAGTTGCAATTGCAAGATCGAGAGCAAGAAGAAGTTCGACACCGCCCCCAACTGCTATTCCATGAACAGCACCGATTGTAACCTTTGGGTAATTCTGTATAAATTCGAGAAAATACTTCACGAATCCTGTATATTCCTTTACAGAAGTCTCATCCAGTGACAGAAGGTTGTTTAAGTCTGCACCGGCGCTGAAATTCTTGCCGTTGCTTGTAAATATGACACTCTTGATCTTCCCGTCCTCCCTGTACTTTTCAAGAAAATCCACGATCTCTTTCCTGATTTCATTGTTCAGCACATTGTTCTTCTCGGGCCTGTTTATCTCGACTATTATGCAGTTCCCCTGTACCTTGAAAATTATCTCTTTCCCGTCATCGCTCATCTGTACAACTCCTTCGCTATAATCAGAGGTAAGTTAAAAAATAAATGGTGTTTTGGTTTTCCAAAACTTAAACAGCGATCTCTTCGAGCTCCTTCCTTGGCGGTGTGTTCTTCATGACCAGGAAGAATATGATGATGGCAATTATCTCCGGAAATACCTCAACGTAAAGCCATGCGTTGTTGAACGCCCCTATATTTATCCCAGTTGCAGAGAAAACACCGAATACTGCAAGAGCCTGACCGAAAATGAGCGGCCACACTGCCTGTCCAAGGCTCCAGAAAGCCCCACCCCATATTGCACCTGTAACTCTGACCCTCGTGGGGAAATTCTCGGTATTCATCCTTATCAGACCAGAGAACTGACCGTTTTCTGCGAGGAAGAACATTATGTAGAATATATACAGGTTCACAATGTTGGTTGTTGAGTATGTCAGGAAGAGTATGCCCAGTACCTCAATAGCAGCGAATATCATTATGGAGTACTTGGCACCGATACGATCGTTGAGCACACCGTTGGCGATATACCCGATTATTCCTGCAAATGAAACAATCAGGAACATTGTTGTTACCTGGTCGAAGGAGTACTGAGCTTCGAAGTATGTTGGCTGGAAGGTGTTGGATGTAATTGCTATCCCGGTTGTTATGAAGTTCCAGAATGCAAGTACTATTGTCATCCTCACGAGATCCTTTGAGAAGAGCTGCCTGTAGCTTGGCATGGTGATCTTTTCAATATCTACCTTGTGCCTTGTAAGAAGGTCAGCTAGGACTGCCTGGTCTCCGCTTTTCTTGGCCGCAGCGACGTCCTTCAGATGCTTGAACCTTTCAGGGTCCTTCACATAGAACCTCAATGCGAGCACGAGAACTGCAGGCAGGAAGGCGAACAGGAAAGCAATCCTCCATCCGTTTGCGGCCCCGAATGTTGTTATTGCGAACAGTGAAATCACACTGGCCAGACCATATCCAAAAACCCAGCCCGACTGCATTATTGAGAGGACAAAACCCCTGTACTTCTTGTCGACTGTCTCGGAAAGGGCCGTAGCACCTGCACCCCATTCACCACCAGTGAAAGCGCCTGCTCCCAGCCTGATGCCGAACCAGCTCAGGAAGCTGTTGATGAAGTACTGCAGTACCGAAAAGAACGCAGTCCCAACAAGCGTGAGCTGAAGCACAAATCTTCTTCCAAACTTGTCCCCCAGTGGACCCAGAAACAGACTGAGGACGAAACTCGCAGCGAATCCTGCCGATACAATGTACGAGAATTGCTGCAATGTCAACCCTAGAGCACTCAAAATTGGACCTGAAAGAATCAATATCAGATTCGAGTCTGTATTGATTAACCCCCACCCCAAGTAAACAACTACAAGAAGGAATATTATGTATCCGCCGCTTTCCTCTTTCGCGGCCTTCTCCAATTCCTTAAGTTCCTTCTCAGATACTTTTTCAGGTTCATCAACCATGGCTGTTTTACGAATTCTTGCCATATAAAGATTCTGATTTCATTATAATCTTTCGTATTTCGAACTATTACATATAAGGTCCCGTTTATATATCAATGCATAGAAACAGGTATTTTGTGGTTTATTGAAAAAAAATTAAAATTGGGAGTTTCTAAAACTCTCCTTTTTGGCGACTTTAGTTTCTTTCTCTCATGCAAATATCAGATACAAGAAGTGAGTAAACCCTTGTGCACTGATACAGGTCGTCTACGTTGATATATTCCCTGTCCTTGTCAGAGAGAGTAAGCCCCTCTATCCTCTTCGCCCCTGATGGCCCGTAGTTTATGGCTTTGGCTCCGAGTGCATTGAAACTTGGAGCGTTGGAATACCAGAGTTCATAGGTTGTTCCCGGTTCCTTGCCGAGGATTTGCTTGTGTGCATTTCTTACGGCAGTCACTATCTCTGCATCATCGGGCACTTCCGTAGGCGGGTTTATGGCATACGGCTGGGCAACAAGGTTCAGCTCCGGGTCTTCGCTGTTGAGTTTCTCAACCATTTTTTCGATCTCTGTCTTTACCTGCATTGCAGTCCAGTCGGGCGGATACCTGATGTCCATGTAAAGGGAAACAGACTCCGGGGTCCTGGAACCTTTCCATGGCCTCCCACCGTTGATTGCAGCTATGTTCACGATTCCGTTGTACCCTTTGTAGGGAGTCTTGTCAGCAAACTCCTTCTTCCAGGCAGATACACGATCCACAACCTTGTTGAACTGCTCTATCTTGTTCAGCGTTTCCCTGGACCATGCGGTGTGAACGACAGTGCCGCCCCTTGCTGTAAGTTTTACCCAGAATGACCCGAAGTGTCCAATCATCAGGTTAAGCCCTGTTGGCTCTCCAAGAACTGCATAATCCGGAAGGACTCCGTGCGATGTTGCGTACTTGGCACCAGCGCCATATCCTCTGTACTGTTTTCCTTTGAAGTCGTCCACCTGTGTTTCCTCGATCTCTCCGCACGTAGCAGAAATTACGAGGTCTCCCTTCAGCTTGATCTTTGAGTCCACAATTGCCTTGACAGCCGCCAGGTATGCTCCAAGAGCCCCTTTCATATTGAAGCTCCCTACTCCGAATATCCAGTCTTCTCCATTGACTTCCCTTATTGATGCTGTAGCCGCAGAGGCGCCACCCGACATGAATTCTTCCGTTCCGGTGAACGAAACATCCAGATGGCCGTCGAATTCCAGTGACGGCCCTGTCCCGTCTCCTCTCAGAATGCCTATTACATTCGGCCTTCCCTCTTCGACCTCCTGCCAGATTACGTCCATCCCGAGCTCTTTCATCTTCTGGGCCACATATTCGCCCATCTGCTGCTCATTGCCTGTAGGGCTCGGTATGTTGACCATGTCAACCACAAGCTGCTTCAGATACTCTTTGTCTATTGCGTTTGCTATATCCGTACCTTGCTTTCCACTCATTTTTTTCACCTGATGTAAAAATTAGAAAATAAAAAGAAGGGTTAAGCTCCTACCATTCCAAATCCGCCATCACAGAGAAGCGTGTTTCCAGTCATGTGGAAAGAGTCCTGTGATGCCAGGAATACTGCAGTGTAGGCTATGTTTTCCGGTTTGCCTATTGATCTCAGAGGCGTCTGGCTGACCATAAACTGCCTTCTGTCATCAGTCCAGTCCTTCCTGGATCTGAGGGAAGGGGTATCCATGTATCCCGGTGCCATTGCGTTTACCCTTACATACGGCGCGAATGCCAGTGCGTATGATTTTGTCAGACCGATTATTCCGTATTTTGCAGCAGCATATACTGGTGATCTCGGGCTTCCTGTTACGATAACATTTGATGCAACGTTGACTATTGTGCCCTCTTTCTGCTTGTCCAGCATCCTCATTCCAAATTCGTGAAGGCAGTACAATGTTCCCTTCACATCAAGGTCAAGTGTTTCATCTATTATCTCATCATCCATGTCTCTCCATGACTGCATGCTTGCAGCAGTCTCACCGGCATTGTTGATGAGAATGTCGAGTCGGCCCCATTCGCTCCAGACCTTGTCTGCCATTGCAATAACCTGCTTCCTGTCCCTTATGTCTGCCTGGACAGCTATGGCCTTGACCCCCTTGGACTGAATTTCCTTAACGACTTCCTCTGCGTCATTCTTGGACCTGTTGTAGTTGACTGCCACATGTGCCCCTTCTTCTGCAAGAGCAAGTGCGATGGTTCTACCAAAGCCCCTGGATGCTCCAGTTACAAGTGCATACTGTCCATCCAGCCTCTTTCCAGGAGGGGTCTGCTTTCTTTTCCAGTCAATTTCTTCCTGAACATCCGGGCTTCCCGGAGATTTTCCCCAACTCATAATTTCACCGGACAGAAAATTGAAACTGGTTATTTAAAAGATGCCATTACATTATACTGAAGTTTGACAAAATTCCGGTGAGGTTTAGGTACCTCAGAAAAAATTGAATATAGATGTGGTAAAAATTAGGAGAGGACTTCCCCGGCAAATTTTCTGAAGTCTTCCTCAGACACTTCCTTCTTGGTTGCCTGAGCCTTGTCCTTTACCATCATCATTAGCTTTTCAAGCTGTTCCTCTTTGATGTTGTCATTCCATAGGCTAAGCTCTTTGAGTTTGTACTCGATTGAGCCCTTTCCACTCTTCTTCCCCACGACTACCTCGTGTTTGTTTCCTACAACATCGGGAAGCACTGGCTCTGAACCAAGGTTGAATTTTGCCCATCCGGCCACAGATATACCACTTTCCCTTGCAAATGCCCTTGTACCCACGAAAGGCTTGTTGCTTGGAAGCATGAAGTTAGATCTTTTCTCTACCATCCTTGACAGTTCGAAGAGCTTGTTCAGCTTAACTCCGGTGTCGATACCGTAGAGGTACTTCAGGCCCGTCGCAATCTCATCAAGTGGAGCATTCCCCGTTCTTTCGCCAATTCCGTTCACTGCGACATGGACCGTTGAAGCGCCCTTTGCCACCGCAGCAAAGGAGGATGCCACTGAAAGGCCGAAATCATTGTGTGTGTGGACCTCAAGAGGCTTGTCTGTCAGCTTTGAAACTTTCTCCGCAAGATATGACATTCCTTCGTATGTTATGCAGCCGAATGTGTCCACCAGTGTGATCGAGTCTGCCTTTGTCTTTGTGACCGCCTTGATGTAATCCATGTAAATATCCTCCTCGGTTCTCGTTGTGTCAACCCCAAAAGTCGATACAAAGAGGCCGTATGATTTTGCATAGTCGATCATTTCAAGTGTGAGGTCCATTGCTTTTTCAACAGACCATCCGAGCTGCTTCCTCTTTGGGGTTCCCAGAGGGGTTTCAAGGATGACGCCATCCACGCCCGATTCTGCCGATTGATCAACATCGTTTTTTATAAGCCTTGCAAGTGTGAATATCTTGGACGAGAGCTTCTCTGAAGTTATTGTTTTTATTGCGTCCTTCTCCTCCTTTGATATGACCGGCATCCCGACCTCAATCCTGTGGACGCCTATCTCGCTCAATGCCCTTGATATGTTTACCTTGTCGTCTTTGTTGAATACTATCCCGGGAGTCTGTTCTCCATCCCTTAGAGTAACGTCATGAATCTGTACATTCTTAGGAAGCTTGACTTTCATCTCATCGTTGCCGACCGAATTGAAGGGGCTGACCCACCAATCATCACCATAATACTGTTTGCCTGTCTCTGAAGTCATAGTATCACCAGTTGGAATAGAAGGATTATATGTAATAATTTTGTGCTTTGGCTGAGCATAATTCCGGAAGAGAAAAGAAACTTGCAACCCGGTTCGGAGAGAGGGCAAAAAATGAGATGTGTATAAAAATGGGGTTTGTTTTCAGGCGATAGCTATTGGCCTTACAAGGGATGCTTCTCCGCCTTTTATCCTGAGGGGGGAGACCACGACCATGGAAACGTACCTGCTGTCCTTTGCAAGATCTTCAAGCATCAGGCTCTTCATCAGGAATTTTCCATTGTCCGTAAGTATGATGTTGTGCACCTCGAAAGGCTTCGGAACGCCGGCAGCAAGGTTGTCTATGCCCACGAGTGATACCCCTTTGTCAACAAGCCACTGGGCTGCTTTGGCCCCGAGCCCTGCGAACTTGTGCAGGTATGCGTCAGCATCTGTTTCAAAGAATCTCGAGTAGCCAGTTCTTATCAATGCACAGTCCCCCGGCCTCAACTCAACATTCTCCGATTCAAGAGTCTTTTCAAGGTCTTCGGGTGTTATCTCATACCTCTCGTCCAGAATGTCCAGGTTCTTGGTCTTTGGTACATCAAACAGCACTGCGCGCTTAACTATCGGTTTAATTCTGTCTACTGTGGGAAGCTTTTCGGGAACATCGACATAGCCTCTGTCGTCCTCGTATTTTGTTATGTCCTCCCCCATCACCTTGAGGTTCCTTGACATATGGACCGGCATGTCCAGATGGGTTCCGGCGTGCATGGAGGAAGTCATGTATCCGATCGAGTCGGCGAAACCCGGGGCTATATCCTTGAAGAGTTTTGCAGTGTGCTCGTGGTACCTGTACAGGAAGAAAACAAAGGGTGGGTCGGCAGGATGTACAGGCATTCCCTTCCAGTAAGGCTGTCCCAAGTCATAGACCTTGGCTTCAGACACCATTCTGATAATGTCTTCTGCTTTGCTCTCAGTGCTCATATCTGCTTTAAGGTGAGAAGGGCTTAAATTTTTATCGACCATTAGAAGCAGCGATTACAAGAGCATGCTAAAATGTGATTATGTAGGATGGCCGGTGTGCTTTTGAAAAAAAAATATTTTTTTGGAAAATTTTTCTACATTGCGCTCCAGCCGGCATCTACCAGGATTCCCTCTCCAGTTATCATGTCGGAATCATCAGATGCAAGAAAAACTGCAAGCTTCCCAAGATCTTCAGGCTTCACCAGGAATTCCCCGTTCTTCATCAGAGGCGTTCTTGACTTGAGTTCGCTAAGCCCTTCCTTGTTTCCCCAGAATGGCCTGGTGAATTCCGTCTTAGTTGCTCCCGGGCAGATGGCGTTCACGTTTATACCCACCGGCGCGTACTCCACTGCAAGTGCCCTGGTGAGCCCCAGTACAGCAGTCTTGGATGTCACGTACGCGGAAAGGTTAGGAAGGGCGTTGTAAGAAAAGTTGGACGCAAGATTGATAATCTTCCCTTTCTGGGCCCTGACCATGTGCTTCAGGGCATATTTTGACCCCAGGAATGCCCCCTTCACGTTTACAGACAGGACGTTGAGGAATTCGTCTCCACTAGTGTCGAGGGCGCTTTTCATGAGTGTTATCCCTGCGTTGTTGACCATGATGTCTAGACTGCCTAACTCCTTTACTGCCGATTCCACAAGATTTTCCACGGATTTTTCGTCCGATACGTCAGTCTTGACAAAAATGGCTTTCCCGCCATTGTCTCTGATCACCGATGCTGTATCCTTTCCACCCTCTCTTGGTGTGTCGACTATGTCGCCAATGGCGACAGATGCGCCTTCTTTCGCCAGAGCAAGAGCGATGCCTCGTCCTATGCCGGAATTTCCTCCTGTTACTATCGCAACCCTGTTTTCCAGTTTCCCTTTCACTTCGGCCATTTCAGGATTCACCATTCATTCAGTCGAATTCGGGAACGGGGATGTCATTGGTGTCGAAGTAGGGGAGCGGGAAGAACTGGCTTACTTTGAACGTTGGGACGTCCTCCTTTTCTACGGCAACTCTGTAGATGGAATCGTAAAGGACCCACTGGAGTGCCAGGAATCTTACCTCTGCTTCCCACATTCTGTTCTGCCCTTCCTTTGAGGTCGCGTATTTCTTGACAAGGTACTGGCCTATCTGTGTGTGCCCAACATCTTCTTCAACGTGTTCCGCATGGAATATCATTGCATCTTCTGGAACAAATGTGTAATATTTCTTGTAGGCTTCCACATACTTTTCGTGCCTTATCTTATTGACATTTTCACCGGCTATTTTTTCAGCGGCAAGGGCCTCGGGAAGTGGAAGAAATTTGCATATGTTGTAGAATTCCATCACTCCAGAAACTGTCCCTGGGAGAAGCGGCGTGTTGATTACTTCATCTTCGGTTGCCCCAAGTGCCTTGCAGAATTTAATGTAGAGAGAGACGTGGGATTCTTTCTCGCCTGTTCCCATCTCAGTGACAAGCGGGTCCATGAGTATCTGCTGATCCAATAGTGTGGGTGCATTCGCAGCTTCAGCCGCAGACCAGTATGATGGTCCCTTGTAAAACCAGTACTCCTGTATTGCCCAGATCTTGAGCTGCTCCTTAGACAGCTCACCCTTGAGGAATTTCTTGACTAGCGGATGGTGTATTCCTGCCCACCTTTCTTCAGCAATATTCCCCATGAGATCAATAAACTCCTGTGGTGAATAAGGTTCCTTTCTTTCCAGATCGAAGTCATACTTGTAACTCATTGCTTTCTTATACCGATTTACCTTTAAAAATATAAAGCTTTTGCAAATAGCATTTTCTGCTGGATTCCGGGAGTAAAATACTTAATTAATAAAAAAG
>OFHJ01000104.1_pt1 | contig 34412 bp, 29 predicted proteins | sample 1522001 | NCBI WGS metagenome assembly OFHJ01 (sample SAMEA2464838, study PRJEB22497) | soil metagenome | biome: Grassland; feature: Farmland; material: Clay | place: Australia | collected 2013-02-01 | depth 1.2 m | reverse complement strand
AACAACACCACCCCCTGTGTCAGTCTACCAAGGCGGGGACCTTTTTCGAAATCGGTGGGGAAGGGGCAGGGGGATGGGCGACTTTACGATATTGGGGGTATGAGTGTTTTTATCATCTTCCACACCTCTGGACCGGGTTTTTTGTTGAAGGATAGAGGGAGATCGAGAATGGGGGGGTTTTCCTTTTTTTTCCCCGCCATATCGGAAGCATGTTCGGTCTCTTCTTTACGCAAATGGAGTCTGTCGATCACTATGCAGCTGTAAACGACTGTGATCGCGATGCCTTCAAACGCTTCTTCCATGCAATGCTGAACAATGACGTTTATCTAGCACCCTCCCCGTTTGAGGCCGGATTTGCGTCACTGGCGCACGGCGAGGAAGAACTGCGAACGACGTTTGATGCTGCAACCCGCTCGTTCAATGTGATCGCGGAACGCTAGCATGGCGGAAGCAACCGTGTTTAGCCGCTTGCGCCGTAAACTCAACCGCGGAGATTCATGGCTTACCTACGACCTTGGCCGCCTTTTCACGGCGAACAAGGTCAACGACGATGCCATAGAGGCACTCGAAGAGCGATTGCTACTGGCCGATGCCGGCGTAGAGGCAACCACTGACCTGTGCCGTCTTTTGCGTCAGGAGATTATGTCCGGACGGGTAAGAAATGAACACCAGTTGCGCGACGTGTTAAAGAACTTGCTTATTGGCATCCTGACGCCGTGTGCAAAGCCGCTCGACATACGGTGCGAAGGAAAACCCTTTGTGCTGTTCGTTGCCGGTGTCAACGGCGTCGGCAAAACGACAACCATCGGCAAACTCGCGTTTCGCTATCGCAACGAAGGGAAACAAGTGATCCTGGCCGCTGGCGACACGTTCCGGGCGGCAGCCGTTGAACAGCTGCAGGTGTGGGCTAAGCGCGCCGAAGTGCCCCTGATCAGCCAAGGAACAGGAGCCGACGCCGCCTCGGTAATTTTCGACGCGATGCGTGCCGCCGAGGCGAGAAAAGCGGATCTGCTGATCGCCGATACAGCTGGCCGCCTCCATACGCAACACCACCTGATGGAAGAACTTCGAAAGATCAAGCGCGTAATGCAAAAGCACGATCCATCAGCGCCACACGAAGTGCTCCTGGTTATAGATGCCACCAGCGGGACCAACGCTCTCAATCAAGCACGTCAATTCCGCGAAGCCGTTGGCGTCACCGGTCTTGTTGTAACAAAACTTGATGGATCTGCCCGTGGCGGCATTCTCCTGGCCATTGCGAAACAGTTACCGCTGCCGGTACGATTCATAGGTGTTGGGGAAACTGTGGACGATCTGATTCCGTTCGACGTCACCGCGTATGCTGAAGCGTTGGTAGCCTGAACTCGATCTGGCCGCCGGACATAGGGTTCATTCATCGGGATCCCCTAGGGAGCTATGGTTCGGGCAACGATCAGAAATGCTCGGACAGCCAACGAGCTGTTGACAGAGAACCTTGACCGAGAGAGGACGGGGCTGTCCCCGCCATGACCGAAGCCGTTCGATTCGAAAACATAAGCTACCGCTACCCCCGGGTCGGGGACGCATTGCGAGACGTGAGCTTTACCATAAAGCAAGGTGAAATGGTATTTCTGACTGGGCCATCGGGCGCCGGGAAGAGCACGTTGCTCAAGCTTATTGGCTTGTTGCTTAGGCCGTCTCAGGGAATTGTCTACGTCAATGGTGAAAATCTTCGCGCTCTGGGCCGGAGGAAGATCCCAGCACATCGTCGCCAGATTGGTATGATCTTTCAGAACAGCACCCTGCTGGAAGACCGCAGTGTTTTTGACAACGTTGCGGTTCCGTTGTTGATACGTGGCTATACCGGCGTCGACATAGGCCGTCGAGTGCGAGCCGCGTTGGATGCAGTTGGCCTGTTAGGGCAGGAACAAGCACTGCCGCGAACGCTATCGGGAGGGGAACAACAGCGGGTCGGAATTGCTCGAGCTGTCGTCGCCAGACCGACTCTGCTATTGGCTGACGAACCCACGGGAAACCTCGATCCGGCCATCGCGCAGGAAGTAATGCAACTGTTTGCTCGTTTCAACGAGGTTGGTACAAGTGTACTGATCGCCACCCATGCGATCGGCCTCATTCGGAGCCTTCCCAATCGAGTCCTCTATCTGGACCGCGGACGCCTTAACGCTGCTGGTGCTACGACTGAGAAAGTTGCATCAGCATCATGAATCCTCGTGAGAACGGCAAACGGCACGATGCGAAACGTGTACAACGTCTCGGGAAACCAGGCTATGTTCCTAGTCGCGTATTTCAGGATCACGTTCGTGCCCTAGAGGGGGTGTTCCTGCAGCTCCGACGTCGCTGGCCTGGAACGATGTTAACCATCGTCGTTCTCGGCGTGACGCTGGCGCTCCCCGCGGGGCTTCAGCTGGCCCGAAGCAACTTAGGACGGGCAGGCTACCGCTTGAGCAGGCACTCATTGGAGGCTACGCTGTTCTTGAAAGACACTGTTAGCCGACAGGAGGGGCTTGCGCTCGCGCAACAGCTTGGCAAGCGAATCGGCGTGCAGGAGACCCGTTATATATCAAAATCCCAAGCACTAAAGGAATTTGAAAACCACGGAGGAGCCGCTGCGATTGCATTTCTTGCCAAGAACCCGCTCCCGGCGTCGATCATAGTTATCCCCGATCCGCATCAGACAGAAATTCGGATTCAATCTTTAATTCAGCAGTTGTCCGCGCTACAGCAGGTAGAAAAAGCGCAATTTGACCAGAAGTGGCTTCAAAAGGTATTTGCACTGGCAACACTCGTTGAACGCATCCTATTGACAGCGATGGTCATCCTTGCATTCTCTGTCGTTGTCGTCATATCCAACACCATCCGGCTGGATATCGAGAATCGCCGTGACGAAATCGAGGTCCTAAAGCTGTTTGGCGCGACGGACGCGTACGTACGGCGGCCGTTTTTATATGCTGGCGCTTGCTATGGTCTCGGCGCCGCGTTTCTTGCAGTTGCTCTGGTGGATGGAGCCGGCGTTTTTTTGCATAGAGCCGTGGAGCGATTAACGGCTCTCTATGGGAACACGCTGTCAATCCAAGGCCTCCAGCTACCTGCCGTGCTGTTTATTATGATCGCGGGACTGGCGCTAGGATGGGGTGGCGCATTTTGGAGCGTGTCGCGCCACCTGCACCGTGTTGAGCCTCGCTGAACGATTGCAGACCGCTCAGTGCGACTCTGGAACTTCTGTCAACTATTAGCACTCTAATGCCAAGACTGCTAGAATGAAGGCGTTAGGAGGACGTATGACTGCAAACGCACTTACGCTGAGATCAGCGAGTGTGCCAAGCCCGCTGTCAGGGAGCTTGGAGACATACATTCAGAACGTTAGTCGCATCCCCGTGTTGAGCCGCGAGGAGGAAGTGCGTCTGGCGCGCCAGTTGCGCGATGATCAGGATTTGGAAGCCGCACAGAGTCTGGTGCTTTCAAACCTGCGGTTCGTAGTGCATATTGCCCGCGGCTACAAGGGATACGGACTGCCGCTCTCCGACCTTATACAGGAAGGAAACATTGGGTTGATGAAAGCTGTAAAACGCTTTGACCCGGAAGTTGGTGTACGCCTTATCTCCTTCGCTGTTCACTGGATCAAAGCAGAAATTCATGAATTTATATTGCGTAACTGGCGTATTGTCCGGATAGCAACGACAAAAGCGCAGCGCAAGCTATTTTTCAATCTTCGGCGTAGCAAGGCGCGTATAGGCTGGCTGCATCATGCAGAAATCGAAGCTGTTGCACGTGACCTAAAGGTCAAACCGGAGGACGTAGTACAGATGGAGTCACGCCTCAGCGGTCAGGACCTGTCGTTCAGCCTAGGGCCTGCAGACGACGAGGACGCCTTCATGCCGGAAAACTACCTCTCATCCAACGAAGATCCAAGCACCGCGTTAGAAAACGCAGACTGGGAAAATCAGATTGGGAATAAGATGCGAGTGGCAATGGGGCGGCTCGATGACCGTGCACGCGATATCCTCCAGCGCCGGTGGCTTTCGGAGAACGGCAAAACGGGTCTTCAAGAGCTTGGCAAAGAATACGGTGTTTCCGCCGAACGGATTCGTCAGATCGAATTGGCCGCTATGAAAAAAATTCGAAAGGCCATCGAGGCCGAAGCGAACTGATCCCTTGGTACGGCGGATCGCTCTTCGGGCTTCGCCACCGTTCTCTAATTTAGAAAACTTGCGCGAACAGGTAACCCAAATAGTGGTCTGTAAGCAACAGACTGAAGATTCCCGCAAGATAGGCAATTGAATACCCAAAGGTCTTCATCGGTAATCCGGGCTGGGGCCACCACTTGAGACGGACCGCATAAAAGATGAAGACCCCGCCAAGGATCAGGGCGCCAATAAGGTAAAGCGGTCCGCTCATTCCAGTCGCAAACGGTAGAACTGTAACCATCGTGAGTACGACCGTATAGCGCAAAACCTGCGTACGCGTGTAATCCAAGCCGTGTGTTACCGGCAGCATCGGGATGTTGACTTCCGCGTACTCTTTATGGCGTTCGATCGCTAGCGCCCAAAAATGGGGCGGCGTCCAGAAAAACACTATCAGGAATAACAACAACGGCTCAACGCTCATGTGGCCCGATATGGCAACCCAGCCCAGTACCGGTGGAAATGCCCCGGCTGCACCGCCGATTACAATATTTTGCGGGGTGGCACGTTTCAGGACGAGCGTATAGATCCCCGCGTATCCAATTAGCGTTGCCAATGTCAACCAAGCAGTCAGTGGATTGACCAGGAAGTAAAGAACTACCATTCCAGAAATATTCAGAATGGCGGCAAACAAAATCGACTCTTTCACGCTTAATGTACCTGTAACCAAAGGCCGGCCACAGGTTCGGGCCATGCGCGCATCGATTCCCCGATCGATTAGCTGGTTAATCGCAGCCGCCGAGGCGGCCTGCAACCCTATGCCCACCACGCCAAACGCGAACTTTCCCAGCGGCGGCAACGCGGGCACGGCGAGGAGCATTCCGCCCATCACCGTAAAAAGGATCAGCATCACCACACGCGGCTTGCAGAGCTCGTAATATTCGCGTGCCCGATTAACCGGAATTACCGGCGAGAGACTTCCTTGGATCGTATTCATGTCTGCTGCTAACGAGGGTGGGCACTCCAAACAAAGTGATTCAGGGTCACGACGCTTAGCATGAGAAGCGCAGCGCCGCCTGTATGCGCATCAGTGAGCCACAAAGGAAAATGCCATTCAATCATCGTGACACCAATTGCCACTTGAAACAGGAGCGCCAAGAGTACAAGCACCCCCAGTGCCCGCCACAGTGTACGGCTGGAACCAGCGATTAATCTGAGGCTAAGAAGTCCTAGAATCAGCGTCACCACCGCAGCGCCATAGCGATGGGTCATGTGGATTGTAGCCCGGGCCTTTTCGCCAAGCACCCCCCCCTCATAATCAAGGCCAAGGGGATGCCAAAGTGTGAACGCCTTGGCGAAGTTGGATGGTGGAAGCCATGAGCCGAGACACGTCGGGATATCGGGGCAGGCGAACCCCGCGTAGTTGGTGCTTGTCCATCCGCCAAGGAAAATTTGAATCGCCAGTACCGCCAAACCAATTGCCGACCAAATCCGTACGCCGCGGGGCAAACCGGCCGCTACAGGTTCCGGCGCTTTCTGACGCAGCCACATCCACCATAACATCGCCAAAGTAGCAAATCCAAGCAAAAGATGCGTGGTTACGATGAGAGGTTCCACCTCCCATATGACCGTTAACGCGCCAAAAACTACCTGTACCAGAATGAGTCCCAATATTACATGGGGTAGTACCAATGGAACGCCCGGGCGACTGGACCGCGCTGCAAGCGTCGCCAAGCCCGCCATCACAAGCACGAGCAAACTGACTATTCCTGCCAGATAGCGATGAACCATCTCCTTCCACGCTTTTGCAGATTGCACTGGCCGATTTGGATATCGCAGATCATCCTTCGCAACCTGTCCCGGCTGGGAAGGCACGACTACTTGGCCATAGCAACCGGGCCAACTGGGGCAACTCAGGCCGGCATTAGACAACCGAACGTATGCGCCCACCAGCACCAGCAGGAAACATAACGCGATAGCCAGCAGATTGATGCGGTGGAACCAGTCAGACATGGGAACGCGCCGCCGAATCGGCGGTTTTTCTCCTATCAGCATATTTAGAAATGGGCAGAAAGTTAATTGTAACTTGTTGGCAAATCCAGTTCGGCGGGTGTGACCGAAAAATTGCCACCAGAGGCATACCGACCGTAATCACCCCCCCTTACAAAACAAGTGGTTGAAACTCCGCTTTTGGCTTCCAAGGTAAAAAACGACTCCCTATTGTGAAAAAATTGTCGCGTTCCTCGGTGGAACGGGATGGATCTTCCCGAGCCTCGCTGGTCGCCGAACACTCAAAGAACGTTGAGGGCGGCGGGAGGTTTCAATCAATTACTACCCGGTCTTGATTGCATCTCATGCTCTACGCAAGCCTTACCAACCGTTCCGTCAGACTTGCTCATTCCTGCCTAAACAGGAACAAAGCTGACTTCCTGCTTCGCCGAGGCCGGTTTCGTCCGGCGCTTGCGCGTCGGGCCAGAGCCTTCCTCTCCACAGGCGGCGACCGTGGAACTCACGGCCATGTTCTTCAGGCTGATCGCGGCGTTCACGTCGCGATCGTGGACGGTGCCCGCAGGCCGGGCATGTCCACTCGCGCACCGACAACGGCAAGGTTTCCAGCTTGTGCCCGCATGCCGAGCACGTCTTACTGCTGGCGTAGCAGCGATCCGCAACCTTCACCACGCCGCCCCGCATCGCCGCCTTGTACTCCAACTGCCGCCGGAACTCGAAGAAGCTCATGTCGGCAATGGAGCGGGCCAGGTGCCGGTTCGCCATCATGCCGCGCACGTTCAGATCCTCGATGCCGATGGTGTGGAAGCGGCGTGTGAGGTCCGTCGTGAGTTGGTGCATGGCGTCCAAACGGATGGTGGCGATGCGGGCGTGCAGCTTTGCCAGTTTGGCCTTGGCCTTGCGGCGGTTGGCCGATCCCTTTTCCTTGCGCGACAGGCCACGCGAGAGCCTGCGCAAGCGGTCCAGCAGCGCCTTGTGGGCCTTCGGACCCGGGATGGGGGGGTTCTCCCGTCGAGAGCGTCGCCAGCGCCGACACGCCCAGATCGACACCGACCGCGCCTTGGTTTTCGGCTTTGGGCAGGTGAGAACTGTCGGGCGTGTCCACGGTGATGCTGACGAACCACTTGTCGGCCACGCGGGAGACGGTGGCCGACAGGATCTTGCCGGTGAAGCGCAACGTCTCGCGCATGCGCACCCAGCCGAGATTGGGGATACGCATGCGGGAACCGTCGATGTCGAACTGGTCGTTGGTGAGGGTGAAGCGGTCGTGCACGCCCTTCTTGCGGAAAGACGGGGAACGGGCACGGCCGGCGAAGAAGTTCTGGAACGCCTGCCCAAGCGGGATGATGGCCATCTGCGGCGCGTTCTTCGTGACCTCCAGCATCCACGGGAACCGCTCGCGCTTGACCGCGTTCAGTGGCCGCCGCAAGGCGTGCTGCGAGGGCTTCGGTCTGCTGTGGTCGGTCTTCCACGCCTCGTACTGGCGCTTCCACGCGGCGAGCGCCCAGTTGTAGGCGAAGCGCGCCGTGTGCCCGCCGCGCGGGCCAGGTACGTCGCCTGCACGTGGTTCGGATCGAGCGCGATGCAGTGGGCGATCAGCATTGCGACGCCTCCACGGCGGCCTTCACGCCGTCGAGCAGCTTCTGGTTCTTGCGCGAGCGGCTGCCGTACAGCCGGGCGCTGCACACGGTGATGATCTCCAGCACGTCCTTCGCCAGGTCTTCCTCAAAGGTGGTGTCCTCGCCCTGGTTGAGGATCACCACCTCGACGCCCTTGGCCTCGCAGATGGCGAACACCAGTTCCGCGCCGAAGCGCAGCAGACGGTCCTTGTGCGTGACGACCAGCCGCCCGATGCGACCTTCCACCACGTCGTCCAGCAGCCGCTTGAGGCCCTTCTTGTGATAGTTCATGCCCGAGCCCAGGTCGGCGATGACCTCGAACGTCCAGCCCTGCCGGGCGCAGTAGCGTTCGAGCACCTGCTTCTGCCGCTCCAGATCGTCCTTCTGGTCGTGACTGGACACGCGGGCGTAGGCGATGGTGCGCCGCGCCGCTTCAGGGGTATGGAACTGCTCGGGACGCAGCCGCGCCAGGTCATAGCGCCGCCGCCCGCCCGGCGTGCGCTCGTCGGGGATGAGCTTGCCTTCGCGCTCCCAGCGCCGCAGCGTTTGCGCCGCGACGCCCAGGGACTCGGCGGCTTCATGGATGCTGGCCATCTTGCGTGACATGCTCAAAACGTAGATGAAAGCGCAATAATGCGCAACTACTCATTCAACTGTTCAAACCCTCCTTTTTTATCGCGTGTGGATCACCAACCAGCACGCTCTTCCTGTCCGACAGACATGTGATTTCGCAGGATTTGAAATATCGGGCTCGCTTTTCCATCTGCGCACAGTTCATAACCACCTAACCGCGCCGCGTTTGCCCGTGACACGAGTAGCTCCTGCCGTAGGCCCTGATTTACTTCCGGTAAGACTCTCTTTTTTCTCAACAGGCAGTGGTTGGCCCTTTGGGTGGCACGAATGCGCCAAGTCTTTGCATTATTGTATGTACTGGCCATGAAAGCGATTCGTCACCTTGTCCTGGTCGGGACGCGCATATCGACGACGTCTTTATTTCAAGCCAACCGCCGTACGTTTCCTAATTACTTCACGCAGATGCCGAAGTGCCGGCTCCGTAGTGGACTAGTTTGATGCGGATCAGAGCGCCGTTTCTTCGGCCTGTCGACAAAAAAAGTCGAGGCAGTCTTATGCCGCCGGGATGATGCTCTCTGTTCAGGGCAATAGCCAATGCGTTTCCCTTCACTAAGACAGCGTCCGTACTAATTACTGTTTCCGATTCGCCGATCAGTGGTCCGACCCGAGATGACGCGCAAGAGTGACTAGGTTTGGGCATTCGAAAGACAGCCTCGCCGCTGCTCACGAGACTTCGATCTCGAATGACCAATTTTTTCCCTATCCACAGGGCAACCCTGGTAGCCAACCACCTTCCCTAAACGCCCCTGCCGAGAAGGGCATGAGCGCCGGAACGGCGCGGCGACGTTCGATGGGCGCGGATTCGGCTGAGGACTGGCGATTGCGTTTCTTGGAAGGCCAGAAGCCCTGCAAACGCGCAACGATTACCTGCCAGCTGATTGCCTGTTGCCGCCTTTCCGGTTTTGAGCGACATAATCAGCATTGAAACAACCGGTCGCCAGCGGGCGGCGGTTCCGCGCGACAATGTTGAGTCAACCAGTTGCCTGCAAGTTCGGCCACCTGCTCAAGGGCGCCTGGTTCCTCGAAAAGGTGCGTCGCATCCGGAACAATTGCAAGCTTCTTGACTGCACGGATCTCTGCAAGCGCACGCTGGTTTAATGCAAGGACATCGGGATCACGATCACCCACGATAAAAAGCGTGGGCGCGCGCACATCGCTGAGCCTTGGGAAAGCCAGGTCCGGGCGGCCACCGCGTGACACCAGGGCGCGAACCCGCGTACCAAGTTCTGCTGCCGCATTAAGCGCCGCAGCAGCCCCTGTACTAGCACCGAAATATCCAAGCGGCAAAAAACTGACCGCCTCCTGCAAAGTCAGCCACTCCGTTGCCTCCAGTAGTCGTCGCGTCAGTCGTGCGATATCGAAACGATTCTCGTAGGACTGGTCTTCTTCCTTTGAGAGCAAATCGAACAACAGCGTGGCGAAACCGAACTCCTGCAGCGCCGTGGCCACAAAACGGTTGCGCGGACTATGCCGACTGCTTCCGCTTCCGTGGACGAACACAACTAGCCCTTTCGCACCTTCCGGAGAATACAAGTCGCCATGCAGTCGCACATCGGACAAATCAATCGCTGCGGATCGGGCTTCGAAATTACTCATGGCTCTAAACCCCCCAGTGAAAGCAACTCTTTGCCGGTAGATTTCCTCCCCAGGCAACTCCGGCGATCCAAAACACGGTTCGCGGGAACAGCTCTCCTCCGCAGCATTTCCCTGATCCGCTGGTGGCGCCGAATTCCGAACTCTTCTCAAGATTTATCGCTTCCGGAATGCGAGTGGCTCTCCGATTTACTCTGCACACTGTCACGATATTGCCGCTGCTCTACGCGGCCTCCAGTCGACTGTCCGATACCTATCCTACTCCACCGCTACCAGTCACAGCATGGTTCGGCTTGCATGCAGCATATCCTCGGAAACGTTTTGGGCCGAACCATGTAGATAACGCGCAAATGCGATTTTCATAAAAGATCCACGACGCACGATTGTGCGCTCTTACCGTTATCCCGGAAGCCAAAGACCGGCGAGACGCCTATGGAACAAAAAAACCTGTCACCCTCGATCTTGGTCACCACCACCTATGTCGAGGCCACGATACGGCGAAACGCACCACAACGACATATGTCAAGGCTTCGCCTGATATTTGATGAGCAACTGTTGATGGCTGCGTTCAGTAAGCGTCAGCATCCATCGATTGCGCCTGCTGCCGCAAAGCTGGTGCTATTTCCACGGGGTACGGCGGCGCCGGGTCCAGTGACCGCAACTGGTCTGGTAAACAGCTCATCTCATGTGATACCCGATCCCGCACTGATCCAGTTGACATCGGAGGATTCGAGCGTAGGCCGCCTCCCATAACACGCTGGAGCAAGGGAGTTCCGTCCTGGTGGTCGTCCTTCAGGGTGACTACGTCACTTATCACCTTCCCCGACGCACCATAGCGTCGGTACACCTGTTTGCACCCCGGCCAAGTTGCCTTTCCCTCGGAAAGCTTACGACAAGGACGCCCTGCGTACTCCTGAAGCTTGTATGCACAATCGACATAAGGGGCATCCGCCGAAGTATCCATTCGCGTACCCACACCAAATCCGTCAATAGGAGCCCCAGCATCCAGTAGCGCCCGGATCCCATCTTCATCGATACTGCTGCTCACAAAAATGGTGGTGTCTTTCAGTCCACCTTCGTCCAGAATACTTCGCACGTTGCGTGCGTGCTCCTCGAGGTTTCCGCTGTCGAGGCGGACTCCCGCAATGGTAATCCCGTCGGCCGCTAGCTGTGGGGCGAGTGCGATAACCTTCCGCGCGCCCTCTTCGGTGTCGTAGGTATCGATTAGTAGCACCACGCGACCCGGAAAACTACGCGCAAAATGGTTAAAGGCATCCTTCTCGTTAACGTGTGCTTCAATGAAGGAATGCGCCATTGTGCCGTACACAGGGATATCAAACATCGAACCGGCTAGGATTGTTGCGGTTCCGGAAAAGCCGGCAATATAGCTCGCACGCGCCGCATAGATCGCAGCTTCGCTACCATGTGCGCGACGCATCCCAAAATCGACAAGGAGCCTTCCGCGCGCGGCGATCACCGAGCGGACCGCCTTGCTAGCTATAAGCGTCTGGAAGTGCAATATGTTGATCAGACGGGACTCGACGAGTTGCGCCTGTGGCAACGGTGCAACAACCTGCAAGATCGGTTCGTCAGGAAAAATTGCAACACCTTCGGGAACAGCGTACACATCACCGGTAAACCGCAACTCCGCCAGATAGTTCACAAATGACTGACTAAAAGACCCTTGTCGCGCAACCCATGCCAGTTCTGCATCAGTGAAGCGCAAGCTTTCCAAGAATTCGAGCGCTGATTCCAATCCAGCTGCAACAAGAAAATTTCGCCTTGCAGGCAGATTGCGAAAGTAGAGTTCGAATACCGCGGTATCGAGCATGCCCCGTTCCAAATATGCCTGCATCATGGCAAGCTGATAGAAGTCGGTGAGTAGCACGCTTGGCTGTTCAATTTTCATTAATGCCTCACAGGAAACCTGCGGTATCAGTCGTGGGTGGATGCAATTACGCAAAGCGTACCTGCGGCCTGTACCGGCTCGCTATTCAAGGGGGCCGCCTTCTATGTAACCTGACTTCTGAACCAATGAACAAAGCGTCGAGCGGAACGCTGACGAAAACTACAAGCAAAAAACCAACGGATCCATTTATAACGCAACTCCAATAAGACGTGAATTCGCGTGTTTAGCGAGCCAGATAGGCCGCGGGGTGGTATGGAATCCCTTACGACAAGACAGCGGCTATTCGCGCCCAGTCCAGATTATCCGCAGCGACAGCCGCATCCCGCCCAGAGCCAATTTCTCCCAAACAGGGAACGGGCAGTTGCTGACGCAGGGTAGCAACGGTTTCCTGTGCCCGGGACATGCCCGGTGGCACATGGTTCGCAATCCATCCCGCTAACGTCGTTCGGTTGCATATCGATTCGGCGGACAGAAGGGCATGATTGATGCAGCCAAGGCGAAGGCCAACCACCAGGATTACAGGCCAACGGTGGCTCGCAACCCAATCCGCGAAACAATGACTCTCATTGAGCGGCACCCGCCAACCACCGGCCCCCTCAATCAGCAACAGGTCAAGCTGGCTGACCCGCGCACTCCAACCCGCGTCAAGTTGCTCCAGACCGATTCTGACACCAACCGCTTCGGCCGCCAGATGGGGAGCAATAGGGGGGGCAAAGCAATACGGATTAACAGATTGGTAAGTTGCACCATCATCGTTGTCCGCTTCGCCGGCTGCTTGCATCAGCGCCAGAGCGTCGTCGTTTCGAAGGCCGTTCAGGGTCACCGCTGCCCCGGTAGCCACAGGCTTATATCCTCCCACCCTCAAACCTTCAGCACGCGCCCGACGCAACAGCACACATGAAACGTGTGTCTTTCCGACGCCGGTATCGGTTCCGGTTATCACTAATGTAGGTGCTTGACCATTTGATCGAACTATCATGCTGCCCCCCTTAGTGAGCGCAATCCATCGCTGAGAGCCATGATCAAACCGTCAATCTGCGCGTTCGTATGCGCCGCCGTGAGAGTGATGCGCAGACGGCAGGTACCTGGCGGCACAGTCGGTGGCCGGATTGCTACAACCATATAACCACGGTCGAGAAGAAATCTGGACAATGCGACCGCTCGTTGAGGAGCGCCCAGTATAAGCGGCTGAATGGGGGTTACGGACGCGCTTAACGGTAAACCCATCGCTGCCGCGCCTTCGCGAAACCTCCGCACTCGATCGAAAAGGAGTCGCCGACGCTCCGGCTCGGTCCGCACGATATTCAACGCAACACGGGCCGCCGCGGCGAGAGCTGGCGGCGGAGCAGTGGAAAAAACCCAAGTCCTTGCCCGCTGGATCAGGTATTCGATAAGCGATTCTGATCCGGCAACGAAAGCGCCCGACACGCCAAGCGCCTTTCCCAAGGTAGCTACATAGATCTCAGGGAAAAAACTGGTTGTACTCTCTTGCGAAAACCAATATTCAGGAGCTCCGGTACCATGCTCGCCCAGCACGCCAAAGCCGTGCGCATCGTCGATCATTACCGTAGCACCAAAATCGTTGGCAACGCGCAACAGCCCAGGCAAATCTGCTAGGTCACCGTCCATACTGAACACGCTATCCGAAACTACCAAAACCCTTCGAACGTCACCGGCGTCCGCAGCCAGCGCGTCCGCGAATGCCTTGACGTTGCAGTGGGCTACCCGACGATAATCGGCGCGCGACAGCCTACCACCATCAATAAGAGAGGCGTGGTTCAGTTCGTCGGCCACCAAGAGATCGCCTCGTCTCAATACTGCACGCAGAATGCCAAGATTGGCCGCCCAGCCCGATGAGAACAGCAACACCCGAGGGCACCTGAGGAAATCCGCCAGCTCCTCCTCCAAGCGGGCGTGCTCCACGTTGTAACCGGATACCAGCGGCGCCGCCCCGCTACCCGTTCCAAATAAAGTGAGTGCGCGGTACGCGGCGGTGGCTAACCGAGGGTCCGATGCGAGGTCCAGATAGTCATTGCTGCAGAAATTGACATAATGGACCCCATCCACCATCTGGTTGACGCCGCGCCCACCCGTCACAAGACGCCGAGCGCGATAAAGTCCGGCTGCGCGAAGGGCGATCAGCTCTGTGCCAACCCAATGGTCTACCGGGGACATGCCTAACCCGCCGGTACACCCGGTCAGCCTGACACGCGTGTTGCAGCCACCGAGTCTTCCTCGGGACCAACAGGTAACTGGACATCAACAGCGGAGACAACCTCCGCGTGCATTCCAAGCCTAGCCAGCAATGCCCGATCGTCGGCATCTCTCGGATTGTCGGTTGTGAGCAGTCGTTGGCCATAGAAAATCGAATTGGCTCCGGCAAAAAAGCACAGCGCTTGAAGTTGGTCGTTCATGTGAGTTCGCCCCGCCGACAGGCGCACATGTGCCGTCGGCATAAGAATGCGCGCAACAGCAATACATCGAATGAAATCGAAGGGGTCTAGTTTCTCTGTACCAGCCAGCGGCGTCCCAGGCACCGGTACCAGCTCATTGATCGGCACACTTTCCGGGTAAGGCGAAAGATTGGCGAGCTGGCGTAATAACTCCACTCGATCCGTAAAGGACTCGCCCATGCCGATGATGCCACCACAACATACTTTGATACCCGCATCGCGAATATTCCGAAGCGTTTCGGTACGATCTTGGTAGGTATGGGTGTGTATAACCTTCGAATAATATTCGGGCGAGGTATCAAGATTGTGGTTGTAGTAATCAAGCCCGGCTTCCGCCAATCGCTGCGCTTGATGGTGTTTTAGCATGCCCAGCGTCACGCAGGTCTCCAGGCCAAGCGCCTTGACTTCGCGAACCATGTCCAGGACTTGACCCAGATCTCTGTCCTTTGGCGACCGCCAAGCGGCCCCCATGCAAAAGCGGGTAGCACCTCTGGCCTTCGCTTTGCACGCTGCCTCTTTAACGCTTTCGAGACCCATCAATGGTTCGATTGGAACCTCACTTTGATGGCGGGCGCTCTGCGAGCAATAGCCACAATCCTCGGAGCAAGCACCGGTCTTGATTGAAAGCAGCGTTGATAACTGTACGGCATTGGGATCAAAGTGCTGCCGGTGAATCGAGTGCGCGCGAAACAGAAGGTCGTTGAACGACATTTCAAACAAAGTGCGAATGTCGTCGGTTGACCATCTGCCCTCAGACTGGATCATGCTAACCTCCATGAGTACGTTTCTAGTGTCGACAGCGCACTGACATCCGTCAACTCCGCTGGATGTTTTTCTGGTTCTGCCAATTCGCTTGGCGTGAGTCCAGCCCTACACATTCGCGCCGCAAAGACAACTGATCAAGCAAAAAGGTGGGCTGGCAGTTTATCAATGAGCAGCCCAAAAAAGATCGACGCGCCAAACCAGTTGTTGTCGGTAAATGCCTTGAAACAGGCGGCGGGTAGACGATTTCTCGCCTGCATCTGATACCAGGCCGCGCACCCCGCAGCAGCCATTAGCCCGAGGTAATAAAAAACCCCGAGGCCTGCTGCGACCCCGACGCCGCTCAGGATGAGTAATGTTAATAGATACAATAGGCTGACGATCAGCCGATCATAGCGGCCGAACAGAATCGCCGAGGATTTAACCCCGATTCTGAGATCGTCGGGGCGGTCAGCCATTGCGTACAGCGTATCATACGCAATAGTCCAACTGAGGTTGGCGAACATCAACACGATAACCAGCGTCCAGTTGGGGCGCGCTTGGATGGCTGCGAAGGCCATTGGCATCCCCCAGGAAAATGCGATGCCCAGGTAAGCTTGTGGCAAATCGGTATATCGCTTGGCATACGGGTAACTAACAGCAAGGGCCGCCCCCGGCAGCGCCAACCATAAAGCGGAAAGCGGCAGCAGCAAAGCTACCGCCAGTGCGCAAACAGAAAGGACGACGCCGACCGCTAATGCTTCGCCGGGAGCGATTTCACCGGCAGCAAGCGGACGATCACGTGTTCGCGCGACGTGAGGATCGAAGTCGCGATCCAAATAATCGTTGAACGCGCATCCTGCAGCACGCATGAGAACCGTACCGGCGACAAAAATCGCCAAGGTTCCGAGCGGCGGAACACCCCCGGCTGCAAGCCAGAGCGCCCATAAAGTCGGCCACAAGAGCAGAAGAATTCCGATTGGTCGATGCATCCGCGTAAGGCGCCAGTAAGCGCCGAACCGCGCCCACGACAACGAGATTGCGTCGGCCCTCTTCACGCCGCGAGGGAAAGCCGCAATTTTTTATTCATGGCCGTCATGGTGATGGTCATTGCGCCTGCCTGCGGGGTAAGGTACGAAGGTAGTCGCGTTCATACGTAACCATAATTTTGTCCGGACCCCACCCAGCGGTTGATCAGACGGCGCGTTAAAGCGGGCTCCTTTCTGAGCCAGCCGTCGGCACGTTTCTGCAGAACCGGGATCAGGTCAGCATCACGCAGAGGATCGGCAACCTTCATTCCCGCAGCCCCGGTCTGCCGGCGACCGAGCAATTCCCCCGGCCCACGAAGGATAAGATCATGTTCGGCGATTTTGAAGCCATCGTGTGTCCGACGGATTATCCCCAACCGACTGCGTGCGGGCCCAGAAAGGGGGGGTCTATACATCAGCAGGCACTGGCTAGCCTGGCTGCTGCGGCCAACACGTCCGCGTAGTTGATGAAGCTGCGCCAGACCCAGCCGTTCGGCATTGTCGATCACCATAATGGACGCGTTGGGAACATCGACGCCCACCTCAATAACAGTGGTCGCTACAAGCACTTGGGTTCGCCCTTCAGCGAACGCCCGCAACTGCACCTCCTTTTCGGCGGCCTTCAGGCGGCCATGCACCAATCCGATCCGCAGCTCCGGTAGCTCGCTGCACAATTGCGCATAGGTTGCTTCCGCGGCTTGAGCCCCAAGCTGGTCAGATTCACCGACGAGCGTACAAACCCAGTAGGCTTGGCGCCCGCTCTGGCAAACCTGACCGATACGCTTTAGAACGTCCTGTCGCCGCGACTGACTCATGGCTGCCGTCGTTACCGGCCTTCGACCAGGGGGCATCTCGTCGATGACCGACACGTCAAGATCGGCATATATCGTCTGTGCAAGGGACCGGGGAATGGGCGTCGCCGACATAATAAGTTGATGCGTCGCTTGACCCGGCAGTGCCTTATCATGCAGCGCCAGCCGTTGGCCAACGCCAAATCGGTGCTGCTCGTCGATCACAACCAACGCCAGGCATGCGAACGAGACGTCATTCTGAATGAGCGCATGCGTCCCGACCCAGATCGAAGTCGTTCCGCTGGCAGCAGCCGCTAACGCCGCTTTTTTTTCGGTCAGAGCCAACTTCCCCGAAAGCAGACCAACCGACTGGTTAAAAGGGGCCATAATGGTGCGCAGGGTGTGCGCATGCTGCTCAGCCAGAAGCTCCGTAGGCGCCATCATGGCCGTCTGCAATCCAGCATCTGCACAAGCCAGCATAACGGCGGCCGCTACCGAAGTTTTCCCACATCCAACATCGCCCTGCAACAGGCGTAGCATTGGTCGGCCTACGGCCAAGTCGTCGGCGAGTTCGCCTATTGCGCGGCGTTGTGCGCCAGTCAGTGCGTACGAGAGTCGCTTTTCCAGACGAGCTGACGCCTGCCGAACGCCGGTGATAACCGGCGCCCTGCAACTGCGACTGGTGGAGCGAATCTGGCGCATTACAAGCTGGTGCGCAAGCAACTCCTCTTCGATCAACCGCCGACGTGCGGGATGACGAGCGTCGGAAAAGTCAAAAACGTCGATGTCGGCGGGTGGCTTATGCAGTAAACGCAACGCCGACAACGTAGTCGGCTCCCTAAAACCCGGCAGCGACTGGGCGAATCCGGGGTCGGCCAGCATGATTTTGAACGCCCGTTCCACAAGAAGACGGAAACGCGCCTGAGTCAGACCTGCCACGAGGGGATATACAGGCACCCAGCCGACGTCGTCGTTCAGATTCTCGCCGCAATCTGCCAGGCAATATTCCGGGTGAACCATCTCGAAACTGTGCGGCGCTGCGCGTACCTGACCATAAACTTGAATCCAACGCCCTCGCGCAAAGGCCTGGTGCTGCGTTGGCTTGAAATGAAAAAACCGCAGAATCAGGACATCTCCCGCACTATCTTCCACCGAGACCTTCAGGGTTCGCTGCCGTCGCCCCTGCTGGACCGTGCTTGCGTGGATCCGAGCGCGCACCAAGGCCTCGGTATCCAGCGTCAATGCTTTGATTGGCGTCACCTTGCGACGATCCTCATAGCGCGCAGGCAAGTGCAACAACAGGTCGATCACGCGCTCGATCCCAAGCGAACGGAGTCGCTGCGCTACCTGCGGGCCAACGCCCTGGAGCCAAAGCACGTCATCGGCTAGGCCTGGGCCGGCCCGGCCTTTCGGCAATTGCAGCCGCACGCTTTCAGTCTGACTTTCCAAGCGCCAGGATGGCATCCGCCTCGATCTGAACCCCACGCGGCAATGCCGCGACACCAATGACTGCACGTGCTGGGTAGGGAGGCGTGAAATACTCCGCCATTATCGTGTTGACAGCTGCAAAGTGGGCGAGATCCGTAAGGTAAACATTGAGCTTGACAACTGCGGACAAGGAAACGCCGGCCGCTTCTGCCAAGGACGTGAGATTACGAAACACCTGGCGTATTTCCGCGTCAATGCCGCCCGGGACCAGTTCCATGGTCATCGGATCCAGTGGAATCTGTCCCGAGAGATACAGGACATCTCCCGCTGCTATTCCCTGTGAATACGTGCCAATCGCTTGCGGCGCTTGCTGTGTTTCAATGACTCGATGTTTCATTTATCCCGCCCGGTAGTAACGCGACTTAATCTGTCTTACGGTATACCGACTAGCCGGTACCGTCTGCGCGATATACGCGCTGAACTTCATCCAGCCGTCGCAGACGCCGCATCACGCGTGCCAAATGGACGCGGTTGCGAACACTGATGATAAAGCGTATCTCAACCGCCTCGGATCCAGCGGGATCCTGAATATGAACGTTTTCAATTCCCGACTCGACACTGGATATCGTGCTTGCTACTAGTCCCAGCAAACCACGCCGATTCTCGGCTTTCACCCGAAGCTCCGTAAGGAAGTCGCCCGTGACTTCCTCAGACCAAACCAACGGAACGCGGTCCTGGGAATGAGCTGCGTCACCTCGGCCCTGCGCATGTCGACAGTCCATCTGATGAATCACGATGCCTCGACCGGCCCGAACGTAACCACAGATATCGTCACCTGGAACGGGGTAACAGCACTTCGCGTAGTCCACCACGAGCCCTTCGGTTCCCTCCACGGCAAGAGGCTCCTGCGTACCGCCACGTGCCGCACGCTGACCCTCCGGCAAAAACTGTCTCGCGACCAGCGGCGCCAGCCTGCTACCACTTCCGATGGATGCGTAAAGTGCCTCGATATCCTGCAAACCATACGCCTTGAGCACCGGATCAGCGCGCTCGTCGTTGAGCCGCGGGAAGGGAATATTGAGCTCTCGCATCGAGATCTCAAGTAAACGACGCCCCAGCCGAATCGCCTGATCTTCCCGCTGATTTTTCAGGTAAGCCCTGATGTGACTGCGGGCCTTTCCGGTTTTGATGTAGTTAAGCCAGGCGGCGTTGGGCATTGCGTGACGCGAAGTAATGATCTCAACCGTCTGTCCATTCTTCAGAGGCGTATTCAGTGGCTCAAGCTGTTGATCAATTCTCGCCGCCACACAGTGGTTACCCAGCTCGGAGTGAACGGAGTAAGCGAAATCAACCGGAATAGCGCCGCGCGGCAGGCGACGAATCTGTCCTTTTGGGGTAAATACATAGACTTCATCCGGAAAAAGGTCAACTTTTACATTTTCGATGAAATCTAAGGCTGCGATCCCACCCTGCATCTCGAACAGTGAGCCCAGCCATTCCCTTGCTCTCGCCTGCGGCGTTAGTTGAGCTTCGTCGCGACCTCCCAGCTTGTACTGCCAGTGTGCGGCAATCCCTGATTCCGCGATCTGGTGCATTTCGCGTGTTCGTATCTGGACCTCGATCTTGCGCCCCTGCGGCCCTACGCAGGTTGTATGGAGACTCTGGTAGCCATTGATCTTCGGATTAGCGATGAAATCGTTGAATAGTTCTGAAATCGGCTTATAGACGTGGTGAACAACGCCCAGTGCGCGATAGCAGTCATCCACCTTGGCCACGATTACGCGAAACCCTAGAAGGTCCATGACGTCCAGTAGGCGGCGTCGCTTCCGCTGCATTTTTTCGTAGATGCTGTATAGATTCTTTTGTCGTCCGACCACGGTGGCGACGATATTCTCCTCCCCCAAAGCTTTTTTCAGTCGCTGTTCAATTTCCTTTATCAATTTCCTGGTATCACCCAGTTGGTCATTGATAACCTTTGAAAAAACCTGATAACGATGAGGATAAAGGTTGCGCAGGGACAAGTCCTCCAACTCCCTGCGAACTGTTTCGATGCCAAGCCGTTGCGCAATAGGCGCATAAATGTCTAGTGTTTCCCGCGCCACACGCCTTCTCTTGGAAGGCTCGACAACCTCCAAGGTGCGCATGTTATGTAAACGATCGGCGAGCTTTACCAGGATCACTCGCAGATCTTGGGTCATCGCCAGCAGCAACTTGCGAACGCTCTCCGCCTGACGTTCAGCGCGACTCATTCCTTCGACCTTATGAAACTTGGATACCCCCTCCACCAGCTCGGCGACATCCCTGCCAAAGGCACTAGCAATCTGTCCCTTGTTTGTCTCGGTGTCCTCAATAACGTCGTGAAGGATCGCGGCACAAAGGGTCGTAGCATCCATTCGCATCTCAGCCAATACACGTGCGACGGCCAGCGGATGAAATATGTATGGCTCGCCACTTGTCCGGCTTTGACCGGAATGCATGCGGGCACCGAAATCATATGCGCGACGGACCTCGGCAATCTGCTCGGCTGGAAGATAACCTTCAAGAACCTTGATTAAGGCATTTATTCCAAATTCACGAGCAACCCGCTGGGTGCGAATGACGTTACCGATGCGCTGGATGACTGGAAACTCCATACATCCAGTATAGACTTCTCATGGGGCAAGAAACGCGCCTTTAATCAAAACCGTCGATCGCTGGCGCCACAGTTTGGGCGCGTCCCGACGAACGCGGAAACGCTGTAGAACGGGACCACTCAAGCGATACGTCAGCGCATCTCCAAGGCCCCGCGAACTTCTTCGATTCAAGCGGTTCGATGCCTCAGGGGGCGTGGCAGTGCGATGCGATTTACGTCCTGATGCTTCACTAGTCCTTTCCAGGCAACTGCGTCCGCTCGTGACTGCCACTAATTATTGTTCAGGTCGAAGACCAACAGCGTCTACGGTGGGCGAGTACGGTCAATTGGCGCCTAGGCCAAGTGCACGGAAGCAGCCGCACGTCGTGCTTTGACGCGCGCGGCATCAACGCTTGCATCGCGTGCGAGCGTCACTCCCATTCGGCGGTGATCGACAACTTCTGGCTTGCCAAACAACCTGATCGTCGTGTCGCACTCGGACAACGCCTCAGGAAGACCGCCAAACGACGGCGCTTTCGCAGGGCCATTGAATATCAGAGCGCAGGATGCCGAAGGGCCAAACTGGCGAATTTCTGGGATTGGCAACCCAAGAATGGCGCGGGCATGCAGCGCGAATTCCGAAAGATCCTGGGAGATCAGCGTCACAAGACCAGTATCATGTGGCCGAGGACTCACCTCGGAAAAAATAACATCGTCTCCACGCACAAAAAACTCCACGCCAAATACTCCGCGGCCGGATGGATGAGCGCCTTTCTTTACAGCGCACAGATCGTCGACCAAGATACGAGCTTGCCGTTTCGCCTCGGACAGTGCACGTTCAGACATTGGGTGCGGCTGCCAAGATTCGCGGTAATCACCGGACTCCTGACGATGGCCAATCGGCGCACAGAAGCTGGTCACTGGACGCCCGCCGGCGTCGAGATGGCGCACCGTCAGCAACGTTACCTCGTAGTCGAAATCGACGAGTCCTTCGACAATTACACGTCCGGCGCCACTGCGGCTTCCTGATTGCGCACATTCCCAAGCGTCATTGATTACCGAATCTTCGCGAATAACGCTCTGCCCCCGACCGGAAGACGACATGACTGGCTTCACCACGAAAGGCAGTCCAACCGAAGCAACGGCTTCCCGATACTCCTCGAAGTTGCCGGCAAAACGGTAGCGCGAGGTCGGTAACCGAAGGGTTTCAGCGGCAAGTTGCCGAATTCCCTCCCGATCCATAGTTAGGCGAACAGCACGGGCTGTGGGGATTACGGCGAATCCCTCGCGTTCTAGGTCCAACAGTGTTGTCGTTTGTATCGCTTCTATTTCGGGAACGATATAGCAGGGACGCTCTAGTTCCGCCACCCGGCGAAGCTGGCCGCCGTCAAGCATGGAAATCACGTGACTTCGATGCGCCAGCTGCATTGCAGGAGCATTTGCATACCGGTCTACCGCTATGGTTTCGACTCCTAGCCGCTGCAATTCGATCACCACTTCCTTGGCGAGCTCGCCGGCGCCAAGAAAAAGGATTCGGGTTGCGCCCGGCGAAAGCGGGGTACCCAGAAAAACCTCGGATTGGTTCATCATGTCGGTGCAATGAGCAGATCAGGAGCCATAGCCTGCCATGAAAACACTCACACCTGCATGTCGTCCCGTCACACGAGGTTCCGGACCCAAGCAACCTATCGGCGAAATCTCGGTGCTGCGTATGCCACCGCGTGACCCGACCTTTGCTTCGCGCGGCATATTCCGAACGGTGATTGACGCATGACGGGCAAGCAGAAACATTCGCTGACGATACTGGGCCATCGGGGTGCGCGTGGCCACGCGCCGGAAAACACGCTTCAGGCGCTGGATGCTGGCATTCAGCTCGGCGCGCAGTGGCTCGAGATCGACGTACAGCTACATCCGGAAGGCGCTCTGCTTCTGTTACATGACCTGACGCTTGACCGCACAACAACCGGGCGGGGTTCGCTGGCCGGAACGCCCTTAGCCACTGTACGCGAGCTGGACGCTGGAAATGGCCAGCAAATACCCACCCTGCAGGAAGCCATGGAATGTGTCGATAGGCGTGCGGGAATTAACATTGAACTCAAGCATGGCAGGAACATCGCGCGTTCGGTCGTCAACGCCTTGCGGCCCTACCTCGCAGCTGGTTGGCCGATTGAGCGCCTGCTCGTGTCATCATTCCACTTGCCTGAACTTATGGAACTCAAGAACCTAGCGCCCGAAATCCCTGTCGCACCGCTGGTCTACGGAGTACCGTGGGACTGGGCGACGTGCGTCGAAAGACTGGATGCGGCTGCGCTTAGCGTTTCCCAAGAGTTTTTGGAACCCCGGTTGATCGCCGATGTTCATGAACAAGGCTGTCTCGTATTCGTTTACACCGTCAATGACCAAGAGCAAATGCAGTCACTTCGAGACCAGGGTGTTGACGGGGTGTTCACGGACTATCCCGAGCGGGCAGTGGAACTTGGCTGAGTCACTGATGAAAATTCGTTCCGGATACAGTACGCTGGCGCAGTATGTGGATAGGCCGACATGATTGATCTGTACAGTGCCGCGACACCCGGTGGCCATGCGGTATCGATCCTTCTGGAAGAGCTGGGGACGCCGTACACCATCCGCCCGGTTGACCTGTCAACGGAAGAGCACAGGCGATCGGGATACCTTCGCGTCAGCCCTTCTGGATCTCTCCCGGCGACTGTCGATTGGGATGCTGATGACTTCGCGGTATATCGATCGGCTGCGATACTTCTCTATCTTGCCGAGAAATATAACCGGCTGCTGTCCCGGCATCATCAGGTGCGATCTAAGACTCTCCAGTGGTTGATGCTGAAAGCGACCTGCATCAGTTCGATCCAGCAACAGGTCGTCGCGTTTTTCCAGTCACAACACGGTCAGCCAGTGCAGACCTTTTATCTCCTTCAGGAAGAATTGCGTCGTATCTATGCAGCCCTGGGCTACGCGTTGACGGGGCAGACCTTTCTCTGCGGCGAACATTCAATTGCTGACGTCGCGGTCTTTCCATGGGTCCATTCCCATGCATGGTCGAGGATCGACATCGATGGCCTACCGCACCTGAAGGCATGGCTTGAAGGCACTCGGACACGACCTGCGGTTCTACAGGGCTTGTGCTTACTACCACGGGGCGCCTCCATCACTGCTGACAGCACCTTGCTGGAAAGGCCCCCTTGTCCAAAGCCGGCCGCCCACTCATCCATCTAATGGCATGAGTCCTATAAATACACGCCGCATTCTGACGTGCTCAAGTAATTCCGAAATCGATAAAAGGTCCCTCCCACAGTGCAGCCACCTGACTCCGAACCGTATTTCAAACGCTATCTGTCGCTATTGGAGTTTATCGTTCGCGTACTTAAGCAGGCACTGGACACACGAATCCCCCTGCTTGAACGGCTGCGTTTTCTGTGTATATCTTGTTCAAATCTCGACGAGTTTTTTGAAATTCGTGTTGCCGGTCTCAAACAGATGGCAAAACTCGGCCATCCGTTATTGGGTCCGGAAAACGTCACGGCCGCCGAGCTTTTGGAAGAGGTCATCGCTCGGGTCCGCGGCCTTGTATCCCTGCAATATCAAGCACTCAATGAGGTGCTTATTCCTGCGCTTGCGATCGAACGCATCCGATTCCTTCGGCGAGCGGAGTGGACCGCCGAACAAAATGCCTGGCTAAGGAACTACTTCCAAAATGAGCTGCTTCCCGTGCTTTCCCCACTGGGCCTTGATCCAGCGCACCCCTTTCCACGCGTACTGAATAAATCCCTCAACTTCATCGTTTCGCTCTCGGGGAAGGACGCATTTGGTAGAAATATCGCATATGCAGTGGTACAGGCGCCCCGGGCTCTGCCAAGACTGATCCAGATTCCCGCCACGATTACGGGCACCGGACCTCACGATTTCGTCTTCTTATCATCGGTAATTCATGCGTATGCCAATGAACTTTTCCCAGGCATGCGAACAACTGGCTGCTACCAGTTTCGGGTAACGCGCAACTCCGACCTTCTGGTATCTGAAGAAGACGCCGAGGATCTCCTGGAAGCGCTAGAAGGTGAACTTTCCCAACGCCAGTGGGGTGATTCAGTGCGGCTGGAAGTAGCACACACCTGCCCCGAACGAATGGTGCAGTACCTGGCAGAGGAATTAAACCTTTCTGCACCGGACATTTACCGATGTGATGGGCCGGTCAATCTCATGCGATTGATTGCCATCCCAGATCTTGTGGATCGGCCGGAACTGAAATACCCGCCGTTTACCCCCCGAATCCCAAAAAATCTTTCAGGAGATTTGTTTGCTTCAATCCGAAGGAGCGATCACCTGCTGCATCATCCCTATGAATCATTTCTTCCGGTTCTCGAACTGTTGAGGCAATCGGCAAGAGACCCCAATGTGCTCGCCATCAAGCAAACCCTGTATCGAACGGGGCCGCAATCCCCCGTCGCTGAAGCGTTGATCGCCGCGGCGCGCGCCGGAAAAGAGGTAACGGTTGTGATCGAGCTTCGCGCACGCTTCGACGAAGCCGAAAATATTCTTCTGGCAGAAGCATTACAGGACGTCGGCGCTCACATCGTATACGGCGTCGTCGGCTACAAAGCGCACGCAAAGATGTTGCTGATCGTGCGGCGGGAAGAAGGCCATCTGCGGCATTACGCTCATCTCGGCACGGGCAACTATCATCCCCAAACAGCCCGGAGCTACGCCGATTACGGTCTCTTTACTGCTGACCCAGAAATCTGCCAAGACGTACACAAGGTATTTCTGCAGCTTACCAGCCTAGGTAAGGTCTCAGGTCTCAAGCGACTCCTTCAATCACCCTTCACACTTGCCAAAGGCATGCGTGATCGCATCGAACACGAAGAGGCTCTTGCAAAGGAGGGTAAGCCAGCGCGGATCATTGCAAAATTCAATGCGCTTGTGGAACCGGAAATGATACAGGCGCTTTATCGGGCTTCGCGGGCTGGTACGTCGATAGACCTGATCGTTCGCGGAATGTGCAGCCTTCGGCCTGGGGTGCCCGGACTATCTGAGAATATTCGGGTGCGGTCCGTGATTGGGCGATTTCTGGAGCACCATCGTGTCATCTTTTTTGGAAACGCTGGCCATCCGGAAGTCTGGCTATCGTCTGCAGACTGGATGGAGCGCAACTTGTTTCGCCGTGTCGAGGTCGCGTTCCCAATAACGGATCCGGCGATCCGGTCCCGTTTGATCGCCGACCTCGATGACTATCTGGCGGACACCGCGCACAGCTGGCTGCTGGGCAGCGACGGAACCTACGCGGACCCGGACCTTTCGCCAGAAGCTAATTCGGTCCAGTCGCGACTTCTGGAGCGTCTCTCGCTCACAAGCACCTAGGCCGATCCCTTCAAAATGGAACACTGGTCAGCTGAACTCCAGCTTGAACTGGATTCCTTTCAATGCTTCGCGTTCGACATCCAGATCCGCGCGGGTTAGCGGATGCTTTTCAAGCCATCCGTCTTTGAATCGCAGCGCCAAACCATTTTCGCGTACTTCAATCTGCGGCAGACTTCGTCGGTCCGTTGCACGCGAACGGTGGAGGAGCGCCGCTAGTCGAAATAATACCGCAAGACAGCGGATCGGGCGGCGCCATGACGGTGATGCTCCTTTGACAATGCCGTTAGAGAATTTACCGCGTTGCAATCGAACAAGAATGGCTAGGAGGTGCTGGTCGGTCTGCGAAAACCCGATCAAGTCCCCGTGACGAAGGATGTACTCCCCGTGACGTTGATATCCATCGTGGGAGATCGCCAAGCCGATTTCATGAAGTTGCGCCGCCCAACTGAGAAGTTTCCGCCCGGCTTCGGCGTCGATCCCCCAAAAGCCGTGCACTTGATCAAATAAGCGCAGGACTGTCCACTCGACATTCTTTGCCTGGCCTTGATCAACTGCGTATCGTCGTGCCATGGCAGCTACCGTGTGACTTCGGGCATCCCGGTCGGCCAACCGACCCAACAGGTCATACACCACGCCTTCCCGCAGCGCCTGATCAGACGTCTGAATAGCATCCAGAGCGAGTGCATCGAATACCCCCGCAAGCACAGCCAGCCCGCCCGCGAAAATCGGACGCCTATCTTCACGCAGTCCTGGAAAATTAATCTTGTCAAGATGGCCGGAGGCAATGGTCATCGCCACTGCCTTCTCTAACGCGTCCTTCGTGATAACTTCGTCCCCCCAACCCTGGGAACGGATCACACGCCATACCCCTCGAACCGTTCCCGAAGCACCCATGGCAACATCCCAACCAGCACTTCGATAACGCTCAGCAAGAAATTCAAGCTGTACGCGGGCAGCCAATCTAGCGTCGCGCATAGCCGCTCGAGATATTGAGCCGCTGCCAAAAAAGCGGCTGGTATACCCTACGCAACCCATGCCAACGCTTTCAATTAGCCGTGGCTCGAGGCCATGCCCAATGATAAGTTCGGTACTACCGCCGCCAATATCTACCACTAGCCGACGGGGCGGAAGGTCTCCCCCGCCGCGTATGACAGCAGCAAAAACCAGGCGCGCCTCCTCAAGCCCCGAGATTACCTCGACCTCGTGTCCGAGCATCTTTTCGGCATCCCCAATAAACGAATCATCGGGGTGAAGCTTGCGTAGTGTATTTGTTCCCACCGCGCGCACCCGGTTCGGGGGAATCCCTCGCAAACGCTGGCCGAAACGGGACAGGCACTGTAGTGCTCGCGTTCGCGCGGACAAATCCAGTTCGGAATCTCCCTTTAGGCCGGCCGCTAGCCGCACCGGCTCACGCAAACGATCAATGACTTGCAGCTGCCCACCATTCTCCCTCGCAACAACCATGTGAAAGCTGTTGGATCCAAGGTCGACAGCGGCAACGTTATTATCGACGGGGGATGCGACAACGCTCATTCGCGAACCCGCTGCCTTGACATCCTGACGGTCTTTTGTATATGCCCACGCAGTCCTCTGCGCGGTTTTTCCGTATCAAATTGCATCGAGCCACTATAACCGATGCTCGCGTTTGTCTGATCAAAAAAAGTTCGGCAGAAGGCCCGGCCTGGAAAATCCTCATAAAGAACACTGGCTCGGTCCTTTACGCGCACCGCCTCATTTGCACGACTCACTAACCCTAGCTAGAATCCTAAAATTTTGCCGACTCGGCGACCGATGATCGTAGCGGTGGCTTGGCAGCACCAACTCGGCTTCCGCGAACCGACGGAGCGGCGGGTTGTAATGATCGGCTCACCGTCTGTTAGGCCGACGCATGGAATTCTGTCGGACCCGATTCGAACTTGAGCCATGGACATAGAGACTGATGCGCTATCACCCCACTAGACTGATGCTCCATCCCGTCCCCGGTTACCCCGGCGCGGACAATCCTGTCATCTCCAAAAATTCCATCGGCAGAATTGGCATTTTCATAATAACGCTCGCTGCAACCTTGGCCATGCTTTGGACGACAGCCGCCTTTTCAGATGGGCTGAACGGGCTATTGACGTCATTAGCCAGTCGAGGCATCAGTCTAGGTTTACAAGATAGTGAAACGCTGCTTGGAAACGTCTCCGGAGGAATTCGCCAAGGCTCGGCCATGCAAGGATTGACCATCGCTACGCTCGATGTCGATACTGACCGTGCGCTTGGGTACCCCGGCGGCACCTTTCATGTCAGCGCGCTTCAGATCCACGGGAACAATAGCTTTAGTTCCGCGTACGTCGGAAGCCTACAGACCGCTAACGGCAACGCTGCGACCAATACGACACGGCTATGGACTCTGTGGTACCAGCAGTCGTTTGTTCGTGGTGCGTTCAATGTCCGGATCGGGCAACAGAGCCTTGATCAAGAGTTTATCGTAAGCGACGATTCGAACCTCTTCGTCAACACCATGGCTGGATGGCCAACTGTGCCATCCTACGATCTTTATGCTGGCGGACCGGCATATCCTTTGTCGTCTCTCGGGATCCGTTTGCAAATGCGCCTTGGAAAACACTGGTCGCTCCTTGCCGGGGTTTTCGATGATAATCCGCCAGGGGGACCGTTCGCGATCGACCCACAGTCCCGTGACGGCTCCGGCATCCGCTTCAACCTTAATACGGGCGCACTAATCATTGCCGAAGCACAACTCAGAACCCACTTTCTGGTGGGATTGCCAGGCAGTTACAAGCTCGGATTCTGGTTTGATGAGGCAAGTTTCCCTGACCAGGCCTACGACACCCAAGGTCAATCATTAGCCAGTCCATCCAGCAATGGCATTCCGGCGACGCACGCGCACAACGACAGCATCTACGCGGTTGCAGACCAAACACTGTGGCAGGGAACCGGCGGTACGCGACGCATAGACGCCTTTATTCGGGCAATGGGCGCTCCATCGGATCGCAACTTGGTCGACTTCAGCGTCAACGGGGGTCTTACGCTTAGCGACCCGATCCCTGATCGCCCTCAAGACGAAGCTGGCATCGATGTCGGTTTTGCCAGTGTCAGCAGCCGTGCCGCGGCGCTGGATCGTGCCACCGCTCTCTTTACTTCCACCTTTACACCGATTCGAAGCTCGGAGACACTGATCGAACTCACCTATCAGGCGCAGGTTGCATCGTGGCTACAATTGCAACCCGACCTTCAACTGGTGATCAATCCTGGGGGCGGGATCGCCGACCCGAATCAGCCATCGCAGCGCGCACGCGACACATTAATCGCCGGAATTCGTGCGACAGTAACCTTCTAACGGAAGCTGCTCGTTCGATCGACAGACAGAACAATGGTTGACGCCTGCATCTCGCCGATCTGAGGCTTTACTCTTCCAGCAGAAAACTGCGAAGGTAGTTCGCACGGCTCGGGTGACGGAGCTTGCGCAGGGCTTTTGCTTCAATCTGTCGGATGCGTTCGCGGGTGACGTCAAACTGCTTACCGACTTCCTCCAGCGTATGGTCGGTCGGCATGTCAATACCGAAACGCATACGCAAGACCTTGGCCTCCCGCGGGGTCAGGCTGGCCAGGATCTCGTGCGTCGCTTCGGATAACGACTGCGATGTCGCGGTGTCCAGCGGTGATATGGCCGCATTATCCTCAATGAAATCACCAAGATGCGAATCTTCGTCGTCCCCGATTGGAGTTTCCATGGAGATCGGCTCCTTGGCAATCTTAAGAACCTTCCTGACTTTGTCCTCGGGCATCTCCATTTCAACAGCAAGTTCTTCTGGAGTCGGTTCTCGTCCCATTTCCTGAATCAACTGCCGGGAAATGCGATTGAGCTTGTTGATGGTTTCAATCATATGAACCGGGATGCGAATTGTCCGCGCCTGATCAGCGATCGATCGTGTTATTGCCTGTCTTATCCACCAAGTCGCATAGGTCGAAAACTTGTACCCACGCCGGTACTCAAATTTATCGACAGCCTTCATCAGGCCGATGTTGCCTTCCTGAATCAGATCGAGGAACTGAAGACCACGGTTTGTATATTTCTTGGCTATTGAAATTACAAGCCGCAGATTGGCTTCCACCATCTCCTTCTTGGCGCGGCGCGCTTTAGCCTCGCCCAAGGTCATCCGGCGGTAAATATCCTTGATTTCGGCAATCGAAAGGAGGTTGTCGCTTTCGATCTGCTTGAGTGCGTCTTGTAGCCCAAGAATTTCGGCTTTGTTCGCTGCAAGTTTCGCCGAGTGCTTCCGCTTTGCACGGATGGCTTTATCTAGCCAATCGCAGTTGGTTGGCCCGCACTCCCGGTACTTGTTGAGAAAATCCTCGCGCCCCATACCCGCTTCAGCGACGCAGAGCCTCATGATGGAACGCTCAACACCCCGGATCTGCTCGATCTTGCTGCGCAGATTCAGAGTCACCTCTTCGATTAGCTTCGGCGCTAACCGAAACGTCATGACCTGATCGGCAAGCGCCAATCGCAAGGCTTGAGTCTTCTTGTTTCCCGTGCCGAATTTCAGAAGAGCATTCCAGGTACGATCATAGAGTTCCTGAAGCTCTTCAAATCGGGCAGCAGCTTCAACAGGATCGGGCCCGGTGTCCGCGGCATCCGACTCATCAGCATCCGCATCATCGTCTTCTTCCGCCTCTTCTTCCTCGTCTGCCAAGGCCTCAACCGGGTCGGCATCCACGTCTTCGTCTTCGTCGGACTCGGGTCCATCAAAACCAGTGATTACCTCTGCAAGGCGTTTACGGCCCTCGACGACTGCGTCGTAAACCTCCAGAAGCATGGCCACTGTTTCCGGGTAGTTTGCCATCGCGAACAGGGCTTCATTAAGACCCTCCTCGATACGCTTCGCTATCCGTATTTCTCCTTCGCGATCCAGAAGTTCCACGCTTCCCATCTCACGCATATACATGCGCACTGGATCGGTTGTGCGGCCAAACTCGGACTCGACAGCGGCTAGTGCAGCAGCCGCCTCCTCCGCAGCCTCCTCGTCATCTTCCACCGCCGCGACATTGGGCTCACTAAACAACTGCGACTCATCGTCAGGCGCCTCATCATGAACCGGGATACTCATGCCCTGAATCATGCTAATGACGTCGTCAATCTGTTCCGAGTCAACGACTTCTGTTAAGTGATCCGAAACCTCGGCATAGGTCAGGTATCCCTTCTCCTTGCCGAGTGCGATCAGGGCCTTGATCTGGGAGGTTTGGTCAGCTGAACTCATCATTTTTTCACTTGGTAACCTGTGAGTCCGCATCTTAATCTTGAAATGATGCGGCACGGAAAATATTCTATTATGACACCTTATCTGATTTTAACCTAGCCTTCATTTCTGCGAGCTGAACGCTAATCGCTGTAGCCTCAACTTGCCCAGCCGGTCCCAGTCCGCTTTCTGGTGCACTTTCCACGAGCATCTTCAGCCGTTTCCTCAACGCTTGGTAACGCAACCTTTGAATAGCACCGACAAACACGGCGGCTCGTTCTTCCTCTGACTCAAAAGGCAGGGGCTTACTTGAAAAATATTCCAGTCTGTCCGCATTGCGGGTGCCTCTCCAGTATTCAGCCAACTGTCCTAACGTACCGTCGGGGTGTTCGATGAAAAATTCAAGGGCCTCGACCAACGTGTCGATGCCAGATGCAGGCGCTTCCGCTATCTGGGCGACGTCGGCAACGCTCTGCGCTAACGTCGGCATCTCGATAAGCGCTTGCAGGGCGCTCTGAACGGACCGAGTGCTCGACAACTTCGGCTTCTGCCGCGGCGTACGTTGCTCGGTTTTCCGCAAACCGTCCGAACCCGTAGCAGATCGCAACAAGCGCTCTGCTTCATCGGAAGATAGATGCGACAGCCGCGCGAGTTCCTCGCGTAGCATCGCCCGCAATGCACCCTCGGGTAAACGAGTAAAGTGCGATCGTGCGAGACCGATCAACCGGGCGCGGCCATCAAGGGTGCCAAGGTCGGTCTGGCTGCTCAATTCGGCGATCAGGAACTCGCTTAGCGGCATTGCGCCATCAATCTGCGCGCTAAACCCCTCGGCGCCGATGCTCCGCACCAACGAGTCCGGATCATGCCCTTCCGGCAAAAACATAAATCGGCACTCGCGATCATCGCGCATTTCGGGAAGAACGTTTTCCAATGCACGCCACGCTGCATTACGCCCGGCACGATCTCCATCAAAACAGAAAACGACGCGGGAAGACGTCCTGAACAGAAGCGCCAAGTGCTCTCTTGTCGTGGAGGTGCCAAGAGTGGCCACGACGTTTCGGAAACCGTGCTGCGCAAGCATAACAGCATCCATGTAACCTTCGACCACAAGAAGGCTGGGGATCGCCGCCTTGATCGATTGCCGGGCTTCATAGAGCCCAAACAAATGACGTCCTTTGTGGAATAGTGGGGTCTCCGACGAGTTCAAATACTTTGCAGGATCATTATCGAGAGCGCGGCCACCAAAACCTATCGCGCGACCACGGGTATCACGAATCGGAAACATTACCCGATTCCGGAACACATCGTGCACCCGATTGTGAGTCCTGTTTCGCCGCAAAAGCCCCGCCGCCAGAGCGTGGCCTGGATCAGGAAAATGTCGCGACAGGAAATCCCATGATGACGGCGCGAAGCCTATCCCGTAAAGCTTTGCGGCCTCGCCACTAACGCCACGGGATCTGAGATAGTCGATCGCGTGAGGAGTCCTTCGAAGCTCGGCGCGATAAAGGCGGGCTGCAAGAGCCAATGCATCCAGAGGGCCTTGAAGACTACTCAGCGACTTGTCAGGACCATCGGTTGGGACGTCCAAACCTGCGCGGCGTGCGAGCTCCGATACAGCTTCCGGAAAGCTCAGATGGTCATATTCCATAAGGAATCGGATCGCGCTTCCGCTAGTGCCAGACGAAAAATCGAAGTACATCTGTTTTGCGGGCGAAACAAAGAAGGAGGGGGTCTTCTCATTGGTAAAGGGCGACTTCGCTTTGTATTCCCGCCCTACGCGTTTCAGTTCAAGGCGCGCGCCAACAACCTCCACGATATCGATACGGGCCAGCAGTTCTTGGATAAAACTTTCGGGGATCAAGCCGCCCATTTGACCCTACCCGTTAATCGTATTCGAGCGTCGGCCCCCGAAACGCCACCCAATCGGAAACCAGGCGCAGCAAACAATGAATCGGCCCGATTGGTCGCCCTATAAAATGAATGGCCACCCTCTGGCTCACGAAACAACCCCTGACCGGCACTCCCTCGCTCAGCCGAGCCGGGCCTTAACTCGACCCGACAAGAATGTCATGTCGGCCCGACCCGCAACCCGAGGTCTGAGCCAAGCCATTACCCTGCCCATGTCCCGAGACCCCGAAGCCCTCGTTTGTGACACTGCCTCGTCAACCAAGTCGTCGAGTTCACCCTCGGTGAGTGGCTGCGGCAGGTAAGCGGTGAGCTGTTCGATCTCGGCCGCCTCGGCCTGCGCCAGCTCAAAACGGCTGGCTGTTCGATACTGCTCCTCTGCGTCTCGGCGCTGCTTGATCATCCTGCCAATCACTGCCAGCACACCCGCGTCATCAAGCGCAGCCTGTCCATCGATCTCCTGCTGTTTTATTGCCGCCATCAACATGCGGATCGTCTGCAAGCGCACCTTGTCGCCGGCACGCAACGCCTCCTTCATGTCGTTATTGATGCGTGACGTGAGCTCGGACACTACGCGCTCCTGCGTGAGCATACGGCTCCCGGTGACGGCTCAGAACAGGCGAACCTGACGCGAGCTGTCGCGGGAAACTCGCTTGGCTTGACGCTTTACCGCAGCAGCTCGCTTGCGCTTGCGTTCCTGGCTTGGCTTTTCAAAAAACTCGTGCTTACGCACGTCGGTGAGAACCCCCGCTTTCTCACAGGTACGCTTGAAGCGGCGTAATGCCACCTCGAACGGCTCATTTTCACGGACACGGACGCTTGGCATTCGGCTGCAGATCCTCAAAATAAAAAGGGCTAGAATTATAGCCCTAAGCCCCCTCTAATCGCCAGCCTAAAATCAGCATATCGCGACCACACCTTCCACATTCGAAGTCACGGGACCCAAATTGCACCCCATTC
>OFHJ01000103.1_pt1 | contig 34521 bp, 28 predicted proteins | sample 1522001 | NCBI WGS metagenome assembly OFHJ01 (sample SAMEA2464838, study PRJEB22497) | soil metagenome | biome: Grassland; feature: Farmland; material: Clay | place: Australia | collected 2013-02-01 | depth 1.2 m | reverse complement strand
CCCCCGCTGTGCTTTCCGCCGCGCGGCCCCGGGCCCGCGTGCGCGCGCGCCGCGGCGGCAAACCGGAGCCCGCCACGCGGGGCCGCGGGGCCGCGGGCCCCCACGGGGGCGGCGGGCAGGCCTTCGACCCCGCGCGGGGGGCCGCCCGGGTGGGCCGCGTCAAACTCGCCGCCCGCCCCCGCCTGCAGCAGCGCCGGCTCCCCCGTGGCGTCACGGATGGCGCTGTAGAAGGAACTGGTGCCGACCTCGACGACGCAGCGGGCGATGAGCTCGCCAGTGCGGCTGCCGCGCACCGAGGCGCTCGCCTCGAGCGGCAGCGAATAACCGTCGCGGAAACGCTGGAAGCCGGCCACGAAATCGAATCCAGGATCGGCAAGCGCGGCCCAGCGCGCGAGCGCCTGGCCGTGCTGCACCTCTTCGTCGCCCCAATGGCGCGCCGCCGCCTGAAAGGCGGCGTCGTCGGCGAAGACGTTGCAGAGATAGACGACGTAGTCGTGCGAATTGTGCTCGACCATGGCCGCCGCCTTGACCGCCCGAAGAAGGTCGGGGGTGACGCGGCGTCGATCGAACGTCTCCCAAGGGATGTCGTCGAGCGTCCAATGTCGGGCCATGGCGGGAATTGTTACCCGGGCGAGACAGCGGGCGCAAGCCTTGGCGTCAAGCGTTTGGTGCGATGCGGAAATCGAGGATCGGAGCGGGCCGTCAGGCGGCCGGCGCCTCGTTCATCTGTTCGAGATAGGCGAGGAACTCGCCGGCGGCGAGGGCCTTGGTCTCGTCCGCCCCGGCCGCGGCGAGCGCGGCCTTCGCGGTCTCGATCTCGTCCTTCAGGGCGGCGCGGTTGATCTGATCCGCGGGCGTCGCGTGTTCCGCCAGAACGGTGAAGCGGTCGGCGGAGACTTCGGCGAAACCGCCGGCGACGAAGATGCGGCGCGCCAGCTTGTCGCCGTCATAGACCTCGACCGCGCCGGCGCGCAGCACCGAGATCATCGGCTGATGGCCGGGCAGCACGGCGAAATCGCCTTCCGCCCCCGGCGCCACCACCATATCGGCGTCGACGGCGACGAGCAGCCGCTCCGGCAATACGAGCTCGAAGGTAACCTTGTCCGCCATGACCCGATCTTCTCTTTACGCCGCCTCGGCCGCGAGCTTCTTCGCCTTCTCCACCGCCTCGTCGATGGTGCCGACCATGTAGAAGGCGGCCTCCGGCAGGTGATCGTACTTGCCGCTGACGATCTCGTGGAAGCCGCGGATGGTTTCCTCGATCGGCACCAGAACGCCCGGCGTGCCGGTGAAGACCTCGGCGACATGGAAGGGCTGCGACAGGAAGCGCTGGATCTTGCGCGCCCGGGCGACGGTGAGCTTGTCCTCTTCCGAAAGCTCGTCCATGCCGAGAATGGCGATGATGTCCTGCAGCGACTTGTAGGTCTGCAGCACGCGCTGCACCTCGCGAGCGACGCGATAGTGCTCCTCGCCGACGACGCGCGGGTCGAGAATGCGCGAGGTCGAATCGAGCGGGTCCACCGCCGGATAGATGCCGAGCTCGGCAATCTGGCGGCTCAACACCGTGGTCGCGTCCAAATGCGCGAACGAGGTCGCCGGCGCCGGATCGGTCAAGTCGTCGGCCGGCACGTAGATCGCCTGCACCGACGTGATCGAGCCCTTGGTGGTGGTGGTGATGCGCTCCTGCAGGTTGCCCATGTCGGTGGCCAGCGTCGGCTGGTAACCCACCGCCGAGGGAATGCGGCCCAACAGCGCCGACACTTCCGAGCCCGCCTGGGTGAAGCGGAAGATATTGTCGATGAACAGCAGCACGTCGCGGCCTTCCTGGTCGCGGAAATATTCGGCCAGGGTGACGCCGGTCAGTCCGACGCGGGCGCGGGCGCCCGGCGGCTCGTTCATCTGGCCATAGACCAGCGCCGCCTTGGATTCGCCGCCATCGATCTTGATGACGCCGGATTCCATCATCTCGTGATAGAGGTCGTTGCCCTCGCGGGTGCGCTCGCCGACGCCGGCGAACACCGAGTAGCCGCCGTGCGCCTTGGCGACGTTGTTGATCAGCTCCATGATCAGCACCGTCTTGCCGACGCCGGCGCCGCCGAACAGGCCGATCTTGCCGCCGCGGGCGTAGGGCGCGAGCAGGTCCACCACCTTGATGCCGGTGACCAGAACCTGCTGTTCGGTCGACTGTTCGATGAATGGCGGGGCCGAGGCATGGATCGGCGCCGACATCTTGGTCTTGAGCGGGCCGCGCTCGTCCACCGGCTGGCCAATGACATTGATGATGCGGCCCAAGGTCTCGGGCCCGACCGGCACGGTGATGGCGGCGCCGGTATCGGTCACCTTCATGCCGCGCACGAGGCCGTCGGTCGTATCCATGGCAATGGTGCGGACGGTGCTCTCGCCAAGATGCTGCGCCACTTCGAGCACCAGAAGGTTGCCCTGGTTGTCGCAACGCAAGGCATTGAGAATGGCCGGCAGGTGGTCCTCGAACTGCACGTCGACGACGGCGCCGACAACCTGCGTAATCCGGCCGACAGCATTGGTAGCCATGGTTCTGCTCCCTCTTACGACGCCCGGCCTAGATGGCCTCGGCGCCGGAAATGATTTCAATGAGCTCCTTGGTGATGACCGCCTGGCGCGTCCGGTTGTAGTTCAGCGTCAGCTTCTGGATCATGTCGCTGGCGTTGCGCGTGGCGTTGTCCATGGCCGTCATCCGGGCGCCCTGCTCGGAGGCGGCGTTCTCGAGCAGCCCCCGATAGATCTGCACCGCGAGATTGCGGGGCAGAAGCAGCGCCAGGATTTCGTCCTCCTCGGGCTCGAACTCGTAGACCGCGCCGCCAAGATCGGGCGCTTCTACCCCCTCGCCGCTGGTCAGCGCGGGGATGAGCTGGTGGTCGGTGACGACCTGGGTCAGCACCGTCTTGAAGCGGTTGTAGAACAGCGTGCAGACGTCGAACTCACCGGCCTCGAATATCGCGGTGATCCGCTCGGCGACCGCCGCGGCGTTGTCGAAGCCGATGCGGCGCACGCGGGAATGGTCGACCGTCTCGAGGATCTGGTCGGCATAGTCGCGGCGCAGCATGTCGCGGCCCTTGCGGCCGACGCAGAAGAACTTCACCGTCTTGCCCGCCGCCTCGAGCTCGGCCGCGCGGCGCCGCGCGGCGCGCACGATCGAGCCGTTGAAGGCGCCGCAAAGACCGCGATCGGCGGTAGCGACGAGCAGAAGATGCACGTCGCTCTTGCCGGTGCCGACGAGAAGCCGGGGCGCCGCGTCGCCGGAAACGTCGGCCGCCGCGAGCGAACCCAGGATGCGGTCCATCCGCTCGGCATAGGGACGCGCGGCTTCGGCGGCCTCCTGGGCGCGGCGTAGCTTCGACGCCGCCACCATCTTCATCGCCTTGGTGATCTTCTGCGTCGACTTCACGCTGTTGATGCGTATACGCAGCGCCTTAAGGCTGGGCATCGCCGCTTACCTCCAGCCTGCCCGATTACGCGAAGTTCTTGGCGTAGGCTTCAAGGATTTCCTTGAGCTTGGCCTCCGTCGCTGCGCTGAGCGCGCCCTCGGTGCGGATCGCGGTCAGCACGTCGGCGTGCCGGGCCCGCACCTCGCTGATCAGCCCCTGCTCGAAGCGGGTAACGTCCTCGACCTTGATGCCGTCAAGGAAGCCGCGCACGCCGGCGAAGATCGAAACCACCTGCTCCTCGACCGCGAGCGGCTGATACTGCGGCTGCTTCAACAGCTCGGTCAGGCGCTCGCCGCGGCTCAAGAGCCGCTGCGTCGAGGGATCGAGGTCGGAGCCGAACTGGGCGAAGGCGGCCATCTCGCGATACTGGGCCAGTTCCAGCTTGATCGAGCCGGCGACCTGCTTCATCGCCTTGATCTGCGCCGCCGACCCGACGCGGCTGACCGAAAGGCCGACGTTGATGGCTGGTCGGATGCCGCGATAGAAGAGATCGGTTTCTAGGAAGATCTGGCCGTCGGTGATCGAAATCACGTTGGTCGGAATATAGGCCGAGACGTCGCCCGCCTGGGTCTCGATCACCGGCAATGCGGTGAGCGAGCCGGCGCCCTGCGCGTCGCTCATCTTCGCGGCGCGCTCGAGCAGCCGCGAATGGAGATAGAAGACGTCGCCCGGATAGGCTTCGCGGCCCGGCGGGCGGCGCAGCAGCAGCGACATCTGGCGATAGGCGACCGCCTGCTTCGACAGATCGTCATAGATGATCAGCGCGTGCATGCCGTTGTCGCGGAAGTACTCGCCGATGGCGCAAGCCGTGTAGGGCGCGAGGAACTGCAGCGGCGCCGGCTCGGAAGCGGTGGCGGCGACTACGACGGTATAGTCCATGGCGCCGTAGTCCTCGAGCGTCTTCACCACCTGCGCGACGGTCGAGCGTTTCTGGCCGACGGCGCAGTAGATGCAGTAGAGCTTCTTCGTCTCGTCGCCGCTCTCGTTGATCTTCTTCTGGTTGATGATGGCGTCGATCGCGACCGCGGTCTTGCCGGTTTGGCGATCGCCGATGATCAACTCGCGCTGGCCGCGGCCGACCGGCACCAGTGCGTCGAGCGCCTTGAGACCGGTCTGCATCGGCTCATGCACCGACTTGCGGGCGATGATGCCGGGTGCCTTGACCTCGACGCGGCGGCGTTCGGCCGCGACCGGCGCTTCCTTGCCGTCGATCGCGTCGCCGAGCGCATTCATCACGCGGCCGAGCAGGTTCTTGCCCACCGGTACGTCGACGATGGCGCCGGTGCGCTTCACCAGATCGCCTTCGCGGATGCTGCGATCGTCGCCGAAGATCACGACGCCGACGTTGTCGGTTTCAAGGTTCAGGGCCATGCCGCGCACGCCGCCCGGGAATTCCACTAGCTCGCCGGCCTGGACCTGATCCAGCCCATAGACACGGGCGATGCCATCGCCCACGGAAATCACCTGCCCGACCTCCGAAACCTCGGCCTCGGTGCCGAAGGCGGCGATCTGCTGCTTGAGAATTTCCGAGATTTCCGCGGCCCGGATTTCCATTACGCTGTCCCCTTCATCGCGATCTCTATGTTCTCGAGTTTGGTCCGGAGCGAGGCGTCGTAGAGCTTCGAGCCGACGCGGACCATGAGGCCGCCGATTAAGCTCGGATCCACGGCCGGATCGATCGTCACGACACCGCCCAGTACGCCGCGGAGCGCCGCCCGCACAGCCTCGACCTGCTTCGGATCGAGCGCTACCGCCGAAACCACCCGCGCCACCGTCTCGCCGCGCTGGCGCGCAAGCAGGAGACGAAACTGGCGCATCGCATCCTCTAGGGCGCCGAGCCGGCGGTTCCGCACCATGACCCCGAGGAAGCGGCGCAACAACATGGAAAAGCCGGCCTTTTCCTCGATCGCGACGAGCGCCGCCTGTTGCAGCTTGCGGCCGAACAGCGGGCTACGGACGAGGCGGCGAAACTCGGGACTCTCGGCGATCAGCGCCGCAAGCCGGTCCACTTCGCCGGCGATCGTATCGAGCGCCTTGTCGGCCTCGGCAAGCTCGAAGAGCGCATTCGCGTAGCGGCCGCCCACACCGGAGACGATGGAAAGATCGGCTACCAACAGACAATCCTCAGTTGATCCAGGCCCCTGGCTTAACGCACTGATTTACAAATAAAATTTTGGCAACAAAAAAGGCTCCCGGGCGGCTTCCCGGGAAGCTCGGCTTACCTATCACAGCAGCCCCGCCCATGCAACAGGACTCGGAGCCGGACGCGGCAAAAAACCACGCAAACAAACATTTTTGCTTCTAAGGCGCAGGCCCTATCCAGAGGCGCGCCGGACCGCTGTGACCGGACCGCGAGCACCCCGCAGAGGCTATCAGAGGAAGCTGTAAGGATCGACGTCGATCTGCAGTCGAACCGAGCGCGGTAGCCGAACGGCGGCGCACCAATCGCGAACCAGCGCCTGCACTGCGATGCCCGGCCGCGCCGTGAGCAGTAGCCGCTCGCGGTAGCGGCCGCGCAGCCGCGCCAGCGGCGCCGGCGCCGGACCGAAGACGTGAACCCCGGTCGGGCTCGGCGCGGCGCGGCCCAAGGCGAGCGCCGCCGCCTTGACCGCGGCCGGATCGGCGCCCGAGACGATCAGGGCGACAAGCCGGCCGAAGGGCGGCATGCCGGCGGCACGGCGGTCGGCGATCTCGGCCTCGAGGAACTTGGCGGTATCGCCGGCCAGGAGCGCGCGCATCACCGGATGCTCGGGCATATGGGTCTGCACCAGGACGCGGCCCGGCAATTGCTCGCGCCCGGCGCGCCCAGCAACCTGGGTGAGGAGCTGCAGTGTGCGTTCGCCGGCCCGAAGATCGCCGCCGTTCAGCCCGAGATCGGCGTCCACCACCCCGACCAGGGTAAGATGGGGAAAATGGTGGCCTTTGGCGACCAGCTGCGTGCCGACGAGGAGATCGATCTCGCGCGCCTCGATCGCGCGCAGCAGCGCCGTCGCCTCGGCCGGACCGCCCAAGGTGTCGGAGGTCAACACCGCGAGGCGGGCCTCGGGAAAGTCCGCGGCCGCCTCTTCCGCCACCCGTTCGACACCGGGACCGCAGGCGCGCCAGCGGCCTTCGGCGCCGCAATGGGGGCAGGTCTCGGGCTTCGCCACCGCGTGGCCGCAATGGTGGCATTGCACGCGGCCGAGGCGCTGATGATCGACCAGCCAGGCGGAACAGTTCGGACATTGCAGGCGATGGCCGCAGGCGCCGCAAAGGGTGAGCGGCGCGTAGCCGCGGCGATTGAGGAACAGCAGCACCTGTTCGCGGCGCGCCAGCACGGCGGCGACCTCGGCGCGGAGCTTCGGCGCCAGCCAGCGGCCGCGCGGCGGCGGATCGCGGCGCAGATCGACGGCGACGATCTCGGGCAGCCGCGCGGCGCCGTGGCGGTTCGGCAGATGGAGATGGCGGTAACGGCCGCGCTCGGCGTTGCTCAGGCTCTCGATAGAGGGCGTCGCCGAGGCGAGGACGACGGGAAACTTGCCGAGCGAGCCGCGCGCCACCGCCATGTCGCGGGCGTTGTAGATCACCCCCTCCTCCTGCTTGTAGGAGGCGTCGTGCTCTTCGTCGACGACGATGAGGCCAAGATCGGCATAAGGCAGGAACAGCGCCGAGCGGGCGCCGACCACCACCTTCGCCCGGCCCTCGGCGACCGAGCGCCAGGTCTGCCGGCGCGCGGCCTTCTTCACTTCCGAATGCCACACCGCCGGAGCGGCGCCGAAACGCCGGCGGAAGCGCTCGAACCATTGCGCCGACAAGGCGATCTCGGGCAACAACACGAGGATCTGGCGGCCGCGGCGCAGCGCCTCGGCGACGGCCTCGAAATAGACTTCGGTCTTGCCGGCGCCGGCGACGCCTTCAAGCAGCGCGACCGCGAAATCGGCCGCCGCCACCAAGCGGCGAAGCTCGGCCGCGGCCATGGCCTGGACATCGGACAAGGGCAGCGCGGGGAGATCGGCGTCAGGGGCCGACGGCGCGTCGGCGGCGCGCGGCGCGCCAACGGCCGCGAGCGCGCCGGCCGCCGCCAAGCCCCGGATCACGCCCGGCCCGACATTGGCCAGGGCGGCGAGATCGCCGAGGCGGCGCGCGGCGCCTGCAGCCGCTTCCAGAACCCGCGCCCGCGCCGGGGTCAAACGCTGCGGCTTGACGCCGCTCGCGCGGTAGAGGGTTTCGCCGGCCTCCGGCGCGAGCGCTGACGGCTCGCTCATGGCGAGCTTCAGCACGGCCCCCGGCGACGACAAGGTATAGGCCGCGACCCAATCGATGAAGCGTCGGTTCTCGGCCGAGAGCGGCGGGCAATCGAGCCGGCCGAGCAGCGGCTTCAGCTTGGCCTCGGGCAGATCGGCGTCACCCGGCCCCCACACCACGCCGGCCTCGGTGCGGCCACGGAAGGGCACGGAAACGAAGTCGCCGGGCGCGGGTACGTCGACGCCGGGCGCGACGCGATAATCGAACGGCCCCGGCACCGCGAGCGGCAGGAGCACGCCGAGGCGGGAAAGCAGACCGTTGGCGGAGGCTGAGGGCATGGGCTACACTTTAGCGAAGGAAACGAGTCACCACCACGCCGCGGCCCATCTCGGTCGCCCGCTTTCGCCATCCCGGCCACCGCCGCCATTCAGGAACGCGCTTATGAAATTCTTCGTCGATACCGCCGACACCAGCGAAATCGCCGATCTGGCCGCGACCGGCCTCGTCGACGGCGTCACCACAAACCCGTCGCTGGTGATGAAGTCCGGGCGGCCGATGCGCGAGGTGATCGGCGAGATCTGCGCCCTGGTTGAGGGGCCGGTGAGCGCCGAGGTCACGGCGGTGGACTACGATGCCATGGTCAAGGAGGGCCGCTACCTCGCCGAAATCGCCGAGAACGTCTGCGTCAAGGTGCCGCTCACCATGCCCGGGCTGAAGACCTGCAAGACGCTTTCGAAGGCCGGCATCAAGGTCAACGTCACGCTCTGCTTCTCGGCCGCGCAGGCGATCCTCGCCGCCAAGGCCGGCGCCACCTTTGTCTCGCCCTTCGTCGGCCGACTCGACGACATCGGCGAGGACGGCATGCGCCTGATCGCCGATATCGTCACCATCTACGACCAGTACGACCACTTCCGCACCGAGGTTCTGGTCGCCTCGGTGCGCCACCCGATGCATGTGGTGGAGGCGGCGCGGCTCGGCGCCGACGTGGTGACGCTGCCGCCCGACGTGATGCGCAAGCTCGCCCAGCACCCGCTCACCGACAAGGGCCTCGCGGCCTTCCTCGCCGATTGGCAGAAGACCGGCCAATCGATCCTGCCGTCCTGATCCGCCCTTGCGCCCGCGGCCGGCCGGACACGGATTGACCCGCCGCCCGAAGGCCGTGCCGTGAAGCCGCCCGCCACGCCCTACGCCGCCGACCCGGCACTCAGTCGGGCGGTGGCGGAATGGCTGGAGTGGCTCGCGGACGAGCGCCGCGCCTCGCCCAAGACCGTCATCGCCTATACGCAGGATTTCCGTGCCTTCCTGCGGTTTCTGAGCGGTCATTTCGGCGGGCCACCCGGTCTCGCCGATCTCGCCAAGGTGACGCCGGCCGACGTCCGGAGCTTTCTCGCCCAGCGTATGCACGAGGGCCTCTCGCCGGCCTCGAACGCGCGCGCGATCTCGACACTCAGAAGCTTGTTCCGCCGCCTGGCGCGGCGCGACCTGATCGAGAACGCGGCCTTCGAGGCGATCCGGCCACCGAAACTGCCGAAGAACCTGCCACGGCCCTTGAGCGCGGATGCGGCGCGCGACGTCATCGCCGAGGCCGGCGCGCCGGACACGCGCCGCGCGCCCTGGATCGCCGCGCGCGACACCGCGCTCTTTACGCTTCTCTACGGCTGCGGCCTGCGCATCGCCGAGGCCTTGAGCCTGAACGGCGGCGAAGCGCCGACGGGCGAGGTGCTGATCGTGCTCGGCAAGGGACGGAAGGAGCGACACGTCCCGGTTCTGCCGGTCGTGCGCGCGGCGCTCGCCGCCTATGTCGCGATTTGCCCCTATCCGATCGGCCGGCTCGATCCGCTGTTTCGCGGCGCCCGCGGCAAGCGGCTCGATGCCGCGGTCGCCGAGCGCGAGATGCGGCGCATCCGCGTCCGGCTCGGGCTTTCCGAGCGGGCGACGCCGCATGCGCTCCGCCACAGCTTCGCCACGCATCTGCTGGAAGCCGGCGGCGATCTCCGCACCATTCAGGAACTCTTGGGCCACGCCTCGCTGTCCACCACGCAGCGCTACACGGCGGTGGACGCGGAACGCCTCTACAGCGTCTACGCCGCCGCCCATCCCCATGCCGGCGGCAAGAAGAACTGACGCAGGCGGCAGCGCGCCGTTTCCGGCGCCGACGAAGGCGCTCTAGATGTGGATGGCGCGGCCGGCGACCGCGAGCGCCGCCTCGCGCACCGCTTCGGTCAGCGTCGGGTGGGCGTGCGAGGTGCGGGCGATATCTTCGGCCGAGGCGCCGAATTCGATCGCCAGCACCAGCTCCTGGATCAGCGTGCCGGCGTCCGGCCCGATGATGTGGGCGCCCAAGATGCGGTCGGTCGCGGCATCGGCCAGAATCTTCACTTGGCCGTCGGTCGCCGCCATGGCGCGAGCGCGGCCGTTGGCGCTGAAGGGGAACTTGCCGACCTTATAGGCGACGCCCGCGGCCTTCAGCTGCTCCTCGGTCTTGCCGACGCTGCCGATCTCGGGCCAGGTATAGACCACGCCCGGAATGGCGTCGTAATTGATCTCGGGCTTCTGCCCGGCGATGATCTCCGCGCAGGCGGCGCCTTCGTCTTCCGCCTTATGCGCCAGCATCGGCCCGACCACCACGTCGCCGATGGCATAAATGCCGGCGGCGGAGGTGCGGAAATTGTGATCGATCGCGATGCGCCCGCGCTCGTCGAGCTTCACCCCGGCCCTTTCGAGATCGAGGCCACGGGTCAGCGGCCGGCGACCGATCGCCACCAGGACGACGTCGACGGCGAGGCTTTCCGCGGCGCCGCCGGCGGCCGGCGTCAGCCCGAGCGCGACGCCCGCCTTAATTTTCTTCGCTTCCGTCACCTTGGTGCCAAGGCGGAAATTCATGCCCTGCTTTTTCAGGATGCGTTGCGCCTGGGTGGCGATTTCGCTGTCCATGCCGGGCAGGATGCGGTCCAGCACCTCGATCACTGTCACCTCGGCGCCGAGGCGCCGCCACACGGTGCCCATTTCGAGGCCGATATAGCCGGCGCCGATCACCGCCATGGTTTTCGGCACCGCTGGCAGCTTCAGCGCCCCGGTCGAGGTGACGATCTTCTCCTCGTCGATCTCGACGCCTGGCAGCGGCATGGTCTCGGAACCGGTGGCGATGATGATATGCGGCGCGGTGAGCTTGCTTTCGGCGCCGTCGGCGCCCTTGACCAGAACCGTGCCGGACCCGCCGAGCCGGCCCTCGCCCTGAACCCAGGTCACCTTGTTCTTGCGGAACAGGAAGGCGACGCCGTTGACGTTGTCCTGAACGACCTTGTCCTTGCGCGCCAGCATCTGGGAGAGATCGAGCTTCGGTGCCGCCACCGCGACGCCGTGCTGCGCCAAGGCATGGCCCGCTTCCTCGAATACCTCGGAGGATTGCAGCAGCGCCTTCGAGGGGATGCAGCCTACATTGAGGCAAGTACCGCCCAAGGTCGGCAGCTTCTCGACACAAGCGGCCTTCAGCCCGAGCTGGGCGGCGCGGATCGCCGCGACATAGCCGCCCGGCCCGCCGCCGATCACGATGACATCGAAGGCTTGATCGGCCATGACGCGCTCCTTGGAAATCGGATTAGAGGTCGAGCAAAATCCGCTCGGGGTCTTCCAGGCACTCCTTCATCCTGACCAACGCGGTCACGGCCTCGCGGCCGTCGATGATGCGGTGGTCGTAGGACAGCGCCAGATACATCATCGGCCGCACCTCGACCTTGCCGTCCACCACCATGGGACGGTCCTGGATCTTGTGCATGCCGAGAATCGCGGCCTGCGGCGGATTGAGAATCGGCGTCGAGAGCAGCGAGCCGAAAATGCCGCCGTTCGATATGGTGAAGGTGCCGCCTTGCAGCTCGTCGAGCTTGAGCTTGCCGTCGCGGGCGCGCTTGCCGAGATCGTTGATCGTCTTCTCGATATCGGAAAAGCCCATCTGGTCGGCGTCGCGCACCACCGGCACGATCAGCCCCTGCGGCGCCGAAACCGCGACGCCGATGTGATAGTAGTTCTTGTAGACGACATCGTCGCCGTCAATCTCGGCGTTGCAGGCCGGCACGTCCTTCAAGGCGACGATCGCCGCCTTGACGAAGAAGCTCATAAAGCCGAGACGAACGCCATGGCGCTTTTCGAAGGCGTCGCGATAGCGGGCGCGGGCCGCCATCACCGCGCTCATGTCCACCTCGTTGAAGGTGGTGAGCATCGCGGCGGTGTTCTGCGCCTCCTTGAGCCGCTGCGCGATGCGCCGGCGAAGCTGCGACATGCGGACGCGCTCCTCGCGCGCCGCCTCGGGCCGCGGACCCGAGGGCTTGGCCGCGGCCGGCGCGACCGCTGCCGCCGGCGCCGCCGCGAGATGCTCGAGCACGTCGCCCTTGGTGACGCGGCCGCCCTTGCCGGTGCCGGCGATGGCCTGACCTTCGAGCCCCTGTTCCGCGATCATCTTGCGCGCGGCGGGCAAGGCCCCGGCGCCCGCGGCGGGTTGCGGCGCCGGTTGGGCGGCGGGTTGCGGCGCCGGTTGCGGCGCTGCCGCCGGCTTGGCCGCGGCCGGCTTGGCGCTCGGCGCGGCGCCTTCCTTGATCGCGCCGATCACCGCGCCGACCGTGACGGTGGCGCCGGCATCGGCCTTGATTTCCTCGAGCACGCCAGCAGCGGTGGCGTTGACCTCGATCGCGACCTTGTCGGTCTCGAGCTCCAACAGCGGCTCGTCCATGGCGACGGCGTCGCCGACTTTCTTGAACCACTGGTGGATGATCGCTTCGCTGATCGATTCCCCCATAGCGGGGACGCGGATTTCTACCGTCATGGCCTCCCTCTATCCGAGCAGCGCGTCTTCCACGAGCGTCGTCTGCTCGAGCAAATGTTTGCGATAAAGCCCGGTCGCCGGCGCCGCCGATTCGGCGCGGCCGGCATAGCGGGCGCGTTTGACCTTGGCTCCGACGGCGGTCAGCACCTGTTCGATGCGCGGCTCGACGAAGAAGAAGGCGCCCATGTTTCGCGGCTCTTCCTGGCACCACACGATCTGCTCGGCCTTCGTCGCCTTGGCGAGCTGCGCCGCCAGGGCATCATCCGGGAAGGGATAGAGCTGCTCGAGCCGGATCAACGTGGTGTCCTTGACCTCGTGCTTTTCCATCGCATCGAGAAGGTCGAAATAGATCTTGCCGGCGCACATCACCACGCGCTTCGCGGTGCCGGACGACGCCGGCGTGGCGAGCACGCGATGGAAGCTCGTGCCGGTCGCAAGCTCGTCCAGGGTCGAGACCGCGAGCTTGTGCCTGAGCAGCGACTTCGGCGTCATCATCACCAGGGGCTTGCGGAACTTGCGCAGCATCTGGCGGCGCAGAACGTGGAAATGCTGCGCCGGCGTGGTGACGTTGACGACCTGGATGTTGCCTTCCGCCGAGAGCTGCAGATAGCGCTCGAGGCGAGCCGAGGAATGTTCCGGCCCGGCGCCCTCGTAGCCGTGCGGCAGCATCATCACCAAGCCGGTCATGCGCTGCCACTTCGCCTCGGAGGACGTGATGAACTGGTCGATCAGGACCTGGGCGCCGTTGGCAAAATCGCCGTACTGCGCCTCCCAGATCACCAGCGCGCGCGGCTCGGCGGTGCTGTAGCCGTATTCGAAGCCGAGCACGGCGGCTTCCGACAGCAGCGAATCGTGAACCTCGAAGCGCGCCTGGTCGTCGCTCAGATTGTCGAGCGGGATGTAGCGGCTCTCGTCCTCCTGGTCAATCAGCACCGCGTGGCGCTGCGAGAAGGTGCCTCGACCCGAATCCTGGCCCGACAGGCGCACCGGATAGCCCTCGCGCAGCAAGCTGCCGAAGGCCAGCGCCTCGCCGGTGGCGAAATCGAGTCCCCGTCCGCTCTCGATGGCCTCGGTCTTGCCGCGGAAGAGGCGCTGCAGGGTGCGATGGAGATGGAAGCCATCCGGCACCTGGTAGAGGCGATGGCCGATATCGCGGAGCGTCTCGGGCGCGACGCCCGTGTTGCCGTCGGCGGCGCCTTTCGGCGCCACCTCGAAGCCGCTCCAGCGGCCTTCCAGCCAGTCGGCCTTATTGGGACGATAGGTCCGCGCCGCGTCGAAGTCCTTTTCCATCGTCTCGCGCATTTCCGCGGCGATGGCCTCGGCCCCGGCCTCGTCCACCAGCCCTTCCGAGATCAGCTTGCCGGTGTAGATCTGCCGCGTCGTCGGATGCTTGGCGATGGTGCGGTACATCAAGGGCTGGGTGAACGCCGGCTCGTCGGACTCGTTATGCCCGTGCCGACGGTAGCAGAACATGTCGATGACGACGTCTTTGTGGAACTTCTGGCGGAACTCGGTCGCCACCTTGGCCACATGCACGACCGCTTCCGGATCGTCGCCGTTGACATGGAAGATCGGCGCCTGGACCGTCTTCGCGCCGTCGCTCGGATAAGGCGAGGAGCGCGAATAGTTCGGGCTTGTGGTGAAGCCGATCTGGTTGTTGACGATGAAATGGATGGTGCCGCCGGTGCGGTAGCCGCGAAGCTCGGAGAGGCCGAAGCACTCGGCGACCAGACCCTGGCCGGCGAAGGCGGCGTCGCCGTGCATGAGCACGGCCAGCGCCTGGGTGCGCTCGGTGTCGCCGAACTCGGTCTGCTTGGCGCGCACCTTGCCCAGCACCACCGGGTCCACCGCCTCGAGATGGGAGGGGTTCGAGGCCAGCGAGAGATGCACGCGGTTGCCGTCGAACTCGCGGTCGGAAGACGTGCCGAGATGGTACTTCACGTCGCCGGAACCGTGCAGCGTGTCGGGCGGCGCGTTGCCCTCGAATTCCGAGAACACGGCGCGGTACGATTTCGACATCACCGACGTCAGGACGTTGAGCCGGCCGCGGTGCGGCATACCGATGACGATCTCGCGCACGCCGAGCTGGCCGCCGCGCTTGATGATCTGCTCCATGGCCGGAATCAGCGCCTCGCCGCCCTCGAGCCCGAAACGCTTGGTCGCGGTGTACTTGACCTGGCAGAAATGCTCGAAATCCTCGGCCTGCACCAGCTTGCGCAGGATCGCAATCTTGCCTTCCGGCGTGAACGAGACTTCCTTGTCGCGGCCCTCCATGCGCTCCTGGATCCAGAGCTTCTGCTCCGGATGGTAGATGTGCATGTACTCGACGCCGATGGTGCTGCAATAGGTGCGGCGCAGAATTGCCAGAATTTCGCGCAGCGTCGCCTGCTCGAGCCCGAGCATGTTGTTGATGAAGAGCATGCGGTCCATGTCGGCCTCGGTGAAGCCGTAGGACGCAGGATCGAGCTCGGGATGGGGCTTCGGCGCCTCAAGGCCGAGCGGATCAAGGTTGGCGATGAGATGGCCGCGAATGCGATAGGCGCGGATCATCATCACCGCGCGGATGGCGTTCAGCGTCTCTTCGTGGACGGCGGCGCCGTTTGCGACCGCCTTCGCCGCCGCCTTCGCGGCATGGCCGTCGGGACCGAGCACGCCGGCCTCGTCGAGAAGGTCGAAGCCGTTGATCCGCCGCCAGGAGGGGCCTTTCTGCTCGCGCTCGATGGTGCCGAAATCGTCACCGAGCCCGGCGAAGAACTGCCGCCAGCTCTCGTCGACCGATTGCGGGTCGCGAAGATACGCGAGATAGAGCTGCTCGATGAAACCGCCGTTCCCACCGTACAGGAACGATGTGACGTCCAGCTGCCTTGTCATATGCGGAATGCGCCGCGCCTTCCGGCCGGCGTCCTTCTCTGTCAACGTCCAGGCGGCGCGACCCGGCGCCGGCGGACTATGATGTCACCCCTGCATGACCTTCAGCATGGTCTCGCCGAGCGAGGCCGGGGAATCCGCGACAACGATACCGGCGCTGCGCATCGCCTCGATCTTGTCCTCGGCGCCGCCCTTGCCGCCCGCGACGATGGCACCCGCGTGTCCCATGCGGCGGCCCTTCGGCGCAGTGCGGCCGGCGATGAAGCCAACGACCGGCTTCTTGCGCCGCGCGCTACGCAGGAACGCCGCCGCGTCTTCCTCCGCTGAGCCGCCGATCTCGCCGATCATGATCATGCCCTCGGTGGCATCGTCGCGGAGAAACATTTCCAAACAGTCAATAAAGTTCGTGCCGTTCACCGGATCGCCGCCGATGCCGACGCAGGTCGACTGGCCGAGGCGAACGGCCGTGGTCTGCGCCACCGCCTCGTAGGTGAGCGTGCCGGAACGCGAGACGATGCCGATCTTGCCCGGCAGATGGATATGGCCCGGCATGATGCCGATCTTGCAGGCGCCCGGCGTGATGACGCCGGGGCAGTTGGGGCCAATGAGGCGCGACTTCGAGCCCACCATCGCCCGCTTCACCCGCACCATATCGACCACCGGAATGCCCTCGGTGATGCAGATGATGAGCTCGATGCCGGCATCGACCGCCTCGAGAATGGCGTCGGCCGCATAGGGCGGCGGCACGTAGATCACCGAGGCATCAGCCTTGGTCGCCGCAGCCGCCTCGGCCACGGTATCGAACACCGGCAGGTCGAGATGGGTCTCGCCGCCTTTGCCGGGGGTGACGCCGCCCACCACCTTGGTGCCATAGGCGATCGCCTGCTCGGAATGGAAGGTACCCTGAGTTCCGGTGAAGCCTTGGCAGATCACCCGGGTCGAGGCATCGACGAGGATCGACATTACGCGGCCTCCCGCACTGCACGCACAATCTTGTCGGCGGCGTCAGCCAGGCTGTCGGCCGAAGTGATGGGCAAACCGCTTTCGGCGAGAAGCTTCTTGCCCTGCGCGACGTTGGTGCCCTCGAGGCGAACCACGAGCGGCACGTGCAGCGACACCTCGCGGGCCGCCGCGATCACGCCTTCGGCGATCACGTCGCAGCGCATGATGCCGCCGAAGATGTTGACCAGGATGCCTTCGACATTGGCATCGGAGAGGATGATCTTGAACGCGGTGGTTACCCGCTCGCGCGTCGCGCCGCCGCCGACATCGAGGAAATTCGCCGGCGTCGCGCCATAGAGCTTGATGATGTCCATGGTCGCCATGGCAAGGCCGGCGCCGTTCACCATGCAGCCGATGTTGCCGTCGAGCTTGATGTAGTTGAGGCCGTGCTTGGCGGCCTCGAGCTCGGACGGATCTTCCTCGTCCGGGTCGCGCAGTTCCTCGACCGCGCGCTGGCGGAATAGCGCGTTGTCGTCGAAGCCGACCTTGGCGTCAAGCGCCAGCACCTCGCCCTGTTTCGTCACCGCCAGCGGATTGATTTCCGCCACCGACATGTCGAGACCGACGAAGGCAGCGTAAAGCCCCTCGACGAACTTCACCGCGGCGGCGTGCTCGCGGCCCTTGAGCCCAAGGGCGAAGGCGACGCGTCGGGCGTAGAAGGGCTGCATGCCGACGGCGGGATCGATGGCGAGGCGGAAGATCTTGTCCGGATCGCGCGCCGCCACCTCCTCGATCTCCATGCCGCCCTCGGTCGAGGCGATCACGGTGATGCGGCCGGTGGCGCGATCTATCAAGAGGCCGACGTAGAGCTCGCGAGCGATGTCGCAACCGTCCTCTACGTAGACGCGGCGGACGACGCGGCCGGCCGGGCCAGTCTGCGGCGTCACCAGGGTCATGCCAAGAATTTGCTCGGAAAGCAACTTTACCTCGTCGATCGAGCGGGCGAGTTTGACGCCGCCGCCTTTGCCGCGGCCGCCGGCGTGGATTTGCGCCTTGACGACCCAGACCGGACCGCCGAGTTGGCGGGCGCCGGCAACGGCTTCCTCGGGGGTATAAGCAACTTGGCCGCGAAGCACGTTGACCCCATAGCGAGAGAGCAACTGCTTCGCCTGATATTCATGAATATTCATTGCATCTTCTTGATGATCATGGCTGGCGGTAACTAACGCTCAACTCAGCCCGAGCGGCCGGGCGACCGCGATCGGGCAGTTATAGCACCCCGGGTTCGGGGCGCAACCCGAAATGCCGTTATTTTCCCGCGAGATTCGGCGCAATTTTTAGGCAGGCGTCGATCAGGCCGCGAACCGCGCCGACGGAAGCGTCGAACGCCGCCTTCTCGTCGCCATCGAGCGCGATCTCCATGACCCGCTCGACGCCGCCGGCACCGATCACCACCGGCACGCCGACATAGATGTCCTTCACGCCGTACTGGCCCGACAGATAGGCCGCGCAAGGCAGAACCCGCTTCTTGTCGGCGAGATAGCTTTCCGCCATGCGGATCGCCGAGGACGCCGGCGCGTAGAAGGCGGAGCCGGTCTTGAGCAAGCCGACGATCTCGGCGCCGCCGCCGCGGGTGCGGGTGACGATCTCGTCGACCTTGGCCTGGGAAATCCAGCCCATGCGGATGAGATCGGGAAGCGGCACGCCGGCGACGGTGGAATAGCGCGCGAGCGGCACCATGCTGTCGCCATGGCCGCCGAGCACGAAGGCCGAGACGTCCTCGACCGAAACGTTCATCGCATCGGCCAGGAAATAGCGGAAGCGGCCGGAATCCAGCACCCCGGCCATGCCGACCACCTTGTTGGCCGGCAGGCCGCAAGCCTGGCGCAGCACCCAGACCATGGCGTCGAGCGGGTTGGTGATGCAGATGACGAAGGCGTTCGGTGCGTATTTGGCGATGCCCTGGCCGACCGATTGCATGACCTTGATGTTGGTGCCGAGCAGATCGTCGCGGCTCATGCCGGGCTTGCGGGCGATGCCGGCGGTCACGATGATGACGTCCGCGCCGGCGATATCGGCATAGTCGTTGGCGCCCTTGAGGCGCGCCGTGAAGCCCTCGATCGGGCCGGCTTCCGCGATATCCAGCGACTTGCCCTGGGGCAGGCCTTCGACAATGTCGAACAAGACGACGTCGCCAAGCCCCTTCAGGACCGCGAGATGGGCCAGGGTGCCGCCGATATTGCCGCCACCAATCAGTGCAATTTTGCTCCGCGCCATGAATTTTCTCCCGAACACAAGCCTGCAAACCAGGCCCCGATGGATGTCGCGCGGTGTAACGCCAATCGCGGCAAAGAGCAAGGGCCGCAGAAAAACCGCCCTCGCCGCAGAAAAACCGCGGCGCGCGCGCCGTATTTCCTGCGCCGGGCTTGCACCGCGCCGGAGGCGAGGCTTTACTAACGGCGGATCGGATCAGCCGCAAACAGGGAGAACGCCATGAGCAAGGACATCGGTCATTTTATCGGCGGCAAGCGGGTTGCCGGGCAAAGTGGCCGGTTCGGCGAGGTCTTCAACCCGACCACCGGCGAGGCCGCCGGCCGGGTCGCCTTCGCCAGCAAGGCGGAAATGGATGCCGCCGTCGCAAGTTCGCTCGAGACGCTTCCGGCCTGGGCCGCGACCTCGCCCGTGCAGCGCGCCCGCGTCATGTTTAAATATAAAGAGTTGATCGAACAGAACATGGACGCGCTCGCCCGCATGATCTCGGACGAGCACGGCAAGGTGCTGAGCGACGCCAAGGGCTCGGTCCAACGCGGCCTCGAAGTGGTGGAATTCGCCTGCGGCATCCCGCATTTCATGAAGGGCGACTTCTCGGAGGGCGTGTCGCGCGGCATCGACATGTATTCGCTGCGCCAGCCCTTGGGCGTCGTCGCCGGCATCACGCCGTTCAACTTCCCGGCCATGGTGCCGATGTGGATGTATGCCATCGCCATCGCCTGCGGCAACACCTTCATCCTCAAGCCCTCGGAGAAGGACCCCTCCTGCCCGATGCGCCTAGCCGAGTTGATGACGGAAGCGGGCGCGCCGGCCGGCGTCCTGAATTGCGTCAACGGCGACAAGGAAGCGGTGGACGCGATCCTCGACGACCCGCGCATCCAGGCGGTGAGCTTCGTCGGCTCGACCCCGATCGCGCGCCACATCTACGCCACCGCCGCCGCCCGCGGCAAGCGGGTGCAGGCCATGGGCGGCGCCAAAAACCACATGATCGTCATGCCGGATGCCGATCTCGACCAGGCGGTCGACGCGCTGATGGGCGCGGGTTACGGCTCGGCCGGCGAGCGCTGCATGGCGGTCTCGGTCGCCGTGCCGGTGGGCGAGAAAACCGCCGCGGCGCTGGTCGAGCGGCTGACGCCGCGGGTGCGGGCGCTGAAAGTCGGCCCCTCGACGGCGCCGGAATCCGAAATGGGGCCGCTGGTGACGCGCCAGCATCTCGACAAGGTCCGCGGCTATGTCGAGATCGGCGTCAAGGAAGGGGCCGAGCTCGTAGTCGACGGCCGCGATCTCTCGCTCCAGGGTTACGAGAGCGGCTATTTCATGGGCGGCTGCCTGTTCGATCACGTCACGCCCGGGATGCGCATCTATGCCGAGGAGATCTTCGGTCCGGTGCTCTCGGTGGTGCGGGCGAAGAACTTCGACGAGGCCTTGCGGCTGCCGAGCGATCACGAATTCGGCAACGGCGTCGCGGTGTTCACCCGCGACGGCGACACGGCGCGGGAATTCGCCAGCCGGGTGCAGGTCGGGATGGTCGGGGTCAACGTGCCGATCCCGGTGCCGCTCGCCTTTCACAGCTTCGGCGGCTGGAAGAACTCGGCCTATGGCGACACCAATCAGTACGGCACCGAGGGGGTCAAGTTCTACACCAAGATCAAGACCGTGACCTCGCGCTGGCCGACCGGGCTCCGGAGCGGCGCCGAGTTCGCCATGCCGATCCTGAAATAACGCCGCTGCCAAGCGGCGCGGCCCGGAAACGGCGCGGCCCGGAAACGGCGCGGGCCCCGGAATCCCCGGGGCCCGCGTTTTTTTCCTTGGCCCTGGAACTCCCAGGGCCCGCGCTTTTTTCCGCCTGGGCTCAGGCGCTCGGCGCCGTCGCCGCGAGCGAGGGCCGCTTGGCGAAGGTCTCAAACCAGGCGGCAAGCTTCGGCCGGCCTTGGCGCCAGGCGTCGTCGGGGAAGCGGAAGTCGAGATAGCCGACGGCGCAGGCGACCGCGATGGTGCCGATATTGAAGCCCTCGAGCTTGTCCGCCATGGTCTCGAGCGCGTCGAGCGTCTGGCTCATCGAGCGCTTGTAGAGGCCGAGCTGCGCTTCCGATTGCAGTGCCGCGGGGCGCAGGCTTTCCTGGCGGCGCGGCACCGCGGCATCGAGAATGCCGTCGGCCATGGCCTGCAATTTCAGCGCCCCGAAGCGCGCCGGCCCGCTCGCCGGAAAGAGCTTCGGGCCGGGATGATCGGTGGCGTCGAGGTATTCCGCGATCACCGGGCTGTCGAACAGCACCTCGCCGTCGTCCAGCACCAGCGCCGGGATGCGCTGCAGCGGATTGACCTTGCCGTAGGCGGCGTCGCCCCGCGGATCGGTGGGGACGAGATTGAGCGCGATGCCGCATTCCTGGGCGACCACGCGGACCTTGCGGGCATAGGGCGAGGCCGGCGAATGATAGAGCTTCATTGCTTGGTTCTTTCCTTGATGGAATCCGAAGATGGTCGGGGGTGAGGGAGGTGCGCCCGCGCGCGCCTTTAGAAACGGTCCTTGCGGGCGCGGGTTTCGGCGAAGACCGCGACCGCGTCGGCGCCTTCGAGATGAAGCGTGCGCCGCAGGTCGGGACTGTCCGGCCTGAGGAAGGGGTTGGTCGCCCGTTCCTCGGCCAGGGTCGAGGGCACCGTCGGCAGGCCTTGCCCGCGCCGCCTGGCGATCGCCTCGGCGCGGGCCTTCAAGGCCGCGTTGCCGGGCTCGACAGTAAGCGCGAAGCGGGCATTGGCGGCGGTGTATTCATGGGCGCAATAGACCTGGGTGTCGTCGGGGAGCGCCGCCAGCTTGCTCAGGCTCGCCCACATTTGCGCCGGCGTGCCCTCGAACAGCCGGCCGCAACCGAGCGCGAACAGCGTGTCGCCGCAAAACAACGCCGCGGCGGCGGGAAACCAATAAGCGATATGGCCCCGGGTGTGGCCCGGCACGTCGAAGACCTTGGCCTCGAAGCCGCCGAAGCGATAGCTGTCGCCCTCGCCGACTTCGACGTCGATACCCGGAATGCGGGCGGCATCGGCGCGCGGGCCGACTATGGTGCAGCCGGTTTTCCGCTTCAGCTCCAGATTGCCGCCGACATGATCGCCATGGTGATGGGTGTTCAGAATATGGCTGAGCCGCCAGCCTTCCGCGTCGAGCCGCGCCACCACCGGATCGACCACGGCGGGATCGACGACCCCGGTGGCCCCGCTTTGCGGGTCGTGGATCAGATAGACGTAATTATCGTTCAGAACCGGAATCTGGCGGATCTGAAGTTCGTGCATCGCCGGCGTGTCCATGGCGAGAGCATAGCATCGCGGCGAAAAGTGCCAACCCGCTTCGCGCCCCATGGCCGCCGCGCGCGGCGAAGAAAGCCCCGCCGCCCGCCGCGCCAAGGCGGCGGCCTTCGTGCTAAGCTTCCCCAATGCGGCCCGACGTCACCGATCTGCACGAATTCTACGGCACCCCGCTCGGCCAGCGCATGCGCCGGGCCTTGCGCCGGCGCATCCGCGAGATCTGGCCGAACCTCGCCGAGCAGCGCCTGCTTGGACTCGGCTATGCGGTGCCCTATCTCCGCCCCTTCGGCGAGGAAGCCGAGCGCGTGCTGGCGCTGATGCCAGCGAGCCAGGGCGTGATGCATTGGCCGCGCGAGGGGCCGAGCCTCACGGCGCTGGTCGACGAAACCGAGCTGCCGCTCGCCGATTACTCGATCGATCGCGTGCTTCTGGTGCATTGCCTCGAAACCGCGGAGCCGAGCGGCCCGCTGCTGCGCGAAATCTGGCGCGTGCTGGCGCCGGGCGGACGGCTTCTCGTCGTGGTGCCGAACCGCAGCGGGCTTTGGGCCCGTTTCGAGCACACTCCCTTCGGCCAGGGCCGGCCCTATTCCCAGAGCCAACTTTCGCGGCTGCTGCGCGACAACGATTTCTCGCCGCTGTTCTCGGCGAGCGCCGTGTTTTTACCGCCGAGCCACCGGCGCACGCTGTTGCGCATGGCGCCGGCCTTCGAGCGCTTCGGCCGCCGCTGGGGCAGCCGCGTCGCCGGCGTCATCATGGCCGAGGCGGTCAAGCAGGTTTACGCGGTGACGCCGCTCGCCGCCCAGCGCCGCCGCCGCCGCCGGCTGATGCGGGCGATCCGGCCGGCGCCCGCGACCCGCAGCCGGACCGAGAGCTAGCCGAGCGAACAGGAGACCCCATGAGCGTACGCGACATCCAGGCCTTGACCTTCGACGTCTTCGGCACCGTGGTCGATTGGCGCGGCAGCATTATCCGCGCCGGCGCGGCGCTCGGCCGCGAGCTCGGGCGCGAGGCCGATTGGCCCGGCCTCGCCGATGCCTGGCGCGCGCTCTACCAGCCGGCGATGGCCAAGGTGCGCGAGGGCAGCCGGCTTTGGACCCGGCTCGACGACCTGCATCGCGAGAACCTGATCGAAATTCTCCCGCGCTTCGGCCTCGGCGATCTCGACCCGGCCGCGATCGAGCGGCTGAACCGCGCCTGGCACGCGCTCGATCCCTGGCCGGACGCGGTCGCGGGCCTGACCCGGCTCAAGCGGCGGTTCATCTTATCGACGCTCTCGAACGGCGACGTCGCGATTCAAGTCCGCCTCGCGCGCCACGGCGGCCTGCCGTGGGACTTCGCCTTCGGCGCCGAGCTCGCGCAAAGCTTCAAGCCCGATCCCAAGGTCTATCGGAAGGCCGCTCAACTGCTCGGCCTCAAGCCCGAGCATTGCCTGATGGTGGCGGCGCATCCCGCCGATCTAGACGCCGCGCGAACGCAAGGCTTAGGCACCGCCTATGTCCACCGGCCGCTCGAATACGGCGCCGCGCGGGCGCGGCCGATGCCGCAGACAGATTTCGATTACGCGGTCGAAAGCTTCACCGAACTGGCTGACACGCTCGGCTGCTAGCGCACGATGTTTTAGGTCGGCTCGATCCAAAATCATGCCCGTACGCGGCTCCAAGGAGCCGGGACATCTTCTAGGCGCTCGGCTTGCCGTTCTTGCGCAGCAAACAGACGCTTTGCTCGGCGAGAAGATTGGCAAACAGCCCGCTCGAGCCGAGCAGGCCCTTCTGGCCGTAGCCGTCGACCGAAAAGCGGTTTTCCACCGTGATGCCGAGATCGTCGCACAGCGAGACGAAATCCTCGATGGTGCAGAAATGGCTGTTCGGGGTCTCGAACCAGGGCTGGTTTATGGCCGCGGTGAGCGGCATGCGGCCGTGCCACAGCAGGCTGAGGCGCACCTTCCAATAGCCGAAATTCGGGAACGATACGATGGCGTGCCTGCCGATGCGCAACAGCTCGAGCAGCACCTCGCGCGGGTTGCGCGTCGCCTGCAACGTCTGGCTCAAAATGACGAAGTCGAAGGCGCCGGTCGGATAGTTGCGAAGATCGGTGTCGGCGTCGCCCTGGATCACCGCGAGGCCGCGGGCGACGCAGGCGTTCACGCCGTCCTGGCCGATCTCGATGCCGCGGGCGTCGACCGCCTTGTTCTTGGCCAGGTATTCGAGCAGCGCGCCGTCGCCGCAGCCGACGTCGAGCACGCGGCTGCCCGGCGTCACCATGCCGGCGATCAGCAGAAGATCGACGCGGATATCGCCGGCCCGGGCGGCGCCGCTGCTGCGCGATGTCGCGGCCACTAGGGTTTCTTCAGCCCGCGATGCTCTGCCGCGCCGTTGAGAAAGCCGGAGAGCGTGTTGAACAACTCGGGCTCGTCGAGCAGGAAGGCGTCGTGGCCCTTGTCGGTCTCGATCTCGACGAAGCTGACGTTGGCGGCGACCGCGTTCAAGGCGTGGACGATGGTGCGGCTTTCCGAGGTCGGGAACAGCCAGTCCGAGGTGAAGCTGACGGCGCAGAAACGGGTTGGCGTGCCGATGAAGGCGTTGGCGAGCTTGCCCTCATGCTCGGCGGCGAGGTCGAAATAGTCCATCGCGCGCGTGATGTAGAGATAGGAATTGGCGTCGAAGCGATCGACGAAGGTGCTGCCCTGGTGGTGGAGGTAGCTTTCCACTTCGAATTCCGGCAATTGCGGCCCGAGCCGGTAGGTGACGTGATCGCCGCCGCGCAGCGAGCGCCCGAACTTGCGGTGCAGCGCCGCCTCCGAGAGATAGGTTATATGGGCGGCCATGCGCGCGACCGCGAGCCCGGCGCGCGGCACCGTGCCTTCCTCCAGATAATTGCCGTGCCGCCAGTTGGGATCGGCCATGATCGCCTGGCGGCCAACCTCGTGGAAGGCGATATTCTGCGCCGAATGGCGCGCGGCGGCGGCGATCGGCACCGCGGCGAAGACACGCTTCGGAAAGCTCGCCGCCCATTGCAGCACCTGCATGCCGCCCATGGAGCCGCCAATAACGCAGAACAGATCCGGAATGCCGAGATGATCGAGCAGCATCGCCTGCGCCCGCACCATGTCGCCGATGGTGACCACCGGAAACGTCAGGCCATAGGTGCGGCCGGTGGCGGGATCGACCTCCTTCGGGCCGGTGGTTCCCATGCAGCTCGCCAGCACGTTGGAAGAAATGACGAAAAAGCGATCGGTGTCGATCACCTTGCCGGGCCCGACCATGAGCGACCACCAGCCGGGCTTGCCGGTGAGCGGGTGGCGGGAGGCGGCGTGCTGATCGCCGGTCAGGGCATGGCAGACGAGAATGGCGTTGCGGCGCTCGGCGTCCAGTTGGCCATAGGTTTCATAGGCGATCGTGATCGGCCCGAGCTCGACGCCGCAGTCGAGACGCAGAGTTCCGAGGGTCACCGATTTTCCCGCTGCCGGCACCGTGGCTGCGTGCTTCAATTCGCCCATGGCGGTGAGCCGCCTCAATTGCCGCAAAAAGCAAGCAGATTGCTAGGATCGGGGCCGGGTCCTGTCAACGTTTTCTTTGCTTTTGGCAGAAGCCCGCACTAGTAATATGGCCTTGCCAATAGCGACCCGGATTTCCCACCCATGACCGCTGGACCGGACGGCCTCGACGCGCTGCGCCGCGAGATCGACGCGCTGGATGACCGCATGCACGAGCTCTTGATGGCGCGGGCGGAAGTCGTCGAACGCATCTTCGCCGTGAAAAGCAACCAGGGAAGCGGCAAGATCTACCCCGGCCGGGAGGCGCGGATCCTGCGCCGGCTTCTTGCCCGCCACCACGGCCGCCTGCCGAAACCGGTGATCGCGCGCGTCTGGCGCGAGCTCTTGAGCGCCTTCGGCCGCATGCAACAGCCCTTCGCGGTCGCCGTTCTGGCGCCCGAGCGCTCGGTCAGCTATTGGGACTTGGCGCGGGGCCATTTCGGCTCGTCGACGCCGACCACGTTGCACCGCTCGGCGCAAAACGTCTTAAGCGCGGTGATGGAGACCCCGGGCCTGATCGGCGTCCTGCCGGTACCGCAAGAGGACGAAACCGATCCCTGGTGGCCGAAGCTGGTCGGCGATATGCCGCTGCCCCGCGTCGTCACCAAGCTGCCGTTCGTCGCCGAAAGCACCGGCGGACCCGAGAATATCGCCGCCTTCGCCGTCGCCATGATGGAGCCGGAAGCCTCGGGCGAGGATGGCAGCCTGATCGCACTCTCGCTCAAGGGCCCAATCAGCCGCATGCGACTCAACGAGCTACTGCAGCAGGCCGGACTGGCCGGCAAGCACGTGGCGAACACCGGAGAGTGGCACCTGATCGAGGTCGAGGGCTTCGTCACCAAGGGCGACGCCAAGCTAGCCAATCTTTTGAAACACGCCGCCGGCGTGGTCCAACAGGTCACTGCGATCGGCGCCTTTCCGGCGCCCATCCCGGCCCCGCCCCCAGCGCCGGCGAGCGCGCCGACGCCATAACCGCCGGGCGGCGCGAGCGAACAAGGAATTTCCCATGAGCCAGCCCCAACCGCAGGCCGGGATTCTCGACATCGTCCCCTACAAGGGCGGCGAATCCAAGGTCGCAGGCGTCAACCGAATCGTCAAGCTGTCGTCCAACGAATCGCCCTTGGGGCCAAGCCCGAAGGCGATCGCAGCCTACCGCGAACTGGCCGAGCGGCTGCACCGCTATCCCGACGGCGCCTCGACCGAGCTGCGCCGGGCGATCGGCGCCGCCCACGGCCTCGACCCCGAGCGCATCGTCTGCGGCAACGGCTCGGACGATCTGATCGGGCTTCTCGCCCAGGCCTATGCCGGCCAGGGCGACGAGGTGCTCTATAGCGCGCACGGCTTTCTCATGTACCCGATCTCGGCCCGCGCCCAAGGCGCCCGGCCCGTCGCCGCGCCGGAAACCGATTTCCGCGCCGACGTCGACCAGTTGCTGGCGCGGGTCACGGAGCGAACGCGGATTCTGTTCCTCGCCAACCCGAACAATCCGACCGGCACCTACCTGCCGGCGGCGGAAGTGGCGCGGTTGCGGGCAGAACTGCCGGAACACGTGCTGCTCGTGATCGACGCCGCCTATGCGGAATACGTCGCGAACGAAGACTACAGCCCCGGCGTCAAGCTGGTCGACGCCGGCAAGAACACGGTGATGACCCGCACCTTCTCGAAGATCTACGGCCTGGCGGCGCTTCGCGTCGGCTGGGCCTATGGCCCGGAAGAGGTCGTCGCGGTGCTGAACCGAATTCGCGGCGCCTTCAACGTCAATGCCGCCGCGGCCGCCGCCGCGGTCGCCGCGGTCGCCGACCGCGCCCATATCGAGACCGCGCAGCGCCACAACGCGCGCTGGCTGCCCTGGCTCACGCAGGAGGTCGAGAAGCTCGGACTCAAGGTGGTGCCTAGCGTCGGCAATTTCATTCTGATCCGCTTCGCCTCGGCGCAAGCGGCGGCCAAGGCCGATGCCGCCCTGCAACAACGGGGCGTAATCCTGCGCACCATGGGGGCCTATGGCCTGCCCGATTGCCTGCGCGCCACCGTCGGCACCGAGGCGGAAAACCGCATCCTGGTTGAGGCGCTGCGGGACGGCCCGCGATGACCGCGAAGCCGCTCTACGACAAGCTCGCGGTCATCGGCATCGGGCTGATCGGCTCCTCGATCCTGCGCGCGGCGCGGCGGCATAACCTCGCGGCCGCCATCGTCGGTGCCGATCGCTCCGCGGCGGCGCGCAAACGCGTCGCTTCGCTCGGTCTGGTGGACCAGCTGTTCGCCGATCCGGCCGCCGCGGTGAAGGACGCCGATCTCGTCATCCTCTCGGCGCCGGTCGGCGCCTACGGCGAGATCGCCTCCCGGATCGCCCGCCATCTCAAGCCGGGCGCAACCTTGACCGACGTCGGCTCGGTCAAGCAGGCGGTGATCCGCGACGTCGGGCCGAGCGTGCCGGCCGGCGTCCATTTCATCCCCGGCCATCCGGTCGCCGGCACCGAGCGGTCCGGACCCGACGCCGGCTTCGCTGAGCTGTTCGAGCACCGCTGGTGCATCCTGACCCCACCGCCGGGATCGGACGCCCACGCCTTGCGGCGACTCAAGGCCTTCTGGCAGGGGATGGGCGCCCGGGTCGAGACGATGGAGGCGCGGCACCACGACCTGGTCCTCGCCATCACCAGCCACGTGCCGCATCTCATCGCCTACAACATCGTCGCCACCGCCGACGATCTCGCGGCCGTCACCAAATCGGAGGTGATCAAGTATTCCGCCGGCGGCTTCCGCGACTTCACCCGCATCGCGGCGTCCGACCCGGTGATGTGGCGCGACGTGTTCCTGAACAACCGCGAGGCCGTGCTTGAAATGCTCGGCCGCTTCGTCGAGGACCTCACGGCCTTGCAGCGGGCGATCCGCTGGGGCGAGGGCCGGACGTTGTTCGATCTTTTCACCCGCACGCGTGCGATCCGCCGCGCCATCATCGAAGCCGGCCAGGAAGTGGCTACGCCGGACTTCGGCCGCGGCGCGCCCGAGGCCGCGGCCAAGACGGCACGGAAAAGGACGGCGAACAAGGCGCCGAGAAAGGGCCCGGCCAAGAGTCCGACAAGGGCCGCGGCCAAGATCGCGACAGGAAAAGCCGCTAGTGCGACGCGGTCGGCGCGTCGCTCCCCGGCGATGGCGTCTTCGGCAAAGGCGCCACCGAAACCGCCGCCGGCACGCCCGGCGGCGACGTCAGCGCCGCGAGGGAAGGCAACGAAGCCAAGGCCACCGGCCCGGCGTAAAGCCGCCCGTTCTCGGCGGTAAGCGGCACCCGCAGCTCGCGCTCGCCGTTCTTGCCGGGTTTCGCCAGCAGCCCGAGCACGATCTTCGCGCGGACGCCATTAATCGGCCGCAGCTCGCCCGCCGCGACCAGCGCGTCGATCGCCTGGTCGAAACCGCCGACCTCGGCCACGAAAGCGGCCTCGGGACGCATGTCCTTATCCAACGCCGCGGTGCCGGACCCGGAAATCTTGAGATCGCCCCAATCGAGATCGAAGTGATTGATCTTGAGCGTGCCGCCGTTCTGGCGCCAGACGGTGAGATCCTGGAAACCGGTCGGCAGCGGCGGCGGCACCGTCGCCTCGAGCGCGAAGTTCGTCACCCCGCGCCCGAGCAGGCCGCCGCTTCCCGTCGGCAAGGTTACGTTCTTGGCGAACAAGGCGATTTCAACGCTGCCGGCCGGCCGCCCCGGGCTCTGGCCGTCGTTGCGGCGGCCGTGCGCCTGCGCCTCGCCGATATCGAGGACCGCGCCGCCGGCCATGGAAATTTCGGCCCCGGTAAGGATCGAATCCAGCGCCGCGATCTTGAGGTTGTCGCCGATCAGGGCGCTCGCTTTGGCGCCCTTGGCGGTGACGTCGAAGCTCTGGCGCAGGGCGCCAACGCCGAGGGTGAAGCGCTGCGTCTTGCCGAAATCGACGATGACATGGCGGAGATTCCACGGCTCGGCGAAGACCAGAAGCTTCGGCGCCGACCATGTCCACCCCGCAGCGGGTTTGGCGATCTGCGGTCGATCGATGGTGAGAACCAAGGTCGAGGGAAAGCCCGTGACCTTATAGCCCGCGGTTGAGACCCGGTAGCCGGCCGCGTTCTTGGCTGCGATCCAGGCGCCGAAATCGGCCTTCACCGTCCGCGCCATGGCGAACCAGAACACGCAATAGCCGGCGATGAAGATCAGGAGAGCGCCGATCAGAAGGGCATAACGCACATGGTAGCGCATATCGGCTCCTTACCCGCCGAGATTGGACTTTAGAGCGGTGCCCGGGACGCGGTCCCGCCAGTCGCGCCGCGTGGCGTCATCGACAAATCGGCGTCCGTCGATCGTGCGCCGCCGCAGAACTTGCAATCATCCCCAGGCGAAAATCAATTCTTTCCGATTTCAGACGCCACCGCGGGCCCCGATGCGAGCACCAGCTAAGGCGAAAGTTGGATCCGCCGCGGAACGCGGCCACATGCGATCCCGTTCCACAACCAAGACTTCGCAAGACTCCGTTTTGCGCCAGCCCCTGCTAGAGGCAGCATTTAGAGTTACTATAATCGGGATCTGGGCATAAGTATTTATTTACTGGCTCGTATTTTAATTCGAAAGCCCGAGGGGCCTTGCGAATATCGGCTACGATTTGAACCGCGATCGCCCACTCGCCGCAATCCACGTTGAGTTTTTGTGAGGCAATACGATGTTTCGCGTTCTGAAGGCTCGGTTATTCGGACATTCCGCAGGTCGTCGGTCGGGACATTCGGCGTTTTTGGACATGCGGGACCAGCTTGCCGCTATCGACCGATCCCTGGCGGTGATCGAATGCGATCTCGAAGGTCGGATCCTGAGCGCCAACGAGAATTTTCTGCGCGCGTTCGGCTATCGCTGGGACGAAGTCGAAGGTCAGCATCACGAGATGTTCGTCGATCCCGTCGAGCGGCAGAGCGACGCCCACCGCACCTTCTGGGCCAAACTTGAGCGCGGCAAACACGACGCCGGCCAATACAGGCGGATTGGCAAGGACGGCCGCGAAGTTTGGCTGCTGGGCAGCTACAATCCGATTCTGGGCGGCGCCGGCCGGCCGCGCAAGGTGGTGCAATACGCCACCGACGTTACGGCGGCGGTGGCGCGACGCGCCGATTTGGAGGGCCAACTGGCCGCGATCGGCAAGGCGCAGGCGAAAATCGAGTTCACCCTCGACGGCAAGGTTCTCGACGCCAATGAGAACTATCTGAAGCTGTTCGGCTACACGCTCGACGAGATCCGCGGCAAGCACCACGGCATCTTCGTCGATCCGGATTATTTCAACAGCCCGGCTTACCAGGTGTTCAAGGAAAAGCTCGGGCGCGGCGAGTACGACGCCGGTCATTACAAACGGATCGGCAAAGGCGGCAAGGAGCTGTGGATCCAGGCGAGTTACAACCCAATCTTCGACATGAACGGAAAGCCCTTCAAGGTCGTCGAATACGCCACCGACATCACGGCGGAGAAGTTGAAAAGCGCCGATTTCGAGGGCCAGCTAGCGGCGATCGGCAAGGCGCAGGCAGTGATCGAATTCACCCCTGATGGCAAGGTTCTCGACGCCAATGAAAACTATCTGAAGCTGTTCGGCTACGCGCTCGACGAGATCCGCGGCCAGCATCACGGCATCTTCGTTGATCCGGATTATTTCAACAGCCCGGCTTACCAGGTGTTCAAGGAAAAGCTCGGGCGCGGCGAGTACGATGCCGGTCATTACAAACGGATCGGCAAGGGCGGCAAAGAACTGTGGGTCGAGGCCAGCTACAATCCGATCTTCGATATGAACGGAAAGCCTTTCAAGGTCGTCGAATACGCCATCGACATCACCGAGCAGGTCACCATGGCGACCCAGGTCAAGGGCATTGCCGACAGCGTCGCGGCGACGGCCACCGAAATGCGCGCTACCGCTGAATCCATGTCGGCCACGGCGGAGGAAACCACGCGGCAAGCCACCGAGGTCGCCGCCGCCGCGGAGCAGGCATCCAGCAATGTGCAAACCGTGGCGAGCGCCGGCGAGGAAATGTCCGCTTCGATCAACGAGATCAGCCGACAGGTCAGCGAGTCCACCAACATCGCCAAGCACGCGGTGAAGGAAGTTGAGGCAACCAACAGCGCGATCCGGAATTTGGCCGAGGCGGCGCAGAAAATCGGCGACGTGGTCGGCCTGATCCGCGAAATCGCCGGCAAGACCAATTTGCTGGCGCTCAACGCCACGATCGAAGCGGCGCGCGCGGGCGAGGCGGGGAAAGGCTTCGCCGTGGTGGCGAGTGAGGTCAAGGCCCTCGCCGGTCAGACCGCCAAGGCAACGGAGGAGATATCGGGCCTGATCGGTGGCATGCAGACGGCCACCACGGAATCGGTTGGCGCCATCCAGGGCATCGCGACGGTGATCAGCAGAACCGCGGATATCTCCACCACCATCGCCGCGGCGGTGGAGGAGCAAACGGCGACCACGCGGGACATTTCCCGCAACGTCTCGCAGGCCGCCGTCGGCGCACAACATGTGTCGCATAGCATCGTCACTGTCAACGACGCGGCCGTTAAGACCGGCAAGGCCTCCACCGACGTGGCCGCGGCCTCCGGCGAATTGGCGCGGAACGCCGAGATGCTGCGCCAGAACATAGGCCAGTACTTGAACCGCCTCGGCGTCGCTTAGCGCGACACCCGGTGTCGCTTGCCAAACCGGAAGCGCTGATACAGGTTTCGAGCAGTCAAAGCCGAAGGGCGGATTTCGCGGCCTGAAGCACCTGACCCGCGATGATCACCTTCTGCACCTCGCTCGCGCCCTCGTAGATCCGGAGGGCGCGGATCTCGCGGTAAAGCCGCTCGACCGTCACGCCGCGCACGACGCCGAGGCCGCCGAAGATCTGCACCGCCTGATCGATGACGAGCTGCGCCTGTTCGGTGGCGAAGAGCTTGGCCATGCTCGCCTCGCGGCTGATGCGCCCGCCCCGGCAGTCCTTGGTCCAGGCGGCGCGGTAGATCAGCAGGGCGGCGGCGTCGACCGCCAGGGCCATGTCGGCGATCTTGCCCTGGATCATCTGCAAATCCGCCAGGGCACGGCCGAAGAGCTGGCGCGTCGCGGCGCGTTGAACGGCTTCGTCGAGGGCGCGGCGCGCGAAGCCGAGCGCCGCCGCCCCGACCGTCGAGCGGAAGATGTCGAGGGTCGCCATGGCGATCCTGAAGCCCTCGCCCGGCTGGCCGAGCAGGCGGTCCGCGCCGACGCGGCAGTTGTCGAAGCGAAGGCTGCCGATCGGATGCGGCGCGATGATATCGAGCGACTGGCTGAGCGCGAGACCGGGCGTGTCACCGTCGACGACGAAGGCCGAAAGGCCTTTCGTGCCTGGCCCCTCGCCGGTGCGGGCGAAAACCACGTAAAGATCGGCCAGGCCGGCGTTGGAGATCCAACATTTGCCGCCGTCGAGGCGATAGCCGTCGGCGGTCTTGGTCGCTTGCGTCGCGATCGCCGCGACGTCGGAGCCAGCCTCGGCCTCCGAGAGCGCGAAGGCCGCGATCGCCTTGCCCTCGCGCACCGCCGGCAGGAACCGCTGCTTCTGCGTGTCGCTGCCATAGAGGCTGATCGGCGCGCTACCGAGGCCCTGCATGGCGAAGGCGAAATCGGCGAGGCCCGACGCGCGGGCGAGAATTTCCCGCGCCAAACAGAGGTCGCGAACCTCGAGCCTGCCGCTGGCACCATCGCCCCCCGGCACGGCGTGGCGGAGCAAGCCCGCCTGCCCCATGGCGATAACCAGGCGGCGCACGGCGGCCCCCGCATCCTCCTCTTCCGGACCGCAGAGCGCCGGCAGGTCGCCCGCGACCCAGGCCTCGAAAGCCTCGGCGACGGCGCGATTGCCATCGCCAAGGAACGGCCAGTCGAGGAACGAGCGATCGCCGGTCAATTGCCTTCGAAGACCGGCGTCTGCTTCGCGACAAAAGCGCGATAGGCGCGGCCGTAGTCCTTGGTTTGCATGCAGATGGCCTGGGCCTCGGCCTCGACCTCGATGGCGGCGTCGATCGGCATGTCCCATTCCTGATGCAGGCACTTCTTGGTCATGCCATGGGCGAAGGTCGGCCCGGCGGCGAGCCTCGCGGCCAGCGCTTGGGCGTCCGCCAACACGGTTTCCGGCGCGCAGATCTTGTTATAGAAGCCCCAGCGCTCGGCCTCCGTGCCGTCCATCGCGCGGCCGGTGTAAAGCAATTCTGCCGCGCGGCCGGCGCCGACGATACGGGGCAGGATGTTGCACGCGCCCATGTCGGCCCCGGCGAGCCCGACGCGGACGAACAGAAACGCCACCTTGCTTTGCGCCGTGCCGTAGCGCAGATCGGAGGCCATGGCGAGGATCGCCCCTGCGCCGGCGCAGACTCCATCGACCGCCGCGACGATCGGTTGGGGGCAGGCCCGCATCGCCTTGACCAGGTCGCCGGTCATATGAGTGAATTCGCTCAGCCCCTCGAGGGTCATGGCGGTCAGTGGGCCGATGATCTCGTGTACGTCCCCGCCGGAGCAGAAGTTGCCGCCCGCGCCCGTGATGAGCACGGCGCGTACGGCCTCGACCGTAATCAGCGCGCGGAAAAAATCGCGCAATTCCGCGTATGACTCAAATGTCAGGGGGTTCTTGCGTTCTGGTCGATCGAGGGTAATCACCCCGACGCGTCCTTCGCGTCGCCAGCGAAAATGGCGCGGCTCGAACCGATCAATGTCGAATGGGGTCGGGCTGCTCATGCCAGTACCTTCACTGTCGGGCGGAAAGTTGCACGAACTGCTTCAGCTGGCCGAGCAGGTCCATCAATTCGCCCCGCTGCCGCGCCGACAGCTTGCCGAATAGTCCAATGAGCCATTGCTCGTGATCGGCGGCCATCAGGGCGAACTGTCGCGAGCCTTCGGGGGTGAGTTTTACGCGAACGGCCCGCCGGTCCGCGGGGTCGACCTCGCGGACTACCAGCCCTTCCTTCTGCAGCCCGTCGGCGATGCCGGTGACGTTGCCGCCGGTGACCATCATCCGCTGCGACAACTCACTCATCTTGAGCCCCTCGGGAGCTCGTTCGAGCTGCGCCATGAGATCGAATCGCGGCAGTGTGGTGCTGAAGCACGTCTGTAGAT
>OFHJ01000100.1_pt1 | contig 34757 bp, 32 predicted proteins | sample 1522001 | NCBI WGS metagenome assembly OFHJ01 (sample SAMEA2464838, study PRJEB22497) | soil metagenome | biome: Grassland; feature: Farmland; material: Clay | place: Australia | collected 2013-02-01 | depth 1.2 m | reverse complement strand
CCTCAAGTACGTGGGGAAGGCCCTCCGGACCATGATTGCCAAGAGTGTGGGCATCTAGCGACCCGGGGAACGTCTTCGGCTGACCTTAACTGCCATTACTATACGTACAGTGCCTTGAGACCCTCGAAGGGAGTTTCGGATATCCGAAAGTTATGAACCTCCAGGTCCGGAACGCCGTAGGCGCCTTCGGACCCGCTTGGCTCGTCATGATCGCGGACGTCGATGTGGCCAGCATCATCACGGGCCTGCAGGCGGGCGCCACGTGGGGATACCACCTCATCTTCGTCATGCTCCTGCTGACGATCCCCCTGTTCATCATCCAGGACGCGGCCGGGAGGCTCGGCACGCTCGGGAAGGTGGGACTCGGCGAGGCCATCCTGCGCCGGTACGGTCGTCGCACGGCCCTGTTCGCCGCGGTCCCTATGGCCGTCACGGACTTCCTCGAGTACGTGGCCGAGTACGCGGGGATCGCCATCGGCCTCGCGCTCCTCGGGCTGCCCGTGCTCCTGGGACTCGGCATCGCCTACGTCCTGCACCTGGCGATCGTGGCGGGACGCCAGTACCGGCAGGGGGGAAGGGTCCCCCCGCCCCGGGGGTTCGCCCCGGGCGCCCGGCCCGCGGGGGACGCCGCGTCGGACGCCGAGCCCACGCCCGAGCGTGCGGGCCCCCCGGCCCCGGAGCCCGGGCGCGTCCGTCCGGCGCGCCGTGACGCGCGACCGCCCGGCACCGCGGGGCGCCGGGCGGCGTGCCGCCGCTCAGCGCGTCCCGGCGCGGCGCGCGACGAGGAGGGGGATCGTGCGAGCCGTCCGCTCCTGGTACTCGGCGTAGGGCGGGAACGCGGCGACCGCCCGCGCCCACCACCGGTCACGCTCCTCGCCGGTCACCTCCCGGGCCACGGCGTCGAAGGGCTCGGGTCCGTCCTGGATGGTGAGCGCGGTCGGATCCGCCCGCAGGTTGTGGTACCAGGCGGGGTGGTGCGGCGCGCCGCCGTCGGAGGCGACGAGCGCGTACTCGCCCTCGTGCTCCACCCGCATGAGCCCGATCTTGCGCACCTTGGCGGTCCGGGCCCCGCGCATGGTGACGACGATGATCGGCAGGCCCGAGTCCCGGAGCGTCCCCCCCCGGCGCCCGCCGGAGCGCTCGTACTCGGCGACCTGGTCCCGGACCCACTCGGCGCGCGACGGCTCGTACTCACCGGTGAGTGGCATGGTCGCAGGGTACCGGGGCGCGCCGCGGCACCGGGCCGTGCCCCACCTGGTCCCCGGCCTCGGCGCGGGCCGCCGCCGCCGCCACGGCACTGGCGGGTCAGATGACGTGGAATTTCTACACGCTGCTGAACAACCAGGGCTACAACGGTCAGAGCACCGGCAGCACCGTCGACATCTTCAACCAGGGGGGTCAGTCGCTTTTCGTGGAGGCCTTCTCCCAGGCGGGCAGCCCCGCGGCGAGCACCAATTGCCTCCTCGGCTGGTGCGGCAGCACCCTCGACCTGTACGCCAAGAACGGCGGCACACCCTCGGAGCAGGGCCTCGGTCTCTCCGGTGACCCCTATGGCGCCGGCGGCGAGATCTACTATCCGAACGGCATTCTCGTCGATACCAACAGCCTCACGGGGGTCGTGTCGGGCTTCACGCTCGGATCGGTGCAGGGCACCTCCACCTCCGGTGAGAACTGGGCGGTGCTCGGCCTCAACTACAACACCGACCAGTGGGATACGCTCGGCACCGGAACCGGCGGTGACGTCGTGAACTTCGATTCGGGCACGCTTGCCAACTACAACCTGTTCATCATCTCCGAGCCGAGCGCAAACCTCGTCAACGGCTCGAACGACATCGTGCTGATGTCCATGACCACCGTGCCGGAGCCGGGCACGCTGGCCCTGCTGGCCGTCGGCCTGGCGGCCCTCGGATTCGCGGTGAGCCGCCGCCGCAAGGTCAAGACCGAAGCATAACAAGCATCAAAACGAGAACAACAACAAGAAACGAGAAGCGCCCATGAAGCCGGTAGCCTCACCGCTACCGGCTTTTTTATTCAGCCGGCGCCCGCCACGCGCGCCGATTCCCTAGCGGGCGTCGGCCGCAGGGTCGCGGTGTGGGAAGTCGCTGCGCCAATGCGCCCCGCGGCTCTCCCGGCGAGCCAGCGCCGCTGACACCATGGCGATCGACAGGTCCAACCTCTGGCGCGCCGTCAGCGCCTCGGGAGCCAGGCTCTCGCGCAACGCGGTCAGCTCGCGCAGCCCGCTCTCGAGCTCCCCGGCATGGCGCAACGGCCCCATGCAGCGCCCCATGATGGCGCGCAGCCGTGCTCCCTCGCCATGCCGGGCGCCCGAGGCATCCGCAGCCGCCGCCTCCACGCGCACGGTGCGCCGCACCGGATGCGAGCGTGCCAGTGACTGGCCGGCCATGCGCCCGCACACGACCGCCTCCAACAGGGAGTTGCTGGCCAGGCGATTGGCCCCGTGCATGCCCGTGCAGGCCACCTCTCCACAGGCCCACAGTCCCGGCAGGTCCGTGCGCCCGTGCGCATCGACCACGATCCCGCCCATGTGATAGTGCGCCGCCGCGGTGACCGGAATCGGCTCGTGCGCCGGATCGAGGCCGTGCGAGCGGCAGGTGTGCAGCGCCAGGGGAAACTCCGCGCCGCGCTCGCAGCGAAACACCGCCGTGGCATCGAGCCACACGCCCTCGCCCCGCAGGCATCGCTCCCACACGGCCCGGGCCACCACGTCCCGGGGGGCCAGATCCGCCATCGGATGAGCCCCGAGCATGATGCGCCCGCCGCGAGCATCGATGAGCGAGGCGCCCGCCCCGCGCAGCGCCTCGGTCAGCAGCGGCGCGGGGTCCTCGGATGTCTTGAGGGCCGTTGGATGGAACTGGATGAACTCCAGGCCCGAGACGCGCGCGCCGCGGCTGAGCGCCATCGCCAGGCCATCCCCGTTGGCGTGCCGGCCGTTGGTCGTGAACGGGAACAGCCCGCCGAGCCCCCCTGTGGCCAGCACCGTTTCGCGCGCACTGATGCGCACGGGAGCGCCGGCCCGATCGAATCCCAGTGCGCCGGCGATGCCGCCGTCCTCGCCGGCCAGCAGCGCCGCGACCGGCAGCTCCGTAAGCAGCTCGATGTGCCCGCATCCGGCGGCATGCGCCAGCAGCGCCGCGAGCATCGCGCTGCCGGTGCGATCGCCCTCGGCGTGCAGCACCCGGGGACGGCTGTGGCCGGCCTCCCGGTGCAGGCTCCAGCCCGACTCGCCGCGATCGAAGCGCACCCCCACGCGGCTCAGGAACTCCACCGCCTCGCCGGCGGCCTGGATGATCCTCAGGGCGGCCCGCCGGTCGCTGCTGTGACAGCCGGCCGCCAGGGTATCGGTCCACTGCGCGTGCACGGAATCACCCGTCCCGAGCGGCGCGGCGATGCCCCCCTGGGCGAGCGCCGTGGAGCTGGCCGCGCGCGAATCGCCGGCCGAGAGCACCAGCACGCGCCGCGGCGCGGCGCTGATCGCGGCGCACAGGCCCGCCGCGCCGGCGCCGATCACCAGCACATCGGTGTCGATCGAGCTCATCGGAGGATCGGGCGCAGGCTCAACTCACGGACAACATGCGCGTGATGGGCGCGCGGGCGCGCTCGGCGATCGCCGGGTCGATCCGGATCTGCTCGCCGAGCGTCGTGAGCGCCTCGCAGAGCCGCTCCAGGGTGGTCGCCTTCATGTGCCGGCACAGATTGCACGGGCGCAGGAACGTGATGTCGGGGCATTGCACCGCCACGTTGTCGGCCATGGCGCATTCGGTGAGCAGCAGCGCCCGCTGCGGCCGCCGGCGCACGAGATAATCGGCCATCGCGGCCGTCGAGCCCACGAAGTCCGCCTCCGCCTGCACCGGCGCCGGACACTCCGGATGGGCGAGCACCGTCGCGCCGCTGCTCAGGCGAAAGCCGCGGATGTCGGCCGCGGAGAAGCGCGTGTGCACCTCGCATTCGCCGTTCCAGGCGATGACCTCGAGCCCGGTCGCGCTCGCCACGAACTGCGCCAGATGCCGGTCCGGCAGCACGATGACCCGCTCGCTCCCGAGCGACTGCGCGATGCGCACTGCGTTGCCCGATGTGCAGCAGATGTCCGCCTCCGCCTTCACGGCCGCCGAGGTGTTGACGTAGGCGATGACGGGGACCTCGGGACAGCGCTCGCGCACCCGGCGCACGTCCTCGGGCGTGATCGAGTCGGCCAGCGAGCAGCCGGCCTCCTGCGCGGGCAGCAGCACGCGTTTGTCCGAACACAGCAGCTTCACGGTCTCGGCCATGAAGCGCACACCGCACACCACGATGGTCTCGGCGTCGCAGTTGACGGCGAACTGCGCCATGGCGAGCGAATCGCCGGTGAAGTCGGCCACCGCCGCGGTGATCAGCGGCACCTGGTAGTTGTGCGCCAGCACCGCCGCGCCGTGGCGCTCCTTCAGCTCGAGGATCCGCTCGATCAGGGGCAGTCCGAGCTCGATCTCGGCGGCGGGGACCACGTGCGAGAGACGCGCCGCGAGCGTGCGGCTCGAGGAGCCGCTGTCATACGCCGTCATCATAACGGACCGATCTTGCCCGAGCCGCGCGGGCTTGCGTAGCGCGATGATTGACTTTTGTCAGCCGCGCGAACGGTCCACGCCAGACCCGGCTGCGGCCCCACCCGCGGTGCGAAATTCCCACGCGGCTGCGGAAATCCCTGATACCTCAGCTGCGCAGCTCGCAGTAGCTTGCCTTTCGATGCACAGAAAACACACCGTACGAGCCCTTTCCCTCACCGAGATGGACTGCGCCGCCTGTCCCTCGGCCGGGCGTTGCTGGGGAGATCTGCCGCTGCCGACCGAGAGCCTGCGCGGGCGCCGCGCTGCGGTGCTCGAGCGCGGCGAGCGGCTGGTGCGCCAGGGCGAGCGGACCGGCGCGGTGTACTTGGTGGTCAACGGCTGCCTGATCCTGCGCGAGACCCTGGCCGACGGCACCCATCGGGTCGCCGGCCTGAGCCTGCCCGGGGAGCTGCTCGGCATGGAAGCCTATGCGCGCGGCGCCCACTCCTATACCGCCGAGGCGGCCACCGCGGCCTCGCTGTGCCGGCTGAACCTGCCTGCTCCCGGCAGCGGCTCGGCCACCGCCCCGCTGCTCGAGCGGCTGCTGCTGAAGTACACCATGCAGCTCGAGCGCGCCGCGCCGCCCTGGGCGGGCCTGCCGGCCGTCGAGCGCGTGGCCGCTTTCATCGAGAACTACGCGTTGCGTGCGCAGGTGCGGCGTGGTCCCGACGGTCTGTTCAGCCTGCCGCTGACACGCGCGGACATCGGCTCGTACCTGGGACTCGCGCCCGAGACGGTGGTGCGTGCGCTCGGGCAATTGAGCGGAGAGCGGCGCCTGTCGGTACACGGGCGCACCATTCGCCTCGGCGAGACGCGGCAGGCAAGCGCTTCCCCGGCCGCCTAGTCCGCACCGTTCCTGTGCCCCTTTGCGGGCGCGTATAATGCGCTCGCATGATGCAAGATCTCCTCGAGCGGCTGCGCTGCGACCTCGGCGCCTTGAAGGATCAGGGTCTTTACAAGAGCGAGCGCGTGCTCACCGGCCCCCAGGGCAGCGCGGTCCACACCGGCGGGCGCGAGGTGGTGAACCTCTGCGCCAACAATTACCTCGGGCTCGCCAACCACCCGGCGGTGGTGGCCGCCGCGCGCGAGGCGCTCGAGCGCTTCGGCTTCGGGATGGCCTCGGTGCGCTTCATCTGCGGCACCCAGACCGTGCACAAGCAGCTCGAGCAGCGCCTGAGCGCCTTCCTCGGCACCGAGGACGCCATCCTCTACTCCTCCTGCTTCGACGCCAATGGCGGGCTGTTCGAGACACTGCTCGATGAGCGCGATGCGGTGATCTCCGATGCGCTCAATCACGCCAGCATCATCGACGGCATCCGCCTGTGCAAGGCGCAGCGCCATCGCTATGCCAACAACGACATGGCGGAGCTGGAAAAATGCCTGCGCGCATCCGCCTCCGCCCGCACCCGGCTGATCGCCACCGACGGGGTGTTCTCGATGGACGGCATCGTCGCGAACCTGGCCGGCATCTGCGAGCTCGCCGAGCGCTACGACGCGCTCGTCATGGTCGATGACTCGCACGCCACCGGCTTCATGGGCGCCGGCGGCCGCGGCACCCCCGAGCACTGCGCAGTAGCCTCGCGCATCGACATCCTGACCGGCACGCTCGGCAAGGCGCTCGGCGGGGCGAGTGGCGGCTATATCGCCTCGCGGCGCGAGGTCATCGAGTGGCTGCGGCAGCGCTCCCGCCCCTACCTCTTCTCCAACAGCATCCCGCCGGTGGTGGCGGCGGTGGGCGTGCGCGTGCTCGAGCTGCTCGCCGAGACCCCGCAGCTGCGCGCGCAGCTGCACGAGAACGCGCGGTACTTCCGCGCCGGCCTCACCCGGCTCGGCTTCACCCTCAAGCCCGGCGAGCATCCGATCATCCCGGTGATGATCGGCGATGCGGCGCTCGCCTCGCGCATGGCCGATCGGCTCCTCGAGCACGGCGTCTACGTGATCGGCTTCTCCTATCCGGTGGTGCCCCAGGGCCAGGCGCGCATCCGCACCCAGGTGTCCGCCGCCCTCACCCGCGAGCAGCTCGACACCGCCCTCGAGGCCTTCGGCACGGTTGGAAAAGAACTCGGAGTCCTGAAATGACGACTCTTACCGGCGCGCAGCGCCGCTGCATGTACGGCGTTCGCGCTCTGGCGAACGCCGTAAGCCCTGTGCGAAGCACATGACATGAAAGCCCTGGTGAAGAAGGAATCCGCCCCCGGCATCTGGCTCGAGGACATCCCCGAGCCCACGATCGGGCCCAATGACGTGCTGATCGAGATCGCCAAGACCGCGATCTGCGGCACCGACATGCACATCTACAACTGGGACGCGTGGGCCCGCAAGACCATCCCGGTGCCCATGGCCGTCGGCCACGAGTACTGCGGCCGGGTGGTACAGGTCGGCTCCGAGGTCCGGGGACTGAGAGCCGGCGACCGGGTCTCGGGCGAAGGGCACATCACCTGCGGGCACTGCCGCAACTGCCGCGCCGGCCGGCGGCACCTGTGCCGCAACACCGTCGGGGTGGGCGTGAACCGCCCGGGAGCGTTCGCCCAGTACCTCGCGATTCCCGCCGACAACGCCTTCAAGCTGCCCGACTCGATCAGCGATGACATCGCCTCGATCCTCGATCCGTTCGGCAACGCCACGCACACCGCGCTCGCCTTCAGCATGGTCGGCGAGGACGTTCTGATCACCGGTGCCGGCCCCATCGGCATCATGGCGGTCGGCATCGCCCGTTTCGTCGGGGCGCGTCACGTCGTGATCACCGACGTCAACGACTACCGTCTGGAGCTGGCGAAGAAGATGGGCGCCACCCGCGCCGTGAACGTGCAGCGCCGGACGCTCGATGAGACCATGCAGGAGCTCGGCATGCAGGAAGGCTTCGACGTGGGCCTGGAGATGTCGGGCAACGCCACGGCCTTCCGCGACCTGCTGCGCACCATGCACCACGGGGGCTCGGTGGCCCTGCTCGGCATCCCGCCGGAGGAGACCGCCATCGACTGGAATCAGGTGATCTTCAAGGGCCTCACCCTGAAGGGCATCTACGGCCGTGAGATGTTCGAGACCTGGTACAAAATGGCGAGCCTGCTGCAAAGCGGCCTCACGCTCGACCCGGTCATCACCCACCACCTGCCCATCCAGGAGTACCGCAAGGGCTTCGAGACCATGGGCTCGGGCCGCTCCGGCAAAGTCATCCTCGACTGGCAGACGCTGTAGAGCGGCTGCGGCCGCTCGCGGCCCATCGGCTTGCCCGGTGAGCCGGCCCTGTCCGAGGCCCGCGCCGGCCGGGCCTGGCGTGCGGGTGAGACCGTGAAACGCTAGCGAGCGCGGCAGAAGCAGTACGCGTAGAGCTGCTCGCGTCCGCCGAAGCGCCTCAACTGCTCGAGCTGGCGCGCATAAGGGCTCAGCTCCCCCGCCACCGACTCGAGTCCCGGGAGCGTCAACCCGGGGCCAAACAGCGAGACCGCCACGCTCACCGCCCTGGACTGCGCCCGCCGCACCAGCTCCTGCGTCCACGACACGCGCGGATGGATGAACTGCACGGAGTAGTGCTTCACCCCGGCGAGCCGGGCGGCCGCCCGCTCCGCATCCTCGAGCGTGCCCAGGTGATCGACCAGGCCGATGCGTCGCGCGTCGGCCCCGGCCCAGACACGGCCCTGTCCGATGGCGTTGATGCGGGCCGCCGACTCGTGGCGTCCCGCCGCGACCCGGGCCACGAACTGCTGATAGCCCTGGTCGATCTGCGCCCGTATCACATCGCGCGCGGCGCTGTTCAGGGGCTGATCCACGGTGAACTGGCCCGAGAGCGCCGTCGTGCCGACACCGTCGCTGGTGATGCCGAGCTTTTTCAGCCCCTGGGTGAAGTTCGGCAGGATGGCGAAAATGCCGATCGAGCCGGTGAGCGTCGCCGGGCTTGCCCAGATCTCATTGGCGGGCGCGGAGATGTAATAGCCGCCCGAGGCGGCCAGGTCCCCCATCGAGACCACCAGCGGCTTGCCCGCCGCGCGCAGCGCCTCGAGCTGTTGGTAGATCTGCTCCGCGGCCGTCACACTGCCGCCGGGACTGTCGACCCGCAGCACCACCGCCTTGATGTGCTTGTCGAGACGCGCCTTGCGGATCAGCCGCGACAGCGACACACCGCCGATCGTTCCGGGGGGCTGCGCGCCGTCGAGGATCTCCCCGGACGCGACGATCACCCCGATACGCGGCTCCGTATCGCTGCGGTGGAGCTTGCGCTGCGCACGCACGACGGCCGCGTAGTCGCCCGCGGAGATGGCGTTGAACGAGCCCGAGGGGCCGGCGCCGACGAGTTTGACCACGCGCCGTTCGACCTGCAGGCTGTCGGCCAGTCCGGTGACCAGATGATCCTCGAGGGCGAGCTTCGCGTCGTCCCCGTGGACGGCCTTCAGGGCCCTCGGCAGCGAACTGACGTACTGCGCGATGGCATCGGCGGGGAGCTTGCGCGCCGCGGTCACTTCCCGCTGATAGGTGGACCAGAGCGTATCGAGATAGACTTTGCTCTGCAGCCGGTCCGCCTTGGACATGTCATCGCGCGTGAAGATCTCCACTGCGCTCTTGAACTTGCCGATCCGGAAGACGTTGATGCGCACGCCGAGCTTCTTCAGCAGTCCGTGGAAGTACATCGGGTAGCTGCCGAATCCGCGGATCAGCACGAAGCCGGACGGATCGAGATAGATTTGACCGGCCTGGGCCGCGAGGTAGTACTGGTCCTTGTCGAACGTCGTGCCGTAGGCGATGACGGGCTTGCCGCTCGAGCGGAACTTGCGGATGGCGCTGGCGAGCTCCTCGAGCTCCGGCAGCCCCGCCTCGCCCATCTGGTCGAGGTCGAGCAGCAGGACGCGGATCCGGCTGTCGGTCGCGGCAGCCCGTATGGCGTCGGTGAGATTCCACAGCAGCGTCTGCTCCTGGCCTTCGCCGCGGGCGCTCTCGATCGCCCGCTCGAGCGCGTTGCCGCTCAACTGCTCGACCAGCTCTCCGCGCGGGGCCACCACCAGCGCCGCCCGCTGAGGCACGCTCGGCAGCGACTGGTGCAGCACCCCGACCAGGAACCCGAACAGCGCCAGCAGCAGCACCAGGTGCAGGAATTTGCGCAGTCCGTCGAGGCCGCGCCAGATCCAGTGGAAAACCGCCCTAACTCTGGCCATTGATCTGCTCATGCGCTGCGCGCAGGACTGACGGGGTTCGCCCGAGGCGAACCCCGTCCATGATGCGGCGCTACGCGCCGATAAGACTCACCGAGCATCGGCGTCGTCGGCGCGGGTCAAAGCTTCTCCTCGATCCTCGCCGCCTTGCCCATGCGGTCGCGCAGGTAATACAGCTTGGCGCGCCGCACGCTGCCGCGGCGCTTGATCTTGATGCCGCTGATCGAGGGGCTGTAGGTCTGGAACACCCGCTCCACCCCCTCGCCGTGCGACATCTTGCGCACGGTGAACGAGGAGTTCAGTCCCCGGTTGCTGCGCGCGATCACCACGCCCTCGTAGGCCTGCACGCGCTCGCGGTCGCCTTCGACGACTTTCACCTGCACGACCACGGTGTCGCCGGGCTTGAAGTCCGGCACTTCGCGGGTCATGCGCTCTTTCTCGAGTTGTTGGACGATGTTGCTCATTTGATTCTTCCTCGATCCGCGCCTTCGGCCGCCCCTGCGGCCAGAAACTCATTCAGTAGACGTTGCGCCTCGGGCGACAGGGGCCGCTCGAGAAGCAGATCCGGGCGCCGCCGCCACGTGCGCGCGAGCGCCTGGCCCAGCCGCCAACGCGCGATGTCGGCGTGATTGCCCGACGTCAACACCGGCGGAACCGCAAGGCCCTCGAACACCTCCGGCCGCGTGTAATGCGGCCAGTCGAGCAGCCCCTCGGCGAAGGAGTCCTCGCCGCTCGAGCGCTCATCACCCAGCACCCCCGGCAGCAGTCTCGCCACTGCATCGATCACGGCGAGCGCCGGCAGTTCCCCGCCGGAGAGCACATAATCGCCGATCGAGAGCTCTCGATCGACGCCGAGCTCGATGATTCTCTCATCGAGTCCCTCATAGCGCCCGGCCACCAGCACCATTCCCGGCAGCCCGGCGAGCTCCCCCGCCACGGCCTGGGTGAAGCGCTCGCCCTGGGCCGAGAGGCAGATCCGCGGGCTGCCCGGCCCAAGCCTGGCGTGCGCCGCCCGGATCGCCGCGAGCATGGGCTCGGGCTTCAACACCATCCCGGGACCGCCCCCGTAGGGCCGGTCATCGACCGTCCGGTGCGGATCACTCGTGTGATCGCGCGGGTCCTCGGTGCCGACCGTGAGTCCGCCTCGGCTCACGGCCCGGCCCACCACCCCGAAGCGCAACGCTCCGCAGATCATCTGCGGAAACAGCGTCACCACTTCGATCTTCATGGGCGGTCAGTCCCTGGACTGCACCGCCCCTGCGGCGGTGGCGGCGCGCTCGCCCGTCGGCTCGTTCCCGCCCGCGGGCTCGAGGCTGCAAGCCCGCCCGCGCGCCGGCCCGTTGCACTCATGGGCGAGCATCTATCCGAGCTCCACCGGCCAGTCCACCAGGACCCGGCCGGCTTCGAGATCCACCTGCAGCAGGTGTGTGGGGTCCGCGAGCACCCAGTGCTGCACCCCGTCCTGCTCGACCACCATCACCGCGCCCGCGGGCGCATCGACAAAATAGGCCACTTTCCCGAGCGAGTTCCCCTCGACATTGCGCACGTCCAGCCCGATCAGGTCGGCGCGGTAGTACTCGCGCTCACCGGCCGGGGGCAGCGCCTCGCGCTCGACCTCGACCGACACCCCGCTCAGACTCGCCGCCGCATCGCGATCCTCAATCCCTTCGAGCCGCACGACCAGGTGCCCCCCCTGCACGCGGCCCTCGATCAGCCGGCGCGGCCCCAGGGCGGCGCCGGCCCGGCGCAGATCCCATTCGGGGAACCTGAGCAGCGCCGCGGGCGGATCGGTGTAGGACGCCACGTGCATCCACCCGTTGAGGCCGAAGGGCGCTCCGATCCGGCCGAGCTCGACCCGACCGGCACTCATCGGGCCCGCGGCGCGTTCAGGCGCTCGCCTGCTTCCGATAGGCAGCGACGAGCGAGCGCACGCGCTCGGACGGCTTCGCGCCCTGGCCGACCCAGTAGTCGATCCGTGGCAGATCGAGCTTGAGCTTGGTGTCTGCGCGCCCCGCGACGGGGTTGAAGAACCCCAGGTTCTCGAGGCTGGATCCGCCCTGGCGCTTGCGGCTGTCGGTCACCACGACGTGATAGAAGGGCTGATTACGGGCCCCACGTCGGGTCAAGCGAATAGTTACCATGATAGTGTCGCTCTCTGTGCCGGTTCGGATACGCCCCGCGGGCGTCCCTTAAAAAAAGAGCGCGGATTCTACGGGCAAATCGCCCGCTCCGAAAGGGGGGCGGGCCAAAAGAGGGTGAGGCGGCCCGATTCCCCTAGCCGGCCAGCCCGGGCGGCAGCCCGCCTTTCATCGCTGCCAGGAGCTGGCGCATCCGTCCGCCCTTCATCTGTTTCATCATCCGCTGCATCTGCAGAAACTGCTTCATCAGCCGGTTGACATCCTGGACCTGCACCCCGGCGCCCCGCGCGATGCGCCGGCGCCGCGAGCCGTCGATCACCCCCGGCGAGCGCCGCTCCCGGACGGTCATGGAATTGATGATGGCGATCTGCCGGCGCAGGTCCCGGTCCCCCTGCTCGGGCGAGACGGAAGACTTCCGCACGGCGGCCGTGGGAAGCTTGTCCATGAGCGAGGCCAGGCCACCCATCTTCTGCACCTGCTCGAGCTGGCTCTTCAAGTCGCCCAGGTCGAAGCCCTTGCCCTTGACGACCTTGCGCGCCAGCCGCTCGGCCTCCTGCCGGTCCACCTGGCGATGGACCTGCTCGACCAGGCTCACCACATCGCCCATGCCGAGGATGCGCGAAGCCATCCGCTCCGGGTCGAACGGCGAGAGCGCCTCGGTCTTCTCCCCCGTGCCGAGGAACACGATGGGCTTGCCAGTAACCTGGCGCACGGACAGCGCCGCGCCCCCGCGTGCATCGCCGTCGGCCTTGGTCAGGATGATGCCGGTCAGCGCAAGCGCCGAGCCGAACGCCCGCGCGGCATTGAGCGCGTCCTGACCGGCCATCGCATCGACGACGAACAGCCGCTCGGCCGGATGGACCGCCTGATCGATCTGGCGCACCTCGTCCATCAGCGCCTCATCGACATGCAGCCGGCCCGCGGTATCGACGATCAGTACGTCGAAGACGCCCCGCCGGGCCTGCTCCAGCGCATCTGCGGCGATGGCCGCCGGCGCCGCCGCGGCATCCGCGGGCAGGTACTGCGCGTGGACCTGCTCCGAGAGGCGCTCGAGCTGGAGCATGGCCGCCGGGCGGCGCACATCGGTGCTGACCAGCGCCACCCGCTTGCGCTGTTGCTCGATCAGCCACCGCGCGAGCTTCGCCGCCGTCGTGGTCTTGCCCGCGCCCTGCAGACCCGCGAGCAGCACCACCACCGGCGGCTGTGCCCGCAGCTGAAATCCCTCCCCCGCGGCCCCCATGAGGCCGACCAGCTCTCGGTGCAGGATGCCGATGAAGGCCTGGCCCGGGGTCAGGCTCTGGGCCACCTCCTGGCCGACCGCCTTCACCTTGACGGCCTCGATGAAGCCCTTGACGACCGGCAGGGCCACATCGGCCTCGAGCAGCGCCACGCGCACCTCGCGCAGCGCCTGGCCGATGTTCTCTTCGGTGATCCGCCCCCGGCCGCGCAGGGTATCGAGGGTGCGGGAAAGACGAGCGGTCAGAGTGTCGAACATCGGGTGACGAATTCGCTTGGGGCCCCCATTATACCGGCAGAAGTCTGTCCGACAGACCCAGGTGAGGGCCCCCGCTCGTGATTGCACCTTCCACGCCGCTGCTGCTGCTGACGCTGCTGGGGCTGATTCTGGTCATCGCGTTCTCCTCGGGCACCGAGGTGGCGATGCTCTCGGTCAACCGCTACCGCATCCGCCACCGGGCCGAGGCCGGCAACGCCACCGCGCGGCTGCTCGAGCGGCTGCTGCGCACGCCCGGGGATTGGCTCGGGGCCAACCTCGTCATCGTCGCCGCCGCGAACGTGTTCGCCTCGGCCATCGCGACGCTGCTCGCCCAGCGGACCGGCTATCGCTACGCCGTGCCGGGCGCCGGCCTCGTGCTGACGCTGACCGTGATCGTCTTCGGAGAGCTCACGCCGAAGATCCTCGCCACCGCCCACCCCGAGACCGCGGCGCTGGGCTCGGCGCGCATCTACCGCGTATTGGTGTTTCTCGCCCGCCCGCTCCTGACGGTGACCAATGGCATGGCCTACGGGATGCTGCGCGTGTTCGGCGCGGTCAAGCGCGTCCCGGCCGGCCAGCAGCTCAACACCGAGGAGCTGCGCGCGGTGGTGGCCGAGGCCGGTCCCATGATCCCGGCGAGGCACCGTCAGATGCTGCTCTCGATCCTCGATCTGGGGCAGATCACGGTCGATGACATCATGATCCCCCGCCAGGAGATCGCCGGCATCGATGTGGCGGAGAACTGGGACGAGATCCTCGAGCAGCTGCGCCACACCCCGCACACGCGGCTGCCGGTCTATGACGGGGAGCTCGACAACCTGGTCGGCCTGCTGCACATGAAGCGCGTGGCGCGCGAGCTCGCCCGCGGCTCGCTCTCGAAGGAGCGGCTGATCGAGCTCTCACGGGGACGCGAGCCGTACTTCATTCCCGAGGGCACCGCGCTCAACGTGCAGCTCGCACACTTCCAGCGCAATCGGCGCCGCTTCGCCTTCGTGGTCGATGAGTACGGCGACATCGAAGGGCTGGTGACGCTCGAGGACATCCTCGAGGAGATCGTCGGGGAGTTCACGACGGATCCGGCCACCGTGCTGCACAAGGACATCTACGCGGAAAAAGCCGGCGTGTTCATCATCAACGCCAGTGCGACGCTGCGCGCGATCAACCGCTCGCTTCAATGGCGGCTGCCGACCGGCGGACCGAAGACGCTCAACGGGCTGCTGCTCGAGCGCCTGGGAACCTTCCCGGCCCCCGGCACCACGCTCACCGTGGGGCCCTACCAGTTCGAAGTGCTGCAGGTCGCCGACAACGCCATCAAGACCGTGCGGGTGCGCTCTTCGGCGGCGCCGGCGGCGGCACCGCCCGGGAAGCGGGAGAGTCGCTGAAAACGGCCGAGAGCGCATCGATCACCCGCGAGACCGCGATCACGCCGAGGCCCTCGATGGGCTTGCGCGGGGCGTTGTCGCGGGGCACGACGGCGAGCCGGAAGCCCTGCTTGGCCGCCTCCTGCAGGCGCTCCTCCCCGTAGGCCACCGGCCGCACCTCGCCCGTCAGCCCCACCTCCCCGAAGGACACGAGCGAGTCCGGGACGGCCCGGTCTCTCAAGCTCGAGGCGAGCGCGATCACCACCGGCAGGTCCCAGCCGGTCTCATCGATGCGCACCCCGCCCACGGCATTGACGAACACATCGTACTCCTGGAGCGAGACGGCGCCGTGGCGGCTCAGCACCGCGAGCAGCATGGCGAGGCGGTTGGCATCGAGCCCCTGGGCGATGCGCCGGGGCGCCCCGAAGCGCATCCGGTCGACCAGCGCCTGCAGCTCGATCAGCAGCGGCCGCCCGCCCTCGCGCGTCACCGTGACGATGCTGCCGGCGGCAGGCTGTGCCGCGCGGGCGAGAAAGATGGCCGAGGGATTGCGCACCTCCTTCAGCCCCGTGCCGGTCATGGCGAAGAAGGCGAGCTCGTTGACCGCGCCGAAGCGGTTCTTGGTCGCGCGCACGATCCGGAAGCGGCTGCCCGCCTCGCTCTCGAAGTACAGCACCGTATCGACCAGGTGCTCGAGCACGCGCGGACCGGCGATCGCGCCATCCTTCGTGACATGCCCGATCAGGACCACCGCCGTGCCGGTGGACTTGGCGAAGCGCACCAGCTGGGCGGTGCACTCGCGCAGCTGCGAGACCGCCCCGGCGCTCGAGTCCATCTCGCCCGAGCGCACCGTCTGGATGGAGTCGAGCACCAGCAGCGCCGCCTGGCGCCCGGCGGCCCGCGCGAGCACCGCCTGCAGGTGCGTCTCCGGGAGCACCTCGAGCGTGCCCGCGGTGAGCCCCAGGCGGCGCGCCCGCAGCGCCACCTGGGAGGCCGATTCCTCACCGCTCGCATAGAGCACGGGCCGACCGCCGGCGGCCACGTGCGCGGCCACCTGCAGCAAGAGGGTCGACTTGCCGATCCCCGGGTCGCCCCCCAGCAGGGTCACCGAGCCCGGCACGATGCCCCCGCCCAACACCCGGTCGAGCTCGGCCTGGCCGCTCGGGGCGCGGGCCGGCTCCGGCGCCGAATCCAGGGCGAGCGCGGCGGCGGGCACGGCGGCGGGCACGGCGCCCGCCCCCGCTTTCGGCGCCTCGCGCCGCTCGAGGACATTCCACTCCCCGCACAGGGGGCATTGCCCCTGCCACTTCAGGGTCTCTCCCCCGCAGGCGCTGCAGATGAAAACGGTGCTCGAACGGGCCATGGATGCGCTGGGGGGTTGACCGGGTGCTAGGATGCGGCGGAACGGGAGCGGGCAGACCTGTCTTTTGTGACCGGGTACTCAGACTCGACCGCGCGCAATGCTAGCTTATCGCGGATGGAACCGGGAAAGGTGGCGATGCGCATTACAATGACCGATAGTCCGCGAGAACCCTGAGGACGCGGCATGAGTCTGAAGAACAAGCTGCGCGTCGTTGGGCTGACCGATACCGGCAAAGTGCGCGAGCACAACGAGGACATGATCTCCGGTGACGCGGACAGCGGCCTGCTCGTGCTCGCCGACGGCATGGGCGGCTACAAGGCCGGCGAGGTCGCGAGCGGGATCGCCGTGAAGACCATCGTCGGCCTGGTGCGCGAGCAGATGCAGCTCGAGAACATGAGCTGTGCGGACGCCGGCTCGGGCCTGTCCCGGGCGGGCATCATCCTGCGCGACGCCGTCCAGCGGGCGAACAAGATCATCTACCAGACCGCCCGCACCCAGCCGCAGTGCGAGGGCATGGGCACCACGGTGGTGGCGGCGCTGTTCTTCGACAACAGGGTCACCATCGCCCACGTCGGCGACTCGCGCCTCTACAGGGTGCGCGGAGAGAAGTTCGAGCGCGTCACCATGGATCACTCGCTGCTGCAGGAGCTCGTGGACCGCGGCCTGTACTCGGCCGAGGAGGCGCAGCGCGCCGCAAACAAGAACTACGTCACACGCGCGCTCGGCGTCGAGCCGAGCGTCGAGGTGGAGGTGCGGGAGATAACCGTCCAGAAGGGCGAGGTCTACATGCTCTGCTCGGACGGGCTCTCCGACATGGTCGAGGACGAGGATATCCATTTAACCATAAGCACATTTGGTGCTAATCTTGATACTGTCGCCAGACAATTGATCCAGCTGGCCAACGATAACGGGGGCCGGGACAACATCTCCGTGGTGATGGCCCACGTGCTCGATGCCTTCCCGGCCAGAACCCGCATGTTCAATAAGATACTCGACTGGTTCAACTGACGCCGGGGGCGGGGAGAGAGAACAGACATGGCGAGGTTGATATTGAGCCTGGACGGCCAGGTAATGGCGGAATACAACATGAACAAGGAGCGTTACACGGTCGGGCGGCTGCCCGACAACGACGTCCGCATCGACAACGCGGCCGTCAGCGGCCACCATTCCCTGATCATCAACATCCTCAACGACTCGTTCCTCGAGGACTTGAACAGCACCAACGGCACGTACGTCAACGGCAAGCTCATCAAGAAGCACGCCCTGCAGCACGGCGATGTGATCACCGTCGGGCACCACCAGCTCAGGTTCATGGAAGACGACGAGCAGCAGGACGAGTTCGAGAAGACCATGGTGATCCAGCCCTCGGCCCGGCCGGTCGCGGCGCTGCGCGCGGCGACCGAAGCGGCCCCGCTGCACGCCGCCGGGGCCGGGGCCGCCTCCAACGGCAAGGCCCTCTCCCAGGCCGGGAACGCGCTGAAGAGCGCCAAGCTCCAGGTGCTCTCGGGAGCCTTCGCCGGACGCGAGCTCGAGCTCACCAAGGCGCTCACCACGCTCGGGCGTCCCGGGGTGCAGGTGGCGGCGATCACCCGGCGCGCCGACGGCTTCTACATCGTGCACGTCGACAGCGACAGGCCGGACCACTACCCGCTGCTCAACGGCTCGCCGATCGGCAGTCAGCCCGCGCCGCTGCGCGACAACGACGTCATCCAGCTCGCCGGCGTGAAAATGGGCTTTTTCCTCAACGGCTAGGCCGAAGAGGGCCCGCGGCGCCTGACCCGGCCCGGGCCGGCCCCGGCGGGACCGCCGCGGCGCCGCGCTCGAGATCGCTGCAGGGCGTCCCGTGACCGAGATCGAGTGCCTGCGACCGAGACCGCCTGGCGCTTTTCAGACCGCCGGCGCGCCCTGGTCCCGGGATCGGGTTTGCGGCCCCGCGCGAGACGCCGCAGCCGGGCTCAGCGCCGCTCCACGGGAACCCGCTGGCTGACGCCGCAGAGCAGCTCGTAGGCGATGGTGCCCGCCCGCCGGGCCACCTCCTCCACCGCCAGCCCCGCTCCCCAGAGCACCACCGGCGCGCCGACCTCGACCTCGCCTAGATCGGTGACATCGACCGCGATCATGTCCATGGACACCCGGCCGCAAAGCGGTGCGCGCCGGCCGTCGACGAGCACCGGGGTGCCGCTCGGCAGCCCCCTCGGCAGCCCGTCCCCGTAGCCGGCCGCGGCGATGGCGATGCGCGAGTCGCGCCCGGCCCGCCAAGCGCCTCCGTAGCCGACCGTCTCGCCCCGCGGCACGCGCCTGACGGCGATCACCGAGGCCTCGAGCGTCATCGCCAGCCGCAGCCCGAGGTCCTCGGCCGTGCGATCCGCGAACGGGGAGGCACCGTAGAGGGCCAGCCCGGGCCGGACCCACTCGCCCCCGACCGGCGTCTGCCCGAGCACGCCGGCGGAGTTGGCGATGCTCGTGGCATGAGCGCGGCCCCGGGCGGCCCGCCCGAAGCGCTCGAGCTGCTCGCGGGTCATCTCGGGAGAATCGTCGGCTCTGGCCAGATGCGTCATCAGCCGGATCTCCAGCGGCGGCGAGCGCAGGCGCTCGAGCCGCTCGAGCGCCTCGGGGAACTCGCTCTCACGAAAGCCGAGCCGGTTCATGCCGGTGTCGATCTTCAGCCACAGGACGAAGCGGTGCGCCGCCGCGTCGGCTTCGAGCAGGCGCACCTGCAGCGGATCGTGCACCACCAGATCGAGCTCGTGCCGGGCCGCCTCGCGCAGCTGCCCGGCGCTGAACACTCCCTCGAGCAGCACGATGGGGCGCGTTACCCCGTGCTCGCGCAGCATGAGCCCTTCCTCGAGCCTCGCGACCGCGAAGGCGTCCGCCTGCTCCAGCGCGAGCGCCGTTTGCACGAGGCCGTGCCCGTAGGCGTTGGCCTTCACCACCGCCAGCACCCGGGCGCCGCCGGCCCGACTGCGGATGATCTTGAGATTGTGCCGCAGCGCGCCGGTGTCCACGACGGCGCGGATCAGGCGGCTCACTTCAGCACGCCCTCGGCGTACGCATCGGACGCGTAGTTGGCAAAGCGGGTGTACTGGCCCTGGAAGGTCAGCAGGAACGTGCCGATCTCGCCGTTGCGATGCTTGACCAGATCGATCTCCGCGATGCCCTTCTTGGTGGTGTTCTTGTCGTAGACTTCCTCGCGGTAGATCAACAGGATCATGTCGGCATCCTGCTCTATTGCTCCACTTTCGCGCAGATCTGACATAACAGGCTTCTTGTTATCGCGCTGCTCGACCGCTCGATTCAACTGCGAGAGCGCGATGACGGGGATGGCCAGCTCCTTGGCGAGCACCTTAAGGCCCCGCGAGATCTCCCCGATCTCCGTGGCGCGATTCTCCTTCGTGCCCGGCACCTGCATCAGCTGCAGGTAATCGACCACCACCAGATCCAGGCCGTGCTCGCGCTTGACGCGCCGCGCGCGCGCTCGCAGCTCCGTCGGCGTGAGCGCCGGGGTCTCATCGACGAAGATCTTCGCGTCCGAGAGCTGCGTGGTGGCGCTGGTGATACGCACCCAGTCGTCGTCGGAGATGCGGCCGCTGCGCAGGTTCGCCAGCGGCACCCCGCCGATCGAGGAGAGCATGCGCGTGATCACCTGCTCCGAGGGCATCTCCATGCTGAAGATCGCCACCGAGGCGTGCGTGCCGGGATGCACGGCGGCATACTCGGCCATGTTGACCGCGAGTGTCGTCTTGCCCATCGATGGGCGGCCCGCGACGATCACCAGGTCCCCGGGCCGCAGCCCGCCGGTGATCTTGTCGAAATCCGCAAATCCCGTGGCCAGCCCCCGGAGCTTGTCGGGGTTGCTGTGCCACTCGTCGATCTGATCGATGACCTGCGGCAGCAGGCTCCTCACCGCCACCGCGCCCTGGCGGCCCCTGAAGCCCGCCTCGGCGATCTCGAAGACCTTCTGCTCGGCCCGGTCGACGAGCTCGCGGGCACTCTCGCCCCCGTTGTTGAAGACCGCGGAGGCGATTTCGGTGCCGGCGCGGATCAGCTGCCGCAGCAGCGAGCGCTCACGGACGATATCGGCGTAGGCGCGCACATTGGCCGCGGTCGGCGTGTCGCGCGCGAGGGTGCTCAGATAGGCGAGTCCGCCGGCGGCATCGAGCTTGCCCCCGCGCTCGAGCTGCTCGGAGACGGTCACGACGTCGCACGGCCGGCCGCCGCCGGCGAGCACGCCGATGGCCTCGAAGATCAGGCGGTGGTCGGGCCGGTAGAAGTCCTTCTCGGTGACGACATCGGCAACCTGGTCCCAGGCGCTCGCCTCGAGCAGCAGGCCGCCGAGCACGGCCTGCTCGGCCTCGACCGAATGCGGAGGCGTCGGGGCGTCCCCGGCGGCCGATCCACCCTCACGACGCCCTTTGGGGATTGCGGCCACGCTATCCGATCGGCCGCAAGCCGCCGCCGGCGGCGCATCCGGCAGGCGCGCCGAGCGGGCGCTTTCCATGCCGCGGGCCGGACGCTCGGCTTGCCTGCCTCGCTGTGAATTCCGGCCCGCGCAACGGCTGGCCAGTCGGGACCATGGGTTTGAAGGATTACTCTTCCGCGACGACCGAAACGGTCAGCGGCACGTCGATGTCGGCATGAAGATGCAGGCTGACGACATGCTCGCCGACCATGCGCAGCGGCCCGCTGGGCAGGCGAACCTCGCTGCGCTCGACCTTGAAGCCGGTCCGGGTGCAGGCCTCGGCGATGTCGCTGGTGCCGATCGAGCCGAACAGCTTGCCCTCGGCGCCGGCCTTGGCGGTGATGACGAGCTTGAATTCCTGCATCGCCACGGCGCGCTCCTCGGCGCTTTGCAGCTGCTCGCGCGCGGCTTTCTCGAGCTCGGCGCGGCGGGCCTCGAAACGGGCGACGTTGTCGGGGGTGGCGAGCGTGGCCCTGCCCTTCGGGAGCAGGAAGTTGCGCCCGAATCCCGAGCGGACCTTCACCCGATCGCCGATGTTGCCGAGATTGGCCACCTTCTGCAGCAGAATGACTTCCATCGGGGTGCCTCAGTGCTGATCGGTATACGGCAGCAGCGCCAGGTAGCGCGAGCGCTTGATCGCGACGGCCAGCTGTCGCTGGAAGAAGGACTTGGTGCCCGTTATGCGGCTCGGGACGATCTTGCCGGTCTCGGAAACGAAACTCTTGAGGGTGCCGAGATCCTTGTAATCGATGTGCTTCACGCCCTCGGCCGTGAAGCGGCAGAATTTCTTGCGCCGCGAGAAACGGCCGCCGCCGTTGCCGCCAGTTCTGGTGTTCATGAGTGTATCCGGTGCGCTGAAATGGGGTTGTGGTTGCCGGCTGGTGCTCGATTACGCGCTTTCCGCGTCCGCGTCCGACTCCGGCGCTGGCGCTGGCGCTGGCGCTGGCGCCGGTGAGCTCGTCTCCTCGCGCGGCTGCTCGCGGCGGCTCCTGCCGGAGTCCTCCTCGTCGCTGCCCTTGGCCATGGGAGAAGGCTCGGTCACCGCCGAGTCCATCTTGATCACCAAGTGGCGCAGGACCGCGTCGCTGAAGCGGAAGGCGCCGGTCAGCTCATCGAGGGTCTTCTGATCACACTCGATGTTCATGAGCAGGTAGTGCGCCTTGTGCACCTTGATGATCGGGTAGGCGAGCTGGCGCCGCCCCCAGTCTTCCAGGCGATGCACGTGGCCGGAGCCCGCGGCGATCATGCCCTTGTAGCGCTCGATCATCGCGGGCACCTGCTCGCTCTGATCGGGATGGACCAGAATCACGATTTCGTAATGCCTCATGTGTCCTCCTTACGGATGAAAGCCGCCCTTCGCGAGGCTGCACAGGTGCGGCAAGGAGATTCCACGCCCGTTATGGGTCGCGGCCCCCCGCAGGGGGGCGCGCAGAATACTGGACCGGTCCCGTAACTGCAATGCGTCCCGCAGCGGCCCAGAGCTTCGAGCCGCCCAGCCCGCCCGCGCCGCCCTCCCGCTTCGCGGGATGCCGCGTCCTTGGTCCCCCGTTTCCTGGCCCCCGTTTCCTGGCCCCCGTATCCCTGGCCCCGTATCCCTGGCCCCTGCCGACACCGTCCCTCCGCCCGGCCGGCGGCATCCGCGACGGCTCGCTCGATGAGGCGCCGCTGTGGCGGCAGATGCGCAGCGCTCGCAGACGGCCGGGATCCGGCGCAGCGGCTATTCGCCTCGACCGGCGCCGAAGCCTAGGCCTGCCGCTGCCGCACCGCCTCGTAAAGCAGCATCCCGGCCGCAACGGAGACATTGAGGCTCTCGACCGCCCCGAGCTGCGGCAGCCGCACCAGAACATCGCAATTCTGGCGCGTCAGCTGCCGAAGTCCCGCTCCCTCAGCCCCCATGACCAGCACCACCGCGCCGGTGAGGTCGGCCTCGCGAGCGCGTCCGGCCCCCTCGGCATCGGCGCCGACCACCCACAGGCCGGCCTCCTTCAGCAGCTTGAGCGTGCGCACCAGGTTCGTGACCACCACCAGCGGCGTCGTTTCGGCGGCTCCGGCGGCCACCTTGCGCACCACGGGGGTCATGTGCGCGGCCCGGTCGCGGGGGACGATGACGGCCAGCGCCCCACAGGCATCGGCCGTGCGAAGACAGGCGCCGAGGTTGTGGGGATCCTGGACTCCGTCGAGAGCGAGGAGCAGCGGCTGCTGCGCGCTCTGCAGCGCCGAGAGCAGCCGATCCTCGGTCCAGGGGGGCAGCGCGGCGATCTCGGCGAGGATCCCCTGGTGGGCCACCTCCCCCAGCCTCTGGCGCAGCGCCTGCGCCTCCACCCGCTGCACCGGTACCCGTGCCTGGCGCGCGAGCTCCTCGATCCGGCGGACCCGTGGGTCATCGCGCCGCTCGAGGAGGCGGATCGCGGTCACACGCTCGGGATGGCGCTCGAGCATGATGCGCACGGCGTGCAGTCCATAGACACTCTCGGCGCCTCTGGCATGGACGGCCGGGCGGCCGCGTTCCTGGGTCACCATCCGGGCAGTCTAAGGCTCTTCGGCCAGCTCGAGGTCCACCAGACCCTCTATGGGATTGACGGCGGTGACGATCACGCGGATGTGCGCGCCGGTGTGCAGACGGCGCCCGGATCGCCGGCCCCGCCAGGCGTGACCGTGGTCCTCCATGAGGTACTCATCGTCACGCAGGCGATCGATGTGCAGCAGCCCGTCGACGGCGACATCGAGAATCTGGACGAAGCAGCCGAACTCGACCACCGTGGTGATCAGCCCCTGGAAAGTCTGTCCGATGCGCTCGCGCAGGTAGCTGCACTTGAGGAAGGTGGCGACATATCGGTCGGCCTCGTCGGCGCGCTTCTCGAGCCGGGAGGTGCTCTCCCCGAGCGCCGCGAGCTCGCCTGCGGAATAGCTCACGGCGCTGCCGCCGGCGGCCCCGATCTGGGCCTTCAGCGTCCGGTGCACGATGAGATCCGGATAGCGGCGGATCGGCGAGGTGAAGTGCGCGTAGTGCGTCAGCGCCAGTCCGAAATGCCCGATGTTGACGGGCTGATACACTGCCTGCGGCATCGCTCGCACGATCAGCGACTCGATGAACGGACGCTCGGCGGCGGCACCCAGGCGCCGGGCGATCGCCTGAAGGTCGCGCGTCGTGACCGTCTCGGGCAAGTGGGCGTCGATGTTCAACGCCGCGAGCGTGCTCGTCAGCCGGTCCAGCTTCTCGCTCTCGGGCTGGCCGTGCACCCGGTACAGCGTGCGGGTGCGGGATTTCTCGAGCGCGAGGGCCACCGCCACGTTCGCGAGGACCATGCACTCCTCGATGAGGCGGTGGGCATCGTTGCGGGCGCGCAGCTCGATGGCCCGCACCCGCTCGGCCGGATCGATCACCAGCTCCGCCTCGGGCGCGTCGAAATCCAGCGCACCGCGGCGGCTTCGCGCCTTGTGCAGCGCGCGATAGACCTGCACCAGCACGAGCAGCGGCTCGAGCAACTCGCCGAGCTCGGCCCGGGCGGCCGGACGGCCCTCGAACAGCGCGGCATGAGCCTGGTTGTACGTCAGGCGCGCCGCGGAGCGCATGACCGCGGGATAAAACCTCGCGTCCTTCAGCACACCGGCCTTGCTGATGATCATGTCCGCCGCGAAGCACAGCCGCTCGACTCGGGGCGCAAGCGAACACAGGTGATCCGACAGCGCCGTCGGCAGCATCGGCAGGACACGGGTCGGGAAATACACGGAGGTACCGCGGATCTGTGCCTCGGTATCCAGCGCGGTATCCGGACGGACGTAATGGCTGACATCGGCAATGGCGACGATCAGACGAAAGCCCGCCGGGTGTGGCTCGGCGTAGACCGCATCATCGAAATCCCGGGCATCCTCGCCGTCGATGGTCACGAGGGGCACAGCTCGCAAATCTTCGCGTCCTGCGGCCTCGCGCGGATCGACCCGATCGCCCCACGCTTGCGCTTCGCGAAGAACGGCCGAGGGAAACTCGTGAGGCAGACCGAAGCGCGCGACGGCCGTCTCCATGGCCAGCTCGACCGGGCGGTCGGGATCGAGCCGCTTCTCGATCTGCGCATGCGCCGCGTGGTCTGCGGTCCCGCGTCGCGTGAGTCGGGCGATCACCCAGTCACCCTGGCGCGCGCCCCCCAGGGCGGCGTGCGAGACGGCACACCGCAGTTGCAAGCGCCGGTCCGCCGCCGTCACCCAGGCACTGCGTCCCTGAATCTCCACCGTGCCGAGGAACGCCTGCACGGCATGCTCGAGGATTTCCTCCACCGTCCCCGCCCAGCGGTCATCGGCGTCCCGTGAGAGCCGCACGCGCACGCGGTCCCCGTGCATCACGCCCCGCATCTGCGGCGGCGGCAGAAAGACGCTGTCCTTCATCCCCTCCACGCGCAGGAACCCGTAGCCGGCCCGGTGCGCACTGACGCGGCCCTCGACCAGGCCTCCCGCGCGGTGCGCCCCCTGACGCGCCTGCGCCGGCGCCACCTTGGTGCGGCGTTTCGAGCCCGAGGCGGGCGCCGCCGCACCTTCCGATCCGCGCTCCGGGCGCGGCGCTTGCCGGTGCGCCGGCGGGGCGCTGCGGGCCGCGGGGCGCTTGCCGGGCCGGCCGGGGCGGTCCCGGCGGCCGAATTTCCCCCTGCGGCTTTTCAATTGACAGCTCTCATGGCCATGCGTAGATTTCGCCGCCTCGCCAGCGAGGCATCCAAGCCGAGCGTCCCTGCCCGGGTGGCGGAATTGGTAGACGCACTAGTTTCAGGTACTAGCGGGTAACACCGTGGAGGTTCGAGTCCTCTCCCGGGCACCAGAAATTCTTTGTTTTTCAAAAACTTGATTCCATAGCTGCAAGTGGAGACCGAGGCATCCCCCGGCCTGCCGGACGGATGACCGCGAGGGATCACTGCTTTTATGGTTGATCGAGCGGCGCAGCCATCCTATCAGGGGTCGATGCGGGCGGCGCGGGGCAAATTCAATTTAAGCCGAGCCGAGTCGGAAGATCGACCCGCAACCGGATGCCGGACACCCCGGCCAGTCAAATGAGCGGGGCTGCTCGGGCTCCGGTGACGCTAAAGCCGACAGCGACCGGCCGCTCTAGTCTCGGATACAGGCGATTTGCCCAGCCGGGCAAGACGCCTTACAATATGGTCCCTTGTAAGGAGCACGCGCATGCCCGAAGCCACTGTCACCAGCAAGGGGCAGGTCACTATTCCTGCTGATATCCGTAAAGCCATGGGGCTCTCCGCGGGCGAGCGTGTGATCTTCACACAGCTCGACGACGGGACGATCGTGTTTCGGGCGAAGCGGCGCTCAATACTGGAACTCAAAGGGCTGTTGAAGCACGCACGAACGGGAAAACGCCCGATCCCGGTCAGAGACATGAACATTGGTCGCCGGTGACGGGTGGCTGGCCTCGACACGAACGTACTCGTACGGTGGATCGTGGACGACGATCCACGGCAGGTTGCGCGAGCTCAGCGTTTGTTCCAGGACGCACATGAGCAAGGGTTTCCACTGTTCGTCCCCAGCACCGTCATGCTCGAGCTTGAGTGGGTGCTGCGCTCGCGTTACGAATTCGACAAAGCAACGGTTTTGGGTGCATTCAATGCGCTGCTCGAAACCCAGGAACTCGAGTTCCAGGATGAGCCCGCATTGGAGCGAGCGCTCAGCTTCTATCGGCACAACCCGGCCGACTTTGCTGATTGCCTGCACGCCGGGCAGTGCGGTTCAGCACGCCGCGCACCAATGATCACGTTCGACGGAACGGCTGCCCGGCTCCCGGGCGTCGAGTTGCTGAAGACATAACCGTCAAAGCTCTGACAGCGGACGGATCGTACCCGAGCTGCTCACGGCGGCCGGCGAAAGACATCGGATCGACTCAACCGGGAAGTGTGGCCGCCATCCGCACAACGCTGGGTACAGCGCAACGGGCACATGCCTGTTCGAGCCGGAATACACACGGTGGGCGCCATTCTATTGGCGCCAACGTCCGCTCACCGTCAGCGCCCGCCGGTCTTCCAGGGGTCGACGACCGAGACCTTCAGCCCGTGGAAATGCCGGACATTTCGTGTCGCGAGGGTAGCGTGACGCGAGAGCGCTATACCGGCGATCTGCGTGTCACGAAAGTCAACGGGCCGTCCCGACTTCTGCCGATCGGCGGCAAGCGCTGCCGCTTCCTCTGCGGCCGAGCTATCGAAGTCCAGTATGCGCTCCTCGAGGTCTTCCTGCAGTACCCGGGCAAATGATTGCTCCAGCGTTCTCCTGCGTCCACTCTGTGGCAGCAACGCAATGCCGAAACGCGCCTCGAATATCGTGATGCTGCTCGTCCACACCGACTCCGCCGGCTGTCGGTCAAGCCAGCGCACGACCCTGTCCTCGGGCTCGGTTCGCATGAGCGCCGACAACACGTTGGTATCCAGGATGATCAATCGTGGAATTCTGCCGGCTTGGGGCTCTGCCCGCGGATCTCGGCAAGGTCGGATTCAAGGCCATGACCACGGAACCGATCGGCGATGCGCGACCCCAGGCCGCCGGACGGCCGGCCATCGTTCTTGGCCGCGGCACGAAGGATGTCACGAACCTCCGCTTCCATGCTGCGCCCATGCCTGTCCGCCCGGCGCTGCAGGCGTGCCTTAACCTCATCTTCCAATTGGCGCACTATGATTTGGGCCATCAGGCACCTCCGCGAATGCTATCATGATAGCAAGAATTGAGGCGGGCCTTCAAGATTTGACGATGCAGGCCGATGCGCTCTTCGCATGAGTTGACCTACATTTCTATTTCGTTGGTCATCTGGCGCACCCTCCCGTTGACCAACGCACTGGATTTGCAGGTCAACGCCTGGAGGGTGACCGCTTGGAAGAGCTGGATCAGGACGGCGTGCCCATTCCAATGCCGCCGAGTGATCAGCAACCCGTCTGTGAGCTCACTTCAGCGCGCTCCGCAAGCGGCGCGCCGTTCCGGCGCCGCCGCTGCGCCCCCGTCGTCTTGTCGTGCGCCTGGAAATCTAGTAAAGTATTGTTTATATTTCACTTTACCGTTGATTTCCTCTCATGAGCGCAATCGTCACCCTGAGCAGCAAGTTCCAGATCGTGATCCCGCGGGAAGCCCGGGAGGCTCTCGGCCTCTGCGCCGGCGACGAGCTGCTCGTCCTGAGCAAGCCCGACCGCGTCGTCATCGTCCCGAAACCGAAGAAGTTCGCCAAGCACATGGCGGGGCTCCACCGGGAGGTCTGGCAGGGAGCGGAGACGTATCTTCAGGACGAGCGCGATACTTGGTGAGCATCAGGTTTCCCGGCGGGCACAGGCGGGTCCTGATCGATACCAGTGTCTGGATCTACCATTTCGAGCAGCATCCGCAGCTCGGAGCGCCGGCAGGCCGGGTAATCGGCGCTCTCGAGGAAGGCAGGTTCCGAGGCATCGCCTCGGAGCTGACCTTGCTCGAGCTGACGGTGCGGCCCTTGCAACTCGGTCGGCAGGACGTCGCCGATGAATACGAGGTGCTGCTCGATTACTTCCCCAACCTCGAGCTCGTCCCGATCTCGCGGGAGATTGTGCTCGATGCCGCGGCGCTGCGCGCGCGTCAGAAACTACGCACACCGGACGCCATTCAGATCGCGACGGGCCTGAGAGCCGGCACCACGTTGGCCGTCACCAACGATAAAGCCTGGCGAACGGTTCCCTTGCTCGAAACCATGATCCTTACCGATCACACCGATTGACGGCGCCATAGCCGCCCCCTCAATCCCGCATCGACAGGCCTGCACTCGCGCCAACGGCGACGGCTATGCGGCTCCTCGCCCCGCTCGAAAGCCTCTTCAACCGGAACAGTCTGGCGACTTCGACAGGCACATCCCCTCCGCGCACCGTGCGCGCGGCGGCCGCCAGCTCCGGCAAGGCAATTTCCTCAATGTAGCGCACGTCTTCGTCGCTCGCCGGCACACGGTAGCAATTCCAACGTTCGGGATCGTCTTCGCTGCGCCACACGAAGTCAACATGGTCCGATACCGGATCCGGTTGGAAGTGATAGTGGCGTGCAGCAAGCTCGAGGACCCTTTCGCGGATGAGGCGGCCGGAGCGCTTGAATCCGTGGACCCGCGCGACTCGATCGACGAGCAAGCTGTCGAGCATCGGTGCCTCTTGCTCGAGAATTCTCTGGATGAGGTCTTTGAGAGTGATGTCGTAGGACGTGTCTTGAAAGAAATCCGGCCGCAGCGAAGATTTCAAATAGGTCAACTCGGCCTTCTGGTAGCAACGCCGCACGGGGGTACGCGCTGCATCGGTCGGGGCTCCAGCTACTCGACGCGTCAGCCGAGTCTCCAAATCCACCTCTTCCCCGGTCGCCTGCAAGGCAACGTCCTCGTCACTGCGGTCGGCCGGCGGTCCGGCGTCCCTACCCACGATCGCGGCGCCTTCGTCGGCCATGGCCTGAGCGGCAGCCGCTGTCTCCTCAGCTTCACCGCGCGCCAGCGCCGCAGCACCGGACCGGGACTCCTCCAGTATCGCCTTGATCGCCTGATGCAGCCTTTCGAGCGCGCCTTTCCGGTCGACCCACCATTCCGTCGACCATACCCGGACCAGGCGCCAGCCAAGTCCCCGAAGTATTTCACTTCGCACCTTGTCCCGGTCGCGCGCCGTCGCTGCACTGTGATAGGTCGCACCGTCGCACTCGACCCCTACCAGATAGTCGCCGGGACAATCGGGATGGACGACACCCAGGTCAATGCGGAAGCGGGACACGCCGACCTGGGGGTGGGTTTCCCATCCTTTCGCCCGCAATCCTTCGGCAACATATTGCTCAAACGGCGAGTCGTAACCGCCCTGAGAGCCGTGAACGGCTGTGGCAATCGCCTTTGGCCCCTCGCGGGCGAACTCGATGAAGTGACGCAGGTCGTGGACGGCGCGGGCTTGGGTGCGGCTGGGGTCAATCATCGATGGATCGAAGGAGGTGAAGATCAGCATCTCCCGGCGTGCGCGAGTTATCGCCACATTAAGACGTCGCCAGCCGCCATCGCGATTGAGCGGACCGAAATTCATCGACATGACTTGCGCGCCCGGCTCCGTTGGACCGAACCCGATATCCAGGATGATGAGGTCGCGCTCATCGCCCTGCATCGTCTCGAGGTTCTTGACCACGACAGGCTCCGCCAGCCCGTCCTTGAAGAATGGCTCGATCGACGGGTGCTCCCGACGCGCCTCATCCAGCAGATCATCGACAAGCCGCTGTTGCTCGGCATTCAGTGTGATGATGCCGATTGACTGCTTGGAGGCGATAAACCGGGGGTCTGTGAGGCGCTTGATCACTTCCTGGACGATCGCCTTGGCCTCGACCTGGTTGTGCCGCCCTGTGCCGCGCGAGTAGACCCCGTCGATCTTCCGCCACGACACCGCGCTTGGGCGCGTGTCCGCCGCGGGGAATGTGATCAGACTGCCCCCGTAATACTGGTAATTCGAGAACGTGATGAGACTCTCGTGGCGGCTGCGGTAATGCCACGTGAGGCTGTGCTGGCGTACGCCCGCGCCGATGCACTCGTCCAGGATGCTTTCCAAATCCTCATCGGTGTCGTCCTCGCCCGCGCTGATGCCACGATCGAAGAAGCTCGTGGGTGGCATCTGGCGGGGATCGCCCGCCACGATGACCTGCCTGCCCCTGGCAATGGAACCGACCGCGTCCCACGGCGCAATCTGCGACGCCTCGTCAAAAATGACGAGATCGAACAATGCGTAATCAGTCGGCAGATACTGCGCAATCGACAGGGGACTCATGAGCATGCACGGCGAGAGCGCAGTGAACGACTCCCCCATCTCCTGCGCAAGCTGGCGAACCGGCTTGTGCCGCCGAGACTTTTGCAGCTCGTGCTTGAGGATGCCAAATCCGCTCGATCGGGTGACGGCGTTCTTGTCGGGCAAGTCTCCTGACAGCTTTGCACGAACGTACCGCGCTGTGAGCTTGGCCACCTCCGCCACCGCCTGCCGATACGCATGAACATCGCTCTCATGCTCCGCAGGTACAAAATTGCGCAACAGGGGCTCTGCATCGATGGCTTTGGCGGCAAACCACCGCGCATAGCCCACGTCGAACGCATCAGCGACGGACCCCTCCGGCAACGTTCCCTGTTCGATCGCCTCGACCAGCGGCTCGAGTCCGCATCCGAGCGCTTCCTGCCGGACGCGCTGCCAGCTGCACCAGGCGTTCAACGCAGATTCATTGTCAACGACGGCCTGCGCAGTGGCGGAAAGATCAGACACCTGTTTGTTCAGGTCAATCCGGCTCCCGGCCGCCTTCGCGAACCGCTCCGCGGCCTCGCCCAATTCCCCGTACGTGGTTTCCAAATTGCCGACGGCCGCCGCCACGAGGCCGTCAGGCCCAAGCAATTCATTTCCGTCCACGACGAGCCGCTGGACTTCGTGCTTGAGACGGACCAGCTGCTCGGGCGATGCGGCCAACTGCACGAGGCTCGAGCGAAGACCATTGGCAAGCTCGGTCGCAACGGTCAAGCGAGTCGTGTCCGTATTCAACGCCGCCCACCCCGGCACTTGACGGCAATCCGGGTCCAGGGCGTCGATCTTGGCGATCAAGGCCTTCATGGCCTCCAGGTGAGGCAGATCGGCCTCCACGTCCGGCAGATCCGGTGCGCCTGCAGCGGCTGCCAGCGACTTGGCAACCTTCTTCTTCGACAGACCGGCGAAGAACCAGAACTTCCCGGAAGCTTCGTCCCAGTCATTCTTGAGTTTCTCGACCTCGATGAGCCTGACGGACTCCGGCGTGTAGGGCAGCGATAGTCCTTTCTTCAATGACTCGTATTCGCCCAAGAGGGCAATGGCCTGCTTCGCCGCCTCCTGCACGACCTTCGTCGCTGGTGAGAAGGCGAATCGAAGATCTATACCATGGGCGTCGGGCAGCAGGCGAGCGAACCGCAGAAGCTTTTCTGCGGCAGGCACCGCGCAATCGAGCGACAACCCGGAGTCCCGAACCACCCTGCGGCAAGCGTCGTCGCACGTCTTCAAGCGGCTCAACACCAGGCGCGCAGCGGAAACCACGGATTCCTGCCATGCGTTCGACCATTCGGTCTTGGTCAGCAGCCCCATCCGTGCACCCAGGCCTTCAGCCGCAGCTCGATTGAGCTCCAACCTGCGCGCGACATCCCGAAACTCAGCCATCTGCTCCTCGATGTGCTCCGTATCTGTCGGCCAGGCCAGTCGGGGCGTCATCGGGGTCGCATCCCGCACGACACGGCCAACGGCCTCATAAACCGTCCAACCGTTCGGCCAGCGTCTGTGCAGCACGGACACCACGCGATTGAGGCGATCTCTCAGCGAACGGACTTTCTCCGCGTGCGCCTGCCAGTCCTTCTCGGTGATCTCGTCGCGCGAGGCCCATGCGCGATCCAGCTGCTGAAGCACGTGGAGCTTCGACGATTTGCTCGAATGAAGCTCCAGGCAAAATCGACCAATCCCCTTCTCGTCCAGACGACGCTTCACCACGTCGAGTGCCGCCATCTTCTCAGCCACGAACAGCACCCTCCGACCCAAAGCCAGATTGTGCGCGATCATATTCGCGATGGTTTGGGACTTGCCGGTTCCCGGTGGGCCATCGAGCACGAAGCTGTGCCCCTTCGCCGAAGCGACAACCGCAGCCAGCTGCGAGGAATCGGCCGGCAGTGGCGTGAACAGATCGCCGGGACCAAATTCCTCGTCCAGCTTCCGCGGGTCCGGGAATTCACCGCTCCCCTCGAGCGTCGAACGGTCAATATCGTGGCCCAGCAGAAGCCGGACCACGTCATTCTGCATGAGCTGATGGACACGATCGAGCAGGTCGCGCCACATGAGATACTTGGCGAACGAGAAAGTGCCCAGGACCACATCCGTCGTGACTTCGAAACCGGGCATGTCGCGGACTGCGCGCCGGACGATGTTCCAGATACCTTCAACGTCGACGCCGCTTTCGTCGGTGGGCAGCTCGCCACTCAGGCCCGCGATATTGAGCTCGAAGTCGTGCCGCAAAAGCTCGAGCAGCGTGAGGTTAAACCGGGTCTCATCGTCCAGCATTGACATCTTCACGCCCGAACGGATGCTTTGCCGCTCCAACTTGACCGGTAGCAGGATCAAGGGCGCATGGTATCTGTTAGGGTCTTCCTCTGCCTTCTTCCAACGCAGGAAGCCGATGGCGAGAAACAGCGTGTTGGACCCGCCCTCCTCGAGGTCCGACCGGGCCTTCCGGTAGAGATCGACCAGCGCGGAATCGAGCTGCGCCTGCTCCATTGCACAGGGCACTTCCGAGCGGTCCATGAACTGCCGTGCAACCTCCTCTTGCAGGTCTTCCTGGTTGCGCTTCTCGTAGATCTGTCTGTCCCGGCCGCCGACTTCGAGCTGCGGCATAGGGACGATACGAACGCTTTTGTTGGCTGCCAAGACATCCTCGAGACCGGCCGGGTCGGGACAGACGAGGCGGAGCACCTTGGCGCGATCCGGCAGGTGCAACAGGCGGTTACGCGTTGTGAGGTCGAGGAGCTTGCGCTGCCAATGCTCGAGCTTTCCCGTTGGAGTGGCAGGTATCTCCTCGACGTCGACATCAAATCCAGGCAGATCGGGTGCGGCTTCAAGCGCCTCGCTGACTTCCGATGCCTGATCATCTGGTTGAAGGCCCTGCCGCTCACTCACCACCGCCAACGGACGCAGCTTCTGCATCCGGGCCCGATGTACGTCCAATGCCGCGACGAAGCCTTCGTCAGTCAACTCGCGGACGGCCACGTCGATAGCGTGTCTGAATCCTGGCGCAGGGGACTGTGTGGCCAGTGTCGTCTCGAAGACAAGCAATTCCTGCAGTCCGATGCGTTTGCGAAGCGCCGCAGCATCGTCGTTGAGTACGTGAGCAAACTCCTGCGGCTGCAGCCACACTCCGGTGAACGCGTGACCATCGGTGAGCACCACGAGGGGATTGAGTCCGGCCTGCTCCAGGGCCGCCGCAAACAGAAGCGCCGTATCCAGGCACGTTCCTACGCCGCCGTCGAGAATCTGCGCCGGTGTGCGAATCTTCTGCCCCTCGAGCTCGAAACTGGCCGGGGGCACGGCATAGCTGATCCGGTAGCCGCAGACCGAGGACCAGATGGCGGAGGCCAGCTCCCACGCCCGCTGGCGTGCTTTGGCCTTGTAGCCGTCAATCCCGTCGGGTCGCCCTGCGCGACGCAGCGCATTGGACGCACTCTTAAGGACCTTGTCGACCGCCGGATCATTCGGCGTGCAGAATGCCGCCAGGAGCTCGGGCATGGTGCGCGCACCACCCCATTCGTTTCGCGCCAGCAGCTCGACGGAATGACTCTGTTCGGCAAGAACTTCAGTGCCCGACTTCAGCCGAAGATGCACCGATGAATTCATGCTCTCCGAGAGGTCCGCGAGATACCCCGCCTTGAGCTCCACATCCCGGTCGGCAATCCGTATCGGAGATGACTTATTCAGCCGATCCACACGCCAGGTCCTTGGGGTGGCGAAGGGAAGGCTCGGCTCGAGTTCAACTATCAGGTTATCGAGCTCTTCACCACTGTTTGAGATGGTGAGCTCTCGCAACAGTGGCACCGCATTTTGGTGCGACGCCAGACCGAGCTTGCTGGTGACAACCGCCTCGATCAGAATCGTCATCGCGAATGGCACTCGGTAAGGATGCGCTTATGGTTGCCCTGGTAGGCGCCCCAACCCGCAGTTGCGCCCATCTCTTTGAAGCACTGTGGTGATGAGACCTGTCCCGCGGCGCCCATCCTAAGAGATCGCTGGCGGCGAAGCGTAGCGCTTTAGGGGATTTCTGTGAACTCAGGCCCTTCGCTCCGGCGAAATTGCGCACATGCCTGCGCTCCGCCGGGGCATTCGAAACACCGATCCGGCGTGCACGGAACCATGACCGAAGCGAACGGCCGGCGAGCGCACGCATGGCAAGCGTGCGCCGACCGCGCGCTGCACGAAGAGAACCGTGGCGAGCACTTTGTGGATCCACGTCGACCCCAGCGCGCTATCTCAAAGATCGGCGACCGAGGCTCGCGCCGCCGCAGACGCTCGGCGCTCGGCGCTCGGCGCTCGGCGCTCGGCGCTCGGCGCTCGGCGCTCGGCGCTCGGCGCTCGGCAATTCGGCTCCGTTGCCGCCCGAACCGTTCTTGACTTGACGTGGCGTCTGACTTTTAATCCCGTCTACTACTATAAGACTAGTAATTGAGCCAAACCG
>OFHJ01000099.1_pt1 | contig 34798 bp, 32 predicted proteins | sample 1522001 | NCBI WGS metagenome assembly OFHJ01 (sample SAMEA2464838, study PRJEB22497) | soil metagenome | biome: Grassland; feature: Farmland; material: Clay | place: Australia | collected 2013-02-01 | depth 1.2 m | reverse complement strand
CGCTGGCGCTGCAGGGTCTCAGAGCGCCCGCGGCAGAGGTATAGGGTCTTGCGGAAATCGCCTCGGCGATTTCCGCCAATGAAGTAGATGATTGTGATCGACCTGCCCCATGCGCGGCGGCTGGCTTTCGGCGTCGTGCTGGGCCAGGCGACCGCAACGGTGATGGCCGGAGGGCTCGCTTGGGCGGTTTCCGGCCGGCTCGCGGCTTTCTCCGCCCTGATCGGCGGAGGCATCGGGACGTCGGCGAGCCTGGTGATGGCACTCGTGGCCTTCGGGAGACGGGCGGCGGATGCGCGAGGCGCGCTTTGGGCCTTCTACAGGGGGGAGGCTTACAAGCTCCTCGTGGTGATCGGGCTGTTCGTGGCGGTCTTCAACCTGATGAAGGTGGCGCCACTGGCGATGTTCGCGGCTTTCGCCGCGACTTTTTTCGTGTATTGGATCGCGTTTGCCGCCGCCCTGTGGCCGAACAGTCGTGCACGCGACCAGAAATTGGCTGAGCCGGCGCCGCCCGCGAGGGCGGACGCCACGCATACACTGAGAGATTGAGGTTCATGGCAGCATCGGACTCGGCGCGGATCGGTGAGTACATCGCGGAGCATCTCACCTATCTGACCAACAAGCCGCAGACGTCGCTCATCAATTTCACCGTGATCAACTATGACACGGTGTTCTTCTCGGTATTGCTCGCGGTGCTGTTCGCCGGCAGCTTCTATTGGGTGGCCCGCAGGGCGTCCGCGGGCGCGGTCAGCGGCGCGCCGCGCGGATTCCAGAGCTTCGTCGAGCTCATCGTGGACTGGGTGGACAGCCAGGTGAAGGATGTCTTCCAGGGCAGCAGCCGTCTCATCGCGCCGCTCGCGCTCACGATCTTCTGCTGGGTATACCTGTTCAACTTCATGGACCTGGTGCCCGTCGACCTGTTGCCCGATATCGCCGGCGGGCTCGGAGTGCCGCACCTGAAGGTCGTGCCGAGTACCGACTTGAACGGCGTGTTCGGTCTGTCGCTCACGGTGTTCATCCTGACCATCTTCTACAGCTTCAAGATGAAAGGGGCGCGGGGCTTCCTCGCCGAGCTCACGCTGCGCCCCTTCAGCGCCAAGAACCCGTTCCTGCAAGCCCTGTTCGTGCCGGTCAATTTCATGCTCGAGTCGGTCACGCAGATTGCACGCCCGATTTCACTGGCACTGCGACTCTTCGGCAACATCTTCGCCGGCGAGATGATCTTCGTGCTGCTCGCACTCCTTACCCTGGTGCACGGCTACGCGGCGCTCACGACCTTCAGCGGCTGGGGGCTGATCATCATGCAGATGGTGCTGACCTTCGCCTGGGAGGTCTTCCACCTGCTGATCATCACGATCCAGGCCTTCATTTTCATGGTACTCACCATCGTTTATCTTGCAATGGCGCACGAGCACCACTGACCGGTTTGTCCAGTCCAAATCGCATTCTGTTCGAGGAGAAATAAATGCATGACGTCGCACTGATCCAAGCCATGACCGCGCTCGCCGTAGGCATCATCTTCGGCATGGGCGCGCTCGGCACCGCCATCGGCTTCGGCATTCTCGGCGGCCGCTTCATCGAGGGCTCCGCCCGCCAGCCCGAGCTGATGCCTGCGCTGCAGGTGAAGATGTTCCTGGTCGCGGGCCTTCTTGATGCGGTGTCCATGATCGGCATCGGCTTCGCGCTGTTCTTCATGTTCGCGAACCCGTTCCTCGCCGCCCTGCACGCGGCGCACTGAGCCGGGTGCGCCGCTAAAGAGCTGTCCGGAAGGAGGCGACCGTGCACATCAATCTGACGCTCCTCGTCCAGATGCTGGCATTCGCCGCGCTCATCTGGTTCACGATGAAGTTCGTGTGGCCGATGATTCTCGGCCCGATGCAGGAACGCGAGCGCAGGATCGCGCAGGGCCTGGCCGCGGCCGACAAGGGCGAGGAGGAGCTCAAGCAGGCACGCGCCGGCGCCGAGAGCATCGTGCGCGAGGCGCGAGAGCGGGCCGGCGCCATCATCGATCAGGCGCAGCGCCGCGCCAACGAGATCGTCGACGAGGCGAGAACCGCCGCCGGCCAGGAAGGCCAGCGCGTGCTCAACGCCGCGCAGCAGCAGATCGAGCTCGAGGCCTCGCAGGCGCGCGAGCAGCTGCGCCGGCAGGTCGGCGAGATCGCGGTCGCCGCAGCCTCCAAGCTGCTCGAGCGGGAGATCGATCCGCGCGCGCACGAGGCGCTCATCGATCAGCTGGCGGCGCAGATCTAGCCGGGGTCCCGATGGCCGACAAAAGCACCATCGCCCGGCCCTACGCGAAGGCCGCCTTCGAAGTCGCGGGCACCGCCCGTCTCGGCCCCTGGTCCGAGGCGCTGCGCGCAGCCGCGACCGTCGTGGCGGACCCCCGGGTGGGGACGCTGCTCGGCAACCCCCGGGTTTCCCCCGGCGAGCTCGCTGATCTGGTGATCGGCGTGGCCTGTGAGGGCCTCGACCCGGAAGGGCGCAACTTCATCCGCATGCTCGCGGACAATCACCGCCTGAACGTCCTGCCGGAAATCGCCGCGCGCTTCGAGCAGCTCAAAGCTGAAGCCGAGGGTACCATCGACGTCACGGTGACCTCGGCCGTGCCGCTCAACGAGGCACAGCGCAGCGAACTGGCCGCCGCGCTCGAGCACAGGCTGAAGCGCACGGTGCGCCTGCAGTGCGTCACGGATGCGAAGCTCATCGGCGGAGCGGTGCTGCGCGCCGGTGACTGGGTGATCGACGGCTCGCTTCTCGCCCGCTTGCGCCGCATCGCCTACGAGCTGACCGCATGAGCAGCGGCAAAGAGGGCTTTTCTTCCCGGCGCGCCTTGCGCGCCGCACCATGGTCGGGGATCGCGTCCGCGCGGACCCCGTTGAAACCTGCGCGAAGCGCATGAGGCACACATGGCCATCAAGGCAATCGAAATCAGCGATCTGATCAAGCAGCGGATCGAGAGTTTCAAATCCGTCATCGAGGCGAGCAACGTCGGCACCATCGTGTCGGTCACCGACGGCATCACACGCATCCACGGCCTGGCCGACGTTCGCTACGGCGAGATGCTGGAGTTCCCGGACAACACGTTCGGTCTGGCTCTGAACCTCGAGCAGGACTCGGTGGGCGCCGTGGTGCTGGGCGATTACGAGCATCTGCGTGAGGGCGACACGGTCAAGACCACCGGGCGCATCCTGGAGGTGCCGGTGGGGCGGGAGCTGCTCGGGCGCGTGGTCGATGCGCTCGGCCGGCCGATCGACGGCAAGGGGCCGGTGAACACCGGCGCCACCGCGCCGATCGAGCGCGTCGCGCCCGGCGTGATCTATCGCCAGTCGGTGAGCCAGCCGGTGCAGACCGGCTACAAGGCCATCGACGCCATGGTGCCGATCGGCCGCGGCCAGCGCGAGCTGATCATCGGCGACCGCCAGACCGGAAAGACCGCGCTCGCCGTCGACACCATCATCAACCAGAAGTCCTCCGGGGTGAAATGCATCTACGTGGCGATCGGCCAGAAGCAGTCGACCATCGCCAGCGTCGTGCGCAAGCTCGAGGAGCACGGGGCCCTGGCGCACACCATCATCGTGGCCGCCTCCGCCTCGGCTCCCGCTGCGCTGCAGTACATCGCCGCCTACGCCGGCTGCACGATGGGCGAGTATTTCATGGATAACGGCGAAGATGCCCTCATCATCTACGATGATCTTACCAAGCAGGCATGGGCCTATCGGCAGATCTCGCTGCTGCTGCGCCGTCCGCCGGGACGCGAGGCCTATCCGGGCGACGTTTTCTACCTGCACTCCCGGCTCCTGGAGCGCAGCGCGCGGGTCAACGCGCAGTACGTCGAGATGGCCACCAAGGGCGCCGTGAAGGGCAAGACCGGCTCGCTTACGGGCTTGCCGATCATCGAGACGCAGGCGGGCGACGTGACGGCGTTCGTGCCGACCAATGTCATTTCCATCACGGATGGGCAGATCTTCCTCGAGACCGACCTGTTCAACGCAGGGATCCGCCCGGCAATGAACGCCGGCATCTCGGTGTCGCGTGTCGGTGGGGCCGCCCAGACCGACATCATCAAGAAGCTGGGCGGCGGAATCCGCCTGGCGCTCGCGCAGTACCGCGAACTCGCCGCCTTCTCGCAGTTCGCCTCGGACCTCGATGAGTCGACCCGCAAGCAGCTCGAGCGCGGCCAGCGCGTCACCGAGGTGATGAAGCAGAAGCAGTATGCGCCGATGCCGGTCGCCGAGATGGCGCTGTCCATCTACGCGGTCAACAACGGCTACATGGACAAGGTGGAGCTGAAGAAAGTGGTCGCCTTCGAGGCGGCGCTGCAGGACTTCGCCCGCACCAATCACCAGGCCATGCTCGATCGCATCAACAAGGAGCCGAAGCTCAGCAAGGACAACCAGGCGGACCTGAAGAAGTGCTGCGAAGACTTCGTCGCCACCGGGACGTACTGAAGGCCGACCCATGCCAGGCACCAAGGAAATCCGCGCCAAGATCACGAGTGTCAAGAACACTCAGAAGATCACCAAGGCCATGCAGATGGTGGCCACCAGCAAGATGCGCCGCGCCCAGGAGCGCATGCGCGCGGCCCGGCCGTATGCGGAAAGAATGCGCAACGTCATCGGCCACCTGACCCAGGCGAACCCCGACTACCGCAGCCCCTACCTGCGCGAGCGCGAAACCGTCCGGAACATCGGCATCGTCGTCGTGTCCACCGACCGCGGCCTCGCCGGCGGGCTCAACGCCAACGTCTTCAAGCAGGTGCTGGTGCTGATGCGCGAGTGGCAGGACAAGGGCGCGCAGGTGAAGCTGTGCATGATCGGCGCCAAGGGCATGGCATTCTTCCGCCGCCTGAACGTGCCGATCCTGGCCCATGTCACGCACCTGGGAGACCGGCCGCACGTCAAGGACATCATCGGCACGGTCAAGGTGATGCTGGACGCGTATCGCGACGGCGGGCTGGACCGGCTGTTCCTGGTGAACGCCGAGTTCATCAACACCATGACCCAGCGGCCCTCGGTCGAGCAGCTGCTGCCGGCGCAGTCGATCGATACCGAGGGGCTGCAGCGGCATTGGGACTACCTGTACGAGCCGGAGGCATCCCTGATCCTCGATGACCTGCTCATGCGCTACATCGAATCCCAGGTGTACCGGGCGGCGGTCGAGAACGTCGCTTCCGAGATGGCGGCGCGGATGGTGGCCATGAAGGCGGCCTCCGACAATGCCAGCAAGCTGATCAACGAGATGCAGCTCATCTACAACAAGGCGCGCCAGGCGGCGATCACCAAGGAACTGGCCGAGATAGTCGGAGGCGCCGCGGCGGTATGAGTTTTCCATCCGGCACGCAGCGCCGCTGGTGCAGCGCAGCGGGCGCAGGGCCGCTCTCGAGCCCGCGGCAGCTGTGCAGGGTATCGCGGAAATCGCCTCGGCGATTCCCGCCAATGAATTAGGCTCAAGAGAGACAACACATGGCAAGCATGGCCGAAGGCAAGATCACACAGATCATCGGCGCCGTCATCGACGTCGAGTTCCCGCGCGGCGCCATTCCGCGCGTCTACGAGGCTCTGAAGCTCAAGGAGCACGACCTGACCCTCGAGGTGCAGCAGGAGCTCGGCGACGGCATCGTGCGCGCGATCGCCATGGGCCCCTCGGAGGGCCTGAAACGGGGTCTCGCCGTGACGGCCACCGGCGCCCCGATCACCGTGCCCGTCGGCAAGGCGACGCTCGGGCGCATCATGGACGTGCTCGGCACGCCGCAGGACAACCGCGGTCCGGTCGAATCGAACGATCACCTGCCGATCCACCGTCCGCCGCCGTCGTTCGAGGAGCAGACCGGCGGCCAGGACCTGCTGGTCACGGGCATCAAGGTCATCGACCTGCTGGTGCCGTTCGCCAAGGGCGGCAAGGTGGGCCTGTTCGGCGGCGCAGGCGTCGGCAAGACCGTCAACATGCTGGAGCTCATCAACAACATCGCCAAGCAGTACAGCGGCCTGTCGGTGTTCGCCGGCGTCGGCGAGCGCACCCGCGAGGGGAACGACTTCTACCACGAGATGATCGAGTCCGGGGTCATCGATCCGAAGGAGCTGTCCAATTCCAAGGTGGCCATGGTCTATGGCCAGATGAACGAGCCTCCGGGCAACCGGCTGCGCGTGGCGCTCACCGGGCTCACCATCGCCGAGCATTTCCGCGACGGCGTGCGCGAGGACGGCGGCAAGGGCCGCGACGTGCTGCTGTTCATCGACAACATCTACCGCTACACGCTGGCGGGCACCGAGGTCTCGGCGCTGCTCGGGCGCATGCCCTCGGCGGTGGGCTACCAGCCGACCCTCGCCGAGGAGATGGGCGCGCTGCAGGAGCGCATCACCTCGACCCGGACAGGCTCGATCACCTCCATCCAGGCGGTGTACGTTCCGGCGGACGATTTCACCGACCCGTCTCCGGCCACGACGTTCGCGCACCTCGACGCCACGGTGGTGCTCGATCGGCAGATCGCCGCGATGGGCATCTACCCCGCGGTCAGCCCGCTCGACTCCACCAGCCGCCAGCTCGACCCGCTGGTCGTCGGCGAGGAGCATTACAACACCGCGCGCGGCGTCCAGTCGGTGCTGCAGCGCTACAAGGAGCTGCAGGACATCATCGCCATCCTCGGCATGGACGAGCTGTCCGAGGACGACAAGCAGACCGTGTACCGCGCCCGCAAGGTGCAGCGCTTCCTGTCGCAGCCGTTCAACGTGGCCAAGGTGTTCACCGGGCAGGACGGCAAGATCGTACCGCTCGCCGAGACCATACGCGGCTTCAAGGGCATCATCAGCGGCGAGTACGATCAGCTTCCCGAGCAGGCCTTCTACATGGTCGGCAGCATCGACGAGGCGGTCGCCAAAGCCAAGACGCTGCAGTAGGAAGACCCCGTATGGCCGAGCAGCACACGATCCATGTCGACATCGTCAGCGCCGAGGGCGAGATTTTCTCGGGTCCGGCGACGATGGTGGTCGCGCCCGCCTCCCAGGGGGACATCGGCGTGGCGCCGAGGCACGCGCCGCTGCTGTCGATGCTCAAGCCGGGCGAAGTGCGGGTCCACCTGCCGGATGGCACCGAGCAGTTCTTTTTCGTCGGCGGCGGCGCCATCGAAGTCCAACCCAACACGGTCACCGTGCTCGCCGACACCGCGATGCGGGCCAAGGACATCGACGAGGCGGCGGCGCTGGCCGCCAAGCAGCGCGCCGAGGAGGCTCTGAGGGATCGCAGCGGCCACATCACCCAGGCCGAGGCGCTGGCGGAGCTGGCGCGCGCCGCGGCGCAGCTGAGAATGATCGAGCGACTGCGCAAGGTGCGCGGCTAGGCAGGCCGGACACCATCGGTCATGATCGCGGCATGACCACAGACGCGTTTCAATTGCCTTCCATGGCGGTAGGCGCTCCGGCCCAGCCGTCCGTGGCGGGTCGTTCGCCGCTGCGCGGCTCACCCACCCCGCTGTCGGTCGTGATCCTCGCGGCCGGCGAGGGCAAGCGGATGAAATCCCGCCTGCCGAAAGTGTTGCAGCCGCTCGCGGGACGGCCGCTCCTCAAGCACGTCATCGATACCGCCCGTGCGCTCTCCCCAGAGGCGATCCAGGTCGTATACGGCCATGAGGGCGAGCGGGTGCGAGAGGCGCTGTCCGCCGAGCCGGTGGGCTGGGTCGAGCAGGTCGAGCGCCTGGGCACCGGCCACGCGCTGCTGCAGGCCTTGCCGCACGTGCCGGACGACCACGTGGTGCTCGTTCTCTACGGCGACGTGCCGCTGCTCGGCTCTGCGACGCTGCGGCGCCTGGTCGAGCTCAGCCGCCCCGGGCAGCTGGCCCTGCTCACCATGCAGCCCGAAAGCCCCGAAGGCTACGGCCGGATCGTCCGCGACGCGGCTGGCCGCGTCGCGCGCATCGTGGAGCAAAAGGACGCCTCCGCCGCCGAGCTCGCCCTGGGCGAGTGCAACACCGGGGTGCTGGCCGCGCCGGGCCGGCTGCTCAAGGCCTGGCTCGCCGAGCTCGGCAACGACAACGCCCAGGCAGAGTACTACCTGACCGACGTCATCGGGATGGCAGTCGGGCACGGTGTCGCGGTCAATCCCCTTCTGCTGGGCGATCCGATCGAGGCGCTGGGCGTCAATGACAAGGCCCAGCTCGCCATGCTCGAGGCAGTATGCCGCCGCAACGCCGCGCGCGATCTGATGTTGGCTGGGGTGACTATCGCGGATCCGGCGCGTTTCGATGTGCGCGGCCGGGTGACGCACGGTGCCGATGTCTTCATCGACATCAATGTCGTGCTGGAAGGGCAAGTGAAGCTCGGGGACCGGGTGCGCATCGGCCCCGGCTGTGTCATTCGCGACAGCGAAATCGGCGACGACACCGAGATCTTCTCCTTCTGCGTGCTCGACGGCGCGGCCATCGGCGCCTCGGCGCGGATCGGCCCCTTTGCGCGCATGCGGCCGACCTCCACCCTGGCTGGCGGCGTGCACATCGGAAACTTCGTCGAGGTGAAGAATTCCTCGGTGGGAGAGGAGTCCAAGGCGAACCATCTCTCCTATGTGGGCGATGCCGAGGTCGGCGCCCGCGTCAATCTCGGCGCCGGCACCATCGTCGCCAATTACGATGGCGCGAACAAGCACCGCACCGTCATCCGGGACGACGTGCATACCGGCTCCAACAGCGTGCTGGTCGCGCCACTCACGGTGGGCAAGGGAGCGACGATTGCCGCCGGCTCCACGGTGGCCGGCGACGTCCCTCCCGGCAAGCTCACCATCGCCCGCGCCCGCCAGACGACGATCGAGGAGTGGACTCGGCCCGTGAAGCAGAAAAAGACCTGATGCCTCGTGTCGCCTCGCGAGCGTGTCGCGGCTTGCGCCGCCAGGCCTGCCAGAGCGCGTGCAAGCGTGCCTCGAACTGCGTCGGGGGGTCGGCGTAGAGCTGATGCCCCAGGGCGAGAGCGCGCGCCCTGAGCTCGGCCGAGCGGCGGTCGATCAGCGAAAGCATTCTCCGGCGGCCCGGGCCCGCCGGCCCCCGCGTTGCGATGCGGCCGCGCAGGACCCACAGATCGTGATCCTCGCCCAGAGCGTCTGCGATGCCATGCGCCATGCGCGCCCGCCGTCCGACCGCGGCGCCCAGCGGCTGGAGAACCTGGAGCTGGTGCCAGAGGTACTTGGTCTGCTTGCGCCACTCATGCAAAGTCTCGGCGGCCGGGTTGGCTTCGGCGCGGACCAGTGCCCGGCGCGCCTGACTGTAGACTCGCTCCAATCCTGTGCCCAGCACGGACCAGCCCCTTCGCCCCACACGCCACCGGCTCGCGCGGGCTCGCGCCTCGCGTAGCGCCTCGAGCTGTTCGGCGAACGGCTCGGACGCTCGCAGCAGTCCCCGCCGCATGGCCGTGCGCTCGCGGCGCAGCGCAAGACGAAGCTCGTCCACCGGTAGGGGCCTGCCGTGAGCGCGGGCGCGGCGGCTCAGCCGCTGCAATGCCTGCAGGAGGACCTTGGCATCGCGGACCTCGCTGAGCGGACGGGCGGTGTCGCGCAGCAGGGTATTTTCCCTGTGGTAAGCGTGGTCGCCGATCGACGGGCGCAGCAGGCGCAGCATCGATCGGGCCTTTTTCAGGCTCTTGCGCGCCGAATGGACATCTGCGTCCGACAACGGCCGGCGTTGCAGGGCGCGCAGTGCTTCGGTCATTTGTGTGCAGGCGATGCGCCGCGCGCCCCGGGCGCCCGCCTCACTGCGATGCAGCTGGGTCATGCGAGTAGGCTACGACGTGGCTTGCACGGTGGTCCATTCGCAGCCGCCGCAGCCGCCGCAGCCGCCGCAGCCGGCGTCGCAGGCTGAGCACAGTCTCACGTTCCGCGGCGCCGCGGCTCACCCTCCTGCCGGAGAATCAGGCACACTTCGGCCTTTCAGCCGGTAAGGGCCTGCCCAGCATGTGCGGAATCGTCGGAGCGATCGCCGAGAGGAACATCGTCCCCATTCTGATGGAGGGTCTGCGCCGGCTGGAGTACCGGGGCTATGACTCGGCGGGCCTGGCGGTGATCGAGTCCGGCAAGCTTGCCCGGCTGCGCACCGTCGGCAAGGTCAAGATGCTCGAGGAGGCGCTCGAGAGCGCCCCAGCCGGCGGGCACGTCGGCATCGCTCACACCCGCTGGGCGACCCACGGGGTCCCTAGCGAGCGCAATGCCCATCCCCACGTCTCCCTAGGTGGCCTCGCGATCGTCCACAACGGCATCATCGAGAATCACGAGGAGCTGCGCGAGGACCTGAAGCGCCGCGGCTACCGGTTCGACTCCGAGACCGATACCGAGGTCATCGCGCACCGGGTTCACTTCCACCTCGAGACGCTCGGCGACCTGTTCAAGGCCGTGCGCGCCACCGTGGCGGAGCTCGAAGGGGCCTACGCGCTGGCGGTGGTCAGCGAGCAGGATCCCGAGCGGCTGGTGGTGGCGCGCGAAGGGTGTCCGGTGGTGATCGGCCTCGGGGTGGAAGAGAACTTCGTCGCTTCCGACGTCGCGGCGCTGCTGCCGGTGACGCGGCGATTCCAGTTCCTCGAGGAGGGCGATGTCGCCGAGATCCGCCGCAAGGCGGTGCGCATCATCGACTGCGACGGCAACGCCGCCGAGCGGCCCGTACGCGAGAGCGAGCTCAGCGCCGATGCAGTCGAGAAGGGGCCGTTCCGCCACTTCATGCTGAAGGAGATCCACGAGCAGCCACGGGCCGTCGCCGACACTCTCGCCGAGCGCGTGGCCAACGGCAGGCTCCTCGAGGCGGCCTTCGGCCCGGCGGCGACCGATGTGCTCAAGCGGGTCGCCAGCGTGCACATCGTCGCCTGCGGCACGAGCTACCACGCCGCCTCCGTCGTCCGCTACTTCATCGAGCAGATCTGCCGGATCCCCTGCGTCGTCGATATCGCCAGCGAGTATCGGTACCGCAATCCGCTGGTACCGCCCAACTCGCTGTTCGTCTCCATCTCCCAGTCCGGCGAGACCGCGGACACGCTGGCGGCGCTGCGCCTTGCCAGGCAGTCGGGCTATCTGTCCACCCTCGCCATCTGCAACGTGCCGGAAAGCTCGCTGGTGCGGGAGTCCGACCTGGTCATGCTGACCCGCGCGGGCCCCGAGATCGGCGTGGCCTCGACCAAGGCGTTCACCACCCAGCTCGCCGCGCTGTCCATGCTGACCGTCGCGCTCGCCCGGCACCACGGCGCCGACGCGGAGCGTGAGCACGGCCTCGTGACGCGGCTCGTGGAGCTGCCCGCGCTCATCGAGAGGGCGCTCACCCTGGATCCGGTCATCCACCGGCTGGCCGAGCGCTTCGCCGACAAGCATCATGCCCTGTTCCTCGGCCGCGGGGCCCTGTATCCCATCGCCATGGAGGGGGCGCTGAAGCTCAAGGAGATCTCCTACATCCACGCGGAGAGCTATCCGGCGGGCGAGCTCAAGCACGGGCCGCTCGCGCTGGTCGACGCCGACATGCCGGTGATCGCGGTGGCGCCCAACAACGACCTGCTGGAGAAGCTCAAATCCAACCTGATGGAGGTCCGCGCCCGCGGCGGCGAGCTCATCGTGTTCGCCGACCCCGAGTCGGGCATCCGGGCGAGCGACGGGGTCACCGTGATCGAGATGCCGAAGCACGTGACCTGGTTCCAGGCCCCGTCGGTCTACACCGTGCCGCTGCAGCTGCTCGCTTACCACGTCGCTGTGCTCAAGGGCACGGACGTCGATCAGCCGCGCAACCTCGCAAAAAGCGTCACGGTGGAGTGAAGCGGTAGTGGACTCGCGCCTGGAATTGGGGCCTCTCGAGCTCAAAGTGCTCGGGGTGCTGTGGGAGCGGGGCCGAGCCTCCACCGTGCGCCATGTTCAGCCGTCTTTCCCGCAGCTGGCCTATACCACCGTCATGACGACCCTGGACCGCCTGTACCGAAAGGGCGTGCTGAGGCGTTTCCGGCTCGGCCGCGCGTTCGGCTACGAGCCGCGCTGCTCGCGGGATGAGCTGTTCCGACGAATGGTCTCCGGACAGGTCACCGATCTGCTCGCGGCCTGCGGCGACAGCACGGCGCTGCTCTCGACGCTCGTGCATGCGGTCGGTGATGCCGATGCGGAGCTGCTCGATGAGCTCGAGGCGCTCGTGCGCGCCGAGCGTACGCGGCTCAAGTGGGAAGAGAAGCAATGACGTTCGATGTGACCTTGCCACTGGTGATGCTGGCGGCCTTCGGACTGTTCAATGCGCTCCTGTCCGCGGCGGTTGCCGTCGGTTGGCGCGCCGGTGTGCCCGCGCGCCCGGCCAAGGCGGATATCGTGCTGGGTGTTCGCCTCTTGCCGGCAGCCGGATCCGCGGTCCTCGTGCTGACCGTCGTCCTGCCCGCCTTCCTGCTTCACGAGTCCCGCCATGCGCACGATGAGCCGGGGGCGCTGCTTCTGGCATCGGCGCTGTTCGCCCTGGCCGCTCTGGGGGACGGGGCTCGGCGTGGCTTGCGGGCGTGGCGCGCCACCCGCGCCCTGATGCGCCGCTCGCAGCCGCTTGCGGGCTTGCCGGAGGCCGGAAGCCCGGGATTGAGCGTGATCCATGTCAAGGAGCCGCTGGTGGCACTGGTCGGCGGCTGGCGGCAGCGTATCGTCGCCTCTGCCTGTGTCGCCGAGGCCTGCGATCGTGACGAGTTCCGCCAGGTGCTGGCCCACGAGGCGGCGCACCGGGATGCCCGGAACAATCTGAAGCTGCTGCTGCTGCTGGCGATGCCCGATGCGCTCGCGTGGCTGCCCATCGGCAGCGAGATCACCGAGCACTGGCGGACCGCGACCGAGCTCGAGGCCGACGAGCGGGCCAGCGGCTCCGACCCCCGCAAGCGCGTTGCCCTGGCCTCGGCGCTGATCAAAGTGGCGCGCCTCTCGGTCGCGAACGGCCGCCCCCGCTGCGGCTCCGCCGGGCGGGCCGGTTCCGGCGGGCTCGAGGAGCGTATCCGCCGGCTGCTCTCCCCGGCCCCGGCCGCCTACCCCGGTTTGCCCGTCCTGCCCTGGTTTGTGTGTGCGCTTCTGATTCCGTTGCTTGCCATGCCGTTGTATGCGCCCATTCACGGCTTCATTGAGATACTGGTCGCGTTTGGACGCTGAGATTGCGCGAGAGAGCAGAACATTCCGCTCGGACGGCCGTTGACACACAGCACGGTGCATCGCCCATGAGAGACCTGATCCTGCGAATCTACGACCGGGCCATCGAGGTCATCGTCATCGGATTGGTCCTGGTCATGATCGCGGTGATGGCATTTGCGTTCTTCGACGTGGCGAGAAACGTATGGGATCTCGTCCCGGTGCTGAAGGAGAACAGCGTCATTGCGGAGGACTTCAAGGACCTGATCGTCAACGTACTGGATGTGTTCGTGCTCATCGAGCTGTTCGGCACGTTCACCGGTTACGTGAAGACACACCATGTCCGCCTGACTCAGTTGCTGGATGTCACCGTGGTGTTCACGCTCAGGGAATTGCTCGTCAAGCTGTATGCGAACACGCTTGCTCCCGGCCGGATGATCGGACTGTGCGTCGTGGTGGTTCTGCTCGTGCTCGCGAGGAGCCTGACGGGCGTGTTCCCACCCAAGAGAGGGCCTCAGGCGTGACGCCCGCGGGGAAGCGAGTCGCCCTGGACACCGGTGGAACGTCCTCTGAACCGATGGCTCCTGAAGCGGTCATAGGGGTGCGGCCAAGGCATGCGGCTCGAGCGCGGGATGCGCGCGGGTCTCTCATCCGGGGGGCTCGTCCCCCTCGTTCGAGAGAGCTGTGGGCCTCGATGGCCGGGAAAGTGGTATGAGTAAAGCTGCGGACCCGGTTGCGCAGGACGTGACATTCAGGGCACCGCCGGGGAGCGCGGCCGCCTATCGCCACCAGTGGAGTGCATGAGATGTTCGACAGCCAATTAGAAGAGGCCCCTTACAGCTCCATCGGCTTTCTGGACGGGATCCCCTCGCTTGCGCATCCCGCCGACAGGCCCCAGCGGCCGACCGGGCCCGTCAGGCGGCAGGTCACGCCGAAAGAGCCGGCCACGCAAGTGATGACCGATTTCAGCGTGGAGCCCGCGGTCACCGTTACGCCCGATCGGCTCATCGACGATGCGCTGCGTGACATGATCGTCGCCGGCGTACGCGCGCTGCTCGTCGTGCGCGGCGAAGTCATCGTCGGTCTCATCACTTCGTATGACATCCAGGGGGAGCGTCCCCTGCAGTTCCTGAGGACTTCAGGCTTCACCCGCCACGACGAGATCGAGGTGGGTCACATCATGACGCCGTGGGAGAAGGTTCCCGCGCTCGATGCGCAATGGGTCGCCTCGGCACGTGTCGCGGACGTCGTTCTGAGTTTCAAGGCCGGCCAGGCCTCTCACGTGGTCGTGATCGAATACGCGCAGCAGGGCGGCGCCCGGGTGCGCGGTCTGTTCTCCCGCAGGCAACTCGAGCGCCAGCTGGGGCAATCGATCTAGCCTCTCTGCGCGTGGTCCGGCAGCGTCCGGGCCCTGCTCCGCTTGATCGCACGGACTGGCTTGGCTACATTCGACATCGAGACACGCGGCATCCCCTCGACCGTGCCACCGCGCGGCTGTCGGGCTCAGCCGACACCATGAATGGGCGGAGGCCATGTCCAGAAACCTTTCCGTAAACCCGCCGCTCGATATCCTGCTGTTCCTGCGCGCGGGGTTGCGAAAGCCGCGCAGCCTCGGCGCCGTCGCGCCCTCCGGCCGCGCGCTCGCCAGACTGGTCACCTCGGAGATCGCACCCGGCGGGGGGCCGGTCATCGAGCTGGGGGCCGGCACGGGCGCGGTGACGCGCGCGCTGCTCGAGCGCGGTGTGCCGGAGAAGCAGCTGGCGCTGGTGGAGGCCGACCCCCATTTCGCGCGGCTGCTGCAGGCTCGGTTTCCGGCGGCGCGGGTGCTACCCATCCAGGCGCAGCGGCTGCGGCACGTGGACCCGTTCCAGGGGTGCGAGGCGGCCTCGGTCATCAGCGGCCTGCCGCTGCTGTCGATGAGGCGCCGCGAGGTCATGGGTGTGCTGAGTGGCGCCTTTCGCCGGCTTCGCCGGGGCGGGGCGCTCTACCAGTTCACCTACGGTCCGCGCTGTCCGGTTCCCTCGGCGATCCTGAAGCGTCTCGGCCTGCGTGCCCGGCGCGTCGGCTGGGTGGTGAACAATCTCCCGCCCGCGAGCGTGTACCGGATCGAGCGGATCGCCGACCGGCCCTCCCGCGCGCACGAGGCGTGAGTTCCCTGCTTTGACGCGCCGGAGCCGGACGTCCGGCACGGCGCGGCCTCAGTGCTCGTGCCGATGATGGATATCGGGGAAGTGCGGGTGTGAGTGGGCCAACGGCTGGTGCGTATGCTCGTGGTCGTGGGGCTCGCGGCCATCCCATTCGAAGTCATGGGCGTGCTGGTGGTGCTCGTCATGCACATGGCCATGCGCATGGCGCATGCGCGTATGGGTGTGCAAATGGGCATGCCTCTCGGTCAGATGCAGCCAGACGCCCACGCCCATCAACAACGCCGCGCTCCAGAAGACCCCACCGGGCATCTGCCTGAACACCAGCAAGGATGCCCCGGCGCCGATGAACGGCGCCGTAGCGAAATACGCTCCGGTGCGGGCCGCGCCCAGGTGACGCAGGGCCAGCACGAACAGCGCCAGGCTCACGCCATAGCCCCCCAGGCCGACCACCGCCGCGGCCAGGATCCGCGGACCAGCCGGCCAGTGCGCGCCGAGAGCCGCGGCGGCGGCGAGGTCGACGCCCCCCGCGATCAGCCCTTTCAGCGCGGCGATCACCACCGGGTCTCCCACCGATACCTTGCGTGTCAGATTGTTATCCACGGCCCAACAGGCGCAGGCGCCGGCAATCCAGGCAGCGCCCGCGCCGCCCCCGAGCGCCACATGCCGCGGCCATGCGAGCGTCACGCCGCCCGCGACGATGGCCAGCATGCCGGCGAGGATGCGGCGGTCGAAGTTTTCGCGGAAAACGAACCAGGCGAGCAGTGCGGTGAATACCCCTTCCATGTTGAGCAGCAGTGAAGCGCTGGCGGCCGGCATCCGTGCGAGCCCCGCCATCAGCATGACCGGGCCGAGCACGCCGCCGGCGGCGATGGCGCCCGCGAGCCACAGCACCTCGCTCCCGTGCCACGCAGCCCCGGGAGGTCGATCGCGCGGCTGAAGCCGGCGACGAAGTCCCAGCCACACTCCGAGGCCGACACCACTGCCGCCGTAGAGCAGGCCGGCCAGCAGCACCGGCGGCGTATCGCTCAGCAGAAGCTTGGCGAACGGCGTGCTGACGCCGAACAACAGCGCCGCGAGCAGGGCGTACGCCACGCCCTGGCGCATGCCGCGATCGGTCGTCGAGGGGGTGCCGCCCATGGCGGCGGAGTATATCGGCGGGGGCGCCGCGGCGCCCCCGCCGCCGGGCTCATTCGGTCGCGCGGATGAACTTCGCGATGTTCGCGTGCAAGTGCTTCAGGCCCTGCGGGCGCACGTAGATCATGTGGCCGGTGTGGTAGAAGCGGAACTCGATGTTCTTGTGCAGCGACGCCTGCATCGGAAGCTGGTCCATCTGGTAGACCGCCGCGTAGTACGGCGTCGCCAGATCGAAGTACCCGGCATTGACCATCACCTTCAAGGTGGGGTCGAGCGTCATGGTGGCTGCCAGGTCGGGCAGCACGTTCGTGGTCACCGGCGCCGGCGTGCTCGAGCCCGGCGGCGTGTGCGCCCACTTCCACTGGCTGTTGATGCTCATCGACAGGAATTCGTAGCGATGTCCGTCGCCGAAGTGCAGCGTGTCACGCACGTACTTGTTGAGAGCGGACACATAGGCCGAGCCGATCGCCGAGATCAGCGGGTCGTACTCCGCGTATTCGGCCAGCGGATCGAGGGTGGGGCCGGAGAAGCGCGCGTCGAGCCGTCCGGTGGTCTTGCCTTCGGCCGATTGCAGCTCATGCTCGAACTGCGGTCCCGTGACTCTCAGATCCGCCTTGATCACATACCGTTCGGGCAGGCCGGTGTATCGGGACATCTGCGCGGCAATCGCCTGTTCCCGGCTCTTCGCCAGCGCGCTGCCCTGGTTGAGCGCGGCAAGATACGGGCCCATCGCCCAGGACTGCACCTGATCGAGCCACGGATGCAGCTTCGCCGGCGGTTGTGTCAGGCGCTTGTGGTACCAGGCGACCGCGGCATAGGTCGGCAGCGCCAGCGCGTACGGCAGGTTGACGCCGGGATTGAGGTTGGCCTGATCGATGCTGGTGTCGAAGTTGAGGATGGTGGACAACAGCACCACGCCGTTCAGGTCGACGCTGTCGTTCTGCTCGAGCAGGCTCGCCACCAGAGCCGAGCGGGTGGTGCCGTAGCTTTCGCCGATCAGGTATTTCGGCGAGTTCCAGCGATCGTACTTGGACAGGAAGCGGGTGATGAACTGCGTGAACGAGCGCGCGTCGGGGTCGACGCCGTAGAACATCTTTGCCGTGCCGACGCCGCCGTCGGCCTTGCCGAGTATGCGGCTGAAGCCTGTGCCCATGGCATCGACGAACACCAGGTCGCTGACATCGAGCAGGCTGTACTGGTTGCCGACCATCCGGTACGGTGCCGGCGGGGTGTGTTCGTGGCTCTTGGTCACGACGCGCACCGGGCCGAACGCTCCCATGTGCAGCGGCGCCGAGCTGCCGCCCGGTCCGCCGTTGTACAGGAACGCGATCGGCCGCCGGTCGAGGTTCGCCCCTTTCTTGAAGTAGGCGACGTAGAACATCTCGCCGGTCGGCTTGTCCGCCTTGTTCCGCAGGATCAGCGTGCCCGCCTTCGCGGTGTAGTGAATGACGTGCCCTCCAACGGTGACCGATCCCTGGGTGGTGACCGTGTGCGGTGTCGCCCAGAACCGTGCAGGCGAGGCGCTCGGCGCTGCGTGAGCCGCCGGCGCCTTGGCATGTGCGAGCGCGGCCGCGGGACACAACGCCGCGAGCAAGGCGGAGAGCAGAAGCGTGCGATGTGCGGACATGAGTTTTCTCTTTGGCTTTGCGGCGGATGCCGGCGAGCCGCGCGGCCGGACGGATCGTCCCGGCGACCGAGCGCCGCGGCATCCTACCAGCCGGTCCATGCCTCATGGGTTCTGCTGGTCGAAAGCCGGACTCGCCTCGTCCCGGGAATGGGCCGGGCCGCCCGCTCAGGGCTCGATCGGCCGGGCGTGCAGGTCGTACACGTCGGAGGCGGTGATCTCGACATCGGCCCACTCGCCGGCCTGCAGTCTCGCCGCACCCGCTATTCGCACCACACCGTCGATCTCGGGCGCGTCGGCTTCACTGCGGGCGATGGCGCCGCGCTCATCCACGGAATCCACGAGCACACGAAGCCGCTGGCCGACCCGCCGCCGCAGACGTCCGGCACTGATGCCGGCTGCGCGGTTCATGAAGCGCTCGTAGCGTTCTTCCTGGACATCCGGCGGGACGTGGCGAGGCAACTCGTTGGGGGCGGCGCCCTCCACGGGGGAATACTTGAAACAGCCTACCCGGTCGAGCTGCGCCTCATCGAGCCACTCGAGCAGTTCCTCGAACTCCGCTTCGGTCTCAACGGGGAAGCCGACGATGAACGTGCTGCGCAGCGTCAGCTCAGGACACTGTCGCCGCCATCCGCGAAGGCGTGCCAGCGCGTCCTCCGCGTGGGCCGGCCGGCGCATACGCTTCAGAATCGTCGGGCTTCCATGTTGGAAGGGGATGTCAAGATAGGGCAGCACTCGCCGCTCGGCCATCAGCGGGATGACCTCGTCCACGTGGGGATAGGGATAGACGTAATGGAGCCGTATCCAGATGCCGAGACTGCCCAGGGCGCGCGCGAGATCGACGAAGCGGCTGCGGTGCTGCGTGTCGCGCCACGAGGCCGGTGCGTAGCGGATATCCGCGCCGTAGGCGCTGGTGTCCTGGGAGATGACCAGGATCTCCTTGACGCCGGCGGCCGCGAGCCGCTCGGCTTCCGCGAGCACCTCGTCGATCCGGCGGCTCGAGAGCCGGCCGCGCAGCGCGGGGATGATGCAGAAGCTGCAGGAATTGTTGCAGCCCTCGGAGATCTTCAGGTACGCGTAGTGGCGCGGCGTCAGACGAATGCCCTGCGGAGGCACCAGATCGAGGAATGGATCGTGCCGCGGCGGCAGGTGCTCGTGAATGGCCCCGATCAGCTCGGCGTGGGTCTGGGGACCGGTGACTTTCAGAACGCGCGGATGGCGCTCCAGGATGCGCTCGGGACGCGCGCCCAGGCAACCGGTCACGATGACGCGTCCGTTGCGCTGCAGCGCCTCACCGATCGTCTCGAGCGATTCGTCCACCGCAGCGTCGATGAAGCCGCAGGTGTTGACCACCACCAGGTCGGCCTGTTCGTAGGTGGCCGAGATCTCATACCCCTCGGCGCGCAGCGTGGTCAGGATGCGCTCGGAATCCACCAGCGCCTTGGGGCAGCCCAGGCTGGCAAAACCGATTTTGGGGACGCGGCGCGAGGCTGGGCGGCGCCGGTTGGCGGCGGACATGTAAAGGGTTTCCAGGGTGGGCGCCGGCGAGGCCGGGTTCGTAAGGGCGCGAAAGCCTACCCGCACGCTCCCGGCTCCGCAATACAGGCTCTCCGGCCGCTCCCCGGCCGCTCACCGACCGTAAAGTACCGTGATCTGTGCCTTGGCAATTGCGGTGGCACGGACTCTCGAGACCACCTGGCCGGGAGTTGCGCTCGCGCTCAACCCAAGTCCTGCCACGCGCAAGGCGTACAGCATGAGATGGTAATGATGGGGCGCGCCGGGAGGGGGACACGGCCCTCCGTAGCCCAGCCCTCCGAAATCGTTGCGGCTCTGGATCGCTCCCCCGGGCATCCGGTGCGCGCCCGGATTGCCCGCGCCGGACGGCAGCGAGCGGGTCCCGGCCGGGATGTCGAACACCAGCCAGTGCCACCAGCCCCCGCCGGGCGCATCGGAATCGAACATCAGCAGCGCGAAACTGCGAGTTCCGGCGGGGGGATCTCTCCACGCGAGCTCCGGAGAGATATTGCGGCCCCGACAGCCGTCGTGATCATAGACGTGACGCGGGCCGAGCATGTCGCCCTGCCTCAGATCGGCGCCCGTCAGCGTGAATCCAGGCGCGCCGGGGGGGGCAGCCCGGCCGCAGGCAGGCAGCGCCAGGCACAGCAGCACGGCGAGCACCGTCATGGAGCGTCCTAGATGGCTCGACGTAATCCGCTTCATGATGACCTCCCGGGTCTGCCGGCGGCACGTGCGCAGTGTGCAGCGGCCCGGCCCATCCGGCAAACTAGCGTGCATGGGAGCAGCCTGCCCGGGCCGGGCGGCCGGGTCGGCCGGCGTCGTGGACGAGATCGCGGCGAGCGTTCGGCCGCCAGGTGACCTTTCCTGCCCCCGAGAGAGGGATAACATTTGAAAGCTCAACGCGCATTCGACCCGGACTACTACCGGCGCTATTACTACGATCCGCGCACCGCGGTCACCACACGCCGGGAGATGGGGGCACGCGCTCGATTGATCGCAGCTTTCGTGGAGCACGTCGGGCTGCCGGTGCGCCGGGTGCTCGATGCCGGCTGCGGCACCGGGATGCTGCGCGCGCCGCTCGGGCGGCTGCTGCCGAAGGCCGAGTACGTCGGCCTGGAAACCAGCGAGTATCTGTGCCGCCGCTACGGCTGGGAGTCGGGACGCCTCGAGGACTATCGTGCGGACAAGCCGTTCGATCTGGTGATCTGCTATGACGTGCTGCAGTATCTCGATGCGCAAGGCGCGGCGCGGGCGCTTGCGAACTTCGCCCGCCTGTGCCGCGGAGTGTTGTATTTCAGCGCCCTCACCCGGAGGGACTGGCAATGGAACTGCGACCAGACGCGGACGGACTCGAACGTGCACCTGCGCGCGGGCAGCTGGTACCGGCGGCGCCTGCGGCGCAACTTCCGCGAGGTGGGCACGGGCTTTTGGCTGCGCCGCGGTGTGCCGCTCACCGTGTGGGAGCTGGAATCCCGCTTCTGAATCCCGGAGTGCGCAGTGACCGATCCCCCGGCACAACGACTCGTCGCCGCATTTCGTGGCCCGGTGGCTTGCCGGCGGGACGGCGGAATCCGTGCGGGACTGACGCTCATCGGCGCGTCAGCCGACGGCCCGGCGGAAACGCTGATTCTGACTTTCATGGGGCCGGCGCCGGAGGATCTGCCCGGGACGCTGTCTGCGCCAAGCGTCGTCGCGCTGGACGGACAGTGCTATCGTATCGCGAGCCCACCGCGGGATTGGCTGCTGTGCGCGTCGGCGATGTACATGCACCGGGACGCCGGCGCGGCGTTCTATCGGGCCATTCCTCCACGGCCCGTGCCTTTGACGAAGCGTGTCTTCTGGCGGCTGGTGTTGGCGCTGGCGCGCCGTCCTGCGGGGCGGCGCGTGCTCACGGCGCTGCACGGCCGCTAGTGTGAGGCCCGGGCCGGACTCCTGTCGCGATCTTGGCCGCGGCACGCAAAAGGCGCGAATTCCGCCCGCCGCCTCCGGCGGCTCCCTGCGCCTGTTGCCGCCTAGCCCGCTTCCACGATTTCCTCCCGGGCAGCGAGGACCGGATGTCCCCCGAGCAGCGAGTCATACACGGCCATCTGTCGCTGGAGTGTCTTTTGCCAGGTGAACTGCCGCAGCACGCGGGCACGGGCGCTGGCACCGATGGCCTCCAGATCGCGCTCGTAGAGTGCCGAAATCGCATCGGCCAGGCTGTCCGCCCTGCCCGGCTCGGCCAGCGCTCCCACATGCTCGTCGACCAGCTCGGGCAATGCGCCGGCGCGGGCGGCGACCACCGGCCGACCGCAGGCCATCGCCTCCAGGATCACCAACCCGAAGGTCTCGCGCGTCCCGGCGTGCACCAGCGCGTCGGCCGAGGCGATCCATCGTGCGAGTTCGACGCCGTTGCGCCGGTACGGCAGCCGAGTGACGTTGGCCGCGACGCGTCCCTGTTGACCGCCGCCGATCATCAACAGATGATAGGAGCGGCCCAATCTGGCGAAGGCGCGCAGGAGGATCGGGACGTTCTTCTCGTCCGTGAAGCGGCCGGCATAGACCAGCACGCGCGTGTCGGCGCCGACGCCCAGCCATCCGCGCAGCCAGTCGCCGCGTCGCTCCGGCCGGAACATGTCCGCGTCGACACCGAGCGGCTGGTGAACGGCGTGCTGGATGCCCAGGCCGGCGAGAAAATCCAATACCTGCAGGCTGGGCGCGAATACCACGTCGAAGCGCTCGTACAGCCAGCGCACGTACCGGCAGGCCGACCGCTCGGTCAGCCGCCCGCCGAAGCGGCGCCCGACGATGCGCGGCAGGTTGGAATGACAGAACGCCGCGGCCGGGATGCCTCTGCGCTGAGCGACGCGCAGCGCCGCCCACGCGGGATGGAACGCGTCGCCGGCCTCGATCAGGTCGGGGTGCAGCGCATCGAGCAGTCGCGCCCAGCGGCTGGGCGTGAGCGCAAGGCGGTAGTTGAAGGAGCCGGGTACGGGCACGCCCCGGAGCACGCACACGCCGCCGCGCTCGATGCGGTTTTCGCTTCCGGGCACGACCAGCGTGTGCCGCCATCCGGGCTGGGCGGCGAGCCAGCCGTGCTTGGCGTTCAGGTAACGTCGGACGCCGCCACTCGTCGGCGAATAGAACAGCGTCGTATCGACGAGGTGGCGCGGTCGCATGGACGTGGTCGAGATCCCCGGGACCTTGTCCCTCCAAAGCGGGATTGCACCCCCCTGTCGCCGGGGTGTCAAGACAAACGTGCGGGAAGGCCGGGAGTAAGCGCGGCGGGCCGGTCAAGCCGCCGACGGTGTCCGGCGCCGCCCGCTGCGCAGGGACTGGGAGGCGGCGATGACTTCATCGGCCGAGGCGAAGCGGTTTTCACGCCGCTTGGACAGCATCCGCGTCATCAGGGACGAATAGCGCGACAGAGACGCCGGCAGGTGCGGCGGGGGGGAGTTCACGTGTTGCTGCAGCACTTCCATGGCGCTGGCGCCCGTGAAGGGCTTCCGGCCGGTCAACATCTCGTGGAAGATCACGCCCAGGCTGTACAGGTCCGAGCGCGGGTCCAGCTTCTCGCCCAGCGCCTGCTCCGGGCTCATGTAGTAAGGCGACCCGCGCAGCACGCCGGTATAGGTGCTGTTGTGTGTGCCGTCGAGCAGCCGCGCCAGGCCGAAATCGATCAACACCACGTTGTCGTTGTCGCGCAGCATGACGTTGGGCGGCTTCAGGTCGCGGTGCAGCAGCCCCGCGCGGTGCACGACCGAGAGCGCCGCGGCGATCTTTTCCAGGAACTTCAGCGCTTCCGGCTCGGTCACCCCGACCTGCATGCGCGTCTTCAGGTCTCCGAGAGGGAAGTATTCCATGGCGAGGTACTCGTAGCCGCCCTCGATGCCGTGATCGAAGATGCGCACTACGGCCGGATCATGGACGGCGAGTATGGCCTGATACTCGCGCTCGAGCGCCTGCCTGGCGCGCCCGTCGCGCGGGACCTTGCTGACCTTCAGGGCGATCTCGGCCGCGAGGCGGTCACTTTCGGCCAGGTAGACGACGGCCTTTTCGGACTCGCCGATCTTGCGCGTGATCGTGTAGTCGGCGATGCGCGGCCGCTCGGGCGTCAGAGGCGGGGAAACGGACGCCGGTTGGGAAGGCGCCTCCGGCGCCGGATGGGGCGCCGGCTCGCTGACGGCCACGTTCCGCGCCGTCTGATCGACGGCCGGCACCGAAACGGACTGCTCGATGTCGCGCCGCTCGGCGACACTGAGCACCTCGTCCAGCGCGGCCTTCAGGCGCAGGGGCTTGAGCAGGCGCTTGGGAAGGTAATCGGCCGCACCCTCGCGTATGGCCTGCACGGCGGCGAGCTCATCGCCCCGCTCGGCCAGCACGATGACGGGCGGGACTCCCTCGCCGGCCCGAAGCCTGCCCAGGAGCCTCAGTCCCTCGGGCCGCGGCTCATCGGGCCCGGAGCCGAAGTCCGCCCCCAGGATGAGCGTATCGTGGCAGCGGCATTGCTCCCCCCGCTTGCCGGCGTCCAGTTCCTCGGGGGCGAGCGTGTTCACCGCGGCCTCCGGGTACAGAATTCCAAGGTGCAATCGCAGCCACTCGCGATATTTCGGATCGCGATCGATCACGAGGATGCGTATCGGAGGGGAGGCCATACGTCAGTCACACCATGGACTCGGGGAGGTCGATTGTCGCGGTTTGGCCGGCAATTTTGTGAACTCCGTCAACCCGCGGGCCGGGTTATGTTATGTGTATCCGATGCCGGACGGGCATGCCGCGGCGATCGACGAGGGTCAGCGCGGCAGCAGGAATCGCCGGCCGTCGTACGACAGCACCACGCCATCGGGCCGGATCGAGATCACCTTCACTCCATCGGGCAGGGAGCCGCCTTTCTTCAGCTGGTGCATGTTGATCATGACGAAGCGTTTGCTCGGATCCGACTCATACACGTGCAGGTCCAGATGCAGCCGGGGCAGGGCGCTCCCCGGCGCGGATTCGAGCTGCCGGTACAGCGGCAGCTTCGCGTCGGAGTGCCTTCGCGGGGCAGGCTCTATGGCGGGAGCGTAGTCGGCGGAGCGGGCGCTCGCGGCGGGCGCCCGGCCGGAGCCGCCCGGCCCGGTGGCGGGCGCCGTGGCCGCAAGTCGGGATTGCGCCGGGACGGCCGCCGCGCCGGCGCCTCCCGGGTTCTGCGATGCCTCGTTGAGGGCGGTGGCCGGCCGGGCGGGTCCGCCGCCCGGATTCGCGCTCGCACGCGCCGGGGCAGGCGGGCTCGAAGGCTCGCTTGCGGCACGCACCTGGGTGGCGGGCAGCGACGCGGCCGGGACCGCCGAGGCGGTTGAGGCGGCTCGTCGGACCGGACGTCGCAGCACTATCCAGCCGATCACCGCCGCGTTGATCACCACCAACAGCACGCCGAGCGCCACTGCCCAGGCGGGCACAGCGCGCCTCGGCGCGGCAACTTTGACTTCGAACAGCGACGGTCCGGCCTGCCGCTGCCGGGCCCTCTCCGATTTCTTCAACGCATCCAGGATGAACGACATGCTCGCGCCTCCTTCCTCAGCTGCCGTGATGCGCGGGCGCCAGGAAGGGAGTCCCGGGCGCCGGAAGCGCGCCGGACAGCGCAGCCTGCGTTTCGATCCCCGCGATGCCGTCCACGGGCAGACGGTGCGTCCGCTGGAATCGACGTACCAGCTGCGCCAGACTCTCATCGTACACGTCGCTCACCGGCTGGCCGGCAGCCGCCCCCACGCCCTCCAGTTTCTGCAGCCCGTGGCGCAGCCAGAGCACGTCCGAGCCGCGCATGCCCGTGGACAGAGCTTTGACCGGGTCCGCCGCCGGCCGCCACAGCACGAGGTAATCCCCCATCCAGTCGCGCGAGAGCTCGCCGATGCCAACCTGGTGCGCCGACCGGCCGAGATCGACGGTCGCCCGCGAGCTGCCGAGGTGCGTCAGCACGACTTGGTGGCTCTTGCCCGAGCTGTCGGTCAACAGCAGGATGGCCGGGCGGTTGTACAGGCGAATCTGGCCCAGTGAGCCGCGATCCTTCAGACAGTCCAGCCCGTGCCGGGACGCCTGCGCGCAGGCATCCTCTCCCGGCGAATAATGCAGGCCCCACAGGTTGAACAGCCTCCTGTAGGCGGCGTCCGCGGTGGTGTCACCGGCATATTTGGCCAACAGGGCCTGCAGGGGAGCGGTGGAGCGCGCCTGCGCGCTAACGGCGGCCGCCGGGGCGTCGTGCGCCGCCGGGGCCGCGGCGCGGGCATGTGCGGCGGCCGGAAGCGCCCGTGCCGGCGCGTGCGGCCAGTTCGGCGCCAGCCGCCACAGCGTGGCGCCCCCGGCGCTCAGCAGGGCGAGCAGCGCGGCGCCGGCCGCCCAGGGCAGCCAGCGGGCCGGGAACCGGCGCCCGAACACCTCCGAGGCCGCCTGCCGTACCAGCGCCGTGGTGACGTGATGGCGGTCGAGCGAGTAACCGCCGAGCAGCGCGCGGTCGCAGATGACGTTGATGACACGTGGCACGCCGCCCGACAGCCGGTGGATCTCCCGCAGCGCGAAGCGGCCGAAGATCTCGGTCGTGGCGCCCGCCACGCGCAGCCGGTGGCGCACATAGGCCGCCGTCTCCGGCTCGGAAAGCGGAGCGAGGTGGTAACGCCCCGTGACGCGCTGCGCCAGCTGACGCAGCTCGTTGCGCGAGAGCAGCTCGCGCAGCTCCGGCTGCCCGATCAGAATGATCTGCAGGAGCTTGCGGGTGTTGGTTTCCAGGTTGGTGAGCAGGCGAACCTGCTCGAGCACCTCCGGGGAGAGGTTCTGCGCCTCGTCGACCACCAGCACCACGCGCCTGCCGGCGGCATGCGCCCGCAGCAGGTAGTCGCTGAGGATGTCGACCAGGTCCTTCGAGCTGCGCTCCGCGGAGTCGGGCACGCCGATGCCGAGCTCCTCGCACAGGGTCAGCAGGAATTCCGGCGGGGTCATCCGCGGGTTGAGGATGAGGGCGATTTCGGCGTTCTCGGGCGCCTGTGCGAGCAGCGAGCGCACGATGGTGGTCTTCCCCGTGCCCACCTCGCCGGTGAGCTGGATGAATCCGCCGGCTTCGTTGATGCCGTAGAGCAAGTGCGCCATCGCCTCGGCATGCCGTTCGCTCAGGAACAGGTAGCGCGGGTCGGGGGTGATGGAGAACGGCTTTTCGTTGAGGCCGAAGAAAGTCAGGTACATGAGGACAGCCGTTTCTGCCTGCTAGTCCATGGTATTGGCGCGCCGCAGCGCGTGGTCGCCGAAGCGCGCGCGAACCTCATCGAGCGCGGCATCGATCCCCGAGGCCCGTCCCCCTTGGCCGGCGGCACCCGGCTCGCGCTCGAACAAGCCGAGCTGCGAAGCCGGCGCGAGCTCGGTCAAGAGCACCCCCAGCAGCCGAAGTTTCGCACCGCGGTGCTCGGCAAGCCAGCGCGCCAGCAGCTCCCGGGCGACGTCGCGCACGGCCCGTCCTTCCTGAGTGGGCGGGGCGATGGAACGCTGGCGGGTGAAGGTCGCAAAGTCGTGGCAGCGGATCTTCACACCCACCCTCGCGGCCATCAAGCCCTTGCACCGCAGCCGCTCGCAAGCCTTTTCCGCGAGCCGGCAGATGTGCCGGTCGAGCTCGCGCGGGTCGGTGAGGTCCCGGGGAAAGGTGTCCTCGGCGCTCAGGGACTTCTCCTCCAGATCGGTGAGAACGGGGCGATCGTCGATTCCCGCGGCGCGCTCACGCACGCGCGGCGTATCGCGCCCGAACAGCGGCCACAGTACGCCGTCGGGGGCGCATCTGAGCTCCCTCAGTGTCCTCAGTCCCGCGGCCTCCACTTTTTCACCCAGCTTGCGCCCAAGACCCGGTAGCCGGCGTACCGACAGCGGATCGAGCACCTCGGAGACACGGCTTGCCGGCACCACGGTGAGACCATCGGGCTTGTCGAGGTCGGAGGCGATCTTGGCCACCAGCTTGTTCGGTGCCACTCCTACCGAGGCGGTGAGTCCGGTCCGGGCCCGGATGCGCTCCTTGATCTGCCGGGCAATGATGGGCGGCTCGCCGAGCAGCCGCACGCTGGCACTGACGTCGAGATACGCCTCGTCGAGCGACAGCCCCTGCACCAGCGGCGTGATTTCGCGAAAGACGGCGAACACTTGCCCGGAGACCTCCCGATAGCGCCCCATGCGCGGCGGTACGCAAACGGCCGCCGGGCAGAGCCGCAGCGCAACGCTCATGGGCATGGCCGAATGCACGCCGAAACGGCGTACCTCGTAGCTGGCCGCCGCGACCACTCCACGGCCGCCGCTGTGGCCGACCACGACCGGCTTTCCGGCGAGCTTCGGGTCGTCGTGCTGCTCGACGGAGGCGTAGAACGCATCCATGTCAACGTGCAGAATCGCGCGGTTCATGGCGGAGTACGCCGGTGCCCGGCGCTCACAGCGCGAGGAAGCTGTAAGTGACGATCAAGACGAGCATCAACATACCGAGGCTGCAGTACGGGCCCGTGAGCGGCGTGCCGCCATTGGTGCAGCGCGCCGCGGCCGGGTGGGCATCGAGGGCGGGCGCGGCGGTCCGCTCGATCTCCACCGTGGTGTCATCCAGCTCGCCGGTATCGGCGGTCTGTTCGCTGGCGGTGCTCACGCGATCGCGGTCGAGACCTCTTCGTCCTCGAATTCCGGCTGCGTCCGGGTCCCGAGCTCGTGGGCGGCGAAGTCATCGACGTGGATGAGGTTCATCACCTTGCGATCATACTCCCTGAGCTGGGCCGCTTCCTGCTCGGACAGAACGCCCGCTGCGAGCGCCTGCTCGATCTGTTCCGGCAGGCTGAGCGCGGTGACTTTGCCCGCCTTGACACCCTCGACGCGGATGCGCCGCTCGAGCGGCTCCATGCGCTCGGCAAGCTCGAGCGCCTCCTGAAGCAGGCCGAGCGGATTGCCGGGCTCGGGCGTGCGGAAGATGTGCCGGCACAGCCGCTCGCGCGAGTCCGACGGACGAGTCACGAGCTCGGCGACCTGCCGGCCGAGCCGGTCGGAAGGGGCCGAGTAGTGCCGTCCGCGCGGGAACACGACCGCGCGCATCAGGCTCGCGAGCAGCCGGTTGGGGAAGTTGCGCAGGAAGCCGTGCAGCTGCTCCTGGGCATGGTAGAGCAGGTTCCGGCAGGCCCACTCCACGATCGGCAGATCCTCGGCGGGGCGGCCCTGGTTCTCGTGATGCTTGAGCACCATCGAGGCGAGATACATGTCCGAAAGCACATCGCCGAGGCGCGCCGACAGGCTCTCTTTCTTCTTGAGATACCCTCCGAGCGTCAGCATGGCCACATCCACCGTGAAGGCGAACGAGGCGCTGAAGCGCACGATGTGTTGGTAATAGCGGGCGGTCGGCCCGTTGACCGGGGAGCGCGTGAATCGCGCATGCGTGAGCGCCATGATCAGCGAGCGCACGGTATTGGAGATCGTGAAGCCGATGTGCCCGAACAGCGCCCGGTCGAACTCATCCACTCCGCGGGCGCGGTCCGGGTTGCGCGCGGAGTTCATCTCGCGCAGCACGAACGGGTGGCAGCGCACCGCGCCCTGGCCGAAGATGATCAGATTGCGGGTGAGGAGGTTGGCGCCTTCGACCGTTATGGTGATCGGCACCGCCTGGTAGGCGCGCGCCAGGTAGTTCTTCGGTCCGAGGCATATTCCCTTGCCTCCGTGGACGTCCATGGCGTCGTTGGCGACCTGTCGACCCATTTCGGTGACGTGGTACTTCAGCATCGCCGAGGGCACCGACGGCTTCTCTCCTCCGTCGATGGCGCCGGCGGTCACCGAGCGCGCCGCATCCATGGTGTAGGTCAGGCCCACCATGCGCGCGAGAACCGCTTCCACCCCTTCGAATCGCCCCACCGGCGTGTTGAACTGGCGTCGGATGCGGCTGTAGGCGCCGCTCGCCCAAACCCCGGCTTTGGCGCCGCCGGTGGCGTTCGACGGCAGCGAGATGCACCGGCCCACCGAGAGCTGCTCGACCAGCATGCGCCAGCCGGCGCCGGCCATCCGGGGGCCGCCGATGATGAACTCGAGCGGCACGAACACGTCCCGCCCCTGGATGGGACCGTTCTGAAACGGGATGTTGACGGGGAGGTGCCGCCGGCCGATGGTGATCCCGGGGGTGTTGCGGGGGATGAGGGCGCAGGTGATGCCGATGTCGGCCCGCTCCCCGAGGAGCTTGTCCGGATCGAACAGGCGGAAGGCGAGTCCGATGACCGTGGCGATGGGCGCCAGGGTGATGTAGCGCTTGGAGAAGTTCAGCCGGATACCGACGATCTGCGCACCCTGCCATTGTCCGCGGCACACGACTCCGGTGTCCGGAATGGCGGCGGCATCCGATCCGGCCCTGGGGCCGGTGAGGGCGAAGCAGGGCACTTCCTCGCCGCGCGCGAGGCGCGGCAGGTAGTGGTTCTTCTGCTCATCCGTGCCGTAGTGGTTGAGCAGCTCCGCGGGCCCGAGCGAATTCGGCACCGCGATGGTGGAGGAGGCCGTGGTGCAGCGGCTGGAAATCTTGGCCAGCACGCAGGAGTGCGCATACGCGGAAAACTCCAGCCCTCCATAATGCTTGGGGATGATCATGGCGAAGAAGCCGCGCGACTTGAGGTACTCCCATGCGTGCGGCGGCAAGTCGCCGCGCTCGTGCGTGACGTTCCAGTCATCGAGCATGCGGCAGAGCTCCTCGCACGGTCCGTCGAGAAACGCCTGCTCTTCGGCTGACAGTTGCGGCGGCCGGGCGGACAGCAGCTTCGACCACTTGGGCGCGCCGGTGAATAGTTCCCCGTCCCACCAGACCGTGCCGGCTTCCAGGGCCTCGCGCTCGGTCTGCGACATGGACGGCAGGAGCTTGCGGTACGCTTTCATGAAAGGGCGCGTGATCAGCGCCTTGCGCAGCGGCCGCACGTTGAGCAGCCACAGCCCGGCGAGCATCAGCCAGAGAAAGCCCTTCCAGGTCGCGGCCGCCACGCCGGTGGCGCCGTAGTAGGCGTAGGCCGCCAGCAGGACCGTGAAGGTGGCGGTGAAAGCGAGGAGCGACAGCCGGCGGTAGGCGAGATAGAGCACAGCGGCGATGAAGACCAGCGTGATGATCCCGCCCGCCTGAGTCACGGCATAAGCGATGGCCGCGAGGGCGGCCAACGACAGCAGTACACCCAGCATGGAAGCTCCTTCGCGCCGCTATCGTGCGAGGCTGCACCTTGGGAGAACTATAGCCGGTTTCCTGTCAATCGTCCCGCGGTGGGCGTTTCCGGGGACATCCCGTGACGCGTCCGCCACGCCATGACCGCGGCGAGCGTCCCGCTCGATGCCCGAGGCGTGTTTCGCGGAAGTCTCCGCGCCCCGGCCAGACGCCCGCCGGCGCCGCCGCGGCCATCAATCAACTCGATCAGATCGTCGGAATCAGCGGCCTGTGTGACGGTGCGATCGGCGGCGGCACCGCGGAGCACATGGTGGAGTGGCGGAATGGAAAGCTCGTCCGAGCTGCGCCGGCTGGGACGGGGCCGGGCGGATGGCATGCGAAGGCCGGCGCATGCATCACGCATGGCCGGCCTGATGTCAGGCGCGATGGGCTGGCCGCTGCCTGCGAGTGTCGGCGACGCTCGCAGGCCATGCAGTCATCCCAGCAGCGCTTTTACCCCTTCGCGCTCCTCGCGCAGCTCGGCGAGGGAGGCGTCCATGCGCTTGCGGCTGGCCTCGTCGATGGACAGCCCTTGCACGATCTCGTACCGGCCGTCCTTCGTGGTCACCGGGTAGGAGTAGATCACCCCTTCCGGGATGCCGTAGCTGCCGTCGGACGGTACCGCCATGCTGACCCAGTCGCCCTCCTGCGTGCCGTGCACCCAGGTGTGCACGTGATCGATGGCGGCCGAGGCGGCCGAGGCGGCCGAGGAGGCGCCCCGGGCCTTGATGATGGCGGCGCCGCGCTGCTGGACCACGGGGATGAAGGTCTGCTCCACCCACGCCGCATCGACCAGGGAGCGGGCCGGCTTGCCGCCGACCAGCGCATGGTTGAGGTCTGGATACTGGGTGGAGGAGTGGTTGCCCCACACCGTCATGCGGCGGATGTCGCGCGCGTGGGTGCCGGTCTTCTCGGCGAGCTGCGACAGCGCCCGGTTGTGGTCGAGCCGTGTCATGGCGGTGAAGTTGCGCGGATCGAGGTCCTTTGCGTTGGCGCGCGCGATCAGTGCGTTGGTGTTGGCCGGGTTGCCAACGACCAACACCTTGACGCCGCGGTCGGCCGCCTCGTTGAGCGCCTTGCCCTGAGCGGAGAAGATCTGCGCGTTGGCGAGCAGCAGGTCCTTGCGCTCCATGCCGGGGCCGCGCGGACGGGCGCCGACCAGCAGCGCCACGTGGCAGTCGCGGAACGCGACCCGGGCGTCGTCGGTGGCGGTCACCCTGTTGAGTCCCGGGAAGGCGCAGTCGGCCAGCTCCATCACCACGCCGTTGAGCGCCTGCAGCGCCGGGGTGACCTCCAGCAGATGCAGGTTCACCGGCTGATCCGGTCCGAGAAGCGCTCCGGAGGCCGCGCGGAAGGCGAGTGCATAGCCGATCTGGCCGGCGGCGCCGGTGATCGCGACGTTCAAGGCGGGTTTCATGGTGCTCGGATCCTTGCGGGGAAAAGGGCGGAAATTCTACCGCCGATAGACGGCCCTTATCATCCCGATTCGGTCAATCGATTGGCCCGTCATGCGTGGCCGGTGCTACAACAGCGTCACCGGTCGCAAGGGACGCGCGTGGCCCGCTCAGTCGGCGAAAAAGCATACTTTTTGCCGTCGCGCCCGCGGTCCCGCGGTGACCGGGCTCATACGAGGAGAACGCCATGTTCGATACACGCAACGATCTGTCCGCCGACACCCGCACCAAGGCGGTCCGCCTGTTGAATGCGCGCCTGGCGGAGGCCATCGATCTCGGCCTGCAGGCCAAGCACGCGCATTGGAACGTCAAAGGGCCGCACTTCATCGCATTGCACGAGCTGTTCGACAAGCTGGCCGGAGAAATCGGCGAATACGTCGATCTCATCGCGGAGCGCGTCACCGCTCTCGGTGGAGCCGCGGGCGGCACCTTGGGCGCGGTGGTGCGCGGCACCCGCCTGCCGGCCTATCCGGAGAGCGTCTCCGACGGCCTGGCGCACGTGGCGGCGCTCGCAGGAGCGGTCGCCGGCTTCGGCGGCAAGGTCCGCTCGGCCATCGACGAGGCGGAGGAATTCGGGGATGCGGATACCGCGGATCTGTTCACCCAGGTGTCTCGCGAGACCGACAAACAGCTGTGGCTCCTGGAGGCTCACCTGAACAGCCGTTAGCGCGAGCGGGAGTCCGAGAGGCTCCTAGGCCTGCCGTCCGCCCGCCTGCGCCGGCCGCGCCAGGTGGGCGAAGGGCGGCCCGCCCGAGCTCTGGCGCTTGAGCAGCGCGAGCAGCTCCTCCGCGGCGCACGGCTCGCCGAAGAGCCGTCCCTGCGCCTGGTGGCAGCCGTTGCGCCGCAGGAACTCGAACTGGCTCTGGGACTCCACGCCCTCCGCGACCACCACCATGCCGAGACTGCGGCCCATCTCGATGATGGTGCGCACCAGGGTCGCGTTGCCGGCGTTCTCGCTCACGTCGTGCACGAAGGACTGGTCGATCTTCAGCGTGCCGATGGGAAACTGTTGCAGCGCCGAGAGCGAGGAGTAGCCCGTGCCGAAGTCATCGATGGACAGGTGAAGCCCCATGGCGTGCAGCTCATCGAGCAGCGGCAGCGTGTTCTTGCTGTCCGCCATCAGGGTCGTCTCCGTGATCTCGAGCTCTAGCGCGGTGGGCGAGACGCCGCGGCGGCGGAACACCGAGCGGCAGCGCAGGATGAAGCTTGCCTGGCGGAGCTGGCGCAGCGAGAGGTTCAGCGAGATCCGTCCCGGGTCGCCGACCTCCGCTCTCAGGTGCCGGTAGTCCATGCACACCCGGTTCAGCACCCACTCGCCGATGTCCAGGATGAGGTTGGTTTCCTCGGCGAGCGGGATGAAGCGGGCCGGTGAGATGTCGCCGTGCCCGGGCAGCCGCCAGCGCAGCAGCGCCTCGGCGCCGACGATCCGCCCGCTGCCGACGTCGACCTTGGGCTGGTAGCGGATCACGAGCTCGTCGCGCTCGAGCGCGCGGCGCAGCTTGCTCTTCAAGATCAGCCGCTCGACCGCCGCGGCGTTCATCTCCGGGGAATAGAAGGTGAACGTGTTGCCGCCGTTCTGCTTGGCATGATACATGGCCGCATCGGCGTTGCGGATCAGGTCGATGACATTCTCGGCGTCACGCGGGCAGAAGGCGATGCCGACGCTGGCGGTGAGGAACACCTCCTGCTGGTTGAGCTGGAAGGCCCGCGCCACCTCGTTGAGGATCGTGCGGGCGAGCTGCGCGACCGGACCGCGGTTGTCGGCCTCCGCCGGCAGGCCGTGCAGGCACAGGGCGAACTCATCGCCCGCCAGGCGCCCCAGGATCGCGTCCCGCGGCAGCGAGCGCGCCAGGCGCTCGGCGAGCACCTCCAGCACGCGGTCGCCGGTGTCGTGGCCGAAGGTGTCGTTGACCTCCTTGAAGCGGTCCATGTCCAGGTACAGCAGCGCCACCGCACTGCCGGCCCGCAGCCCGCGCGCGAGCGTCTGCTGCAGCACGTGCTGGAACTGCATGCGGTTGGGGACTTTGGTGAGCGTGTCGTAGCGGGCCAGGTAGCGGATGCGCCGCTCGGCGCGCTTGCGCTCGGTGATGTTGCGGGCGACGAAGATGATGCCCTGGAACTGAGGATCGTCGCTTTCGATGCGCGAGCCGGCGAGCGACACCGGGATGGTCTGCCCGTCGCGCGTGCGCACCACCGTCTCGCGCGTCTGCTGAGCGGCCTCCAGCAGATCGAACTCCGCGCGCACGTTCTCTGCGAGCGCCGTAATGATGCTGCGGCCGAGCAGCTCGCCCTCAGCGAAGCCGAGCAGCTTGCACGCGGCCGCGTTGGCCGTCTTCATCACCCCGTCGGGCGAAGTGATGAGCACCGCGTCCGTCATGCTGTCGAGCACACTGCGCAGGTAGTCCTTGTGAATGGTCGACTGGCGCAGCCGCGAGCGCATGTGCTCCATCGCCTGCTCGAGCTCGCCGAGGCTGTCACCGCGGTGAACCTGGAGCGGGCGGGTGTAGTCCCCCTCGCCGATGCGATTCGCATCGCGCACGAGCGCGCCGGCGGTGGCATCGATGCCGCGACCCCACCGCCACGCCCCGATGGCCGCCGCGAGGCTGCCGGCGAAGGCCACCCCCCCGGCCACGATCCACGTGATACCGGCGGGCCAGTGTGTCACGAACAGTAC
>OFHJ01000098.1_pt1 | contig 35104 bp, 32 predicted proteins | sample 1522001 | NCBI WGS metagenome assembly OFHJ01 (sample SAMEA2464838, study PRJEB22497) | soil metagenome | biome: Grassland; feature: Farmland; material: Clay | place: Australia | collected 2013-02-01 | depth 1.2 m | reverse complement strand
CGATCTTCACCGAGCTGTGGCGGCTCCAAGAGCAGGTGGACGAGTTGTTCGGCACTTGGACTCACCCTTCCGGGGGGATCCGCTCGCTCCCCCGCGGCAGCTTTCCGGCCGTAAATATCGGTCACACGCACGATCGCGTCGACATTTACCTCTTCGCGCCGGGCATCGACCCGAAGAGGCTGGAACTCTCTATCCAGCAGAACCTGCTTACCGTGGCCGGGCAGCGTGCGATTCCCGCCCAGGAGAGTGCCGCGTATTACCGCCAGGAGCGTTTCAACGGAGACTTCCACCGAGTGGTCGCGCTGCCGGATGACGTGGATCCGGACAAGGTCGATGCCCAATACCAAGACGGCATCGTGCATGTGAGCGTGCAACGGCGCGCAGCCGCACGCCCGCGCCAAATCGAAATTCGCTGAGCAGTACGGAGGTGACAACCATGACACCGAGCAGCGACGTGGGATCACGACAGCCGCACACACAAGGCACTGAACGACGTGCCGCAGGCGCGGAGGCGCCACTGCGTCCCGCAGTAGACATCTACGAGGACGCCGAGGGCATCACCCTGTGCGCGGATCTTCCAGGTGTCTCCAAGGAACGCTTGGCGCTGCGGGTCGAGTCGGATACGCTGATCGTCGAGGGTCAGGCGCACCTCGATCTGCCTCAGGCGGCAGAAGCGCTCTACGCGGACGTCCACTCCAGCAGCTATCGGCGCACCTTCGCGCTCAGCCGCGAACTGGAAGCAGATAGAATCGAGGCAAATTTGAAGGACGGTGTTCTGACCGTACGCATCCCCAAGCGGCGTGAGCTGCAGCCGCGCAGGATTGAAGTGCGCTCTGGCTGAACAGGACTCCAACCCTCAAACCGCGCGGCAGGGTCACGGCCCCTGCCGCGCGTTCAGCGTCGCATCGCCGCGAGCAGATCGCGCAGTCGAAACTCGACTACGGCAGTCGATTCGTCCGCCGCGCCGTAGTACACGAGAAGCCTGTCTTCCTGGCACACGATGCCGGTAGGAAACACGACCTTGGGTACGAAACCCCGCCGTTCGTAGTCCGCCTCGGGAACCAGCACCTGCGGGCAACGGCCGATGACCTTGCGCGGGTCGTTCAAGTCCATCAGCAGGGCGCCTGCCGTGTATGTCCCGACAGCACTGCCGATCCCCAGTGTCGGCCCGTTGCCGTGGTAGATCTCCAGCCATCCGGCAGTGGTACGCAGCGGCGGCGTCCCAGCGCCGATGCGACCGGACTCGCCAGGTCCATCGCCCCGCAGGAAAGGCCTGTGGCGCCCCCAGTGCAGCAGATCCGGGGATGACGCCAGCCAGATTTCCGGCGCACTGAAATGCTGCGCCGGGTTTGGCCGGTGAAGCGCAAGATATTCATCGCCAATGCGCTCGGGAAACAGTACGACGTCCTTGTTCTCCGGCGGAAAGATTACCCCGTGACGGGTGAAGTGGAGGAAATCTTCGCTCGAGGCGAGTGCCGTTGCCGCACCGTGACGTGATACGGCCACGTAGGTGATGTAGAACCGTCCGTCGATCGCAATGATGCGTGGATCCTCGACACCGAATTCCTCCATCTGCCCCTGCGGCATGAAGCGCCCAGGGCCGATGCGCTGCACCTCGAGTCCGTCGCGAATGTACACGACCAGCAGATGCGAAATGAACGTCAGGCGCTTCATCCCCGTTGACCGAACGGTCACGACACGGGGGTCCTCGACAATGAGCTCCTCTTTGCGCATCCAGTCAATGACGGTTGTGCCGCGCTCGCAATCCCACCGCGGCAGCGCTGCATAACCTCGCCGCGCCTCGCGCGCCGCCTCTGCCACGCGTACCAGCAATACGACCGACCCGCCGATGGCAACCGCACCGGGATTGAAGACCCCGACGACGCGAAGTTCCTCGCTCGAGGGTGCGACGTGCCGCGGGCCCAGGAGGGCTCTAGCGTCAATGCGCGCGATACTCATCGGGGTCGTCCGGGAACACTGCGCTGCACGCTCATGGGGTGCAGACGTTGATCTCCTCCGACTCGCCGATCCCCTCGAGCGCATTCTCCGCCAAGCGCATCTCCTGCAAAGCGAGCAGGAACGCGAGGGTGGACTCGGCTCCCTGGTTCAGATTGACCCGGTCGACGTGCAATGCGTCGAAGCAGCCCCCGGTGCTGGGATCGTAAACCGACCGTCCCAGGTCGTTGCGCCCGAGAAACCACTCGAACGCCTTGCGGGTCTCCTTCATCCAGAAGCCGTCGCGCGTCGCGAACCAGGCCTCAAGGCAGGCCGACATGGTGGTATACGCCTCGAGGGGCTGCTGATCGAACTGCGCGCGCTTGCCGCCGCGAGCGTAGAAGCCGTTCGACCCGATGGGACGGAAATGCCCCGTATCCGATGTTTGCACCTCGGTCAACCAGCGCAGGCTGCGCAGTCCGACTTCCATTGCTTCGTGCATGCCGGCCCACCGGCCGCCCAGGATCAGCGCATGGGGCAACTTCGCGTTCGCATAGCTCAGACGGCTCTCAAACCACGGCCAGTCCGGCCGGCTTGCCCCCTCATACAGGCCGAGCAGTCGCTGCAACAGCGTCTCGCGCATCTGGTTGACGAAACGGTCGCCGCTCAGCCGGCGAAAGTACTCGTGAATACCCAACAGCGCGAAGGCCCACGCTCGTGGTGAAGTCGACTTGTCGATTCCGGCAAGCGACCGCTCGAAGCACTGCATGGCCCAACGCTGCAGGTCGGGTCGGCGCGAGCGGCCGACACAGGCACCGAGCGCCCACAGCACCCGGCCCCAGCAATCATCCGATCCGCCCTCATCGAGCCACTGCCGATCGAAGCTCATGAAGTTGTGGAAACGCGGCGTCTTGGGGATGAAGGCATAATCGATGAACGCGGCATACCGATATGCCAGCCGGTGGATTTCCGCCGAAACGTCACCGGTCTCCTCCAGCAGCACCGATAGCAGCAAGCCGCGGGCGTTGTCGTCCGTGCAATATCCCTCGCGGAAGTTCGGGACGGAAACGACGGCGTGCTGCATGAGCCCACCGGCATCCGACAGACGCTGCAGGTGCGAAAGTTGCAGCGGTGGCAGCTCGAACTGCTCCTGCTCCTGGGTCTTCAGCGGCACTCGCGGCACACGGCGACCGGATTGGGCTTCGCGAGCCTTGCGGAAGGACTCCAGGTACTCGTATGCGAGGTGGTTCCAGGTCATCTCCCGTCCCAGGAGGTAGGCCTGCTTGCGCATCGCGTGACGGCGAACCTCGTCCTTGAACAGCGCAACGACCTCGCGTGCAATCGCACCGCTGTCGCGAAACGGTACCAGCACACCACGGCCATCGGCGAGCAATTCCTGCGCATGCCAGTAAGGGGTCGACACAACGGCCTTGCCGCACCCGAACGCGTACGCCAGCGTCCCGGAGGTGATCTGTGCCGGGTTCAGGTACGGCGTAATGTAGACGTCGGCAGCCCCGAGAAACTCCTTCAGCTCCTTGGTCTCGACGAACCGATTGTAGAAAATGACATGCTTCTTGATGCCCAGATCAGCGACCAATCGTTCGAGACTCAACCGGTAGCTTTCGCCGTCCCGGCGCAGCAAATTCGGGTGCGTCGCACCGAGGACGATGTAGACTAGATCGGGCACTTCCTTGACGATCTCGGGCAACGCGCGCAGCACGTACTCGATCCCTTTGCCGGGCGAGAGCAGCCCGAAGGTAAACAGCGTCTTTTTCCCTTCGACACCGAACTGGTCCTTGTAAAAGGCAGGATCCACGAACGGCATATCCGGAATACCGTGCGGAATGACATCGATCCGGTCCGCGCCGATTTTGTAGATGTCCTCCAGCATCCCACGGCCTCGCTCAGTCATCACGATAAAGCGCGCCACGAGCCGCTTCATCTCCTCCATGACCCGTCGTTGATCGCGATTCGGATCGGCCAGAACCGTGTGTAATTGGGCCACGACAGGAATGCGCAGCTGGCGCAGCAACCCGAGCACATGGCTCCCAGCGGTTCCTCCATAGATGCCGAACTCGTGCTGCAGGCAGACCACCTCGGCATCGCTGAAATTGAGGAAATCGGCCGCTCGCTGATACGACTTCAGATCCTGCTCGGCGATCTCGAAGCGTACTTCCGGAGGGTAGTCGTAGCCTTCGGGCACATCGTTGACGGGTACCACGAAGCACTCCGCCGCTTTCGATTGTGCGGAAAGCATCTGGCACAGGTCATGGGAGAAGGTCGCGATACCGCAGCGGCGCGGAAGGTAATCGCAGACGAACGCAAAGCGGTTGTTCGGCTTTCCCAGATTCATGAGGTTTCCGCTCCGTTGTCCGTTAGTTCATCCAGGAGTTCCGACAGCGGTACCGTAGCGAAGCTCGCGCACTGATCGCTCATGGCGTACGGCAGTATCAGCTGATCAGCGTGCACCAGAGCGCCGCAGCTGTACACCACATTCGGGACATATCCTTCTCGCTCGCTTTCGGTAGGTACCACCAGCGGGTCACGCAGCCGGCCGATAACCTTACCGGGATCCTCCCGGTCGAGCAGCACCGCTCCGATTGAGTATCTGCGCATCGGGCCCACGCCGTGCGTCAGCACGAGCCAACCCGCGTCGGTCTCGATTGGGGAACCACAATTACCGATCTGCACAAATTCCCACGGGTAGGTGGGACGCAACAGCAGGCGCTTCTCGTACCAGAAGTGCAGCATATCCGAATACATCAGGTAGATGTTCTCGTTGTCCTGCCGCGACAGCATGACATAGCAGCCATTGATGCGCCGCGGGAACAGCGCCATACCCTTGTTGCGCACCTCGGGCCCATTGAGGGTACTGATATTGAAGGTCGTGAAGTCCTCCGTTTCCAGCAGCTGCGGCAGCGTCACCTGTCCGTCAAAGGCGGTGAATGTCGCGTAGTAGCGCCGGCGGCCGTCGTTTTCGTGAAACAGGACGAAGCGCGCATCCTCGATGCCACGACTCTCCGATGGTGCACTCGGGAAAATCACCCGTTCGGAAAAGCGCGCAGTACTTGCGAACGTGACGGCGTAATTGGCTCGCGCCAGGGCGAGCACCCCACGCGCGATGTCCTGCTCATCAGAGCGCATCTGGCGATTGCGCCTCAGTTCGCGATCCACCGTCACCTGGAGCTGTTCCCAGGTAAACACCTCGCCGAGCTGCGCCAGAACATCCACGGCAAAGGAACTCAGAAGTCCGAGTTCCCATAGCTTTTGCTCGAAGAGCTTCTTCTCGTAAGACGGGTTCGGCAGCACCTCTGCAGCCGTAACGAACCGGCTCGGGTCGCTGATACTGATGTCGCCTTCCCGATCGATCTCCCCGGTCCTAAACACTATCGAGGAGACGTGACCCTCACCGACGGCGCGCAAACTGAGCACGAAGCGCAGACTTCCGTCCGGGAGATTTGATTGATCCGGATGCTCCACGATTGATGGATTGAACAATGCCGCCGCCTCGAGCGCGTACTCCTGTGTCAGGTACGCGCCGATCAACAGCCTGCGGGAGTGACTGACTGGAACATCGGTTGGAAGTTCGGCCTGAACTTGCTCGAATCGCGTCAGAAGAAACTCATTCAAACGATGGTGCCGCTCGACGAAATCGCTCAGGATTCCCTGTGCTTCCTTTTCGGCTTCCTCCTCCGTCAGAGACATGACCCGCGCAAGGGTTCGCGTGACCTGCTCACGGCTACGCAGTTCGAACGGCCGATAGAACACGCGTGAACAGTCAGGCTTCAAGATCAATGAAGTTCGTTTTATGTGCATGCCGTTAAGTTGTTTTTTCGTTCAGGACAAAAAATGATATCATTCGATCTGCCGTATGCAATTAAAGGGCGGGGATGTGCAGGTACATCAACGACCGCGCATCGGCTGGCGCACACGAACGTGACGCAAATCATTCGTGGGCATCGACATGTACTGTCAGTATTGCACCGAAACGAGTACGACACGCCCTGTATCGTGCATGATGTCGGGATTTGCGGCGCAATGCGTCGACCAGTGACGCATGACACGCCGAGCATCCGCAGCTGATGACCTCCGTAGCGATTCGCCGCCTTCGTCTCCTGATGCTCACCGCACTGCTCGTGCCAACGGTGGGGCTTGCAGGGCATCGCCATCGACAACGGGACCATTGGCACTCGCATCCGCAGCGCGACGTTGTATTTGCAGTGACGAGAGCGCTGCCGCAACGGCGTTTAACGCCAGGGGCCCTCAATCCCCGGGTGAGGCAGGGCGACATCCGCAGGACGATCTGCGTACGGGGCTACACGCGACTGATCAGGCCGCCGGAGCGATACACAGAACGACTCAAGCGTGAGCAGATTCGAGCGTACGGCTACGCGGATCATTGGCTGCGTAGTTACGAGGAGGACCACCTGATTCCGCTCGAGCTCGGCGGTTCGCCGACTTCGCCCCGGAACCTGTGGCCCGAGCCGCGTCACGTGGCCGGCGGCTGGGGCGCACACGCCAAGGACCGCCTGGAAGATCGACTTCACTGGCTGGTCTGTCACCGACGCATTGCACTGGCGGGCGCGCAGCGGGCGATCGCGTCCGACTGGATACGGGCATACAGGCGCTTCGTCAGGCCCGGGCCACGCCGCTAAGCGCGAACGCTCCGCGGCAGGGGCTTCATGTCCCGCTGGCGCACATTCACCGTAACGCTTCCCCCCCCGGGGGACGCGGCCGTTCGGCCGGCGTCCCGGACCGCGTTAGACGCTCATCAGCTGCGGAACAAATTCAGCGCTGCTGGGATCCCGGCGGATCAGCCGCCGGCTGCGCCTTGCTCGTGGAAGCACCTGGGGGGGCCTGAGCGCCGCTGCAGTGCGATCCACTGCACCCGGCGGCAGTGTGCGCGGTGCGCGCCGGCCTCGGCATGCTGTCTATTGCGGCCAATGCCTTGCGCTGTGCCGGCGTGAGCACCCCGGCGTAGAACTTGTGGAACTGCGCATTCGTGGCCGGTAAGTCCTTCTTGCCGTTCCATGTCGAGCCTGCCGGAAGGCTGTTCTGTACCGGGCGGGCGGCCGCGAGAACCGTTCCCAGGCCGGTGCCTTCACCGCCGGAGACGGGTGCCGGGACCCCACGAGGGGCCTTCACCAATTCCGCCACGCGGTGCCAGTTGATCTTCTGCTTGTGCCGCCGCAGGGCCACGCGCTCGGCGTGTGTAATGAAACGCGGCAGCAGGCGTCGCCACTCCGTCTTCCACGGACGCTTGTCTCCCTTCAGCGGACCGTACGCGACCATGTAGAGCCTGCCGCTTTTCCAGCCAAACAGGTACGGCTGATTTACCACGCGCACCGGTGTGCCGTTCGGCACCAGGTAGAACAACTGCTTGATGTCTTCGGGGAACAGATGCACGCACCCATGGCTTACCCGCCAACCGACGCTCACGGGCTTGTTTGTTCCGTGAATCAGGTAGCCCGGCCAACCCAGGTGCAGCGCGTAATTGCCGAGCGGGTTCTCAGGGCCGGGGCCGACGACCCGCGGCAGCGGTGCGCCTTCCTTGGCATGCTCGACCAGAATCGAATGGGGCACGGTCCATACGGGATCTTTCTCATGCGAAATGACGTGGGTCACCCCCTGGGGTGTGACGAATCCGCGCCTGCCGATGCCCACCGGGTGCGTGATAACGACCTGTGGCGCGCCACGCTTGTGCCGGGGAAAGTAATACAGCCGCAGCGCCGCAAGATTCACCACGATGCCCTGGTGGGGAGCATCCGGCAGGATGAACTGTGTCGGCAGCACAACCGGCGTGCCGACCTTGGGAATCCACGGATCGACCCCCGGGTTGGTACGCGTCATCTCCCGGTAGCCGAGATTGAACCGCCTGCCGATGTCGGTCAGGGTTTGACCCTTGAGGACCTTGACCACTTGCAGGTGACCGACCAGGTCCTGTCCCGGAGCGAGCGTGAACTTTTCACTCTGCACGGGCAGCGGTAGCGACGGGGCGGGCGGCGGCGCAGGGCGGACCACCTTCGGCGGCGGCGGCGGTCGCACGGGCGGGCCCATGAGCGAACAGGCGCTGGCAGCAAGCGCAATGCTCGCAGCCATCAGGAGGCGAATCGGGGACGTTCTCATGAGTCGATTATTGCACTCCGCATCACCGTTGACCCAGGCTGTCGGCGTTTTGCCACAGGCCCGAATTTCTTCGAATCGCGCTGCGAAGTGGCTTCTCTAGGGTGCTCAGCGTGGATTTTCGATCTCGCTGAGCGTACGCGCGGAACGCTGAATAGACGCTGACCACACCGAGGGCACCGGCCCGTCCCGCGGAAGGACGGCTGCCCGACCAGCCACCCCGGGGCCAGGCCCCAAAGCGGCCCCAGGGGCGCCATTTGCCGTGCGCCCCCGCCATGGGCTAGACTGCGCGGCCCGTCGCGGGCCAGGTCTGCGGCGCAGCGCCCCCCGCACGCCACCTGCGTGCCGCCAGTCATCCGGCTGAAAGGGGCATGTCATCAAGAAGGTTGTGCCCTTAGCGCCCGGGCCTTCGCCCAGGCAGTCCGTACCGACGGCTTGCAACTCGAGGTACCGGCCGGTTCGCAACCACGTCACTCGAACGGATAAAGATGCTTTCCACATTCAACGTCACGATGCAATTCGGCGCCAAGCCGCTGTTCGAGCAGGTGACTACCAAGTTTTCCGACGGCAATCGCTACGGCCTGATCGGCGCCAACGGCTGCGGCAAATCGACGCTGATGAAGATCTTGAGCGGCGAACTGGAGCAAAGCGCAGGTGACGTCGTGTTGCAGCCGGGCAGACGTCTCGGCACGTTGAGGCAGAATCAATTCGCGTACGAAGAGGAACGCGTGCTCGACGTGGTGATGCAGGGCCACGTCGAGATGTGGCGGGCCATGCAGGAACGGGATCGGATCTACGCCAACCCGGATGCGACGGATGCCGACTACATGAAGGCTGCCGAGCTCGAAGTGAAATTCGGTGAGTACGGTGGCTACGACGCCGAGGCGCGTGCCGGAAGCATCCTCAGCGAAATCGGCATCGCGCAGCCGCTGCACGAGCGGCTGATGCGCGAGGTAGCACCCGGGTTGAAGTTGCGCGTACTCCTGGCGCAGGCGCTATTCTCGAAGCCCGACGTTCTGCTTCTCGACGAGCCGACCAACAATCTCGACATCCATTCGATTCGCTGGCTTGAGGGCGTGCTCAACGACTACAACGCCACGATGATCATCATCAGCCACGACCGGCGCTTTCTGAACCAGGTCTGCACGCACATTGCCGACCTGGATTACCAGCAACTGAAGGTGTATCCGGGAAATTACGACGATTTCATGCTGGCATCGCTCCAGGCGCGCCAGCGCGTCGAGGCGGCTAACGCCAAGGCCCAGGAGCGCATCTCGGACCTGCAGGAATTCGTGCGACGATTCTCTGCCAATGCGTCCAAGGCGCGACAAGCAACTTCGCGCCGCAGAGAGCTGGAGAAGATCAAACTCGAGGAAATACGGCCCTCCTCGCGACAGAACCCCTACATCCGCTTCGAGCAGCGCAAGAAGCTGTACCACTCCGCCGTTTCCGTCGAAAAGCTCTCGTTCCGATACCCTGACTCGGACAGAGACGTCTTTAAGAATGTGAGCTTCAGCGTCCGTGCCGGCGAACGGGTTGCCATTATCGGGGCAAACGGCGTGGGGAAAACGACCTTGGCGCGCTGCCTGATTGGAGAACTGAAGCCCGCCGCAGGTGAAGTCACTTGGGTTGAAAATGCCGAGCCGGGTTACATGCCGCAGGACCCGCAAGCGGACTTTTCTGAGAAAATGGATTTATTCAACTGGATGTCCGAGTGGACGGGCAAGGCGGACGATGACCTGATCGTGCGGGCAACTCTCGGTCGACTGCTGTTTTCCGGCGATGAGGTGAAAAAGTCCGTCAAGGTGCTTTCCGGCGGGGAAAAGGGCCGGATGATCTACGGCAAACTGATGCTCACCAAGCCGAATGTGCTGATCATGGACGAGCCGACGAACCACATGGACATGGAGACGATCGAGTCGCTGCAGACCGCGCTCGAGCTGTATCCCGGGACGCTGGTCTTCGTCTCGCATGACCGGGAGTTCGTCAGTGGCCTGGCTACTCGGATCATCGAACTGAGGTCTGACGGAACGATAGAGGACTTCACCGGGACGTTCGAAGAGTACCTGGCTGCACATCCCCTTGTCGCGTAAACGCAGCCGCAACAGGGCAACGTGTTGGGCAAGCCGACTCGCGCCGCCGATTGCCGGCATTCAGTCGGCCGGCCGCGCCGCAGGACCGCTCGAACCGGCTCGAGACGCCTGCCCCCCGGGAGACTGTTCAGCGCACTCGACGCTTCGCCACCACGGATCGACCGGCTCCGCTGCGAGCGCAGGCTCCACCGGCTCTCCGAGCTTGGGCATCAGCAGGTGCACCGGGCCCGCCGAGCCAAGGTCAATGAGCGTCTCGGCAGGTTCGTCCCAGGCATGCCTCGCGAGGCTGAAGGTCCCCCAGTGCACGGGCAGCAAGGGGCCATTGCCGAGCAACTCGACCGCCTGGAGGGCATGCTGAGGTCCTAAATGCATATCGCCCCAGGCGGGATCCCAACCGCCCACTTCGAGCATAACCAGGTCGAACGGCCCGAGACGTGCACCAACTTGTGCGTACTCCCCCGTAAGCCCCGTATCCCCGCTGAAGAAGACCGAGTGTTTTTCGGAACGCACGGCGAACGAGGACCATAGCGTCGCATTGCGAGTACGCGGAGTGCGTCCAGAGAAATGCTGTGAGGGAGCAGCGGTCACACGAATGTCGCCGCGAGGCAGATCGTATGTTTCCCACCATTCGAGCTCCGTGATGCGCGCCGGAGGAACTCCCCACGCCTCCAGGTGCGCCCCTACACCGAGCGATGTCACGAACGGCACGTCCCTTCTGGCCAGTGCGCGAATGGTCGGATAGTCGAGATGGTCGTAGTGATCGTGCGATATCAGCACCAGGTCCACTTCGGGCATCGCCTCGAGCGCCACGGGGACCGGCTGAAAGCGTCTCGGTCCGATAAGCGGAAACGGCGAAGCTCGCCCCCCCCACACCGGGTCCGTGAGCACGCGTACGCCGTCGATTTCCAGGAGCACGGTGGAGTGCCCCAACCACGTGGCCCTCAGCCCCGTGATCGCCGTGCGCCGCCACACATCACGCGGATCGAGCGAAGGCAGGGGCGCGATCGGCACACGCCGATGCCCCGCGAAGAGCAGCTCCTTCAGGGTCGGCATGAGCGCCTCTGGGTCTCGTAGGCCCGGGAGAATGGGGTGGACATTGCGAAAGCCCGCACCAGTCCACAGGGGCGAGGCTTTCATGCGCTCCAAACGCACTCCATGCGCTCTGGAACCAAGTGACTTCATGGGCACAAAAAGGGGAGAGGGAAACCGCGTCAACCGTAGCACGTGGGGAACGCAGCTTCCACGGGCTGCCGGCAGCATGCCCCCGCGTTCCCGTTTGGGCGCGGCACGACCCTCCGCCAACAAGATCGGGGTCCGTCCGGAACGTGAATGCCTACGGCAGTCCCAAGAGTCTCGAACTCGGCCATCTCGTCGGACCGGGCTGCGCACGGCGTACGCGCCCGATCGACCTGCCGGGCCGGCATTGCCTGAACGTTGCCATTACGATCCAGCCGCTGCGCGCACACTCAGGAGAACCACACCGAGCCGGACTGCGGCCGCACACGCTCGCTTACCTGGTGCATTTGTGCCGCGCAAAGCCGCACACCGTGACTGATGTGCTTCTCCACGGTGTGCGGAGCAATTCCCAACCGCAGCGCAATTTCCTTCTGCGACAGCCCGTTGAGCTTGCGCAGCGTCATCACTTCGCGGCACCTGCGCGGCAGCGATTGAATCGCCCGCGCGAGCAGGTTTCGCTCCTGCGCCAGGTTCACGAGCTCCTCGGGGCTGCGCTCCTCACTTTCCTCGAGGACACTGCAATGCTCCATGTCCAGCAACGCATCCAGGGAAATCGATACACCTCGGCGCAGGTGATCCATGACGACGTTGCGCGCGGTAGTGAACAGAAACGCTCTCCAGGTCCGCACCTCGCTACGCTGCCGAGGGCTCAGCGCGAGCAGCCGTACGTAGGTTTCCTGGATGACGTCCGAGACGTCCAGGCCATCGGGCTGCCGGGGAAACGACCGGCGCAGGAACGCGCGAAGATCGCGCTCTTGAGTCACGACCTGAAGGAACCAGGCCCTGGTACCCGATTGATTCTCGGGCGATTTCGCGTCGGCCACGCCACCCCTCCCGTTCAAGCTTAAGCTTGGCGCGGTTCTGCTGGACGAGCAGCCGCACCTGTTTTGTAAACTCATTCTACCGGAAACCGGCCGCTCGGACGTCGTAACCCATTAGGGGGGGCTAGAGCGCCAAGCACTCAGGCTTGGCGTCGGCGTATGTTGAGACCGACACGTCCTAAAGTGCGGGCACAATTAATAAGTACCGCGGCGGACACCTCCCGCGTGATCCGCAACGCGACGGCTCTCGCTGCTGCCGGGCCAAGCCATTGGGTCGGTCTTGCCGGCTGCACGCGCATCGGGCGAATCGAGAATGCACTCGGGGCCTTCTCGCCCGCCGGCGCCCCATCGTCCCGACTGCCCAGCGTCGCTTCCCGGCAGACTTTCAAGCGTCGTAATTTCCTGGATGCAAAGCCCAGCCCGAATTTCAGGCCGGGCATTCCTTTGACGTGGTGCCCGGTACCACTGAACCGCAACTATCGCCCGTCCCGGCGATAGGGAGAACCCGCAATGCGCCATTTCGAAGCTCGTAAGACCGTTGCACGTTCTGCATGGCTCGTAGCCCCGGCCTTGTTCGCCATAGCGTTGGGCGCGCATGCGAAAGACCCCGTGATGGGTCCGCAAGCGCAGCATAGAAATGGAGCCGAGACCCCGCCTGCCATGAAACTTGAGCAGATCGTCGTGACGGGCTCACGCATCCTGCGCCCGCCGAACGACCGGGTCGAACCGACCATCGTTCTCTCGCCGCACGTGTTCCTAAAGCGCGGCTACACGAACGTCGGACAAGCCCTGACGGAATTGCCCGAATTCGGTGTACAGCCGGCAAGTCAGCAGAATCAGCAGTCCACCTTCGGCATCGGCCAGAGTTTCGTCGACCTGTATTCCCTGGGCTCGCAGCGCACGCTGGTCCTGGTCAACGGACGCCGATTCGTCTCCTCGAATACCCCGAGCCTCGGCGGTCCGACCAATCCGGGCTCACAGGTCAACCTCAACGACATCCCCATTCAGCTGATCAAGAGCGTGCAGACGATTTCGATCGGTGGCGCACCGATCTATGGCGCGGACGCCATCGCCGGCACGGTGAACATCATTACGCGCCAGCACTACCAGGGACTGGCGATCGACGCGCAAGCGGGCACGACGAGCGTCGCCAGCGCGCGCAGCTACCGGTTCAGCCTCCTCGGCGGGAAGAATTTCGATGATGGGCGCGGAAACATACTCGGCGTCGTCGAGTACACGTTCAGTGACGGAATCGAGGGGCCTCAGGTCCCCTATTTCGCCAGGAACGCCAGTTACGGCTTCTATGCCCCAGTGACGCCCGGAAAGTACCAGACGGTCCTATTCCCGAATTCGGACGTCAGCCAGTTGAGCACCTCCGGCGTACCCTACGTCGACAATTTCTTCTACACGCCGAGCATACCGAACACCGCCATCGGGATCACGAACGCGTCAGGCCAACCGCTCGCCTTTGCCCCCGGTTCGAGCGCCCTCACCCCTTATAACCTGGGCACGCCAACCGGGAATCCTATTTGGTATTCGGGCGGCCAAGGTGTGAATCTGGTTCAGTTCAGCAATCTTCAGAGTCGGATCGAGCGCGTCAACGCCGACACGATCGGACATTTCAACTTCACCAAGCACCTGCAATTGTACTGGGAAGGCTGGCTCTCACAGTCCCACAACCGGGCGATGATCAACCAGCCGCTCTACGACGCGACGATCTTCGGCTCCCCCGGAACACCCAACGGCCCGTTGCTCATCAGCGTGCACAATCCGTACCTCTCCGCGGCTGACCAGACCCGCATTCAGAACGCGATGCTCGCCTACCAGGCCAACGGATATTTCCTGGGCGGCGGAGCGCCCATGGACCCTAATTGGAACCCCAATTACTTCTATCTCGACCGCGCCAGCACTGACCTGGAAAGCGGCGCGGCAGTGAACGACGACTTCCTTGCGCGCGGCGTCCTGGGAATCAAGGGCGACTTCGAAGCGTTCAAACACGATTACCACTGGGACGTCACCGCCAACTACGGCTATTCGCGCGTAAATTCCCGCCAGCCCATAGTGGATTTCCTGAACCTTCAGAACGCACTGAATTCGGTGCGGAACTCCAGTGGCCAGATCGTCTGCGCGCCGGGTGAAACGAATTCCCCGTACTCAACGGTATCGAGCACGTGCGCGCCGCTGAATCCCTTCGGCCTGGGCTCACCGAGCCTCGCAGCCCAACAATACATCACTCATATCGCGACCGCGGAGTCGTATGACACGCAACGCGACGTCACGGCGAACATCACCGGACCGTTGCTCACGCTGCCGGGTGGCGACTGGAAATTCGCCGCCGGCTTCGAGAATCGGCGCGAGTCTCAGACGTTCCTGCCGGACTCGTTTCTCTCCGCCAAGCCCCCGGTGAGCGACTCGACGGCAACGGGCATCGAAGGTGCGTATCACACGAACGAGTTTTACGTAGAGACTCTGGTGCCGGTATTCGAGCCCAAGCAGCACATCCCGGTCCTGCACCGCGTCGAAATCGATGGCGCCATTCGTCGGGTGGACAACTCGATTTCAGGACCTTCGAACACATGGAGTGCAGGCATCCGCTGGGCGCCGACCCGCGACATCATGTTCCGCTACAACAAGACGATCGCCATCCGCTCGCCATCGGTGACCGAACTGTTCCTGCCGGCGGCAACGAGCAATTCATTCGCCAGTGATCCGTGCGACAAGAACTTCGTCAATCAAGGCCCCGATCCAGCCATCCGTCGAGCAAACTGCATCAAGGCCGGCATCAATCCGACGACGTTCACATCAAACGTGGTGAATGCGACGGTACAGGGACTGACATCCGGCAGCACCGCGCTGCAGAGCGAGGTCGCCCATTCCTACACGTACGGCGTAGTGCTGACGCCACGCTGGGTGCCGCACCTCAGCATCAGCGTCAACTACCTCAGCATCGAGATGTCGAACGCCATCGAATCTCTGACGCTGACGGACATTCTAGATGCGTGCTACGACTCCACGAGTTATCCGAATCAGCCTGAGTGCAATGATTTCACTCGTAACGCGACCGGGCAGATCTCGGGCTACCACGACGGTTATGTGAACGCCGGCGTTCTCACGTTCCAGGGAGAGACCTTCGAGTTCCACTACGAGACCCGCCTGCCGTGGCACCTGGGCGCCATGGAGTGGGCCGGGAATCTCCTCGACACCAAGACTTTGAAGATCAAGGTCGGATCGGCGGCGACGGAAAACGAAGCCGGGACCCTAGCCAACACGACCGGAGAGTTCGCGCCGAAACTGCGCGGTACCATTTCGACGACCTATCTCAAGGGACCGTTCTCGTGGTACTGGCAGGCTCAATATACGAGCAGCATGAACTTCAATAATCAGTTCACTCCGACGACCCAGTTCCCGTACAGCATCGGCCACTGGTGGCTCATCAATTCGTCGGTCTCGTATCAAATCAGCAAGAGAGTCGGTCTGCGGCTGGTCGTCAACAACGTGTTCAACAAGCGTCCCCCGCTCCTGGCGCTCGCCGGCAGCCCCGGGAACTTCGTGGCGGGAAATTCCTATTACTACTCCGGCATCATCGGCCGCTCGTATATGCTCGAGGTGCATGCGAACCTGTTTTAGGAGACCACACCACCGCCAGGGACTCCTTGGCGGTGGAGGGGCCGCTGCTCTTCAGGGCATACACGGCAGCAGGTCGGCTTTTGCAGCGGGAACAGGTAGTGGGTTGAACTGCGAGGGGGCGCGTACTGCAGTACGCGCCCCCGGCCGATCCGGACTCGGAACGAAGCGCTCACAGCACGCGGCGCTTCTGCGCATCTTGCGGTGACCCCGTCCGGTACCACGGACTTGGAACTTGCGAAGGCAGCCGCCCGATCCGAGAGAGTCGGCCGTCGCGCGACATTTGTACCGGAATTTTTCGCAGTTGACCGGTGAGAGTGCCGTGCGGCGCGATTCACGTTGCAGGTGACGCGAGTGCGGTGCGGCAGACAAGTTCAAGTGCTCAGAGCAGCGAGCGGACCATCGTCAATCACGACGACGCGGTTGTGGGATTACCTTCCCCGTTGAGCAAACCGTTCGCGCCCCGCCGATCGCCTGATGCTGCGCTGATCCTACGTCGGTCTCTTGCCCGGTGGGTGGTGCACGGCAGGACAGTGCCTTACGGGAAATCCTCCCGCTCGTTGCTCGAAAAGGCGAGCAGCTTCGAGCAACCTCCTGTACGCTGCGGTGCTGGCTCGTGACTTACGCCCTGTTTGCTGCGTCCTAGGCCCTAAGATCATTCTCGTGGCCATAAGGCCCCCTGCACGGCTCAACGAACCACACAGCGGCGGCTTGCATGCACCGCATCGCTTTTTTTTGAGAGCAGCGTTGACAAGGCCACGTGCTGAATCCCTTCGCTCATGCATATCTGCCGAGATCGCTCACCCGGTGGCGTCTGGGGCATACACAATCTCGAGCTCGGTATGCAGCATTCTCGAACCCGCTGCTGCGCGTACCGGCTCTCCTCCCGTTCATACCCGGTACCGACGTGACGGAGAGTGCATTGAAGCCGCGGAGCAACTGCCGGCGTTCCCGTTCGATGCGCTCCTCGCGGTGCCGCAGCAAATGGGAATCGCACCGCGCACGGGATACCGCGGTGCGGATGAGCGGAACTCGACGGCTCAGATGAGCAATTCGGCGCTGCAGAGTCTGTTCATTCGATCGGCAGTGGATAGCAAACCTGCACGGGAGCACTGTAGCGTCCGGCACCGACTTCATCGCCAGCTCCTGCACCGGGAGCGCCCGGCGTGAATGCCGTTACCCGCGGAGCCAGGATGGCCATGTCACGCCGTTGACGCGGAATCCGTTCGTAACGGCTGCAGAGGCGACCGGGTTTGCCGGCGCGGCGGAGACGATCCTAGAAGACGTCACGTCTACCTGGCGCGCTCACGCGCCGGGCTTTTCAGCACATTTCCGTTCGTCCCGCGGGACCGGTGCGCCACCAAGAGCGACCTGCCGGTCGCCGCCGCAGCGCCGGCAATTCGACACCCAAAGGCGCCGTGACAGCCATTGGCAATCGCCACCATTCGTCGCGCCGTCCCTGGGAATCGCCTTCAACAAGTACAAGCTTTGCGTACGGGGTCACTGATGGATTCTAGTATGGTCTTACGGCGCCAAACGTGCGCCATGATCGCGCGCTATGCCAAGCCGGAGGACGCAAAGGGATCAGGCCAGGTTTTGGTCACCCTGATCCCATTCGCGCTCCTCTGGTGGGTCGCAATCCGAATTTCCGTCATCTCACCCTGGTTGGTCGCGCTCCCACTACCGCTGATCATTCTATTGACGATCCGAGCATTTGGGTTGATGCACGAATGCGGCCACGGGAGCCTGTTTGAGAGCCGCGACCTCAATCGCAGGGTTGGATTTCTTCTCGGCATTATTTGTGGAATGCCCCAGTACGTGTGGTCACAGCACCACAATTTCCATCACGCCCACAACGGCAACTGGGAGAAGTACCGCGGGCCGTACGCGACACTTTCAGTAGAGGAGTACGCTGCGCTCACCGAGAGGCAGCAGCTCGCATATCGCTACAAGTGCAGCGTATTTGCTGCACCGTTGGCGGGATTTCTGTACTTGATTCTCATGCCGCGCTTGACCTGGTTAAAGGGCAGCATAGGACTGCTGATACACACGATTCGTCGGAAGGATTCGCTGCCCGGCGTATCACTATCGGCGCATGCGGCAAGCTACCGGACACGCTACTGGAAATCCCTACGGGAGTACCGGCATATGTTGTGGAACAATGTCGCGTTGCTCGGCATTTGGTTCCTGATGTGCGCTACGTGCGGGGCACTGCGCTTCTTCTCAATATACGTACTAAGCGTATCGTTGGCCGGCGGCGTTGGAATTGTGCTCTTTACGGTGCAACACAATTTCAGACATTCGTATGCAAGCGATAGTGAGCGCTGGGAGCACGACTCTGGTGCAATCAGAGGCACGAGTTTCCTGGTGTTGCCTCGCTGGCTGAATTGGTGCACCGTCAATATCGGCTATCATCACATTCATCATCTGTCGGCCAGTATTCCGAATTACAAGCTGGCTGAATGTCACCAGCAGTTCGAGCACCTGTTTTCGGATGTCACGCGCGTGAAGTTGCATGAGGTTCTTGGCGCGCTTCAGTGCATACTCTGGGACCGGGATGCTGAGCGCATCATTTCCGTGGCTGAATACCAGCAGAGCATCGGAGTGACGCCGGCGAACCCATGATGCTGGCACCCCAGGGCAGGCGCTCTTGATCAGTTAACGAGATGCGCCGGAAGCCCAGTGCCGACGAGCTTTACGAGATCGCTGTGCTGAACCACCGGTCATCAAGACGAGCATGATCGAATACTCGATGCGCAGCGGACGTCATCCGTTTGTGGGGCTGGATGAATTCCTCCACTCTGGATTGCCGAACGCGGCCGCCAGGAAGTCAACGATGCGACGTGTCTTGACCGGCAGGTACTGTCGCGAAGGGTAAAGGGCATAGATTCCGATTTCCGGCCCCTTGTAATCGGGCATCAGCTCCAGAAGGCGCCCTTGACGGATATCCTGGGCGACGAGAAAGTCCGGCTGGAGAATGACGCCATGATCCTCCAGGGCCGCCGCCCGGCAGGTATCGCCGCTGTTGGTGTGCAGCCGCGAGTTCATGCGGACACGGGTTCGCGAACCGTCCGGACCCGTGAACGACCACTCATCGCCAGTCGTCACATACGTGTAGGAAATCATCGTGTGGCGCTTCAGTTCGTCGGGCGTTGCCGGAACGCCGTTCTTTTCGAGGTAACCGGGAGAGGCGCACAAGATCATCCGAGTAGAGGCCAGCTTGCGTTTGACGAGTGTCGAACTGGGCAGATTGGAAATGCGCACGGCCAGGTCGTAGCCTTCTTCGACCAGGTCGACGAGGCGGTCACTGAGGTCGACGTCGAGCGAGATCTGCGGATACAGGGTTAGAAATCGCCCCCAGAGAGGGGCAAGGTGCAGGATACCGAAGGTCAGGGGTGCATTGATGCGAAGCAGCCCGGTGGGCTCCGCGGAACCTGATGCAACGTCTGCCTCCAGTCGGTCCATTTCGCTGAGCAATTCGCGGGCCCGCAGGAAGAAGGTCTCACCCTCCTCCGTGAGCGACAGGCGCCGGGTGGTACGGTGCAATAGCCGCACGCCCAAGCGCCGCTCGAGCTCAGCGACGTGACGCGATACCGCCTGTTTCGAGAGGCCGATGGCATCGGCGGCCCCGACAAAGGTACCTGCCTCGACGACCCCGATGAAACTGCGCATCTCCTGGATGTTCGCCATTATTGTCTCCGTTTTCGGGACAATATATCACTGGAACTGGAGTTTATTCTGGTATTAGGGCCCATTAAGGTACGCCCATCGACTTTCCGCCGCACTCGACAGAAGACCTCATCATGGGAATCAGCCTGATGGACACTGGGAACAAGACCAGCGCGCTCGCAAAGCACCTCACCCACGCCGGCCATTCGGTGCGGATCACCCCCCTGGACTTCGAGCAGGCTGAAGCACGGGCAGCCGCCCAACCCGGTGCGTCGGCAACGGTCGCTGCCCTGGGGGCTCGGAGATGGTGATCCCGGCCACATATTGCGGCGATGCTGAAGCCGCCCCGCGGCCCCTCCGCTCAGTTCCAGGGGAGTTATTCGGCGAAATCACGAACCTGTAACCGCCGAGATCATGAGCAGGTCAGCAGGCATGGCACTCGGCCGCTGAGGAGATCATCAAGACCATTTCTGAGGTCGCTGTCGAAATTGCTTCAACACCGCGTTCGCAACAGCACGACACCATCTAACGAACCATATCCAGGAGACACGACATGAACCACCTCAACACAGTCAGAGGGCAGGATGCCCTGCTCCTCGCAGCCCGCATCATGCTCGCATTGCTGTTTTTGATTTTTGGCTGGGACAAGCTCACCAACTACTCTGGCACCGTTCAATACATGATTCACGTCGGCGCGCCCTTGCCGACGCTCGCAACAATCATTGCCATCATCATGGAATTCTTCGTCGCCATCGCAATCATTTGCGGGATAGCCACACGACCACTTGCGGCCCTACTCGCCATTTACACACTCAGTACTGCACTGATCGCACACCATTACTGGACCATGAGCGGAATGGCGCGCCTCGAAAATGAAATCAATTTCTTCAAGAACGTCAGCATTATCGGTGGGCTATTGGCACTATTCGTCACCGGTCCTGGAAGGCTCTCGGTCACCGGACGGATTGCGGCGAGGCACGATGCCACAGAGAAACCCAGCGGCACCGCTGCATGATACGGAGCTGCGCTCATCGGCAACGGCGCACCACACCGTTGCCGAGTGTGCTGCCGGCACAGCGGTTTGCCGTGACCAGGATCTGCACGGACCGGACCCCCACCAAAGCCTCAAGTTACGTACATGAGTAAAAACTGCGCGCCCGGTATGCACACTGAAGACTGTCAGTCAGCAGACAGTGGGCACTTATCCTCAATATCCTGGAGTTCTCCATGATGCGGAAGCCGAAGGCACTCTTCCTATCGCATGGCGGTGGTCCATTGCCGCTTCTTGGAGATTCCGGGCACCTCGAGATGGTCTCCTGTCTCAGAACGATCACGGAGAACACGACAAAGCCAGACGCATTGCTGGTGGTCAGCGCACATTGGGAGGAATCCGTCCCCACCATCACCGCCGCGCCGACGCCACCGCTGATATATGACTATTACGGGTTTCCAGAGGAGTCCTACCGGATTCAATACCCGTGCCGTGGCGAGCCGGAGCTGGCAAAGGAAGTAGCCCGCTTGCTTGGCCACGCGGAGATTCCCTCTCGACTGGATCCGGACCGAGGATTCGATCACGGCGTCTTTGTGCCACTCAAGATCATGTACCCGGAGGCTGAAATTCCCTGTGTTCAGCTTTCCCTGGTCCACACACTCGATCCATCGCAGCACATCGACGTCGGCAGCGCTCTTCGTTCCTTAACGGATCAAAATGTCCTGATCATCGGTTCTGGCTTTTCTTTCCACAATTTAAGGGCATTCTTTTCACCGACCTCGAACGAATCACAGAGCCGCAACCAGTCGTTCGAGACCTGGCTGACCGAGACATGCTGCAGCACAGAGTATTCCGAGCAGGAACGAAGAGACCTTCTCGTGCATTGGTCCGACGCACCCGGTGCGCGTTATTGTCACCCGCGCGAAGAGCACCTGCTGCCGCTGCATCTCTGCTACGGAGTCGGCAACGGAGCCGCCGTAGAGCGCATCGGTTTGACCATCATGAACAAAAGCTCAAGCATGTATTTATGGTGATCCTGTTATGAGCTGCAGGTGAGCACCTCAGAATCGTCCAGTGGTTCGACTACTCTTCAGGGCGCACCAATGCACCGACTCAGTATCCGTATTCCTGCAGCGTCGTAATTGAAGCGACTGTCCCATTGACGAAGCGGATTTTGACCATGAGCTTGTGCGGACCACGATTGTATGTCCATGTTTCCACCGGCGTCGCGCTGCCGGTCGTGTGCGACCGGTTGAGCGCGTGGCCGCCGACCCGCACTGTCGTCGCGTTCACTTCGAAACCGCGCTGCACAGCGGCCGGACGACCGCAAAATGCTCTGACGGCATCGATCGACTCACCGTTCACGATGAGCCGCTTCCCACAGCGCATCGTGTCCCCCCATGCATGGGGGATAGACGTCACAGCGAGGCCGACGAGGAAGGCAGCCTTTAACAGTGGAATTCTCATGGTGTCCCTCGGGCTTTCACTGGACGTCACCAGTGCGGTCTCAGTGCAATTCAGACGCATGTGACATAGAAACTCCCTGGGTGCTGCCGGCTTGACGATACGGAAATCCAAGACGCCCGCCCTCATCGGCACTCGCCTCTCCTGCACCTCCACGTCGTTCAGCGCAGGGTATTCTCCCGCTGCCTCTACCGATGAGGACTACTGCATCGATGTATCTGCACGGACCGCCTGGGCATATAGACACGAGGTATTAAGCCGCCGTCGCACCGTAGCACAGAAGGCTGCACCAGGTCCGCAACGCCTCAAATCCTCTGTCACCGAACGTGCTGGGTATCATGCGTGAGCGTGAGCGTGGCCTTCGATGACGGCCTCCATGCCCGTGAAGCATATACCGCTACGCTGGGCGCGACCCGAGAACGCCTTGCCTTCCGCAAGTCCGCTCGCGTAGCGTGCTGAATCTTCGCTCTGACTGAATTGGGTGCCAGTGGACGCAGGTTCAGATGATTCGGCGACGTGCCGTGAATCACGTCGCTGCAAACCCGCGCTGACGTTCACATCAGATTCGCGCCAGCACGAGGCATGCGAAGGCGTGCGACGCCACAGGCTGATCGATAATGTGTCCCTGGCTCGGCGGACGGGACCCTGGTATGCGCTCGGTGTAGCGCTCCTGTCGCTATTCTGTTCTCCGGTGGTGTTGGCCAATGCAATCACGGCATTGAATCACGCACGCGCGACATACTGCGGTCTCTCGTCCGTCACGTACCCGCGACTCATCGAGAGCCGGAAATTGAACGCGGTTGCGCGGCTGGTGGCGCAGGGTGAATCGCTCGATAGGGCACAGCGTCGTACCGGCTACCATGCCGCTCGCGTAATGTGGATCCAGATCACCGGAGCCACCGGCGAGGCAGCGATCGAGCGGATAGTGAGACGTCACTTTTGCCGCCAGCTCGCAAATCCACGTTTGCGTCGTATCGGCACCTATCAGCCCAGCAGCGGCGAATTGTGGATCGTCGTGGCTCAGCCCTTCAGCGTTCCGGCCGAGCAGGATGCCACCAAGGTAAATGACCGCGTACTTGAACTCACTAACAGGGCACGTGCGACCGGTCGAACCTGCGGACGGCGGTACTTCCCGCCAGCACCGCCGCTGTCACTCTCCTCTGTCCTCACGCGAGCTGCGCGCGCGCATTCGCAGGACATGGCCGCGCATGGCTTCTTCAGCCACACTGGAAGTGATGGCAGCAGCCCAAGCCAGCGCGTGATGCGTGCCGGTTACCGGTGGATCAGAGTCGGAGAAAACATTGCGAGCGGCGTCGGCAGCCCGCGGAAAGTGGTCGCGGACTGGCTGGCGAGTCCGCCGCACTGCGCCAACATCATGACCGCAGTGTTTCGCCAGATGGGCGTCGCGTTCGCCGTCAACGCGAGGAGCAGGGGTGTGATCTATTGGACGGAGGATTTCGGCACGCCGCCTCAGAGGCACCCCAGACGGACAAGATGACGCAGACCATAAGGCCCCCTCGCTTGGTGATTTCTCTAAGTAACGCCGAAAGGGAGGGGCTCGAACCCTCGACCCGGGCATCATGAGCTCGACGCCACAGCCAATATAGCGTTTAAGTTCAATGACTTGTCGAGGGACGCCCCGTTGCGGCTGTCACGTCGAAGCACCACCGAGCACGACCGGCTCCCGCAGGTCTCCCGCATTTTCCCAGCCACGGTTTTGGCGGCTGCGCCAACCGGTGACGCTTTCTTAGAGGAGAGATATATGCGATATGCATACTGCATATGCGTCAAAGTATCGGAATCTCCGTTGCGCTCCGTCGCGCGAACGCGCGCCAATGGGTACTCAAGCCGCAGGACTTAGCTGTGGCTCTGAAGCTCGTGACACTACACGGCGAGCAAATACCCTATGACGTTCTCGCCAAGCAAATGCGACTCTCTGCATTCGAGGTGCACGCGGCCGTTCAGCGCTCGATCGCGGCCCGCCTGGTCACCAAACACACCGCTCCCATCCGGCCGACCACGGCCGCGCTGCGTGCATTCGTAATCAGCGGCGCTCCATACGCCTATCACCCGGTTCGGGGTGATGCGACCATCGGTTTTCCGACAAGCCATGCGGTTCCGCCACTCAGCGAACAGATACATCCCTCTGCGGAATCGCCACCGGTCTGGCCCCACCCGGAAGGCACCACACGTGGTCAAGGGGTGCTTGCCTTATATGAAAGCCTCCCCCTCGCAGCCGTGGACGACCCGAGACTGTACGAGCTGCTCGCTCTCTTTGACGCACTACGAATCGGCCAGGCCCGGGAGCGAGAGCGAGAGCTGGCCAAAAAGCTCCTGGAGCAGAGACTTCAATGATAGCGATTGCCGACAATCCGAATCTTGCGATTCTGGAAATGGCGGTCCAGGCGCTCGGCGAGCTGACTGATTTGCTCGTGTTTGTCGGCGGCTGCGCGACCGGATTGCTCGTAACCAGAACACGCGCCAACCAGATTCGCGCCACCGAGGTCGGATCACGATGGCCATGATTCCGCTTTCGATTCTCGATCTGTGCCCCATCAACGAAGGGGGCTCCGCAACCGAGTCCATTGCCAATACCGTCGATCTTGCCCGCCAGGCGGATCGCTGCGGCTTCACGCGCTACTGGATGGCTGAGCATCACGGCATGCCCGGCATCGCCAGTGCGGCGACTTCGGTGCTGATCGGCCACGTGGCCGGCGCGACCTCGCGTATCCGCGTGGGAGCGGGTGGCATCATGTTGCCCAATCATTCGCCGCTGCAGATTGCCGAACAGTTCGGCACGCTCGAGGCCATGTATCCCGGCCGCATCGACTTGGGCCTCGGGCGCGCGCCAGGCTCGGATCAGGTGACGTCACGGGCGTTGCGGCGCCGCTTGGCCACGGATCCGGATGAATTCCCGCGTGACGTGATGGAACTGATGTCGTATTTCGAAGGCAACGGGCCGGTACGTGCGGTGCCGGGCGAGGGCTATGCGGTTCCCATCTGGGTCCTGGGTTCCAGTTTGTTCGGCGCGCAGCTCGCGGCGACGTTGGGGTTGCCTTATGCCTTCGCCTCGCATTTCGCGCCAGCGCAAATGCTGGATGCGATCGCCGTGTATCGCGCGCGCTTTCGGCCGTCACCCCATCTGGACAAGCCTTACGTGATGTTGGGCTTCAATGTAGCGGCTGCCGACACGGATGCCGAGGCGCGCTACCTTGCTTCGTCCTGGCAGCAGTCCTTCGTCAATCTGCGCACAGGTCGCCCGGGGCGCCTGCCGCCGCCGGTGGAAGGCTATCTCGAATCCCTGCCGCAGCAAGGCCGGATGCTGCTCGATCAGATACTCTCATGCTCCGCAATCGGATCGCCCGGTGTGGTGGCTGATGGGATTCGTGCGTTTATCGAGAAGACCGGCGCCGACGAGTTAATGTTGACTAGTAATATGCACGCCCATGCGGCACGCCGCCACTCGTTTGAAATCGTGGCCGGTCTGATCGAGGCTTTGTGAGCTGCGAAAATCTCCTGCACGGCTAGATGATTGACGGCCGGCTGGCTCGAAGCGTTCAAAGGCCGCCCTTCCGGGCGGCTCCGCGCGTCAGTCCCGCGTGCCTACCGTGATCGGTCGGTTGGATGCACGGGCGCGATCGAGGATGCGTCATCCCGGACCGACGTAATAGGCCACAAAGGCGCAGCTGGCCATTAGCGTAAGTTATTTTTGCCAAATTTTTCCGCCAAACGCCATCTACGTCATTCGATAAAGCCCCTGGCAAACTATTGGAACCGGACGAACTCGAACCCTCGGCCGGGCATAATGAACCCGCAGCTGCGATCAACTTCCCTTCATATTCCATAAGCGCCTAACAGACGTTGGTCACCATTCACAGGAAAAATCACAACAGAGAATCACGGATTCCCGCAAAGCCTTTTCAATGCGACAGCCGAGCGGCCCCGGTTAACACGCCGTTGCACCACAATGAACCAGGATTGTTCAAATCCGTCGTCTTGTAGGGACTAGCCACGGGATGCCATACCACCATACGCGTCGGACAGCAGACCGATTAAAATGAGGCCGTGTACTCTTGATTTTCTGGCTACCGCAGCTTCTCGCGATTTCTGCCTTTTTGGCAACCCCTGGTGATTGGTCGCCTCGCAAAACTTCTAGGCTATAGACGCCGCCATGAAGACACATGCAGACCACCAGTTCGTGTTTACCGCGGCTCAATCACCCCTGCGAGCCCCCTTAGCCAATGTTGCATGAGAAGCACCGTCCCTGCGGTCTCACCAGCATCGATCACGTACGTTACCGTTCTCGATGGGTTTTCTCGCTCTTCGAAGCTCCTGATCACAATGTAATTCCCGTGCGGAGCAGTCTATGACTGGAAGTCCCTCTCTACGGGCCGCTGGGACTTGCCCGTCACACCAAAATCCTAGACACTTTCCGAGCCTGCGGCAGAGCTCGTTCCGTCTCGACGGCGCCACAGTCAGCTGCAAGGGACCTATCAGGAATCGGGGATAACAATGAAGAACAATGTGTTGCAACGCTGGATTCGTGTTTTGAGTCTCACGGCATGTTTAGTGACTCTCAGCGGGTGCGGGGGTGGCGGAACCGCCCCGAGGTACACGCTCAGCGGCTCCATAAAGGGCCTAGATTCGGGGGAAACGGTGACCCTGGCTGACGCCGCTGGCGCTTCCGTCACTGTCCCCGCTGACGGCGCGTTTTCATTTCCAACTTCAATCGCAACCGGTTCGAGCTATACGGTCAGCATCAGCACTCAACCAATAGGTCAAACCTGCAATGTCACGGGAGGCTCAGGGACCATTGGTTCGACTAATGTAGCCAACGTGGCGGTCGCTTGCACGAATAACCTCTATACGATCGGTGGCACCGTCACGGGCACGAACGGTGTGTCTTGAATCGTCTTGGCCAACGGCGCAGATACTCTGGCAATTGCGCCGAACGAGACAAATTTCACAATGCCGACCAAGGAAACGAACGGTACCAGTTACAGTGTTATCGTGAAATCGGCTCCATGTGCGCTGGATTGTTCGGTCCTCAACGGTACAGGCAAGGTGAACGCCGCCAACGTCACAATCATCAGCGTATCCTGGCGGCCCGCCACTGTATCCATACTGTACTCTTTCACCGGCGGAACGAGTGATGGCTCCAGTCCACAGGCTGGCTTGGTCCTGGCAAGCGACGGAGACTTCTACGGCATGACTCCTCAAGGCGGCGCGAGCAACGACGGTGTCGTTTTTGAAATCAATCCGGGTGGCGCAGAAACGGTACTCCACTCGTTTGCCGGCGGAACGACCGATGGATCCACTCCCTACGGCGGCCTGATCCAGGCGAGCGATGGCGATTTCTATGGCATGACGATTAACGGTGGTGCGAGCAACGATGGCGACATCTTCAAAATTTCTGCCGGTGGTACGGAGACGGTTCTACATTCATTCAGCGGAGGGTTGACAGATGGGCGCAATCCGTACGGAAGCCTCATCCAGGCCACCGATGGCAACTTCTATGGCATGGCCACGGTGGGCGGCACGGGCAGCCCAGGCACTGGCGTCATCTTCAAGATGACGCCTAATGGCGCGGTATCTATCCTCTATTCGTTCAATGGTGGAACGACGGATGGTTACTATCCAGAAGGTAATCTGATCCAGGCCAGCGACGGAAACTTCTACGGCATGACCTCGCAAGGCGGCTCAAGCAATGACGGCGTGGTTTTCAAAGTCACTCCCAGCGGCACCGAGACTGTCCTGCATTCCTTTAGTGGTGGAACAACCGACGGGGCCCTCCCCTTTGGAAGCCTGCTCCAGGCAAGCAACGGCAACTTCTACGGCGTGACGTCTCAAGGCGGTCCGAACAACGCCGGTGTGATCTTCCAAATCACTCCGAGCGGCACGGAGACCGTTCTCCATTTCTTCGGCGGCGGGACCGCCGACGGCGCCACGCCCAGCGGCAGCCTCATTCAGGCGAGCGACGGCAATCTTTATGGTACGGCTTGGACGGGTGGACAGAACGACGTCGGCGTCCTGTTCATGATCAACCCCGATGGTGCCGAGTTTGTGTTCCACGCCTTTGTGCGCGGAACGCAAGACGGAGCCTATCCAGGCTCCAGCCTCGTCCAAGCTACGGGTGGTCCGCTTTATGGCGTCACTGACTTGGGCGGTGCGTACAATGATGGAACGGTGTTCGAGGTCCATTGATTTGAATCCAGTCCCGCGCGCGACTTGTCCGCTCCGCCTCTGACGTTCACGCGCCCTTTCGTCGGATCCGCCAGAGCTGCTCATCCGCTTCCCCCTGTGCCAATGTGAGGTGGAACACCTGCCTTCTGGAATTTACAGTCCAAGGTAGTATCACTCATGGCAGCAGTACTGGATTCTTCGATGAACCGTGATCCATCCGCTTTGACCCCGAGCATCCCGGAAGGAGCCCGGAGGGCGAGTGAAGGGATGCCCGTGCCAGCGGCGCGGCCGGACCCGGAAGTCGTGGCGGTCGCTCGACGGCGCAAGTTCTCCGCTGGCGAGAAGCGCGCGCTCCTGGCCGAGGCGGACCGCTGCAAGGCGGCCGGCACGCTGGGGGCGTTCCTGCGCAGCAAACGCATCTATTCCTCGATGCTCTCGAGCTGGCGTAAGCAGGTGGAGGCAGCCGATCGGGCGGCGCTGGCCCCGAAGAAGCGTGGGCCGAAGCCCGACCCCTCCGCCCGGCAGATCGAGCAGCTCAATCGCGAGAACGCCCGCCTGCGGCGCAAGCTCGATCGTGCGGAACTGATCATCGAGGCCCAAAAAAAACTGTGCGTGGCACTGGGGCTGCCGACAGCGGACGAGACGAGCGAGAACGAGTGATGCGCTCGGTCAGCGATCTTGCCATGCATGTCGGGCTGAAAGCCGCCTGCCAGGCGTTTGGGCTGAACCGTGGGCTCGTGTATCGCGATCGCGCACGGCATCGCGCCATCGGCCCGCGGTGTGCGCCGCGGGCACGGCCACGGCCGCCATTGGCTCTCTCGAGCGCTGAGCAGGAGTTGCTGCTTTCGCTGCTCAACAGCGAGCGCTTCGCCGATGTGGCCCCGCCCACAGTCTATGCCACGTTGCTCGATGAAGGCCGGTATCACGGCTCGATCCGCACGATGTACCGCCTCCTGGCGGCGCGCAACCAAAGCGGGGAGCGGCGCAATCAGTGCGTTCACCCCGTCTACGCCAAGCCCGAGCTGCTTGCGGTACGGCCCAATGAAGTGTGGAGTTGGGATATAACCAAATTGAAGGGCCCCACCAAGTGGGTTCACTTCCAGCTGTACGTAATCCTCGACATCTTCAGTCGTTACGTTGTGGGTTGGATGGTCGCGCAGCGCGAATCCGCCGAGCTCGCCGAGCAGCTGATCGCCGAGACCCTGGACAAGGAGAACATCGTGCCCGGGGCCCTGACGCTGCATGCCGATCGCGGCACCAGCATGCGCTCGAAGCCCGTGGCCGCGCTGCTGATCGATCTGGAAGTTGCCAAGACCCACAGCCGACCGCACGTCTCGGATGACAATCCGTACTCCGAGGCGCAGTTCAAGACCCTGAAATACCGGCCCGACTTCCCCGAGCGGTTCGGCTCGATCGAGGATGCTCGTGCTCACTGCCAACAGTTCTTCCGCTGGTATAACCACGAACATCGCCATGGCGGTATCGGCTTGATGGCCCCGGCCGCCGTGCATGGCGGCACCGCTACGGCAATGCGCGCACAACGAGCCCTGACGCTTGATCCCGTGTGCGTATTGCCTCACGTAATTTCCTTACCTTTTGCCTCATCTGAGTTCTTACTTTCCGGGGCCTTAATGCGTCTACACGCCGCGCGGCCTGCCGGCCGCGCCGGCAGAAGCGCCTGACTCTGTCTAGAACCTCGCAGGTCCACGCTTACAGGTGAGGTCCTGGGTCATCCCCTCCATGTCGCATATCAAGCGCTGCACCGCCTGCCGCCGCCAGTCTTTGAGCCGACGCTGCACTGTGCGCAGATGGCCGAGGTTGTATCGTTCCGGGTACCGAGCTTGGAACCGGGCCAGGAGCTCGCTCGCCGTTTGGTCCGGGTCCGATTCCAAGCACTGGAGCATTTCCGACCAATTCGTCGCCAATGGATCAGGGCGGCGACGAGTGCGTGGTTTGGACGAGGGGCGGTATTGAAGGGATCCGATTTCGGTTCCTCGGGCGCGAGCATCCTCGCGCCATTGCCGCACTCGCTGCACGAAGGTCCGGAGCTGGCCGCGATGCCATCGCCCGGGGTATTGAGTGCGTAGCTCATCGAACAGCTCCGTTGTGTTCATGTTCGGTCGGCCCTCGAGTCGGCGGCATACGAGCGGCCATACCAGTTCGAAGGTGAGGGTTCAGGTGAGGCAATGCGCGCACGCCACCTGACCCGTACCCGCACCGAGACCTCTACCTCAGTGGCTGCTCGCCGAGCTGACATCGTGCGACCGTATGATCTCCAAGTGCGGCGCCAATGCGGCGAGAAAGCTGTTCGCGTCGAATAGCTCCGCGGGAGCATAGGCACCGCCCGTCGCAGGCGGATCCTCGAGGACGCGCAGACACGCTTCGACGACGATCGGGGCAGTGATCGCATAAATATCGCGCCCGGTGACAGCGATTCGAGTCCGGCGGTCGCCCGATGCCGCGTGGACATCCATAACGAAACGCTGCGAAGAGCGGCCCGAGGGATCACTCGCGGTCGGCGGGGGCGTCTGGGGATCGTCGAGATCGCGCAGCGGCGCCGAGCTCATGTAGCTGCAAACGCTGCGCGCGGCGATATGCCGACTGATGGTCACGATCTCCGATAAGGGCACCGCCACCGCCTCCTGGACCCCGAAAGGCTCGGGGAAAGTCCAATCTCGAACTGGCGCCGGCTGCGGTATGGGTGCCAGGCGCCCGCCCGCGACGACGAGGCGGCGCGCGGTATTGCGATCCCCTGTTTTGCGGGTCCCGTCGGTAGGGTGCCAATAGTCGAGTGCAACGCCGATCTCGATGCTTTCGACGGATCGGGCCCCGCGCGTCACTTCGGCCACCAGCAGATCAGCGAGACCGCCAAAGAACGCCATCGCTGGAAGAACCACCGTTCCGCGTTCCCTTGCTTCCTCGTGGTACGTCGCCAACGACTGTCGGACAGAACGCTGCTCCGCGGTGATGTCGAAATAGTGGATGCCAGCTCGTAATGCCGCCTCGACTAAGGCAGGTGCCGTGTCGAGAAACGGACCGGCGCAGTTGATGACTGCGCCAGTTCCGCGAAGCGCTTCATCGAGCGCGTCCGGATCGTCGCTCGATGCACACCGCCATTCCCTTCGCGCACTCTGACGACCATCATTGGACGGCGGCGCATGGTTCCGGCCAACCGATACCGTGGGCCAGCCACGACACTCAAGTTCACGAACGACGAATTTTCCCGTATGACCCGTCGCGCCGTAGACAGCAACTTTTTGCGTATTCATGGCTCACCCTTGCTCGCTACGGATCGGTATCGTACAATGATACCGATCGGTAGCGTTGTCAAGCTGGGTCACCCGTTGCGCTTTGCGATACGCCCATGCAGATTTGCTGAGGGGTGCACTCACTCACGCGAGGAGACGCTTTGAAGACTGCTCATGCTGACGAGTCCGATACCGCGGCGCGTGTACTCGCGACGGCATCGCGCCTGTTCTATGCGCATGGAGTCCGTGCGGTCGGGGTCGAATGGATCGTCACGGAGTCCGGAGTGGCGAAGACCAGCCTCTACCGTCACTTTCACACGAAGGATGACCTGATCGCTGCTTTCCTGGAGCGCGAGGACCGCGAGTTTTGGATTCAATGGGATGAGGTGGTCAATGCCGTCGCGGGCGCTCCGATGCGCGAGCTCATGGCCTTGCTCGACTGGATCGGGAAGCGGGTCAGTCGCGATGGATATCGCGGCTGTCCGCAAATCAACGTAGCGGCCGAGTTCTCCGACCCCGAACACCCCGCACGAAAAATTCGTGCTCGTCACAAGACGACGATGTTCGAGCGGCTCAAGACCCTGGTGAGCCGCATCGGGCCGAGCCACCCGGACGAGGTGGCGCACCAGATCGCGCTCCTCATCGATGGCGCATTTACCAGCGATGGGCGATTATCGCGCGTCGGGGCGACTCGAATTCTCCAGTCGGCGGCCCGTGCCCTCATTGGGGATGGTCTGCTTCGTGGTCCGCGCTCCCGCGTCCATGCGAAGTCGCCGAGCGATTGACCGTCTTAGCCGATAATGCCCACCATGCGCACAATAAGTATGCGCAGATCGACACCGGCGGGCGCCCCTGGAGTCACGGACATGTCGCGACGCGCTGTCGATGCGACACACGACTTCCTCACGCCAGAACATCGCCGGGCAATTGAGGCTGAAGTAGCTGCATACCTCCCCAGGCCTCCGCTCGATCTCGCTGTGGATGAAGACGGTCGGGTAGTCGCTTTCATGCCGCTCGATGGCAGTCACATGGAGGCTCTGTTCGTGGATCCGGACGTTCGCGGCTCCCGTATCGGTCGAATGCTGGTTGAGGAGGCCCTTAGGCGCTACCCGCATCTGTCGACCGACGTAAACGAGCAGAACCAACAGGCTATTGGATTCTATGAGCGCCTCGGATTCGAGCGCGTCGGTCGCTCGACGGCCAAGGACGACCTTATCTCCTGATTCATCTACGCCACGCGAAGCAACCGCTGTGCAATCTGAGCGTCAGCGACCGTCCGCTTTGGCGACGCTATGAAACGGCTCACCAGTGGCGGCTGGTGGCCGGGCCTTGCCGGTCAGCAGCCAAGGGACTCATGCCGAGCCAAAGCGATCGCCGCGACCAACTAGGACGATCGGTCACGCCCTTCTCGCTAACACTAGATTTCACGGCGGCCCGGGACTGCACTGATCACCTCCGTTGAAGTGCGCGTGTGTCACAAGAACCACCACGTCGCTGCGACCGAGATCAAGCTGGGATGTTCGCCCAGGGCGGTGAAACGCTCGTACTCGCTGCGGATTGCCCAATGGCCGAACTTCCATTGCACGCCGGCGCCCGCGGCGAATGTCGTCTCGGTCATGTGCAGGGCAGCTCTGACCTCGGTGGCCAGGCCACAGCCTTTTTACGGTGCACGCGAGTAGACAAGACCGCCAGCCGCGCCGCACGGGCCTGGCAGTACCGCGAGCAACTTCGCGACATCCTCTCTCGAAAACAGCCGAGGGTGGTGCTCAGGCTCCTCACGCAGTGATGCACCAACGTCATGCGCTCGAAGGTCGAGCCGATGAAACTCGTCGCCAGGATGGTCCGCAAGCACTTCGAGCGGGTACTCGCCTGGGTCGAGACACGCCAGACCAATGGCTTTCTCGACACCATCAACCGGCTGTTCCAGGCCGCCAAGCGCAAGGCGCGCGGGTACGGTCGATTCCGGACCATTCGCACTGTCATCTTCCTCATTGCACGATTTCCTCCTATTGGACCCACCCGGTTTCCGCAGATAGGTCCCACCTGATTTCCTGATATTGGGCCCAGCCGATTTCCTCGGATTGGACCCATCCCCGGCGGCAGCCGCCTGAGAGCGGTTTGCCCGTACCGTGCGTGCCAAGCACACGAACGGGAGGGCGCGATGTCGCGGAGGAAGCTCACGGTGGACCGGTACAAAGAGATCGAGCGGCTGCTGGCCGCCAATCGGCTCGCCCTCATCGCGCCATGAAAGTCCTGCTCGATATGAATCTATCGCCACGATCGCGGACGCTCCTTGAGCGCGAGCATATCGAGGCAGTGCACTGGTCAGAGGTAGGGCCCGTTAATGCGGAAGACACGCAGATCATGGCTTACGCCGCGCAGCATGATTGCGTCGTGCTCTCACAGGATCTCGACTTCAGCACAATTCTTGCCGCGACGTCGGGCTCAAAGCCGAGCGTAGTGCAGCTCCGGTCCGACAACCTCGATCCGGACGTCATCGGCTCGAAAGTGATTTCCGCCTTGCGACAGCTCGACAGCGAGTTAAACGCAGGCGCGGTCGTCAGCGTGGATCCACAGGGGACTCGAATTCGGTTACTGCCGTTGCGGCCGAAGGACTGATTGTCCATCGCGCTTGGCAGTCCAGGCGCTCCAGTCGCTCTAGGACGCAGGTCTTAGATTCGCTAACACATTCGCCAACGGCCTGCGCGTACCGTATCCGTCCTCTGCTACAAGCCGCTCCAGCGCCTGTCTCACCTCGATCTTCGGCAAGGTCTTCATCGCCGTGGCGATAAGGCTCGCGGCAGCTTCCAGCTGCATCTGGACGGACCAGCTGTCGTCACCGCATTGTTCCATCGCATCGCCGTCGCGCTCGATGAGCAGGACGAGAAGCTCGAACGCCCGTGCCGGGCTCAGCGGTAATACCAGAGTCTCAATCGAATGCAGAATGTAACCGAGCCTTTCTCCGATCTCCTCGTGGGCTCGATGTCGAGAATTCGCGCGGCGCGAGCCTCGCAGTGCATCTATGCGTTCCTCCAAGGATGCGGTGGTCTCGGAGAGATCGTCGCCGACGATAAATGTCCGGACCTGCTCTCCGATCGGTCCGACATCAAATGCGAGTGAAGCAATAAATGTCGCTAGCGCGTCCGGCGCGCGTGACGCGAGCCGAGCAATCGCGGCTGCTAAATCCTGGTTGGTTTCGATTCTCACATTTATCTCCCGCCCTGAACCGGGGCACCGTGCAGGGGTCGCACTCTCGCGATCGAGCATTTTGATCTGGGCGACCCGTCGCCAAGCCACCCGTGCGGCTTCGGGCGCAAAGATTCCGCCCGGCGAGCATGGCATTTGGCTGCCATGCCCGAAGAAGCAGAACGCAAGTGTTTGATTTCGTTGGTGGAAAGGGAGGGACTCGAACCCTCGACCCCGGCATTATGAGCCTGCTACTCCGCTCAAGATAAGCTTTAAATTCAATAACCTGCCCAGGGACGCCCCGTTGCGGTTGGCACGACGAAGCACGACTGAGCACAACCGATTCCCGCAAAACTCCCGCAATCTTCTGCGCCAGGCGCGGAGAATACGATCCCCGCTCCGCGGGATCTGCGGAGATTTAACTTGCCGCTGCGGAGAATAGGCCGCATAATCTCTGCACGATATGCGGAGATTAAATGTATATCTGGGAGCGAAAGAACTGGCCTGACCTTATTTGGGACCGCGGACGCC
>OFHJ01000097.1_pt1 | contig 35277 bp, 33 predicted proteins | sample 1522001 | NCBI WGS metagenome assembly OFHJ01 (sample SAMEA2464838, study PRJEB22497) | soil metagenome | biome: Grassland; feature: Farmland; material: Clay | place: Australia | collected 2013-02-01 | depth 1.2 m | reverse complement strand
ATTTTTGACAATAATACTAAAAAATATTTAATATAAGGCAACTCTCCAGCATTATGGCAAAGAGAGCCCTTCTTCTTTACTCTGGAGGCCTTGACACTTCAGTAATGCTTAAAATGCTGCAGGAAAAGCTCGGCATGGATGTATTGACCCTCACACTGGACATTGGGCAGGAAGAGAATGACCTGAAGGCGATATCCGGAAAAGCTTGGGATTTAGGTGCAACTGACGTAATCACTGAAGACGTAAAGAAAAAATTTGCAGCTGAATACATTTCAAGAGAGATCAAATCAGACGGGCTCTATGGGGGTATTTATCCATTGTCAACAAGCATCGCAAGGCCGCTAATGTCTCTTGAAGCAGTGCGTTTCGCGGAAGAATATGACTGTGATCTGATAGTTCACGGCTGCACTGGCAAAGGTAACGATCAGGTAAGATTCGAAGTTTCAATCAAAGCTTTAAACGATGATATTGAAGTAATTGCCCCGGTGAGGGACTGGGGGCTCAACCGTGATCAGGAAGTGGAGTTTGCCCTTGCAAACAACATCCCTGTAAAACAGGGCGGGAAGTACTCCACCGACGAGAACCTATGGGGGCGTTCGGTAGAAGGATCAGACCTGGAGAATCCTGCTTTCCCGGTCCCGGATGATGCTTACTCCTGGGTTGTACCTCCTCATCTCGTAAGGGAGGTTAAGGCCGAAGTTCAGATTGGGTTCTCCCAAGGGCTTCCCGTCACATTGAACAATGAAGATTTGGACATCAGGCACATAGTTTCCAGGCTAAACTCAATTTCCGGGCAGAGAGGAATCGGCGGAATAGACTATCTGGAAGACAGAGTCACAGGAATCAAGAGCCGTGAATTTTATGAATGCCCTGCCGCGGTTGTTCTACTGGCTGCACATAAGGCCCTTGAGAGAATTACACTCAACAAGGAAGAAATGGACATCAAAAAAGCAATGGATGCCAAATGGGGAGACCTGGTCTACAATGGGCTCTGGTTCGACCCTGTGATGACGCATATAAATGCCTTTGAGGAAAGTGTTAATGAACCAATTACAGGAGAAGTAAGGCTTATTCTCGACAAGGGCCTTTGCTCTGTGGCAGGGATTGAGAGCCAGAATTCCCTTTACAACTTTGAAACTTCCACGTATGGAAAACAGGATACATTTGACCAATCAATGGCGAAAGGGTTCATCAGCATATTCGGGAATCAGACAGTGAATACAGCAAGAGTAAGGAATAAGAAATTAGAAAGGATACTGAGCAGTAAGAATCAGACATGACTAAAATCTGGAGCGGGGGGGCTTCCAAGGAACTCCCTTCTGATATTGACAACCTAATGGTTGATGAAGACGTAGTCATAGACAGAGTATTCCTGGAGTATGAAGTACTTGCCCTGTTAGCTTACCAGGTGCAGATGCACATGCAGAATCTTCTTCCAAAGGAGGATAGTGCAAAAATCATATCTGCCCTGCTTTCACTTCTCGATGCAAAAATTGTGTTGAAAAAAGAGCTTGAAGATGTACACGGCAACGTTGAGAACTATGTTCTTCAGAAAGCCGGGGAAGCTGGAAAGAATCTCAGGATGTTCCTCTCAAGAAATGAGCAGATCCATACTGACATCCTGCTTTACGGAAGGTTCGAGCTCCTTAGGTTAGCCTCACTGTCCCTGCAGATATCCAAAGAGCTTCTGAAGAAGAGAGATGAAGTAAGTGGCGAGATGCCAGGCTATACGCACTACAGGCAGGGGATGGTGATTTCCGTCAAATCGTACTTCGATTATTTTGCTGCGATATTCAAGGAATCTGCAGAGAGCCTGGAACAGGTTTCCAGAAGCATTGATCATGTCCCGTTCGGCTACGGATCTGGATTTGGAAGCCTGAGTGACGCCGACTTCAATGGCGTCTCAGAACTTCTGGGACTGAAGGCTGTGAAAAAAAATCCGCAATACCTTTCCCTCAGGCGCGGGATGGACGAAGTAGATCTTGTATTCCCTCTCCTCAAGCTGCTGCTCAATATTTCCAGAATTTCCCAGGATCTCATAATGTTCTCAGGAGATGAGATGCCACTGTTCACACTTCCGGAAGGGTTCGTCACCGGCAGTTCACTGATGGCAAACAAGAGAAACCCGGATTTCCTCGAGATGGTCCAGGGCTACACAAGCGAGATCATTGGAAAATTCAACTCGCTGCTTGGGATGGTTGCGAACAAGTCGTCCGGTTACCACAGGGATTTTCAGATTTCAAAGAAAATACTGGTCAATATATTCCAAAGAGTAAAGATGATACTCGATCCGCTTCCTGATTTCTTTTCAGGGCTTACTGTTAATTCCGGGGCAGCGGGGTTATCAATCAAGAATTCTTCATACGCAACAGCAAACGCAAAGGCAATGTTCAGCCTCGGGGCATCATGGAAAGACTCCTATTCGCAGGTTGGGAAGAGAATCCTTGAAGGAGAAAAGCTTGATGAGATAAAGCCCGGTTCCATCCTTTCAGTGGACGAATCTGATATTAGGGCTGTTGAAGATTCCGTTGAATCGGGGATTAAAGAGATAATCCGTGCACGGGAGGATCTAATCGGGAAAGCCAGGAAGCTGCTCGACCGATAATCACCGTTAGTTGCTAATTCAGCCAACCAGCGCTTCATAGGCCTTTATCCCGTCACTTTTTCTCACTACGATTATTGTTTCATTGGCACATGATATGAGCTGCAGAATGTTTATTCCAGCAGAGAAGAGGCGTTCTGTTATCCTCATCACGAAACCCGGAACCTTTTCAATGTCTCTTGACGAGAAAATATGCAGAAGGCTTACATCTCTCTCAGCGACAATCTCTGGCTCGTTTAGATGCCTGCCTTCCTTGGTTTCGTCCACGATATAAACAACTGAGTCTGTCAGGTAGGTTGCAGATATGTAGTTGACCCTGGCAGGTGAATTTGCTGTCAGGACAGTTATCTTATCCTGCAGCGTAATCTTGCTTTGTGCAATCAGCCTGTCCACCTTCGAAAGGTCAGACTTGTTTCCGGAAGGTTCTGCCATTATCTTGTTCAGCGAATATCTTATGCTCGATATGCTGAGGTCTGCGTGTTCCCGCCTTATGTCCCTGCTCAGCTTGCTTATATTTGCTGCACCACTTTTCAGCATAGAATACGCATTCATATTGGACCTCAGATAGTTTCTGACGGTATTTTCCACCGACCCCCTGTTCTTCCTGTATGTTGCCACAGGCAAAAATTGCAAGATATCATATAAAAATTACAGTTTATTCACACAAATGCCAATGAAAGAGCAATAAATATATTATTAAACGTACGGGGAAACTTTTGAAATTTAATTTTCAGGCAAAGTGCTAAAATTCATATACCAACTTAGTTCAATTTTAACAAAAACAGCGTCGAAAAATGTCGCTCACTACTGGTAATATTCCGGAATGCCACGTATTTAAATGCTGAACAACTGTTAAATAGTATCTTTGTGTAGGAATAGCATGGACAAGAGATTCAGTTATGTTGACCACTTGTATTGTCCAAAGTGTTCGAAAAAATATGATGCAATGAAGGTCAACAACCTATGTACATGCGGTTCGCCATTGTTGGCAATGTACGACGTTGAAGGTTTGAAAGAGAACGCAGACAAGCAGGAAATTTCGAGAAGGGATGGTAACATGTGGAGATACAGCGAGTTTCTTCCTGTTGCTGACCCTCAAAACATTGTAACACTTGGAGAAGGTTACACTCCTCTTCTCGAGATGGACTCCCTTGGAGAAAAACTTCACCTCAACAATCTGATGATCAAGAATGAAGGCCTCAACCCGACCGGCACCTTCAAGGCCAGGGGAGCCGCTGCAGGAGTTTCCAAGGCAAAGGAGCTTGGAATATCCAACATAGCGATACCTACAAACGGCAATGCAGGGGCTGCCTGGGCAACTTACAGCGCAAAAGCAGGCCTTGGCGCATATGTTGTCATGCCAAATAATGCCCCAATGATCACACGATCAGAATGCACTGCTGCCGGGGCACACCTATATCTAGTTGACGGCAGGATCAATGATGCAGGAGTCATCGTTGGAAAACTCTGTGAGAAGTACGGGCTCTTTGAAGTGTCAACACTCAAGGAACCATACAGGCTTGAAGGGAAGAAAACCATGGGGTATGAAATCATGGAGCAGCTCGACTGGAAACCTCCCGATGTTATACTGTACCCAACCGGGGGAGGGCTTGGCTTAATAGGGATACACAAAGCCATGAAGGAGCTCAAGGAAGTTGGCTGGATCGATGACGCAAACACTCGCCTTGTTTCGGTCCAGGCTGAAGGGTGTGCACCTATTGTGGATGCCTGGAAAAATAAGAGAAGGGAGAGTGATTTGTGGGAGGATTCCTACACCGTAGCCTTTGGCATGAACGTTCCCAAGTCACTGGGCGATTTCCTTGTGCTGGATGCCCTCTATGAGACCGGCGGATATGCGCTCTCAGTCTCAGATGAAGAGATTCTTGAGGCACAGGCAATGGTGGGGCACAATGAAGGGCTGTTTGTGAGCCCTGAGGGCGCCTCGACAATAGCGGGGATCAGGAAGCTGGTCGACAACGGGTGGATAGACAAGAATGAACGCGTTGTTGCCCTCAACACGGGAGCTGGAATAAAATACCCGAAGTCGGTAACTGTTGATGCGCCCATGCTAAAGCCTGAAGAAGAAATAACTCTATGAGAATTTTGTGAACTCCTGCGCTCATAGATTATAACAATCCATTTTTTCAGGATTGGAACGGGCGGGAGGTTCTTAATTATTTTTGCAGGCGTCTTAGCTATGCCCTTCATTGCTGGCAAATGAAGTTAATCAGGTTCGGGAGTAAGTTGGTTGGCTTTCAGGTGCCTCATGGACTGCCCGGGATGCATATAAATGTGTATATTGTGAAACGAAATCCTGATGTGTCTATCATCGTGACGATAAATAATCCTGATTCCATGATTACGGGACTATATGTCCTTCAACAGCGCAGACTATATTTCAGAACGCATCAGGGTAACAAACAGCTACAAGGAGGCTGTTTCATTGAGAGATCAGGTGTGGTCTATCAGTGGGAAGATAGAGCTGAAGCAGTTTGTGGACCTGAGGGATAGGGTAGAGAAGAAGATAAAAGAGTTCGACAGGCCCATATTCGAGGATGCAAAAGTCAATGTGAAGTTTCCCGACGGGAGGATCACGTCTGTCGATTCCAGAGAAATTAACATAGTAGTCGGGAAGGGAATTGGTCTTTCCGAATACGTTTTCAGGGAGTTTCCCGACGCCAGTGATTTCGAGGTCATCTATGCAGGGTTCGAAGACCCTCTTGAGAAAATCCTTGGAAAGGACGCTGATGATAGCAGGCTCGAACTGGGTGCAAACAGGGATTTTAAGGGTGGAATGATAAGAGAGGCTGTTGAAAGAATAGTAAAGCTGGCCCTTAAACTAGTGAATTTCCTTTTCAGCACTTATTCGAGAGCTTTTCCTGACATTGCTGAAGACCTGAGGATCATAAAGGACAGGATAGAAGAACTCTTCGAGAAGATTTCCACGACCTATTTCTGAAGCACCTTCATGAAGCTTCCACTGCTTTGTATTTTCTTGGCGTGTAGACGCATGACGGATCAGAAGAGAGTAAATCGCCAGTGTGGTAGTATGCTCTTGCCCTTGAACCGCCGCAAATGATGTTGAATTCACACACACCACACTTCCCGCTATACCTGGAAGGAGTTCTGATAGCCCTTAGCACAGGGTTGTCCCTGTAGATGCTGGCCAGGTCCTTGTCTTTCACGTTTTCCATCTGAAGTGGCAGGAAACCGCTAGGTGAAACATATCCGTCGTGTGAGACGAAAATCACTCCAGAGCCGTCTCTTGAACCGACAAAGTAACTCTTGCTTCTCTTTCCCGGAACCCTCATGAGCCTCATGGTTTCAGATTTCAGCTGCCTGTAAAGGTCTCCTCCCCGGTATCTCATCCCCTGCTCCTTCTGGAGAACTATTCTCCTGAATATGGGCGATTCAACGGTCCTGACTCTTACACCGTATTTTGATGCGAGATACATCCAGTTGTTTACGTCTTCATACTCTTCAGGAGAAAGGTCTTCGAGTTCGTTTCCCCTTCCGGTCCTTATGAGAAAGAAAGGTGCCCAGGTAGAGATTTTCCTGTTTGAAAGAAGATTTAGGATCCGCGGAAGCTCGTTGACATTGGATTTCATTACTGCCGTATTCACCTGAACCGAGAGGCCTTTCTCTATCAGCATGTCCATTACCTCAAGAGTCCTGCGGAATGTCCCTTCCACTCCCCTTAACCCATCATGGCTTTCAGGTGTTGAACCATCCAGGCTCAAGGCGTAAGACCTTACACCCACATCGGTGAGGCTGTCTATAACAGATTCTTTAAGCCTTTCAGTGACTGCTGGAGTTATGGATGCAGATATGCCGATCTCCCTGGCCTCTGCCAGCAGGTCTAGAAGCCCTTCCTTCTTCAGCGGGTCCCCACCGGTTATGATTAACCTCGGGTATGGTTTTTCGAAGGAAGTTATGGACTTAAGGAGATTGAGGGATTCTTCATAATTCAGTTCTCCTGGCAATGGCTCCTTGATAGCTGATGCCCTGCAATGCCTGCAGGAAAGGTCGCATGATTTGGTTGTTTCCCAGAAAACTAGCAGTGGCTTCTGCCCAAAATCCGCCGCGTTACGGTTCAGCATGAGTTTGTAAAGCTCCTCTTAAGTAATATTTGCTACCCCTTACATTTAAGGATGTGTATCATGCTACGTTACGGGTAGGACGGAAAAACCCGGGAATTTTCCAGCGGTTGAAATCATGGATTTTTATTGATTCCGCATAAGGCAGAGAAGTGTTCTCGTTTTTGCCATAATTTCAGCCCGATTGGTGAACCCTAACAACACGCTCTCAAGTTGACTGATGTATTTACCGAGGGTCCATGTTGAAGACACCTTGTTGGAATTGATTTTCCGGCATGATTTTGGTTTTATACACCCATCGGATATTGTGAATGGGATAACATGCGTATTGTGGTTATTGGCGGTGATGCCGCGGGCATGAGCGCTGCATCAAGGGCGAGGAAGGCATTGCCTGACAGCGAGGTTGTAGTTTATGAAGCGGGCAATTTTGTATCTTACTCTGCGTGTGGAATTCCCTTCTACGTTAGCGGCGAGGTTGAGGAATTCGATGAGCTGCTCCACTACCCCATGTCCAAATTCAGAGATGAAAGAAGGATAGATGTGAGGGTTAGAAGCCGGGTAACAAAGATCATGCCCGAAAGAAAGCAGATAGTGGTTCTGTCGGACGGAAAAGAGAGTACTGACAAGTTTGACAGATTGGTCATAGCTACCGGGGCAAGGCCGAGAATCCCCGGTATATTTGAGGGAAAGAAGCTTGTATACACCATGAGGAACCTTGACGACCTGAACACGCTCATGGGCAATATCAACGGAATGAAGGAGGTTATCATCGTGGGCGCAGGCTATGTAGGCCTGGAAATGGCAGAAGCCTTTGCATCGCGTGGCATTCATGTTGCTATATTCCAGAGGTCCGGGAAAGTTCTTAGGGGACTTGATGGTGCTTTCTCTGAGATGATCGTAGAAGAGCTTACCTCCAAAGGGGTAGAGGTTCACCTGAATTCGCCAGTTGAGGCTGTTGACGAATCTTCCGGAGAAGGTATCTCCGTCAAGAGCGGCAGTTTCAGGGCCAGCGCAGATATGGTTTTCCTCTCGGTGGGTGTGGTGCCGAACAGTGAGGTTGCTTCTGGATCAGGAATTGCCCTGGACTCAGGGGGAGCAATAAAGGTGGACAGAACGATGCAGACAAGCATCAAAGGCATATATGCGGCAGGCGACGTTGCCACAACTTACGAGAGGGTCGGGGGCATGGAGATATATTTCCCACTTGCAACGGGGTCTAACAGGAGCGGCAGGATCGCTGGAACCAATGCAGCGGGTGGAAACATTGAGTACAAGGGCATAACGAAGACCGAAGTTGTCAAGGTTTTTTCTCTTAACGTTGCCAGGACCGGGCTCAACGAGGAAGAAGCCATGGAGGCGGGTTTTGATCCCGTCTCCTCTACAATAACAGCCTCTTCCAGAGCTTCATACTATCCCGGTGCAGAGGAACTGAGGATAAAGCTGGTCGGTGACAGGAAGACCCACAGGCTGCTGGGTTGTGTCATGCTCGGGAAAGAGGGCGTGGCAAAAAGGATCGATGTAGCGGCAGCAGCGCTCTATGCAGGCCTTACTGTGGAGGACATGACCGGGATAGACTATTCGTACTCCCCGCCATTTGCCCCTGCATGGGAGCCCTTGGGCGTGGCGGCCGATGTGCTGGTCAAGAAAATGGCAAAGGAGAATTCGTGAGCGATTTGCCTTAACCTTCCTGCGCTCTCTCTTTATTGTCCCTGAAGATGTAATTGCGATCAGTCATTGTCGTCCGGGAACATAAACCCAGTATACTTCATTAGTCTGCAGGCCCAGATAGTTTTCAGCTTTTTTCTGGTATTCTGCTGGAGGGCTAGAAGGCCCTTCAGATGGATTGTAGCCCTTTCATAATTAAAAAAAGGTGTTGAAGTTATATTTCAACAGCATGGTTTCTACTGTTTCCAGCCCTGAAGCAGTGACCGAAGCATCCATGCCTTTTTCTCGTGCTTCAGCATTATATCCACCAGGAAGTGCGCAGTTCCTTCGTCCTTGTGCTCCTCGGTTTCGCCCAGGTTGTTCCTTATCCCTTTTATGATCGACTCGTACCCGATGAGCATGCCTTCTATCATGTCCCTGTCAGATTTGTACACTCCGGGATCCTCCTCTATGGTTGTTCTGTCCTTGTATTCGCTCATTGTCCCCTCTGCGTTGCCTCCAAGTTGCTTCACACGCTCGGCAACTTCGTCAACGATCAGGTTAAGTTCCTCATAGAGCATTTCAAAGAAACTGTGAAGATCATTGAACATTGGACCGCTCACGTTCCAGTGGTATTTTCTGGCCTTGAGATATAATGTAAATTCATCACTCAATAGCTTGTTCAGCAAATCGGTGGAATGTCTTCTTATATCTTCTTCCAAGCCGATCTGCATAACCGTGACCTGTTTTGATCCCGGATTCTTGGTTTCCCCTCGTTGTGCCATATTACATCTCATGATTGTACAAAGTCCCGTTAATAAGTACTATACCGAACTATTGAAGTGCCGGACCAGCCTTGCCTGGAGAGTAGTAAAAAAGGGTAATTATAGGGTATTTTAGATAAATGGGTCAGAGTGATGAAACCAGTGACTGCATCTCATCGACAGTGAATGCCCTCAGGGTCTCAATGCTGACATCGCCGGTTTCCGCACCTTTTATGGAAAGTTTCATTGCCACTTCATCACTGGGCAATTCCAGTATTTCTATAACATCATACCTTCCGAATGTCATTAGAACCGTTTGCGGGTTTCCACCCTCTTTCTTGATAAATTCCATGACCTTCTCCCTCTTCTCCAACGCCTCTTGTATGTGACGTTTTCCCTGTTCCGTCATTCTAACTAATAGAACATAAAGCCCCATATTAAAAATACGGCAAACCAGTTAAAATACATTATCAATTTTCATGAAATCAATAGCCTGTTGCCGTGAATAATTGTTGATAAAGCTATCAATGCCCCTCCCTGAAGACTCCTGCATACGTTTATCAGTCAACAGCAGATATATTCCGGGGTTTGGCTTTGAAGCAGGTGGGTTTTGCGGGAGCACTCGCTGTTGGGCTTGGCGGCATTATAGGTGCGGGAATATTCGTATTGAGCGGAACCATGATCAACCTGGCAGGGACAGGGGCTCTCTTTGCTTTCATGCTGACAGGATTCGTTGCCATAGTACTTGCTTTTGAGATGGGGGAGCTTTCCAGTTCCCTTCCCAATGCTTCAGGTGCTTCATACTCATATGTATACACCGCCTTTGGGAGTGAGCTTGGCTTCATTACCGGCATATCCCTCTACCTTAGCTTCGTCGCTTCCGTTTCTGCAATATCCCTCGGGTTCGGTTCCTACCTGGCATCCATGCTGAACCTGTCCGGCGCAATGTACCACTATATATTCGCCATAATGCTTATCGCTGCCCTCATAGGTGTGAATCTCGAAGGAATATCAGAAGCTGCCAGGGCGGACCTCTTCATTGTAGCCTTCAAGGTTGGCGTGCTTGTGATATTCATCATATTCGCTCTGCTTTTTGGAAAGGAACTTGCAGCAAACATTTCGACCCCCGTAACGGGAGGCGTACCGGGCATATTCTCAGCAAGTGTAATTGCGATGTTTGCTTATGCCGGTTTCCAGTCTATTGCTACAATGACCCCCAATATAAAGGGAGGCGGGAGAACAGCTGCGAAGGCCATTATTGCGGCAGTAGTGATCAGCCTTGTCCTATACATCATGGTGACCCTGGCACTTCTCTCAATGGTCCCCTCTGGAGTATTCGGATATGTTGCAGATCCTCTTAGCTATGCCCTTACTGCTTCCCATGGCCCACTGTGGCTCTTTTATCTTGTGGATCTTGCAGCACTGGCTGCAACCGTTTCAGCCACACTCGCAATGATCATAGCCGGCTCGCAGCTGGTGTACCAGCTTTCTGAGGATGGCCTGCTCCCGGCACTCTTCAGGAGAAGGACGGAAACAAGGAAGGCCCCTGTTACAGCAGTTCTGCTTACTGCACTCCTTGGAAGCGTCATCATATTCTCCGGAAACATATACATAATTGCGGCGATAAGCAACTTCGGCATACTCTTCAGCTACCTTCTCACGGGCTTCTCTTTGATGAAGATAAGAAGGCACAGGCGCAATCCCGAGAAATATGGGGCATTTCTGAAAGAATCCGGGATACAGATAAAAAACGTGTTTGAAATGCCTCTTTTTCCTTACCTGGCGGTAGCTGGAATCGGCATTATAGTGGTTTTCTTTTTCGGGTTCCCGAGAATTGCGCTGAGCCTGGGGGTAGGACTTATACTTGTCAGCATTGTAGTTTACTACGCACTCAGGGAAGATAGGGACGAGCCTGTTGTCAGGATAAGGTTCTTCAAGTGACAGCAGGTTCAAGACGTCATTGTGAAGCCGATGATTCCGGGACCCCATACTCCTCCTCAAGATACTTCCTCGAGGGGATGGCCAGGCTGAATGCGAGTGTAGCGAGAGATGAGGCAACTATGATGCTCCACATATAAAACGGGTTTACTGTGAATAGATAGGTCAGGGGGGCTCCAAGAGCGATAGCTGGAATGCCTGTCAGTGTTCTCTGTATCCCTGAGAACAGTCCCCTGTTCTCTTTTCCCACAACCTTCACCTCGTACGCGAGTGCACCTGGAATCAGGAATGGGCCAGGACTCCCTATAATCGGTGCTGCAAGAAACAGGTACACGTTTCCATTGTGGAGGGACGCGAGAATAAGGATGTACGAGACAACATCGAGAAGTGCCATTATGATAATATACGACTTCCCCCAGTTCGGGTGATTCGACACAAATCTTTCCGAAATAACCCCCCATGCGATTCCTATGGCATTCGCTGCCCCGAGGATCAGTAGAGACAGGTAAGCGCTGACGCCAAGGCCCTTCCCTATTATGAGATAGAAGTAAGAAAAACCGAGCACTCCTACGGACATCAGGACCTTAACAGAAAGGAGAGAAGTGGTGAACCTCCCCCTTTTCATCAGTGCCCTGATGCTTTCGGCGAAAGATGGCCTGACGACCCTGCTCTCATCCAGTTTAAGGGCCTTTCTGTTCTCCCTTGTCAGGAAAGTGAATGACGATACAGAAACTGCAAGAAGTATCACACCAATCAACAGATACACCAGTCGGATAGATACGTAGCTGCTAGCGAAGTAAACAAGGAAGAAGGAAAGCGTGCCTCCGGCAGTCTCCATCCATATTATCCTGGAATAGCTCCGGCCCATTATGTTTGCCTTGACCGCCTTGGCAACGAAGGATGAAAGCGAGGACTTGAACATGTTCTGGAACACCAGAACAGCGGCCACCAGAGCTGCAAGTACCGCCCCCAGGACTGCAATCCCTGCATATGACGTGAAGAATATGAGTATAAGAACAGTTGCGTAAAGAACAGCCCCGGTTGCCATGAGAATGTAGGACCTCCCTCTGTCAATGAGCCTTCCCATGGGCAAAACGGCAAACAGCAGGATTGCCTGCCCGGCCGATATACCCAGGCCACCGTATATCACCGGTATGCCCGATTCACTCAGAAGGTAAAGTATGGTGAAATTGAAAAGGTTCATTGCGAATGCAAAGACAAAGTTAACTGAAGACAAGCCAGTAATAAAGCTGTCGACTCTGTTCGAACCATTACCTTCGAGATCCGTCAATATCCATACCATGCTCTAAAATATATAAAATTTTGCCAGATATTCCTTAACAAGCAGGAATTGGGGCTGATGATCATAAGTACATATTATGCACTTATGTTTTGAGATTGTATGTGATAATACACATATTAAAATTTTGCTTGGCTAAGTTGCAGTCGTCTCCTCTGAGCCGTCCATTCTCTTGATAAAAGGCCTGTTAAGCAAGAAATACCAGAGTGATACGGCGAGCGTCCCTATTGCGACGTAGACCCAGAAGCTCGAGGTTATGTTTCTGAAGAAGTAGAGCATGGCCAGGCCGATGAAAGCCCCGAAGAACCTGCCTATGCTTGAATAGAGATTATAAACGCCAATGTAGGTCCCCCTCAGGTTAACTGCAGCTAGTGTTGTGATTATGGTTTGTGTAGTAGGTGCAACAAAATCCTCACCTATGGTCATTATTGCCATCACCAGCAGGAACAGGAGAAACTGGTTCGAAACTGCCAGCAGGATGAATGCGGCAGCATAGAAAATCACGCCTGCGGATCTCCACATTACAGGAGTGCTGATCCTTGAGATCAGCCTCAGTATCGGAAATTGGAGGGCAACAACCAGAGTGCCGTTCAGGGCGTAAATGAACCCCAGATCCAGAACAGGCAGGTTCTGAAGGTCGAACACATAAAGAGTAAGTGCGGGGCCATTCTGCCTCAAAAAGAAACCCCAGAATATCCCTGCAATCGTGAAAATAAGGAAAAAATGGTCCCTGTACGCGAATTTGGTCTCTTTTATATGCGGTCCCGGCGAAGGATCAAGGGGGAAATAGGTTTCGCTGACATACAGGTACAGTATGGACACTTCAGCAACAGTGGATATCCCTGCCAGGAGGAATATTAGCTGGAATCCGTATATGGAAAGAAATCCGCCGAGAATAGGCCCAACCGCTGCTCCAAGATTTGCCATAACCCTCAAGACAGTAAAGCCGGAGAGCCTGTAGCTCACCGAAGTAAGGTCGGCAACTGCAGCCTGTATTGCCGGGAACTGAATTGCGTTTGCCATCATTGTTCCGTACCATGCTGCCGCAAGATAGTAGAATGGCAGATGATCTGATACGATGAAGTACATCAGAAAATAGAGAGCTATGACCGGAACCGGCATGACTATCAGAAATATCCTTCGCCCTACCCTGTCGGTCCACATCCCGGAAAAATACTGGAAGACAGCCTGTATAAGAGTTGCCACACCGAGTATAAGCCCTGTAACCAGGAACGATACGTTGTACACAGCCACAAAGATCAGAGGCAGGAAAATGAATGACGAAACCCTGCCCATTGCCCTTATGAATCTGGCGAGACTGAGATACCACACCCTCCTGTCCAGATTTCTTACTGCATATTCATATGGCATATACGAAAACCGATTTTTCTGAATTGCCACGAAATATATAACGCTTGATTTGCAACCATATTCATGGGGGCACACTGTGGGATTTCCCTTTTCGCATTCACTCCTGTCCATGCGAAAAAATAATAATACAACGGTTGTTGTATGGTTATCCGGATGAAGGAAACAGTGTACAAGAATGATAAAGCGGTGAGCCCCATTATCGGGACTGTGCTGCTTATAGCCATCACTGTTACCCTTGCCGCGTCAGTTTATACTGTTCTGGGAAGCTATTTTGGCGGATTGCCTCACCCTTCTCCCACGGCTTCTATCAAGGTGGTGAACAATTCATCCCAGAAGAATTCCCTTATCAATGGGTCTTATACCTTATCTGTGACTTATGTCAGCAACAATGTTTCGATAGATGATGTCAAGGTGCAGGTCACGATGGGCAACACCGGTGTTTATTCATTCTCACTGCTTTCGGTCGAACAGGCCCCAGGTGGTGCAATGACAGTATTCAATGGAACTGCAGGGAACCTCACTGTCCAGTATTCCGGGGCCAGTGGTTTCCTGACCTCTTCAAGCTCCATAATATTCACAGAATCAAACGGTCAATCCTATATCTCCAGAATTTCACTTATTGATGTTTCGACGGATTCCTCTATGGGTTCAGTTAACTTAATCGCCTGATTCCGTGCCATACCGAGAAATAATTATTAAGGCTCAGAATAATTGATGTCGGATGCCCATTAAAAAGGACAGTTTCTTCAAGCAGAGGACCGACAAGTACATGGAGTCCATGGAATCGATAGTGTTCTTCCTCTACACAAACAAAGACAGGGCATTCACCTCATCAGAGATCGCATATGAAACAGACATTCCTGACAAGGACCTTGTTATCAGGGTACTTGGAGACCTTAAGAAAGATGCGAAGATAATAGAAAGGCTTATTTTTGACGGCAAGCAATCAGATTTCTACTACATCATAAATGAAGAAGAGATAGAAAAGGAACACGAAAAAGCTGAAGAAAAAGAGGGAACTGAAAAGGAGCCCGAGTAGCCCAGAGAGTTTTACCGCCCGGCCCACACCGGCTTCCTTTTTGAAAGGAATGCCTCCTGCCCCTCAGCAAAGTCTTCAGATGAAGAAAGAATTATCAGTTCGTTCTGGGAAAATCTTGCTTCCGGCTGGACGCCTGTTCTGTGGAGGTTTGCCACAGATTTTATTGATTGAATGGAAAGCGGGGCCGCCCTGGACAGCCTGTTTGCATATTCCATTGCCACCATTAATGTCATTTCGTCATCTGTCACAACATCAACCAGACCAAGCTCCTTTGCCTTCTCCGGCGCCATCCAGTCGCCTGTGAGAAGATACGGAAGGAGCCTTCTGCCAGTGACTGCGATCCCGAATGAAGATGCTATCGGCGGCATTGCGCCTATGAGGCTTTCTGAAAATGAGAATACTGCACTGTCTGCTGCCACTACGACATCAAAGAGGAGATTAATTTCAGCTCCACCTCCGAAAGCCACCCCGTTTACTGCTGATATCAGAGGCTTGGGAAATGAGGCAAGAAGATCGATGAGCGGTGATGCATATTTGTCCAACCATCTTTTCGCATCGGCAGACCCTTTCCAGGACCTCATCATCTGAATATCGTCCCCTGCGGAAAATGCCCTGCCTGCTCCCGTTATTATGGCGGATCTGATGTCTGGATCCTGCAATGCTTTCTCCAGAGCAATTCTAATCCCAGACCACAACTCCTCTGAAAGTGAGTTTAGCTTTTCAGGCCTGTTCAAAGTTATAAGGGCGAAACTGTCGATCCTCTGGAATTTCACCGGCCCGATGTCTTCGCTTGCAAAGGGCCATTCCCTGAAACCTTTTCCTGAAAGCAGTCCGTTATCGCCATGCCGCTGTTTTTCAAGCAGCAGTGAGTCCGGAATGTACCGTGACTCGCCTGTCGATGAGTGAAGACTGTTAAGTTCCCCCACAATGTTATCGATGCCAAGCCGATCTGCAATGGAAAGCGGGCCTTCCGGCCAGTTCATGGCAAGAAGCATTGCCTTCTCAATATCATCCGGAGAAGCGGCTTTGTTCCTGATCATCCATGCTGTTTCATTGATGACCGTTGCGAACAGCCTTACCGGGTTGACCCTGAACATCCTGCCAGACGGCTGGATTAGTGGCCTGGAATACACGCTCGGTTTCTGGTACTTGTAAAACCCCTTCCCGGTCTTCATTCCAAGCATACCTTTTTCCACCAGTCCGGATAGTTTTTCAGAGGGCGATGTGTTAAACCCATGGCCGATCATTTCAGTCTTTGCGTTAAGGACTGTGTCTATTCCAACGAAGTCCATCAGCTCAAATACTCCCATTGAAAAATTCATGCGGAACCTAAGGAGCGCGTCAATTTCCCGGAATGTGACGCCTTCGCCCAGCATCAGCAACGCTTCCGTGAAAAGCCTGTCGTTAAGCCTGTTCACCAGGAAGCCTGGCAGATCCTTATCCACCACTATGACTTCCTTTCCGAGGGAGATGGCAAAGGACCTGGCTTCACCCACCGTCCGGGCCGATGTCTTCTTTCCCCTGATTACCTCAACAAGAGGGTTCTTAACTGGCGGATTTGAGAAATGAAGGCCTGCGAAAATTTCCTCTCTGCCAGTCATTGATGCCAGTTCGGTGATCGGGATCGTTGAAGTGTTGGAGAAGAAAATGCATTCGGGCCCCATCAGGGAATCGAGTTTGCGCAATACCTGCCGTTTGACCTCTATCTTTTCCTTGACAGCTTCTATTATGTACTTCGAGCCAGCCAGTTCCCGCAGTTCTGTTGTTGTTCTTATCCTTGAAAGAATGATGCCGGGGTTTTCAACCAGGGCTCGTGACGACTCCAGTTTCCCGATGCTCCAGCGAATTTTCTCCATTGCCTTCTCGAGAATTTCATGGCCAACATCTGCCAATACAACATCGTATCCTGAGATAGCGCATAATTCCGCGATCCCGTGACCCATGGTCCCCGCGCCAACAATTCCAACCTTCTCAGCCATGCTTCAACCTCTGGCTAGCTACTGTCCTGTATATAAGCGTTAAGAAGTTTCTAAAAATGGTTGGATCCCCATGAGAATCGATGGATTCACCTGCTAAATATAATACGCATAATTGAATGCCAGAACCAGAGTAAATGCCCTACCTAAAACTCATAAAGTATCCCGGCGCTAAGACTGCCCTGCTCCCGCAGATAACGGAAATTTATGCCAGATCAGGATGTAAAATCTTTGTTGATGTGTTTGGCGGATCGGGGGCTGTTTCCCTCAATGTGGACTCGCAGCACACGATCTATAATGACCTCAACCCGGACCTGGTCAACCTTTTTGAAGTTGTCCGGAGAACCCCTGAAGGAGTTACAGACTTCCTTTCAAGTTTCCTGGAAGAAATTGAGAGAAAGAGTGACGGCATCGATTCTGCCAGCTTCAATGATTACATCAGGAAGGATGGGGGCCTGGTTCTCGATAAAGTTCTCAGTTCTCATGGGAATCGCGACAATAAAGAAGTTGCAGTGCTGCCGGAAAATGCAGATTTCAAAAAGGCAATGCGCACACTTTTCAACCTCAGCACAAGTTTCGGGGGTATGGGCAATACTTACGGCACATCAAGGGAAAAATCGGTCTTCAGATACCTGGAAAAGACCATGGAAATTATCTTCAGTGTCCAGAGGAGAGCCAAGTCATGGGAGATAAGGAACTTGGATTTCAGGGAACTTATGACCAGGTATGATTCTGGCAATGCTTTTTTCTATCTTGATCCGCCATACCCGGGCAAGGGCTGGTATGACTACAATTTCGGGCGGAAAGATTTTGAAGATATCGGCAGTCTGCTTCGAAAAATAAGAGGAAAGTACCTTATGAGCCTTGATTTTAAACATGACGGGCTGCTCGATATTTTCGGACCCCCCTCATTCACTGAAGAATACAGCAATATGAATGGCAGGCCGGAAGGGCGGATTCCAAAGAGAAAGAAACTGTTCTACACAAACGTTGAGCTGAACGGCCAAGGATCATTCGATCCATGAGAATAAAAGGAAGCGGGCCCGGAGGGATTTGAACCCCCGATCACCGACTTAGAAGGACGGTGCCTTATCCATACTAGGCCACGAGCCCGACCCCTTAACGCTGTTCAAAACTTTAAGGTTTCGCTTGGTACAAAAGTCTCCGACAGAGGTGTGAACAGATCACCTCACTTGCCAACCATGCCCTGGAGGCCTTCTGTTATATCCTCCATGTGGCCGGAGAGAAGCCCGGTGGCACCTGTCTTCCGGATTACCGGAACAAGAGCCTTCCGCGTTGATTCAGCCATTTCTCCTTTCTCGTCTTTCTTAACACCGGTCGGGAATATGTTCAGCTTCCCGTCTATTCCCCATGCTGAATCCCCTACAACAAGGAAATCATCATGCAGAAGGGCCATCTCCTCAACTGATAGTTTTCCGTCCGGCATTTCAGCACGAATGTAATGCGCCTTCAGTCCGAGCGGCATTTCCGTTTTTTCACCATACTTTATTCCAGCCCCAAGCCCATGAATCCTTATCTCCTCCTCCGGCTTCAGTTCGCTGGAACCCCGGACATCAGGTATGTACAATGGCACCCCGAGGGTGTTGGAAACCTTCACGCATCCCCTGGTGTGAGAGAAGTTCGTCATGATTACTGCTTCCGGTTTTCCAAGCACTGTTGCCATCTTTTCCAGCCCGGGAACAGCGGGAGGGTCTACCAGAACTGAAGAGCCATTCTTGACAAGCAGGTGGCCGTAAATCATGATGGATATTTCAGGATCGACCGTCCCCCACCTGAATATTTTCTTAGTAACAGGTTCAAACATATGCAGATATCCTGAGCACGCGATATTAACTTAACTGTAGCTGCAGGTGTGTATGCAGATACATCAAGTGTCAACCGGCCACGCCCACCGCTTGATTAATTACCCTCCGGATAATGCACGGTTGTGTTCAGTGTAAGGATAAAGTTCCCAAAATCTGAATTCAAAGGGCATATCAATTCAATAACCCCGGACCTGAAAGAAGATGTTGGCAGATCCTCTACAAGAATAGAGGAGGACGCTGATAATTTTTACATTTATATAGAAGCCCCTGATACTGTATCGCTTAGAGCGTCAATTGGCTCACTCACAAGGTGGCTTACCATAGTTGACAAGATATTTGAGGAGGTAGAATAATTGGATCAGAATTTAAGTAATTATATCCAGAATCAAATCAGGCAGGCGCAACAGCTTGAGTCTCAAATCGAGCAGGTTGCTTCACAGAGATACCAGCTGGATGCCAGAATCAAAGAGATAGAAAAAACGCTGAAGGAACTTGAAGGTGTGGAAGAAAATACCCCTGTATACAAGAGTGTTGGATCTGTCCTTTACAAAGTCGATAACAAGAAGAAGATCATAGACGACCTTTCTGAACAGAAGGAGCTCAGCGAGATTAGAGTAAAGACCCTGGAAAAACAGCAGAAAAACCTGGAAGACAAATACAAGGAAATAGAGAACACCATCAAGCAGAAATACCAGGAGTCGGGAAAAGGGGCACAATAAGTGATCAAATATCCGGATGTTCAGGGAACAAAGCCTGACATTCCAATGGCCATACAGAAAGTTGGAGTCAAAGGTGTTCTTTATCCTATTATTATAAGGAGAGGGGAGCGTGAGATCCACCTGTATTCCACAATAGATGTTTTTGTGGATGTGCCGGCAAGCAGAAAGGGGGCCGACCTGTCAAGGACGATAGAGGCAATTGAAAATGTAACAGACCAGCCCGCCAAAGTTTCCGGGGTTGAATTCCTGGCCGAAGATATAGCTGAAAAGGTTCTTTCCAAGTTCCCGTACTCCACAAGATCAGAAGTGCACCTCGAGGCGGATTATTTTTCTGAGAGGTCGCCGGAAGATGGCAAGAAGCATATGGTGAAGTACCGGATAATTTCCAGATCAGTTGCCTCAAAGGATTCTTCCGTAACCAGCATTGGCATCATCGTTCATGGGATAAACGCCTGCCCGTGTGCCATGGAGACCACAAGGGCGATGACAGGTGAAGAGTTTCCCCTTGAGGGAGACATACTTGCAAAGATACCAAGCATAACCCACAACCAGAGAAACACGGTTACGGTTGTGATACAAACCGACAGGGCCCACCAGCTCGAGATCGATGACCTCATTGATATTGCTGAAAAACCCGTCAATGGTCCGCTGGTTTCGGTCCTCAAGAGGCGTGACGAAGGCGAGCTCGTTTATAAAGCACACAAGAATCCAAAATTTGTGGAAGATATAGTCCGCGAAGTTGCGGAGAGTATAGCGATCAGTTATCCCGATTTTCCTGAAGACTATGGAGTTGAGATAACCTCGGAAAGTGATGAGAGCATACACCCGCACAACGCCTTTGCCAAGGTCCACTCAACTTTTGGCGAGCTGAGAAAAAGCCTCAAATCCTGATTGGGTCTCCGTGCCCCGGAAGTATGAGGACAGGCTTCATTCCAAGTATCTTTTCCCTGCTTTCAGAAGCTTTTTTGAGGTCCAGCGAAAACATGGTGTTTACTGCAAGACTGCCTCTCCTGTTGTAAAGCGCGTCACCGACACATAGCGCACCCAATTCGGGGAAGAAGTATGATGTGCTGCCCGGCGTATGCCCCTCAGTGTTGACTGCCTCAACTCCGGAAGCTGCAAGGGATTCTGCAGTTTTCAGGCGCTCAGGGTGTCTTGCGGCGGGTACTCTAGTAAACAGCCTCAGAAAAGCAGGAGTCCCTTCAGGATAGCCACTTTTTCCAGATATGATGTCAACCTCCCTCGAAGGGACATAAACTTCGCTGTAAAAGTTGTCCATCAGCGTGTTCAGCCCGCCTATATGGTCCATGTGATAGTGTGTGATCAGGATATAATCCGGTTCTTTTCCGATCGCCCTGTAGTAATTCAGAATCTTGTTTCCCGATCCCTTTGTTCCGGAATCCACCAGGAATATCTTCCCGTTTTCCACTATACTGTACGAATGAGCCATTGTCCCCGGGATCAACTCAACATTGTCTGATATTTTCAATTTGCCACCAGCCTTGTGGTATGAAAATACAGGAGATTAAAAATATATGTGTTTGGAAATGGTTTCGTGAAGTTTTCAGATTTCCCTTTCTATGTTCTCCAGGAGTTTTTTTCTTATCTGGGAGGAGCCTTCGAACGGTCCGGAGCTGTATTTCGAGACCCTCACAACCTTTGTATCAAGGCCCATCTCACGGCACCGGTCCTCGATGATTTTTGGGTCGAAGTGCTGATCATAACCTAGTGTAATTATGTCCGGGCCGACTTCCCTCACGGTTGCAAAAATGTCACCCTCATGCCCGAGAATTGCCTTATCAACAATCTTGAGCTCAGATACGATCTGCAACCTCATGTCCTCGTTGAAAAGGGGATCTTTTGAATTTCTCTTTGCTGTAGAATCCCTGGCCACGACTACAACGAGCTCATCTCCGAGCTTTCCGGATTCCCTGAGGTAATGAATGTGACCGAGATGAATAATGTCAAAGACTCCAGTTGCCATAACTCTGGTCATTGTGCCACTTCCCTGTGATTGTTCTGACTTCTATAAAGGTTAGGGAGAGTGATCCGAATATTCGGCCCGCAGAAAGATAGCAGGGCAGAATGCCCCGGCCAGGGGATTGTTCCGCTGATCCATAAAGTTTCATTATATCCCTTTGGATTACTGCCACAGTTGGATATAAGAGAAGTCAGCCCTTCAGACCTTGATCAGATAGTGGAGATAGAAAAAAGAGCATTTTCAGTTGGCCCTTATTCGAGAGCTATGCTGAAGAGGATGTTCCGGATGCGAAGGTCTTTCAACTATGTCGCAGAAGATAGCGGCAAAATCGCAGGCTACGTTTCGGCAATTCCCATCGATGAGACAACGGGCGATGTGGAAAGCATTGCAGTGGATCCAGCCTATCAGGGCAGGGGCATAGGGGGCATGCTTCTCGATCATATTGAGGCAGAAATGAAGAAGCGGGGCCTGAAGCGTTCGATACTTGAAGTCAGGGACATGAATTTCGAGTCCATAGGGTTCTACAGGAAACATGGCTATGTTGAGATAGAGCACATGGTGACATACTATCATGAGTATTTCAGGGGCTCAAAAGGCGCCTTCAGGATGGAGAAGGCACTCCAGTGAACCAGGACCGGGATAACCTTAGCAAACTGCAATGAATTCGGCTATGTGAATTCTACCAGATCATTGAGCACTTCGTCCCTGATGCCCTCTCTCGATGAAACATTTATCGTCCTTATTTCCAGGGTTTCATAAAGTGCGCGCACAAGCGGCGATACACCCTCAAGGGAATATGTTTTCTTTCCTGTCACTACCCGAAGGTCAGATTTAACCCGGTCTATTCCTGAGAATGACAATGGCGGTATCACATCGACTATGAAGTCTGAGGTGTTATAGTTTGACCCCAGTTTTCTTGTGATGCCACTTTCCTTTTCCTTCGAGTATGGTACCCTGGCTAGAGGCTTGAATAGCTTCCGCTGCATGATTTCCCCGACTAATTTTCTTGATGCTTCATCCTTTGAAATTGCGGCCAGAAGGTCATGATCTCCCATGTTGAACGGATTCTCAGGCGGTGAAGAAGCCAATTCAAGGGCTTTTTCCATCATGATTTGCGCTATCCTGCAGGTCTTGTGGAAATAAACAGAATTGTACATGAGGATTCTCGCGATCAGCACTGATTCAACAGCCGGGATCCCTTTCTCTTCTATAACAAGATCAGAGGACTCCGTTTTTGCGATATTCATTATCCTCCTCTCGTCAATGAGGCCCAGTTTGACTCCGCAGAAGAGCGAGTCTCTCCTGAGGTAATCCATTTCGTCAACATCAATGGGGCCGCTGACAATCTTCGAGTGTATAGGGTACCTGGATGATTTCCCCTTCATGATCTGAGTTACTTCGCCGGGGTCTATTCCATGGCTGTCGAGAATGTCCGGGATTCTGCTGCTTTCAAAAGGGGGCTTTCCTCTGACAATCCGGACTCCCGCTTCGAGATGGTCCATCCCGGTGCTGTCCTGGAAGAAACGCTCGACACCATGGCTCATCGGAGGGTGCCCAACATCATGCAGCAGGCCTGAAACGGCTGCAATGTCGGTATCTTCCAGTTCAAGGGTGTGTGCAAAATCCCTTGCAAGATTCATCACTCCAAGTGAATGTTCGAACCGGGTATGGTTGGCCCCCGGAAAAACGAGATAGCACAGGCCGAGTGATTTTACATACCTGAGCCTCTGCATTTCAGGCGTATCAAGGAGTTCTTCATAGAGCCCCGACAGCTTGATCGGGCCGTTAAGTGGATCCTGTATAATCTTGTAGTCTGCCAAGCATAATCATATCCCGTTTTTGGCCTTGAATGGTGAGTGCCGGACCCGCCTGGATCGGGCCAAATGTCCTGTCAGGGTCCCCCCGCTTCCTCTCCGTCCCGCACCCCTTCAGCATCAAGAGTCCAGGATACCGTTGCTCCCTTCCGGTCCTGGCGGATTCTCCTGATAAGTCATACACACATGCTCCTTCGGGCTCGCATATATGGTCCTCCGATCCGAAGGAACAGAACTTCAGCGATTTCACGGGGCCTGGCAGAAGTTTGGTTGACCTCTCCAGGCCGTCACTCCCGCATATAGGCTTCGGGTAACAGGAAGCGCCTAGCTCCCCAGCCTAGTCCGGCTCCATAGAATTGGAAGCTGAATAAAAAAGCTTTGCCATAAATTTTGGGCTTGATATCCTGCCAATCATGCAGAAATTTGCACTATGGGGTGTTACGGGTACGCAACGCTTCTCTCCGATGAACACAACGATAGCCCCTGCCATCTGGTTGTTGCATCTTGCCCGTATTGTATGCTTGTTTGAATCAGGCAAATATTCCCAGGGTACATGTTCTCCCGGAATTGATACTGTTCGGCACAGCAGGAACACCAGAGAACCTGGTGCTGACAGCAAAAGTTGATGCCTGTGGTGAAAGTTAATGGAGCATCCTCTTTCATAATAGTGGAATCATTGCCAGTAAGCAATAAATATTGCTATGCTCATGTTATTGTGATATGATGAAAGTTCTTTCCATTCTACCCCCATTCCTTCCGATCGAGGAGATATCATCCGCCCTTGGCCAGGTAATGCCTGAAGGTGAAATAGTAACCTCAACCGATTTCGGCTCCAATGAGGCGGAAGTGCTGATCGTTACCACTTTTACAACAGTAGATGAAAACCTGGTCTCCAGAATTCCCAACCTGAAATTTGTCCAGGTCGCCAGCACAGGCTATGACAATGTTGATATCCCGGCCCTGAGAAAGAGAAATGTAATGCTTTCAAACATACCCACCGCGAACAAGGACAGTGTTGCGGAGCACGTGATTGCAATGGCACTTTCCCAGCTCAAGAATATAATGCACTTCCACAGCGAAATAAAGAGCGGGAACTGGCCGGTTCTCACAAATTCCATGGAGTTGATGAACAGGACTTTCGGGATAGTTGGAATGGGTGCAATAGGAAAAAAACTGGCCGAAAAGCTGCTTCACCTTGGAGCAAACACGGTCTACTACGATACTGTCAGGCTCGAGGAGGAAATGGAAGAAGACCTTGGCCTCACCTTCCTGGAACTAGACTCTCTTTTTTCCCGGTCTGATATAATATCACTCCATGTTCCACTCACCGAACAGACGAGGGGAATGATCGGAAAGAATGAATTCAGCAAGATGAAAGATGGTGCCTTAATCATAAACACATCAAGAGGAGGAGTAGTTGACGAAGGTGCCCTTATTGATGCCGTCAAATCCAGAGGCATTAAGGCGTGCATAGACGTGTATGAAAAAGAGCCGCCTGATTTCAAATCAGAACTTTTCGGGCTTGACAACGTGATCTTTTCACCACATATTGCCGGAGTTACAGTTGAGAGCCAGCAGAGATTCATGAAGGACACAATCTCAAATGTAATGAAATTCATACAGGGACTTGACCCCCAGTTCAGAGTGATCTGATGAAAGGATATGAAATATTCAGAGAAGCGCTCAGGGAGCTGAAGCTGGGGCCTGTCTTCGGAAATCCCGGCTCTACTGAGATACCCATGCTGCGAGGCGTCGACGACTATATCCTGACTCTTCATGACTCACTGGCAGTGGGAATGGCAGATGGTTATGCGCAATTCTCCGGGAGGCCTGCGCTTGTAAACCTGCATGCCATGCCGGGTGTTGCCAACTCCATGGCATTCATTCATACTGCAAGGCAAAATCATTCCCCTGTGATAATAACCGCAGGACAGCAGGACACGAGGCATGCCTACTACGAACCTTTGCTTTGGCATGATCTCCAGTCTCTGGTTGGGGACGCTGCCAAGTACAGTTACGAAGTGAAGAGTGCTGAAGACATAGAGAAAGCGATGAAAAGGGCATATTCCATCAGCCTTGAGCCTCCGATGGGGCCGGTTTTCCTATCGTTCCCCATGGACGTAATGGACCTTGAAGCTGATTACAACCGCGCCGGCTATTCGGTACCCAACACATCGCTGGTTGACAGTGATGCCGTCGAATACGTTCTCAGATGCATTTCGGAAAGCAGGAGCCCTGCCGTGATTATGGGGGGCGAGCTTGATGAATACGGCATGCTTGACAAGGCAGAACATTTTGCGAACAGGTTTGGATGCCAGGTTTTTGCAGAGCCGTTTGCAAGCAGAGCCCCTTTCAGGAGCAGCAATGAGAGATTTTCAGGTGACCTTGCGCCAGCCACTTCGTCGATCAATATGTCCCTTCTTTCACATGACCTGATTCTGAACTTTGGGGGTGACCTCACCATGTACCCTTACCTACCTTCAAGGCTGCTGCCGGGGAAGAAGATCATAACGGTATCCCTTTCTCCGAGCTACAGGCATGGCGAGTATATCACGAGCAACCCGGGACTTTTTATGGAGGCTCTTGAAAACCGTGTTGGAAAAATTGGCAACTACAGGCGGGAATCTGACCTTTCCGGCAGAAGTGCTGCCGCCAGGGAGAAAAAGAGCATGGGGGCTTCATACGTTATTGCCAAGGCCAGGAACAGTTTTTCACGGCATGTAATTGTTGACGAAGCCATTTCATCATCACCGCTTGTGAGGTCAACCATGGGCTACAGGGACAAATCCTATTTCACAGCGAAGAGTGGCCAACTCGGATGGGGCCTGCCCGCGGCCGCTGGAATCTCACTTCATTCGCCCAAGGTGCTGGAGATCGTGGGAGATGGCGCGCTCATGTACACAATACAGACGCTCTGGACCATATCGCACTATAACCTGCCGGTGAAGATACTTGTCCTCAACAATGAAGGATACACTATTCTGAAGAGTTTTTCAAGGAGCTTCTATCCCGGAGTGGAAAATGCCCCATATTTCACTTTCAGAAATGATATCTCCAGTATTTCAGAATCGTTTGGTGTGCCTTCTCGTATAGCTGACAAAGACCTCAGGGAACTTGACTGGCTAGCGGAGGGAAGCGGTCCCAAACTTCTAGTTGCCAACGTTTCCAAGGACATTCCCGCTCTGTTTCCCTGACGGGATGTCAATGGCTCAGGAGACTCTGACATTGCTTAAATACCGGATTTAACCGGAGGTGCTGTTTTTGAGGGTCCACTGTGAAAAAACCCAGGTGCGAAAGTTTTAATTGTGAAGTCAACTTCACTAAACTGAAGTAGACTTATGGTGTTCGAATGAAAAGCAACATAAAAGCAATAATATCTTTGATAGTGGTGGCTGTTCTGCTTCTTAGCGGTTTTGGCTTCTATGAAATCCATGGGCATAAACAGGAGAAGGGACAGGTAATTACGGTCTCATCCGGGGACAATCTTTCATACAAAACTACAAGAATTGTCTCACTGGATCCTGCTGCAACCGCGAATCTGTATGCAATAGGGGCTTACAGCTATCTTGTGGGTGACAGCGGTTATGGGTCATACCCCCAGAACTCAACCCTTCCGGTAGTTGGATCATATCCATCAATGAACCTTGAGGAAATCTTCAACCTCAGCCCGCAGGCGGTTATATCTTTTGATTCAGGCTATTCCCAGGGACAGATTACGAAACTCCTCGACGCCGGAATAAATTATGTATTTCTTAATGCCGGAGCAGGATCGGGGATTACGGGCATTGAGCAGCAGAACACTCTTCTTGGGGAGATCACGGGAAAAGAGAAGAATGCCTCAATGCTGAACATCTGGATGAACCAGTCCCTGGGCGCGATATCCAACGCAACGGGAAAGATAAACTCATCCGCTGAACTTTCTGCTTTCTACTACCTGAGCAGCAGTGGGGGGATTTACACCACCGGAAATGGCACGTTCTTCAACGATTTCTTCGACTATGCACACCTCAGGAATGTCGCGCTGAATCTTACGGGTGGCTTTGTCCCCATATCGCCGGAAGTTCTGGCAAACAACTCCCCACAGGTGATATTCCTGGATCAGTATGTCAATAAATCCGCTCTCAGCGTGTATCCCTTCAATAATTCCACTGCAGTGCAAAATGGAAAAGTCTTTGTCCTGCCCAACGAGAGCATATTTACCGAGCCTAATTTCAGGGTTATCTACGCCATTGCCTGGATGGTCCAGGAAGCCTACGGGATAAACGTTAAATTACCGGCATTTCCGTTGGGGATACAGGATAATCCTGATCCGCTGATAACGGGGTGACTGTGTTTTGCTCAAAAATGAGAGCGACAGGTTGAATGCGCGTTCCTTCAGGAACATAAAGATAGCAGGGATCGTAGCCTCAGCTATCCTCCTTTTTTTTATGGCAATCCTGTCGACATTTATCGGGCCGGTCAGAATTCAGGCCGCGGATGTCATCGTGATATACCTCAAACAGATACCCGTTCTTGGGCACTTTCTTTCATTCACGGTCAGCGGGAAGGACTATGGAATCATTGTCTTTCTGAGGGAGCCTGAGGTAATTGGAGGAATATTGGTTGGCGCATCTCTGGGAATAGGGGGTGCAGTTATACAGAGCCTGTTCAGAAATCCAATCACGGAGCCATATATCATAGGCCTTTCGAGCGGCGCATCACTTGGTGCTGTCGCATCAATAATGTTCGGCCTGACATTGTTCGGAATCTTCACAGTTCCGCTGATGGCTTTCATTTTTTCAATTGCAGTGGTAGGCATAGTTTACATGTTTGCCCTCAGAGGAGGGAAGGTAAGCCCGACTTACCTTCTTCTGACCGGGATTGCCATATCATTGTTCGTTTCGTCTCTTGTGGCCCTCATGCTCTTCACCAATGTAAAACTGCAGGGCGCGGCATTTTTCTGGCTTCTCGGTTCCCTGAGCGGCATAACCTGGACAGAGCTGCTTCCAGTATCAGCGATTGTGATCTCAACTTCTCTGATAATTTCACTATATCACAGGGAACTTGATGCCCTGCAGCTGGGGGAGTTCCACGCAAGATCTGTTGGAGTATCGGTAGAAAACGTGAAAAGGGTCATGATAGTACTTGTTACCCTCAGCGTTTCTGCAGCGGTCTCAGTGAGCGGGATAATAGGATTTGTAGGCCTCATAATGCCACACATATCGAGACTTCTTTACGGAGGGTCAAACAGGTTTGTAATACCTTCTTCTGCAATAATGGGCGCAATCTTCCTTCTTGCGGCAGATGACATATCAAGGGTAGTGATTACCGGTGAGGTGGTCCCAATAGGGGTTGTCACCGGGATGATCGGGGTGCCAGTCTTCATGTACCTTCTGAGAAGGCTCTCCGGAGGTGTTTATGAGCATTAGGGTAAGTGATGTTGTATACAGGAAAGGGGGATTTCAGCTGGAATGCCCTGATCTTGTCATCACGAAGGGTGCAGTCACAGGAATAATCGGCAAAAACGGATCAGGAAAGTCTACGCTTCTGAAGCTGCTGAATGGTGGGGTAAAGGCCAGCCACGGAGATATAACGGTCGACGGAAAGGCTCTCCATGAGTATGAATTCAAAGAGTTGTCAAGGAAGGTGTCATTTGTCCAGCAGGAGATTTTTGATCCTCTTGGCTTCACTGTCAGGGAGGTTCTTTCGGTTTCCGGGTACAGCAGAGACGACAGCGAAACCGATATGGTTGATGCCCTGAGGGAATTCGAGATAGAGCACCTCATAGACAGAAAGTTTTCGAATCTGAGCGGAGGGGAGCGGAGGCTGGTCACGCTTGCCGGGTCCATCTACCAGAATGCGGAGATTATGCTGATGGACGAGCCCACCACTTTCCTGGATGTTGATAAGCAACTCCTTGTAAACCAGGTTATTGGGCGGCTGAAGGAAAGTGGCAGGACCATCGTTGTTGTAATGCACGACCTGGGGGCTGTCCATTCGCTTGCGGACGAAGTTGTGCTGATGAGGAATGGAACTGTCCTCCATTCCGGTGAAACTGATTCTACAATGAACAGAGAATACCTGAACGAGACCTTCGGGGTGGATTTTGACATATTTGACACAAGTTCCGGCAAAGAATTCAAGGGCAGGCGCCCGGCAATTTTCCAATAGGCCCTGCAATCTGTCAGAAAATGGTGATTCTCCGGCATTCATGAGTATTACAGGCATTAATGCTGTCGCCTGGCCTGCAAAAATCATTTGGAGAAATACGGTGGTGTTGAGTGAAGTATCCGTCAACGCCAACAGGAAAGAAATAGTTGAATACCGGGAAACCAGCCGAACCCGAATTCAGGACTGCTGGTTGACCAGATACTGCTCCATTATTTGGTTGGGTGTTGTGACCCTGTTGTCGCTCTTCATTACCGGGCGGTTGTTGTACCAGTATACAAAATCCGACGAGTTGTCAAATGTCCATCTGAATTTGTCATAACTCTGCCAGAACTTTGACAGCGCAAGATGCACCTTCCCCCCATTCTTGTCTGATTCCACGTTCTCTATCCCTTTCTTCCTGATTGAGTACTTGAGGTCAGTTGCGCCATAGAGTATTGTCAGTATGCCGCTTCTGAGAATGAGTTTGTCAATCTTGATGTCAGTCTTGTCGTGGAAGAAAGACAGGTTGTTGATGGTTGATTCCATAACGTCTTTGGTTATCTTCCTCGACTCCGTGATTGAAAGGACCTTTTTTGTGGCCTGGTCTACACACACGATGGCATATGGGTAGTCAAGGCGTGTCTGGTGGTAATCCATCAGTATGTTGCTAAGAGGGCGGTTCTGTGCGTCATACATGGATTTGTTGGCCCTGCTCTGCTTCTGCTTAACCATCTTCTTCTCCTTCATGAAGTTGTACACCTGGTAGTAGGAAACATTCCTCCCCTTGCTCTTTAGAAGATAGTAGATTGTCCTGGAACCTATTTTGTATGCGCTCCAGAGCTCCTCTATCTCATGGGCCACATCAGAGGTTATCTCGGTGGATTTCTTCCTGTCCTGCCCTTCCTCTGAACTCTCCTTGATGATCTGCTGTATCCTCCTTGGGGTAACATTGAACATCTTGGCGAGGTCCACTACCCGGTAACCGTTCTCCACACTCTGAACTATGAAGTTCTTATCTGCTCCTGTTAACATGTTACCGGGAGAAGATTCCGTATTTCTCATAAAAGCGTTTTTTGCACGCGAAGTTACCTGTTTTTAGGCAGTAAAAGTGGTATAATCCTATGTAGGAATTTATGCGGAAGTGTCTGAAGACTGCGAAAATTTCGCATTCCTAGCATTAAGCTCCTTATATACTTGCCAGACCATATACATAACAGCATACTAAACTAGGTGCGAGGTTAGATATGATACTAAGCAAATATCTGGTTATATCCACCCGATTCATCAAGAAACAACTTAGCCTCAAGGCAGATGTAAAGGCTGAAACAGGAATAGGTGTCCTGATCATCTTCATCGCCATGGTCCTTGTAGCTGCTGTTGCTGCCTCCGTGCTGATCCATACAGCGGGAATACTGCAGCAAAAGGCATCATCCACAGGCACCACAACAATAAGGCAGGTATCAAGTGGTATAATCGAAACACAGATACTTGGATATGACAGTGCTCACCCAACTGAGGCCGGTGGAGTTTCCCTGCTCGCCATATTCGTATCCCCGAATGCCGGCAATAGTGCCATTGACCTTGGAAATGTCAGTCTTACTCTGACAGTCGGAGGGGTAACGGCAGTGCTCGTATACAACTCGTCCGTCTTTGCAGACATATCGCATGGAGGGTCAACTAACATATTCGGAATATCTGCGTGGAACAACCTTAGTACCGCTAAAGGGAACCCGACAAGTTTCGGTGTGCTGGTGACATTTGACCCGCAACACTCGATGGTTGCAAGCTATCCTGTAATGTCTGCAGGGGACCAGGCTGCAATCGTGGTTAATGTTACGAACACGTTCGGAACGAACATAACGCAGAACGCCCAGGTAACGGGGCAGGTCACACCACAGAACGGGGCACAGGCCATAATAGACTTCACAGCGCCCGTTGATTTCGTAACTCACGTCGTCCAGCTGCAGTGACGACACATAACGCTGAAATAGACACCTCACCACCATTTTTTTATTTTTTTGCATTCTCACCTCTCATGCTTAAATATTGAATGGCACTTACAGCCTGAATGAAGGTTCTAAACAAACGCCCTTATGACTCAGGGATTCTTGCGATGGGGTCCGGAGCGCTCATACTCGCAATAGGCATAATAGCGATCAGGGGTTTTTTTGATGTCGGGGATCAGTCCGTGTTAGACCTGATTGCCATCCTCATAGGAACACTCTCCGGAGCTGGAATCATCGCAACAGGGGCAGTATTGCTTATCTTCCCTGACAGGCACAGGATACTGGGTGCCATAACGATGGTACTATCAGTAACCAGTTTTGCAGGGACCTCGGGCGGACTATATATCGGGGCGATTGGCGGCCTGCTTGGAGGAATAATGAGCATATCCTGGCACAGCAAGAATGGGGTTCAGAGAAAGCAGAATGAAAGCAGCCACAACAATTGAACATTGTTCGCATTGTCTGCAGGATATCCAGGTATACAGGCTGTAAAAAATACGCCCGAATTACTTTTTCATCCCATCTACACTTATTAAACATTGACAATGGTGCCTCTTGCCAGATATGTGGGAAAACACTCGATTTTCAGTTAATTCCATGGGAAAGCAGGGCCTCATCCCGTGAATTACCATAATTAAAATATTCCGGAGTACAGCAGATTTCAGAAAGCTTTAAATTAGACGTTTATCTTGCTAGTCACTATCAATCAATAAATCAGGAGGAAAATTATCTTGAGCAGTAATGAAAACAACGAGAAGACTCCCGGAGAGCCTGCTATAGGAATGCAGAAACCTCCATCAGGCGGAAAATCGTCCGGGAAATGGATCGCTGTGATTGTTGTCCTCATAGCAGTGATAGGGGTGCTTGGAGGCTTACTCGCCACTCACTACACTGCGCCTCAGGCTCCCAGTGGCCCTTCAGCCACACTGTCCAGCCAGGTAGGGGCAATCAGTCAGAACAGCACGTACACAACCAACATAACTGCAACAGGCAGTTTCAAGAACATGACCGTGTACTTTGGTGACGGAACAAGCGAGCTATTGAACTACAGTGGAAGTTCCACAGTAGAGGTTAATCACACCTACACGAACCCAGGAGAGTACTATATTCTTGCTGACATCAACTATGCTTCCAGCACAGGTTATTTCATTGAGCCTGTAAAGGTCAACCCGGAGTACCCGTCGGTGCAGTATGCCTACAGGACACTCTCGGTGAACCCACTATCTTCATCCCCACAGCTGGTAAACAACATCTCAAAGATTTTCAAGCCCGGGTCGTATATGCAGCTTGATTTTCTGCCTAACCCCGGAGCAGGGGGAAACCAGATAGTGTCTCAGACCCTCACAATGATGAATCAGACAGGGCTGGTATCACAACAGCAGATACCTTATCTGTACAACATAATACCCAGGCCTACCAGATACCAGTGCAGTCTGTAACCTATGCCAACCTTCAGAGTGGAATGTACGTAATGGAGGTAAGCACTACTTCGGCGGGTGTGAATACAACACAGACAATAACAGCAGAGGTTTCGAACACAGTTACGCAGAACTTCACGAAGAATGATACCTACGTAGCTTCCACGGGAACGGCAATCACCGGAATATCCGGGGCTATTCTGCAGCTCGACAGCGTTAACGTTACATACTCCGCAAACACTACCGCTAACTATACAACATCCACAAGGCTGTTCCTCGGCTCCGCTTCAAACATTACAGTAAATAACGGGACGATGAAATACCAGAATGAATCAGGAGCCCAGACAATAACCAAGGGGGAGACCGTTCTCGTTAACGCCTCAACAGAACTTGACCTGAACGCGCAGACAAACCTGACGTTCAACACAAAGACCACTGCACAGCTCAATGATACCCATACGGCATCACTCTTCTACGGGAACAGCTCCCCTGTGACACTCCTCAATGCCAGCGTTGTCAACTTCAACACGGACGTCACAAATGTAACAATCACCAGCTACCTGAAAGGCACAGGGACCGTTCCGCTTAACAACGGTGAGTACGACAGTTCCACACAGGTCACTACAAACTACTACATCGATTTCCCCGTGGTTTCTTCGGTGACCGCCCAGACAACCACGACAACAAGCTTCACCAATTCAGAGCCTAACGCCTCTGGCGGATACGAAACAATGGACCCTGCAATCGCTTATTACTTTGCATCATCGGAAATACTTGACAACACGCTCATGACGCTGGATACATACAACGGTTCATCGACCAACAGCTTTGTGCCCCTTGTTGCCACTTCGCTGCCCAACCTTACCAACGGTGGAGTGAACAGCAACTACGTGAACAAGACTGTAACAACGCCATGGCACACACAGTATCAGTATAACACCACCCCGGGCGAGAACTACACTTTCCACATCAACACCAACCTTAAGTTTGCTAATGGAGACCAGATGAATGCCACTGACGTCCTGTACTCATTTACGAGGGCACTGCTCTTCGATGCAGGCTCCCCCGGCACTGGAGGGTGGGTCATAGCGCAATACCTCCTGCCTGGAAACATATATGCGTCCAACACGTTCTACAACATCACCACAAACATCACCGTGAACAACTCCGCCAATTCGGTAACTTTCCATTTCCAGCAGCCGATGCCGGCGCCTCTCGTCTACCAGATCTTTGACTCATCTGGTACATGGATAGAGGACATGAACTGGTATATCCAGCACGGGGCAGGCATAACGTGGACACCACAGGGCTTCCAGGACTACAAGCAGTATGGAAATGTGAACAACTACAACTCGTACGTGCAGAACCATGTTATGGCGGACGGGCCATACAAGGTGTCATATATCGTTCCAGGGTCGCAGCTCACGCTCGCTGCTAACCCGGACTTTGTTTCACCAGGGCCGTGGTATCCGAAACCAACAATTGACAAAATCAACATACTGTACTCCTCAAGCGGGCAAGAGGCGTACCTTCTGCTGAAGTCCGGCCAGGCACAGAGCGCCAACCTTCCGACCACGTACTGGAACCAGACAGAGCAGATGGTACAGCAGGGGCAGCTCCAGAAACACGGTTTCCCAACACTGTCACTATACTTCTACGTCTTCACTGAACAGGTAAACACCTCGAACCTGCATACAATATACTCACAGGCGAATATGCCGACAAACTTCTTTGTCAACCCCAATGTGAGGAAAGCGTTTGCCTATGCATTCAACTACAGCCTGTTCTACTCTCAGCAGATTGGGAATGAAATCTACAATACAACGTTCTTCTCGCCGTATGTGGGAATGCTTCCGCCAGGAATGCTGTATAACCAGACAGCCCAGGACCTGATGGCATCCGGAACGCCGGTGGTCAACTCGAACGGCCATGAGCCTTTCCAGCTTCAGCAGGCCAAGAGGTACATCGGCTACTTCCTGAATGGAACATCATCAAAAACGCAACACGATGTGGCTGGCGACATGCAGGTAACATATTCAGGAAATTCCGTCCAGTACAACGGCCATAAGCTGGTAGTGCCGATCTTTGTAATCCAGGGATATCCCGCATACAAAGCCGCAGCAGTTACCTGGGCCAATGATCTGGCACAGATCATGCCTGGTGCAAGTTTCCCAATAGTGTCTCTGCCCATAGCTGACATATTTGCATACGAGGTTCAGGGGCAGAACCCAATGCCAGTTGAGGGAGGACCCGGATGGTTCCCGGATTACCCGTATCCGTCGGATTACCTGGTGCCCATGTCAATACCGATCAACGAATCGTTCTACATGGGTGGGACAGGCTACACACCGTACGTCATAGGTAATCAGACACACTCTGTATACAACCTCACTGAAGCAGCACAGATGAACAGAATGATCAGTGCAATGAACAATGCAACAAACAACGCAACGAACGGTGATCTCGCTAAGAAGTGGTTCCATGTAGTGAACGGTATGAGCGTGAACAACACAAACATCGTTTATGCTGGGCAGAACTATGCGCATTGGATCATGAGTTCCAAGATGAACGGGGATTACATAGTGAAGTACCAGCAGAACGTGATGATCGGTGGTGCCCTGGAGTTGCTGTATAACCTTATGGCATACAACAC